>Ga0316191_10000981_pt1 | contig 19528 bp, 16 predicted proteins | sample Eddworburr2cm_MG_FD_204928 | JGI IMG/M metagenome (GOLD analysis project Ga0316191, IMG submission 204928) | Coastal sediment microbial communities from Maine, United States - Eddy worm burrow 2 cm | ecosystem: Environmental > Aquatic > Marine > Coastal > Sediment | place: USA: Maine... | reverse complement strand
CGTCTGTTTATTGCAGACAAATTTTGTATTATGCACAACACAGCAACAGACTCCGCCAGGCAGGCGCTGTGCTGTAAGGCCAGACACGGAGCCCCAGAGAATGACCTCCCCAGCAAAGCATGATCGTCGCGGTGATCTGAGTATTCTTCCGGTCAGTAATCGGCAGGACCTGGAACGTTTCATTCGAGTGCCGTGGTCCATCTATGGCGACGATCCCTGCTGGATTGCGCCGCTGTTAATTGAACGTAAAGAACACCTGTCCGCCAAAAACCCCTATTTCAGACACGCCAGCTGGCAGGCATGGGTCGCCTTTCGAAATGACAAACCGGTGGGACGCATCAGCGCCCAGGTGGACCAGTTGCGTCTGGAAAGGTATCGCGACGCAACCGGCTTATTCGGTTTCCTCGAGGCAGACAACGATCCGGCTATTTTCCGGCTGCTGCTGGATACGGCGTGCGACTGGCTCAGGGAACAGGGAATGTTACGGGTACAGGGTCCTTTCAATTTCTCGATCAACGACGAATGCGGCCTGCTGGTGGAGGGCTTCGATACACCCCCCTGTTTCATGATGGGACATGCCCGCCCCTATTATGGGGGCAGGATAGAGGCGCTCGGATACCGCAAGGCCAAGGATCTGCTGGCCTATCGGATGGATCCCAATTACCCTGTTCCCAGGGTAATGAACAAACTGATTGAAAAGAGTTCGCAACGGATCAGTATCTCGCCCATGAAACGCACCCGTCTGAAAGAGGATCTGGCCACCTTGCGTGAGCTGTTCAATGACGCCTGGGCTGGCAACTGGGGGTTCGTGCCCTTCACACGGGAAGAGTTCGACGAGCTGGGGCGTAACCTGGCACGGCTGGTAGATGAGGATTTCATACAGGTCGCTGTAGTCGACGGTAAACCCGCCGCCATGATCGTGGCCTTGCCGAACCTGAATGAGGCAGCCCGGGACCTCAATGGACGCTTGCTGCCACTGGGGTGGCTTAAACTGTTATGGCGTCTGAAACGGCACAAGCTGCGCACTGCACGCGTCACCTTGATGGGTGTGCGTCAGGAATACCAGAACAGCAGGCTGGGCATGGCGCTGGCCTATAGCATGATTGACGCAGTGCGACGCGCCCTCATAACAAAGGGCATCGATGAAGTCGAGATGTCCTGGATTCTGGAAGACAACACCAACATGCAGCATATTCTGGAATCGTTTGGCGGTGATCCCTACAAACGCTACCGGATCTATGAAAGAGAACTCTGAATTGCCAGTAGCGTTGGCCTGAATCCCGAACAGTAGTCAGCAGCCAGGGGCGACGAACACCGAGCATGCACAGCACAGAAACTGCCACTCCCTTCAGCGCCATCATCATGGCAGCTGACCGCAACCCGGATGATCCCGTCGCCAGGGCCGCGGGCGTTACCTGCAAGGCACTGACCCCGGTCGCCGGCACGCCCATGGTGCTGCGGGTTCTGCATGCCCTTGAGGAGAGCGCACACGTCGGACCACGACTGCTGTGTGGCCCGCCCAGGCCACTGCTCAAGGCAGCCGGGGTGCTCAAGTCCGGGGTCGACGCAGGTGACTACGGCTGGACGGCCAACAGGGAGAGCCCGAGTGCCAGTGCTGCTGCAGCAATGCAGCAGATCCCGGCATCACAACCGGTATTGCTGACGACTGCTGACCATGCCCTGTTGAGCAGCCGGATCATCGATGACTTTTGCGGGCAGGCCCGCACTGCTGATGTTGACCTGATGGTCGCACTGGCTCCACATGAGCTGGTCGCAACGGCCTATCCCTCCATGCAAAGGACGCGGCTGCGTTTCAGCGACAGCGATTATTGCAGCTGCAACCTGTTCGCCTTCATGACACCGCGCTCCCGTGCAATTACCGGTTTCTGGCGCAAGGTGGAGAGCCAGCGCAAGCAGCCCTGGCGGGTGATCGGTATCCTGGGATGGTGGCCGGTGTTCAAGTACCTGCTTGGACGACTCTCGCTGCAGGAAGCGCTTGCACGTCTATCCGGCAGATTCGATATGAAGATTGGTGTTGCCATCCTGCCGTTTGCCGAGGCTGCCGTGGATGTAGACAGCGCGAATGACTGGCGCCTGGTCCAGCAGATAGTGGCTGAAAAAGAAAAGCCCCGGTCAAACTGATTGACCGGGGCCTGACTGCGTCGGAAATGCTTTCGGACTAAATAGCCTGGACGACACCTGCTTCATCGGCTAACCAGCCGGCGGCCATCTTCAACGCCTTGTCCAGGTCAACAGGATAGTCAAGCTCACCCCATTGCAGGCCATTGATAGACTGGCTCCAGACCTGTCCCCCGGACGCCAGCTGGTCGATAACGGACAGATACCACTGCTGCAGGGCTACCGGCGTATACATGGTCTGTGCAATCGCGTCCTTGAACAGCTTGCCGCCGTGCTCACGGAACAACAGCATGCCGATGGACTCGCCGTCGACATTGTCGGCGTCAAGGTCCTTTCCAATTTTCAGCAAACGATTGCCATCCAGGCAAACCTTCATATCGTCGGAGTCATAGCGTGACTTTTGATCTCTGGCCAGGGTAATGGGCTTGAGTGGCGAGTCCAGCAGACGACTCACGATGGCAGGCTCAAACAGGGTGTCACCATTAAGCAGTAAAAAATCCCCGCTCATCTCATCCCTGGCCATCCACACCGTGGCCAGATTGTCGGTGACATCGAAAAACGGGTTATAGATCGTCTTGATGCGCTTCGCGCCATAACGCCGGTCCAGCAGTTCCTCGACCTGAATAGCGCCATACCCGATCACAACCGTGATATCGTTAATGCCATTCTCGAGCAGGTGATCGATCTGCCACTCGACAACAGTGCGCCCCTCAATATCAAGCAGACACTTTGGAGTTTCGGCTGTCATCGGTAACAACCTTCTACCATGCCCGGCACTCAGTATGATCGCTTTCATAATGCTTAATCTCTTTGTTCTGGCTGTAAGAAGAATCGTAATCAACGCGGCCAGTTTTCCGCGCAGGATTAGTGTGCAGGGGAATGGTCAAATAATTCCTGTCACCCTGCGCCAATCGCTTATCCTGCTCAGCCAGAACACCATCAATCGTGGTGTCAAACAGGGCTGTAAATCACAACTCGATGATTTTACATGCATAAACATTAAATACAAGGCTGTTTTTATTGTAGAATCCGGGCTGCAGGCGACCTGGCTCCCCGGACCACCCTGCACCAGGGAGGCAAACCCTGGCCGCCGGCTGGTCATTAACCCCGGCAGGCCGGCATTCCCGGAGTCACGGATTTTTTTGCACGAGCGACCCCATTGATCATCAACCGCTATCTAATCCGTGAAATGGCCATGCCGCTGGTAACCGTTACCGCGATACTGATTGTCATCTTCATGAGCTACAACGCGGTCCGCTACACGTCAGACGCGGCGGCCGGGCTGTTGCCGGCCGGTACGGTCATCTACCTGACCCTGTTGAGATCGGTCATCGCCATAGAAGTGCTGCTGCCGGTCGCGCTGTATCTTTCTGTCGTCCTGGGTATGGGGCGACTGTACAGCGATAACGAGATGGTGGTGCTGCAGTCTACCGGTATCAGTGAACTGCGTGTGGTGCGCAGTGTGCTGTGGTTGTCTCTGGCCGTGGCGATTGTTGTTGCCAGCCTGTCGCTGGTTGTACGCCCCTGGGCCTACCAGCAAAGTTATTTTCTGAAGGCGGAGGCGGAGGCGGATTTCAACCTGGAAAAGCTGGAGGCGAGCCAGTTTTACTCCGCTGAAGAGTCCGGCACCGTGATCTTTGTGGAAAAGATCAACAAACGGGAGAGGCGGCTCGAACAGGTGTATTTTTTCAGGATCAAGGATCGCACGGTAGACATCATCAATGCGCGACAGGCCTGGCAGCCGGTGACGGACCCGTATGAATCCCCTGAACTGCAGTTCCTCGATGGTACCCAGTACCAGGTCGATCTCGATGGCACGCTTGACCTGACCCTGAAATTCAAGGAGCTGTCGGTGCTCCTCAAGCCCGACGACGAGTATCTGCAACGCTACCGGAGCAAGACCGCCGGTACACCGCAGCTTGTCGGCTCGAGCGACCCTGACGACCTGGCCGAATTACAGTGGCGACTGACGACCCCCGTCACCACCCTGTTGCTTGGTGTTCTGGGTGTGCCGCTGAGTCGCAGCGCACCGCGCAGCGGGCGCTATTCGAAGACCATCGTCGCTGCACTGGTGTTCGCCCTGTTTTACGGCTTGAATGTGGTGGCAAAGACCTGGGTCGAGCAGGGCGTGGTCGGGGTTGTTCCCGGTGTCTGGTGGCCGCATGTGCTACTGGGGTTGCTGGTCATCGTGCTGCTGTTGTGGCCGGCATTGCGCCCGAGAATCAGAACATGATCCTGGATCGCTATATCGGGCTGATACTGGCGCGCAGCATCCTGCTGGTTGCGCTGATACTCGTGCCAATGTTCACGCTGCTGGACCTGCTGCAGCAGCTGGATGATGTCGGGGTCGGAAACTACGGACTGCTGGATGCCCTTGTCTACGAAGTCTTTCTGATGCCGGGCTATCTGCTGAGTCTCATGCCGTTTATCGCCCTGCTGGGGACCAGCGTCGCGCTCGGCGGTCTGGCACACACCAAGGAACTAACCGCGATGCGTGCCTGTGGCATCTCAATCGTGCGCATCGCTCTGGCGACGCTCAGATCCGGTGCCATGTTTATGATTTTGGTCATCGTCATCATGGAGTGGATCGCTCCCCCGTTGCATCAGCAGGCGCTGAAACGGCAGTCGCTGGCGCTGTCCGGTGTCGATGTCCTGATCGAGAAACATGGCTTCTGGATCCACAAGGGCAATCGCTTTATCAATGTCCGCAATATATACCATGGGAATACACCGGCAGATATCCACGTCTTTGAATTCGATCCTGGAAAACATCAGCTGAACCGCTATCTGCATGCGGACCGGGCCGAGACCAGCGAACGCAAGCAATGGCTGTACCAGGATCTGATCATAAAGGACTACCAGGAGGGGACTGTGGATACCCGGCATGAAGCAGGGCTGGTTCGGGAGTCTTACCTGACGGAAAAACAGTTGCAGGTCCTGGAACTGCCCATCGAGAGTCTGCCGCCCTCGGACCTGTATCAGTACCTCAGGTACCTGCGTGCCAGCGGGCAGATAACAGAACGGTTCGAGCTGGTATTCTGGCAGAAGGTCACTCTACCGATCACTGTGGTCGTCATGATGCTGTGCTCGTTTCCCTTCGTGTTCGGCTCCATGCGTGTTTCCAGTATGGGAAAGAGGATCGTGCTGGCGACCATTACCGGGCTTTCCTTTCAGTTGATCAGCCAGCTACTGGCCAATCTGGGTCTGATGCTGAATTTGAGTACCCTGCTCATGGTGTTGCTGCCGATCGTCGCCATCCTGATTATTGGTGCCGTATCGATGCGGCGCGCTATCTAGTACCCTGCCTGCAGAGACAAATCGGTCGAGTCCGGGGTCATAGGCGCGCGCTTCTATCCCCAGCGTCCAGCCGGATGTCGTGCGACTCACCCGGCAGAGATTGTAGCGTGCCCGGCGTCCGGGTTTATGTCCGATTGCCGAAGCCGAGGGTACCCCGATGACTGGTGCACGCGCGGCCGTAGTGTCTATCCAGCCCAGGGTTGCACGATGAGCATGACCATGCAGCACCAGCTCAACACCGTATCGTTCGAGGGTGTTACACAGGGCCCTGCTATCCGTGAGTCGCTTGCGCCATCCCAGGGTCTCGGCCAGGGGTGGATGATGAATGAGCAACACCCTGAAGAGCTGGCGTTCCCCGGTCTCTGCGAGGATCCTGCTCAGGGCCTGCAGCTGGTCTTTCCCCAGACTCCCCGTTGCGAGCAAGGGTGCCGAGGGCCTGGCAGATGACAGGCCGATAAAGGCAAGGTGGTCACGGATACGCAGACTGGGAAACAAGCCGGCAGGCGCGGCTGCCGGGATATCGGCAGCGAGATAAGGCAACCAGTGGGCAAAGGTCTCTTCCCAGGACGAGCTGACGTAGCTTTCGTGGTTACCGGGAATGACGGTGAACTGTTCGGGTGGGCCAAGACTGGAAAGCCAGCGGGCGACTTCCATGAACTCGGCCGGCAGACCAAGATGGGTGAGGTCACCGGTGATCACGGTGTGTTGAGGCTGGCAGTGTTGCAGATCGCGCACCAGGGCGGCCAGCACATCGGCGCGGTGTTCCTCACGGCGGTGAGACTTCCATGAGAGATAGCCGAGCAGCCGTTTATTCAGCAGGTCGCGGCGCCTGACACCCTCAAGCGTAGAGAGGTGGGGGTCCGAGATATGGGCGAACAGATAGCCTTCTGCAACACCCCCGGTGATTTGTGACTTGCGCTTTCCATCGTCCGGTGATGGAGTGGCTGACTTGAAGATGCTCACCGGTATACTATACGCTAAACCATTACGCTGACCGCCAAAGTGGCCACCCGGATAGACAACTCACCCCAGCCAATGCCTTGCTACATACATGTGTTTGATGAAACCCCTGTTCAACTATGGGGGCTATCATCCTCACAACGGATCAGGCGCGAGATCGAGTGGGAGTTATCCACCATGAAGAGGAAACTCCCTGGCCTGGTCCCCAGGCAATCGATTGAATTTGTTGACAATCTGCAGCAGCTACCCGCGGAAGCCGATGTTGTCCTGATTCGTGGTGATTACCTCTACGACGTGCGCGTCCTGACCAGTCTTATTGATGCGGCGGATACGCAACTACAGGTCGACGAGGGGGGCAACCGTATCACCGTAGCGGCACACACCACGGCCGCAGCCGCAGCACAGGTGATGGATCATATCAGAGGCAAAAGTCAGGAACTGCCGGTCATGCTCGGCATCGAAACACCGGATACCCTTGTTCCGCAAACACACATCCGGCTGAAGAAGGCACACGCTGCCTTTGTGTTGCCCGTCAATACAGAGAACAGCCGTGCACTGGAGCGGCATCTTTTCGAAACGGCCTACAAGGGCATCACCGACCTTGTGACCAAATGGGTCTGGCCGACACCTGCTCGCTGGGTTACCAGGCTCTGTGTCCGCCTTGGCCTCTTGCCGAATCACGTGACGGCCCTGAGCTGGGTGCTCGCTATCCTGGCTGGTGTGCTGTTCTACCGGGGAGACTTCGTCGCGGGGCTGCTGAGCGGCTGGCTGATGACCTTTCTCGATACCGTTGACGGCAAGCTGGCGCGGGTGACAGTGACATCGAGCCCGCTGGGGAACTATTTCGATCATTTTCTCGACCTGCTGCATCCACCGTTCTGGTATCTCGCCTGGGGGCTCGGCCTGGCCTCATACAATCCCGCTTTTTTGAACGTCGATTTGAGCACGGTGATCACACTCATTTTTGCCGGCTATATCGCCGGCCGGGTGGTGGAGGGCATCTTCAGCAGGATGGCCAAATTTGGCGTTTTCAGCTGGCGGCCGGTCGATTCGTACAATCGTCTGATCACGGCACGTCGCAACCCCTGTCTTATAATACTGACCGTCAGCCTGTTGCCGGGACGTCCGGACCTGGGTCTGGAGGCCGTCGCCCTGTGGACCCTGGCATCGAGTCTTTTCCTGGTTGTACGGCTGGTGATGGGCATCTTTTCACGTCTCACCTCGGGTCCGCTGCAATCCTGGCTGACAGAGATTGATTTGACGCGCAGCGAACAGACGCTGGCAGCACGCTGGTTTAGCCAGTAGCTGTACCGACCGCCGACCACATGAACGGCATCTGCAGAAGAAGCGGGCGGCGTCACCCGTGTGTGATTCTGTGATGGGCAACATACCTTCACTGCAGCCGTTGACAACACTGCTTGCAGAAAGCACCAGCCGGACCTACAGCCGTGAATTGCTGGCACTGCGCGACGCACTGCTAGAGCGTTATGACGGAGCCGTCGATGCCATGCTGTTCTATGGTTCCAGCCTGCGCACCGGCGACGCACTGGAAGGGCTGGTCGATCTTTACCTGGTAGTTGACGACTACCGCAAGGCCTATGGCAAATCGCTCCCTGCGCTGTTCAACAGATTGTTGCCACCCAATGTTTATTACCTCGAGGCTGAGGTTAACGGACAGCGGGTGCGCGCCAAGTATGCCGTCATCTCCATGCGGGATCTGCAGCGCGGTACTTCAATGAAATGGTTCCACTCCTACCTGTGGGGGCGTTTCTCGCAACCCTGTGGACTGCTCTACAGCCGCAACGCTGCGACCGGCCAACAGGTACAGACGACGCTTGCGCAGGCGCTGCTGACCTTCCTGACCCGCGTGCTGCCCGCCCTGCCCGAACGACTGGAGTGCGCCACAATATGGCAGCAGGGGCTGGCGCTCAGCTACCGGGCTGAATTGCGTGCCGAGAAACCGGAGCGCGCCATTCATCTCTATGAAGCCTGGCAGGATCATTACCGTGCGGCTACCTCCCTGGCGATGCAGGCATTGCCATTCGAGGTGCAGCGGGAGCAGCTTGAATCGCGGTTGTTTTACACGGTGAGGATAGCGCGGCACACCCGGATGCTGGGTCGTACCGGCTGGCTGCTGCGCCGCTTGCAGGGCAAGCTGCTGTCACTGCTGAGGCTGATGAAGGCGACTTTTACCTTTCAGGGTGGCATGGACTACATCGCCTGGAAACTGGAGCGTCACACCGGGATTCCCGTCGAGGTGAGCCCGAAGGTGCGGCGCCATCCGCTTATCTACGGCTGGGGGCTAGTATGGCGTCTGTATCGTCGCGGGGTATTCCGATAGCCGTTACTGCCAGTGACTGAGGTCACGATTCAGCAGTCGGCCGAGTTTTTCAATATCAGCAGCGAACGTCTCTTGCAGCTTCTTGCGCATGGCCTGATCCAGCGGCGGCCGTTTCCTGACCACAGTATTCTTTCTGATAAGCCATTTTCGGATGCGCTTTACCCGGGACTTTTTCTTGCCCCTGCGGCGGGCACGCTGTTCGATGTTGAGGGTGTATTTCACCACTCTCATGGGGGGGCGCTTCAGCAGCAGGTGCAGCCAGCGGTAACGATAGAATTTCGAGACCTCTACCGGTGGAAATTCGGTCTGCCCGTCGTAATCCACCCCGATGAAGTCCAGCACCTGCCGGTAGCAGCCGAGCGTATCGCTGATGAAGTCATCGAACAGCACCACGTGGCAATTCTCACGCCCGGCGGTCTGGAACAATTGCTCCACCTGGTGTCCGATTCTGCCTATCTCGGCATATTGCAAAAGATAGGGGGTGCGGCAGTGTTCGGGCAGCTGCTCACCCCTTGCCCTTGCTTCCTGAAGTCCCCAGGCCGTTGCGAAATCCTCCTCATCCTCATCCAGGATTGCCAGTAGCCGTGCGTGATAGGAGTGAATCATCTCGATCGGATTGCGTGCCATGACGATAAAGCGGGCCTGCGGATTTAACTGCTGGATGCGCCTGATCGCCTCGGGGTAATAGAGATAGGAGACCGAGCCTTCACCTATTGCCTGGTGCGCCTCGCTGCAGTGAGGAAAAAACAACGCCAGGTAGTCGTTGTGCAGGTCCGCGTCCGGCTTTTCATGCAGGGTAATGGAGAAGAAGTGCGGTTCCTTGGGCCGGGAAAAGCAGATATGCGGATTCCTCGACAGGTATTTACTGATCGCCGTGGTGCCGCAGCGCGGAGCACCAACCACGAAGAAGTCGGGAAAGCGGTCTGTTTGTTGCATTATTTGTCTGGCTCCTGTGGCAATCGTCGGCCTGCCGGGAGGTATAATACGATGTGACAGCCCGGACCTGAAAGCCCGGGTCTGTCAGTCTCGTTCTTTACTTACCAGACAGGTGTCCACATGGTAACTGCATCAGGCTTGGGAAAACTGCGCCGTAGCTGGGTCAAGAAGGTCGGCAAGCGTGTCCTGCACCTGACCGACCGCTTCATCAGCAGTCAGTCATTGATCGGTGATACCCCGGTGTTTGATCCTGCCATCTTCCCGTGGGTCAAGGACTTCGAGGACAACTGGGAGAAGGTTCGTGCAGAACTGGACGTGGTCCTGCAGGAACGTGATTCATTGCCCTCATTCCATGACATATCACCGGACCAGAAACGTATCTCAAAGGGCGACAACTGGAAAACCTACATTTTTTATGGCCTGGGCCATCGCGTCGACAGCTCCTGCGAGCGCTGTCCCGAGACTACCCGGCTGCTGGAACGGTGTCCGGAACTGCAGAACGCCTGGTTCTCCATACTTAAACCCGGTTACCGTATACCACCCCACAAGGGGCCGACCAATGGCATCGTGCGCATCCATCTCGGGCTCATCATTCCGGCGCAGCGCGAGCAGTGCTGGTTACGGGTGGATGATCAGATTCTCCACTGGGATGAGGGCAAGTGCATCGTGTTCGACGACTCCTATGAACACGAGGTGCAGAATAATACCGATGAGCAACGGGTAGTACTGTTCTTTGACGTCATCCGGCCGCTGCGTGCTCCTGGACGGATCCTCAACCGCATCATGCTCGCACTGCTGAAGCGTACTGCCTACTTTCAGGATGCGCAGGAGAATATCAGGCAGTGGGAGCAGCGTACCCGGATGACAATAAATTAAAGCAGGTCATTACCCGCAAGGCGGCTGTTACTAACCGGCCTGGTTGGGTTGCGCCAGCGCGTCGGCGGACGGCTCGTGGTGGCTGACGCCGAGCGGTACATCAGCGGGACGGCCAAGGTAATTTCCCTGGGCCAGGTCAACGCCCATTTCCCTGAGTAGTAGCAGCGTTTCCTCATTTTCCACGCATTCAGCAACGGTGCGCTTGCCGAGTGCATGCGCGACCTGGTTCATGGATTCGACCATGGCCTGGTCAACCGTACTGTGCGCCATGCCTTTCACAAAGGCGCCGTCGATTTTCAGTTTGTCGACCGCCAGGTGTTTCAGGTAGGCAAAGGATGAAAAGCCGGAGCCGAAGTCATCCAGCGCAAACTGGCAGCCGATGTCTTTCAGTGCGGTGATGAATTCCTCTGCGGCAGCGAGGTTCGCAATCGCCGCGGTCTCGGTGATTTCAAACGTTACCCAGGTCGGGTCGAGGGCGGTGCGGTCCAGCAAATCCTGTATCAGCGGCAGCAGGGTGGCATCTTCAAACGCCTTGCCTGACAGGTTGATGGAGAAGCTGGCGCGATGCCCGTTGTCATGCAGACTGGCCAGCTGCCTGATGGCGCGGTTGACGATCCAGCGATCGACACTGTGAATCAGACCGAAGCGTTCAGCCGCCGGCATGAAGCCACCTGGCAGGATGATCTGGCCGTCGTCGCAGATCATGCGTACCAGTACCTCGTAGTCCATAACAGCGCCGCTGGCGGTGGATACGATGGGCTGGTAAACCAGCTGGAACTTGTCGTGTTCCAGCATATCGCGCACCTGCGAGGCCCAGTTCATGTCGGCCGCCATGTCGGCCTTGCCGAGATCGGCCGGGTCATACAGCGTGGAGCGGTTGCGTCCCTGCTGCTTCGCCATATTGCAGGCCATATCGGCATGTGACAGCAGCTCCGTGGCACTGTTAACAGATTCGTCGATCATCACGGCACCGATGCTGCAGCTGATGGTGAAGGACTTGTCGTCCTCGGTGAAGCGGTAATCGTCGCACAGGCAACGAAAATTGTCCGCCGCGCGCAGGACATCCTGCTTGTCAATGTTGTACAGCAGCAGCGTGAATTCATCACCACCAAAGCGGGCCAGCAGATCACCGTCACGGACGTGGGATTCCAGCAGGGCGGCGACATCCACCAGCAGGCGGTCACCGGCTGCATGGCCGAGCGTGTCGTTGATGTATTTAAACTGGTCAAGATCGATATAAAACAGCGCACAGTCGGAACCGTTGCGTGCGACACGTGCCACGGTACGTTCCAGCTCTTCCTGGAAATAGTGCCGGTTAAACATGCCGGTGAGCGGATCATGTTCAGCATGGTAGGAGAGTTGATGCTGGAAGGCCTTTTGTTCCGTGATGTCACGCGCGGTGCCGCTGATGCGGATGACATGCCCGGCTGTGTCCTTGTGTGAGCGTGCGCTGAAGCTGAGGAAGTGCGGCCTGCTGTCGCGGTCAAGATGTACCGTTTCAAACTGCACCGCGTCCTCACCCTGGATAAGTTGCATGATGGCTTGCTGATCGATGGGCGGATGATCGGGCGAACGGTATTCATGCAGCTGATGATGCAGCATGGCGTCTGCCGGATAGCCGTAGATACCCTCACAGGCCTTGTTTAAATAGGTCAGGCGGCCCTCGGTATCCAGCGTCCAGACCATGTCGTGTGCCGTTTCCACCAGGTCGCGGTAGCGGCATTCGGCATCACGCAGCCGGTCCTCCATGGCCTTGCGCTGGGTGATATCGGCGACCAGGCAGGTGAACAGGCGTTCACCACTGATTTTCATGGCGCTGACCCGTACCGACATGTGCATGGCCGTACCGTCGCGATGGTAACCCGTGAGTTCGCGTTCGGATTCGCTGGTGTGACACTTGTTGTCGTTATCCAGCAGGGTTGGCAACAGCATCTTCAGCGGGCGCTGGCGAATTTCTGCGGCAAGGTAGCCGAACAGTTTCTCGGCAGCCGGGTTGAAGGTATCAACCAGGCCCTTGCTGTCCACGACGATAATGCCTTCCGCTGCGGTTTCAACAACCGCGCGCATGTGTGATTCCTGTTCACCAAGACGGCGGAACAGCTTGCTCAGTGTTTGCGTCATGAGTCCGATTTCATCGGTTGATTGCGGTTGCAGTCGTGCCAGTTCGGCGTGCAGTGAGGCGCCACTGCGCATGATCAGGCCCTGCATCGGCTCCAGTGCCTGGGCAACGCTGCGTACGGAAAACAGCGTGATGATGCCGGTGATGCACACCAGTGTCAGCCAGATGGCCATGTGCCCTGCGGCCAGGTCGCCGGTTCGTTGCCAGTGATAATTCATCAGCATGGTGTAGGACAGCAATGGCACGAAACCGCCCAGCAGCATGATCTTGGATTTCAGGCTGACCTGGATGGATTCCAGGCTGAGGTGACCGGCGAGCTTGCCAATCTGGTCCAGTGCCAGCTGGTAGCCGGGCAGTCCCACCAGTGCCACCACCGACAGTTGCAGCAGTACCAGTTGCAGAAACGTTCCCGCTTCACTGGCGATGGGTTTTTCGATGGCAAGGAAAAACAGTGGCGGGATAGCCAGCGCATACAGCAGGAAGAAGCACCAGTAGTCACGGCCGAATCGTGCCAGCCGTCGCTGTTGCTGGTCAGGCAGGTTTCCTGTTAACGGCGTGCGCCCCGTTGTAAACGACAAGGGGCTGAAATATCTGGAAAAATGGATGTACGCCCAGCAGGCCATGATGGCCACAAACGCGCTTAGAATGACGATGGTACGGTCGGCTCGCAGTTCCGTGGGTGTAATCAGGCCAAACAGCAGTGCGCACACCAGTCCGGCCAGTGGAGCCAGCAGTAAACCGAGAATAATCAGAGAGATGAAGCGTGCACGAATACCCTTGAGATCACTTAACATGTTACCGCCCCGGACTCCCCTTGATCATGTAAGCCATCTTTTGCCCGCCGGGTTGATGAGTGTTTGGTTTAAATATTATTTTATAATTTAGTACGCTAGACCTGACACCGAAAGCGTTCGCTGAATACTATGTCATAACATTACGTAATATCAAGGCTACTCTCAGATTAATCAGGGCCGGAAATTTGACGCGCGAACGTGACGATGAACAGCGTTTTTACTGCATCCACAGTACAATGCATGGCTTGATGAATTGAACACAGGTGCTGTTATGAAACGACGACATTTTCTGGGCACAGCCGGGGCGGGTGCCTTGCTGACGGGCGGGCTTCTCAGTGGCTGTGGGCAGGAAGCAAAACAGGCGGGTGCCGGGGTTGCGTCGCGGCAGCAGACATTTCACTGGAAAATGGTCACCACCTGGCCAAAGAATTTCCCCGGGCTAGGAACGGGGGCCAATAACCTCGCAAAGCTGATCAGCGAGATGAGCGGCGGCCGGCTCATGGTCAAGGTCTACGGGGCAAGGGAACTGGTCCCCGCGTTTGAAGTCTTCGATGCCGTCTCCAGTGGTACCGCCGAGATGGGGCACGGTGCGGCCTATTACTGGAAAGGCAAGAGTGAGGCCGCACAGTTTTTTGCTGCCGTGCCCTTTGGTATGACGGCGCAGGAAATGAATGCCTGGCTGTATTACGGCGGTGGTATGCAATTGTGGGAACAGGTCTATGCACCGTTTGGCGTGCTGCCCGCCGCGGCTGGCAATACTGGCCTGCAGATGGGCGGCTGGTTCAACAAGGAGATAAACGGGGTCGAGGACCTGCAGGGATTGAAGATGCGCATCCCGGGGCTCGGTGGCGAGGTGTTGAAACGTGCCGGTGGCACACCGGTGAATTTACCCGGTGGAGAAATTTTTACCTCCCTGCAGTCCGGCACCATCGATGCGACGGAATGGGTGGGTCCCTACAACGACCTCGCCTTTGGTCTCTACAAGGCGGCGAAATACTACTATTACCCTGGCTGGCATGAACCGGGCACCACGCTTGAATGCATATTCAACAAGCAGGCGTTCGAGGCCTTGCCTGCCGACCTGCAGAGTATCGTCAGCAACGCCTGCCGCGTGGCAAATGCCGACATGCTGGCGGAATACACGGCGCGCAATAATACGGCATTGCAATCACTGGTAAACGAGCACCACGTCGATGTACGTGAATTTCCCGGGCCGGTACTGGATAAGTTACGCTCGATCTCGGAGCAGGTGGTGGCGGAGATTGCCGCGCAGGATGCGATATCGGCGAAGGTGTACGAGTCTTACCAGAACTTCAGGCGGCAGGTGGTTGCCTGGCATGATATCTCGGAGCGAACCTATCTCAATGTACGCGGTGGCTGAGGTCGTTGCTAACACGTAGAGCGCATCACATGCGCGATTTCCGTAAGGCGTAGTTCGCGCATGCGCTGCGCTCCTACGGATAAATCTATCCGGGGATATTAATCATTCGCAACTATCCACCTCAGAGGTAAATGACATCTATCCAGAGGATGTCATCACTAAGAACCCCATTAGCCACGGAATCCACGGAAGAACACGAAAAAATAAAAGCCTTAGAAGTCATATTTCCGTGTTCTTCCGTGGATTCCGTGGCGAAATGTTCAAATAAATGCCTTTCGCCTCTTTGTTTCTGTGGTGAGCTGAATAGTTACAATCATTCAAAGGCATAACCCAGCCGCAGCAGGTGCTGGTTCATGCCGTCGTTTGGCTTTTTAAAATCGAGATTGGAGACGTACTGGTAGCGATAGGACAGTTCGTACTGGCCGCGACCTCCGAAGCCAATGCCGAAGCCGACCAGGGTGCCGAGTTGCAGGGCGGTGGAGTAGTCCTGGTCAGTGAGTTGTGTTTCCGACAGCAGGTGCGGGCCAATGCCGGCCTCGGCAAACGGGGAGACACCGCTGGAGAGGGTGGCATCGCGCTGCCAGCGAAACACCGGAATCAGGCTGAGGTCGAACAGGTCGCCGTTTTCGCCGCTGTCAGGATTGCCACTCAGATAGGACAGTCCCGCATCCCAGTAGCCGCCAACATACCAGGCACCGCCGTTAAACCAGGTTCTGTTCCACTTGTGCTGCATGCTGAGCTGGTAGATGTTTGCGTCATTGGTATTCGATTCCTTGCCGTAACCAATGGTCACGGTGTCGATCCAGTGGCCAGCATTTGCACACCATGCCGTCAGCGGTGACAGTAACAGTGTGATGACAAGCGTACAGCGTGTTATTGAGAACATCCGGAGATCCTCGAGTAATGCCCTGTCTGCCGGATTCTCGCATGAAGGCGCCGAGGCTGCAAAACTGGCTGCTGTTCAGTTCTGGTAGATGGCGTCCGGCAGCCAGGTGGCGATCGCCGGCCAGACGGCAAGCATCGACAGCATTAACAGCTGCAGGGCGATAAAAGGCGCCACGCCGGCATAGATTTGCCGGGTACTGATCTCGGCGGGTGCGACACCGCGCAGGTAAAACAGCGCAAAGCCAAACGGTGGTGTCAGAAAAGAGGTCTGCAGATTTATGGCAATCATGATGCCGAGCCACACCGGATCTATCCCCATGGCCAGCAGTACCGGTCCGACGATGGGGACCACCACAAAGGTGATTTCGATGAAATCGAGCACAAAACCCAGCAGGAACATCAATAACATCGTTGCCAGCATGGCGCCGAACTTGCCACCCGGCAGGTTGTTGAGTAGTCCGGCGACCACTTCATCACCGCCAAAGCCGCGAAACACCAGTGAAAAAACCGAGGCGCCGATCAGGATCATAAAAACCATGCAGCTGATGCGTGTGGTACTGCGCATGACTTCCTGCAGGATGGGGAGCGTGCACTGGCGCTGCGACATTGCCAGCAGTATTGCGCCGACAGCGCCCACGGAAGCGGCCTCGGTGGGAGTGGCAATACCTGCCAGGATGGAACCGAGCACGGCAACGATCAGCAGCAGTGGCGGCAGCAGGCTGTAGATAACGCGTTGCAACAGGCTGCCGCGGTCAACACTTGCTGCGCTGTCGTCGGTGATTGCCGGCATCGCGTCGGGTCGTGTCCAGGCGATAAATACCAGGTACAGCAGGTAAAACGTCACCAGCATCAGGCCGGGGATCAGGGCGCCACTGAACAGGTCGCCGACTGAGACGGTTTCCGGTGAGTAGATGCCCATGTCCAGTTGCGCCTGCTGGTAGGCGGATGACAGCACATCGCCGAGCAACACCAGCACGATCGAGGGCGGGATAATCTGGCCGAGGGTGCCGGAGGCGCAGATGACGCCGCTGGCAATACGCGGGTCATAACCGCGCCGTAACATGGTGGGCAACGACAGCAAGCCCATGGTGACCACAGTGGCACCGACAATACCGGTACTGGCAGCCAGCAGCATGCCGACCAGTGTCACCGAGTAACCGAGTCCGCCGCGCAACCGACCGAACAGTTCAGCCATGGTGTCGAGCAGGTTTTCAGCCACCCGCGAACGTTCCAGCATAACGCCCATGAACACGAACAGCGGCACCGCTATCAGGGTGACGTTGGTCATAATGCCATAGAGGCGGTTCGGCAGGGCTTCCAGGAAGGCACCGTCAAAACTGCCGCCCAGCTGGCCAAGCCAGGCGAATACCAGCGCTGTACCGGCCAGTGAAAAGGCCACCGGGTAGCCAGCCATCAACACGACGCAGACCACAATAAACAGCAGCAGCGGGATCAGTTCTGCCACGCCTTACCGCTCCCGGTCCAGGCGGTTGTCCCGATGTTGCGGTGGTGGCCAGCTGGCCACCACCAGCAGGTTGCGCAGCAGCAGTGAACAGCCCTGTAACAGCAGCAGCACGGCCATCACCGGTATGGCTGTTTTCAGCAGGTACACGCCATCCAGTCCACCGGCTTCGCGCGAGCCTTCCTGTATTGCCCAGGCAGCGCTGACGTAACCGATACTGCTGTAGAGCATGAACAGGCACACGGGGAATAACAGTAGCAGGGTGCCCAGCAGGTCGATCCAGGCGCGCGCGCGCGCTGACAGTTTTTGATAAATGATGTCGACGCGTACATGGCCATCGTGCTTCAGCGTATAGGCCGCGCCGAGCATGAACACCGTGGCGTGCAAGTAAGACACCGATTCCTGCAGGGCAATGGAACCGCTGTTGAACAGGTAGCGCAGCACGACAATGGTGGCGGTCGTCAGCACCATCGCCAGGGTCAGCCAGGCAATGATGCGGCCGGTTGTCTCCGCAAGGCGATCAAGCGAATCAGCGATTGCTTGCAGCTGTGTGTACATTCTCTGGTGCTTGTTCCATTGATGGCCCGGCTACTCTGGCGAGCGGTGCGTTGCGGTTAGTGCATCTGCTGACTGCCAGGCCTTTACAGGCGTGCCTACCAACTGTGGATCATCCAGTTGGGCACCACCGGTGCGGGCTCGAGTGGCTGCCTGCGTGACTCCAGTGAACCGTTGCCATCACGATCGTAGAGGTAGTAGGGCGGGCCGACGCGGGGTACTACCTTGACCTTGTAGAGGCGGCCATTGACACGGTATTCGTAAATAACCGCGTCGTTGCGCTTGATGATCTTTACCTCCGGTTCCAGACCCTCATCCTCCAGCCCTGTCGGTTGTGGCGGTGTGGAGTCGGGCGGTGGTGGTGGAGGTGGCTCGGGTAGCGGCTCCAGGTCCGCGGGTTGTGTCTGCTGGACGGCCAGTAGCGGTAATGGGCTGGCGAGAAGCAAGATGAGCAGGTATTTCGTCATTGTTATGGTTCCTTGGCTGCGGCCTTTGTGAGCGTGACAGTGTTTGAGGCCGGGCATGGTAATAATGGTACCATGACGGCCTCCGCCACCCTGTGGTTCAAGCATAAAGTGAATCATGTCCGAGAAACAATCCCGACCCCTGCTGCTGGTTGACGGGTCCTCTTATTTATACCGGGCCTTTCATGTCCCCAATCTGCAGCAACTGACGAATTCGCACGGTGCACCGACCGGCGCGGTGTACGGCGTCGCCAATATGCTGCGCAGCCTCATCAAGGAGTACCGGCCGCAATTGATGGCGGTGGTGTTCGACGCACGCGGCAAGACCTTCCGTCACGAGATGTTCAGCGACTACAAGGCGAACCGTCCGTCCATGCCGGAGGAGCTGGCCGCACAGGTCGAGCCCTTGCACGCACTGGTGCGCGCCATGGGCCTGCCGTTGTTGCAGGTCCCGGATGTGGAGGCCGACGATGTCATCGGCACGCTCGCCAGCGAGGCAGCCCGGTTGGGCATGGAGACGGTGATCTCGACCGGGGACAAGGACATGGCGCAGCTGGTCAATGACCACGTGACGCTGGTGAATACCATGTCACGGACCACGCTCGACAGCGCCGGTGTCGAGGAGAAGTTCGGTGTCACGCCGGCACAGATCATTGATTATCTCGCCCTGACGGGTGACAGCTCCGATAATATCCCGGGTGTGCCCAAGGTCGGGCCGAAAACGGCAGCCAAGTGGCTGGCGACCCATGGCTCGCTGGACAACATCATGGCGCATGCCGCTGACATCAAGGGCAAGGTGGGCGAGAGCCTGCGTGAACATCTCGACATGTTGCCGTTGTCACGCCAGCTGACAACGATTCGCTGTGACGTCGAGCTGGATTGCGGACCGCAGGCCTTGCGGGTGCAGGCGCCGGACATGGCACAGCTCCGTGAGTTGTATAGCGAACTCGAATTCACCCGTTTGCTGGAAGAGCTGGACAGTCGCACGGCGACTGACGGCGACCCCGGTGATGACCGTCCTGCAGCGGCCGCTGCTCCAGTCTACGAAACGCTGCTTACCCAGGCGCAACTGGATGACTGGCTGGCGCGCCTGCAACAGGCCGGTGTGTTTGCCTTCGATACCGAGACCACCAGCCTTGATTACATGGCGGCACGCATCGTCGGGGTGTCGTTTGCAGTCGCCGCCAACGAGGCCGCTTATGTCCCGCTGGCACATGACTATCCCGGCGCGCCAGAGCAGCTGAATCGCGAGGCGGTGCTGGCCCATCTGCAGCCGCTGCTTGAAAATAGTGAGTTATTAAAAATTGGTCATAACATTA
>Ga0316191_10000980_pt1 | contig 19531 bp, 19 predicted proteins | sample Eddworburr2cm_MG_FD_204928 | JGI IMG/M metagenome (GOLD analysis project Ga0316191, IMG submission 204928) | Coastal sediment microbial communities from Maine, United States - Eddy worm burrow 2 cm | ecosystem: Environmental > Aquatic > Marine > Coastal > Sediment | place: USA: Maine... | reverse complement strand
GGTAACTGGGGTGAAGTCGTAACAAGGTAGCCCTAGGGGAACCTGGGGCTGGATCACCTCCTTTCTAAGGAGCATTTTCTCGAAAGAGAAATGTATCTGGTCATATCCGAGTAGTGACTAACGCAGAGCTCGTTGTTTGGGCTCTGTACGATTCCGATTCAGTTTTCAGCGTCCGATCGGCCCACGGAATGGCCGCTCTTTTCGTGAAGCACAGCCAAGCGCGCACCGCCTCTCTTGCGGGACACGCGGGGTCCCCAAAACCCCTGTAACTCCAGGTGCTTGCGAACCGAACTGCGCACTTTGTCCTTTGCAGCGGGTTCTCAACAGCTCGTGCAGCCCGTTGTCGCGTTAGCGGCAGGGAAGAAGCGCGCGTCCGGCGGCACATCGAGCAAGTCAGTCGTAGTGCGGAGCTCCCTTCTCGTTCAGCGCTACGCCTATCGATCGCTTGCTTGGTTCGCAGGTGCGAAACTGGGATGTCCTGCGCTAGTACTACGCAGAAGGCGGGCGGCGACATATGAATGGCAGTACTGTTCTCATCACCGGCATCTCGGGTTTCATTGCGAGCCACTGCGCCGTCGAGCTCTTGAACGCAGGCTATCGGGTGCGTGGAACGCTACGTTCGCTCGAGCGCGCGGGGAGGGTCCAGGATACGCTCGCCCGGTACGCGGACGCGAGTAACCTCGACTTTGCTGAGACCGATCTCGAATCAGACGCCGCTTGGGGTGAGGCTCTCGCGGGGTGTCAGCACGTACTGCATGTCGCTTCGCCGTTTCCGGTGAATCAGCCGAAGGACGAGCAGGTGCTCATTCGTCCCGCCGTCGAAGGGACAATGCGAGTGCTTCGTGCCGCGAGCGAGGCCGGCGTCGAGCGCTTCGTTCAGACCTCTTCGATGGCCGCCGTGCAGTACGGACATCCACGTGACCGAACCGCGCCCTTCACCGAGGCCGACTGGACTGTGGTCGATGCGCCCGGCGTGACGCCTTATGCAAAGTCGAAGACACTGGCCGAGCGCGCGGCGCGCGACTTCGTCCAAGAACACGCAGGCAACCTCCACTACAGCTCGGTCAACCCGGGCCTCGTACTCGGTCCATTGCTCGGCGCGGACGTCCGGGCTTCCGCCGAGATTATCCAGTTGATGCTGGACGGAAAGTATCCGGGAACACCACGTGTGTCGTTCGCATGTGTGGACGTGCGCGACGTGGCGCGCATGCATCGTCTCGCTCTCGAAGCGCATGTGCCGAGCGGAGGACGCTACCTGGGGGTCGCGCAGTGTCTGTGGATGGTCGAGATCGCAAGGGCGATCAAATCACAACTTGGCGATGCGGCGCGCAAGGTCCCGACACGGGAGCTTCCTAGCTGGGCCATCAGGCTAGTCGGGCTCTTCGATCCGACGGCGCGTCAGATCATTCCCGAGCTCGGCCGCGAGCTCCACGTGGACGACACGCTCACTCGCCAGACACTGCAGATACCTATGATCCCCGCGACGGATGCCGCGGCGGCCATGGCCCAGAGCCTCGTCGAGCTAGCGAAGCTGCGCTGACTCTCGACTCGTTGCAGGCGCTCACTACTCATCGCCTGCGGTGCTCCATGTCCGCTTTTCTCGTAGGGGTTGGATTGGTGTAGAGTCGGCGCGATGCGGGAGTGGCTAGAGCAAGAGCTGGGTGTCGCACCCTGGGTATTTGAAGGGGTCTTCCTGCCCCTGCTCGCGTTTCTGGCCGTGCTCTTGGTCCGCGAGCTCGTCCTGCTTTTCTTGGCGCGAAGACTCCCCGACCCGGCACGCCGTCGCATCTGGCGCACGCGAACGCTGTGGGTTGCGCTTCCGCTCGCGATCTTGTCTGCCGTCGGCGCCTCTTGGATGCGGCAGGGCCACATTGCGCAATCCCTGGCGACGGGTTCGGGGCGAATCGTCGAGGTGCAGACCTATCTGGGGTCTGCGACCAAGGTCGCTGTCTACACGCTGTTCTTGGTCACGTTCTTCCTAATCATCCGGCGCACGTACGGCACCCTTGCGGCGCGCATCGATGACTGGAAACCGGCCGAGGAGGGCGTGAAGGTGCAAAGCGCCGTTCTCCTTTCCCCCGAGCGTGTACGCAAGATGTTGAGCGGTGCACTTCGCCTCGTCCGCGCGCTGCTCATTTTCGTTCTCTTCTACCTCTACGTTCCGTTCATTCTGAGCGCGATTCCTCAGACGAAGGAACTCGCCGGGAAGGTGATGCCCTTTCTGATGGCACCGGTCATCAGCTCGGGGAAGGCCATCTGGGAGTACCTGCCCGACTTGGTCACCCTCGTCGTGATTCTCCTCGTTGGACGCTACGTGATCAGGCTCCTGCGCTTTTCGATGGTTGCGATCGGTGCTGGTGGACTGAACGTCGAGGGCTTCGAGCCAGAGTGGGCAGAGCCGACGTACAAGCTAGGACGAATGCTGATCGTCTTCGTCGTGGTCATGATCAGCTGGCCGTACCTGCCTGGGTCCGGCTCCGACGTGTTCAAGGGTTTCTCTCTGTTCATCGGCGCGCTGGTCACACTGGGGGCGAGCTCGTCGATCGCGAACGTGATCGCCGGCATCATCTTGACGTACACCGGCTCGTTTCGCGTGGGCGACCGCGTGAAGATCGGCGATACGGTGGGCGACGTGATCGAGAAGAAGCTCTTCGTGACCCGACTACGAACGATCTACAACGAAGAGGTGACCGTGCCGAACGGCCTCGTGATGCAGACTCAGATCGTCAACTACACCACTTCCTCTAGGAAGGGTGGACTTGCACTCACCATCGAGGCTGGCATCGGATACGACGTGGACTGGCGAACCGTTCACGAGCTCCTGCAGAAGGCGGCGGCCAAGACCGAGAGCATTCTCGATGATCCCGAACCCTTCGTTTTGCAGCAGGGGCTCGGGGATTTCGCGGTTCAGTACAAACTCGTCGCGTTCACCGACGAACCGCGGACCGCGGTGAAGACCGTCTCCGAGCTTCAGCGGCACGCGCTCGACGAGTTCAACGAAGCCGGCGTCGAGATCATGACACCCATGGTCCACGGGGTCCGCAACTCTGCGGATCTCGCGACACCGAAGGGCGCCGCCGAGGGTGAGGCGGGCGCGCTTCGGGTCGGCTCGTCGTAGAGCCGCTCGCGGCGCGGTTCAGAGCTCGTCTTCGACGCTCTGCCCGCCACCCTCGAAGAAACCGGCGAGATGTTGGGCTCGAACGGCGACCTCACTGAGTCGCTTCGCCAGCGCCCCGCGCGTTTGCGGACCTACGTCGCCGTCGACGTCGACGCCGGCGCCCTGCTGGAAGCCTCGAATCGCGTCCCGGGTGCGTTTGCCCATCATGCCGTCGTGCTTCCCGGGCTGGTACCCGCAGATGTCGAGGGCTTCTTGTAGTGCTGCGATCTTGTCATCCGATGCCATGGTTCACTCCTAGTTCAGACCCCAGGCCGCAGCCCAAGCCTTTGCTGCTTCGCCGAAGGCCTCGGGGTCGCTTCCCCCGAGCTTGGTCGAAACTTCGTTGTACTCGGCCTTGGCGGCCTTGAATTTCGCCTTGGTCTCGTCGGACGCGCCCTGTCCCGCGGCCTTCGCCGCCTTTGACTTCGCGCGCAAGCCAGCGACATCGTACTTCCCCAGCATCCCCGTCAGAATCGCGGCGCCGGTGGCGGCATCCGGCGCTGCTTTGAGCGCGTTGACCCCCGCTTCGAAGACGGCGACTAGGTTCTCCGACGCGCTTCCGGCGAGAGCGACCTCGGGGATGACCGGCCCGGCTGGTTTCTCGGCTTCGGGCTCTGGCGCCTTCTCCGCGGCGGCGGGCGCAGCCGCGGGTGCCGCCGCTTCGGGCTTGGCTTCTTCCTTCTTCTTGCACGCTGAGGTTGCCGCGAGTGCAAGCACGAGCAGCGCGAGTGTCGCTTTCTTCATGGAATCCCCTCCTTCGAGTGACTGGTGCCGGAGGATAAGGACGGCACGGCGTTGCAGGCAAGACGTTTCTTGCGAGCCAGCCTTGGACCCGCGAGCCCTGCGTTGCTACGGCGCCTCGTACACGATGCAGCCTCGGAGCGTGCTGGTTCCGCACTCGCAGCTCTGCTCGAATGTGGCGGCGAGGCGTTCGAGCCGGGTTCCGTCCACTTCGAGCTCGTGGATTTCGAAGCGCCCGCAAAGTCGGTTGCAACCGCGCCCGTCGCCCGACACGTTGAGACCCGGCATGCCTGGATCTTCAAAGGGATAGCGCACGGCATTCTCGTAGACCTGTGGTTGAAGCGGAAGGCCGAGCCTTCTCGTTGAAAGGTCGAGGTTCCATCGAGAGCCTTGATCGTCATCGCTGGGATCAAAACTGACCCGAACGTACTCGGGGGCTCCTTCCGGCGAAACAGAAGCGGACCAGGTCGCGTCGGTAATCGTATCGATCCAGGGGTGGATCCAGTCGCCCTCCTCGCCATCCATGAACACGACGTTCCCGCCCCCTGCGCAGGCCGCCAATGAGCCAACGCCCGTCGGCTCTATCAATTGGATCTCCGGCGACATGGCGACGATGGTGTCGGGGTCGCTGCCTAGCGCCAAGGTAATCTGGAACGGACCTGCGCAGCTCGTGAAGATCGAGGTGTTGCATGCTGTGTACTAGCTCGTGACGCCGGACGCCGTGAGCGTCGTCACCGGTTCGGCGAAGTGCCCGGCCCCTGACCGTGAGACGCCCAAGAGCACCGGCTCCTTCGAGGGGGTGCCATCTGCCAGTGTTCCGATCGCGAAGACCGGAAGCTTCGCGTAGCCGTTGCCCGAGATCTCCGTCGCCGCCACGCGGACCTCGTAGCGCGCCCCGCCCGAAGGTCCTTCGGGTCGACACTCACCCTCGACCTCGACCGTGCCGGGGCCGCAAGAGATCCCGCCGTCCGTCACCGGACCAACACTCGCGACGCAGACCCCGTCTTCGAGCCGCGTCGCCGGGCCGCACTCCACCGAAGCGCTCTCGCCGCACGCGCTGGCCAGGCCGCAGGTCAGAGCGAGGACAAGCAAACAGCGACTCATGCGCCATGAATACACAGAAATCGCAAAGATTACAAGCATCTATGAGCCCGCTCCGGCTGGCGCGGCGCCGAACTGCGGCCCTCAGTTTGCTTCGTGTTTTCTTGTGTGGCGTGCGGAGGCAGGACCCGACTTCGGGACGACCTCCGAGCGCTGATTCAGAGCTCGCACTCGGGCTTCGTAGACGACCTCGCAGGGCCGGTCCGCACGGGCGACGCCGCCGATCTGCCGTCGCAGAGGCTGCGGCTCACTGAAGAGCGGAGTGAGCTCGAAGCGTTCGAAGAGTTCCGAGGTGGCGTGACGGATCGCAGAAGTCGAGAAGCGATGAGCAGGGCACGTGTGCTTGCCGTGGCCGTACGTCGTCACGAGCTCGCGCGCGGGGAGCTCGGCGGCTCGCACAAATGTTGCGCCCCGATAGTTGTCAGAGTCGAAGTGCTCGAGCCCTGGCGCAGCCGAACGATTGGTGACCGACAACATGGTGGCGACGAGGGTGCCTGGCGCCAATCGATATGTGCCGTGCTCGTCGGAGATCTCGATCGGGCTTACGACTCGTCGAAGTACGATCGAACGTTGGCTCATGCGAATCGCTTCATGGCTGAACGAGTCGAGGCCACTGTCGTCGCCCTGCCGAAGCCTCTCGATCACGGAGGGATCTCCGAGCGCATAGACCAAGGTCCAGGCCATTGCGGCGAAAAGGTTCGTTTGCGAGCCCATGTGCACGACGATTACGTCGCGTGCGATTCCGATCTCTCGCTCAGGGCTCGGTACGTCGTCCCATGCGTCGCAGATGCGTGAAAACAGGTCACTTTGGCCGAGCCGGGGACGTTTGGTGAGCGTCTCGATGAAGATCTGTTCGATCGCCCTCATCGCGCGCCGCTCGCGTCGCTTTCGAGTCGCCGTCGCGAACATCGCCTTGTGGGGGTGTACGAAGGACTCCGAGGCATCGAGCTGTTCGAAGTGCACGATGAGTCGGTCGAGCTCTTCGGCGCAGAGTGTGCCCAAGCCGCCCCAGCTCGCGAGGCCCATGCGGTGTCCGAGTCGTTTGGTGAAAGTGAAGAGCTCGATGGACCCCGCGTCCCCGAGGTCATCCAGCTCGAACGCGACGGCATTGCGCAAGTTCTCTAGATAGGTTTCCACGTCGTCTCGGGCGAAGAGATCGTGGGGCAGGGTGCGGCGGCCTTCGAACAGCTCGAGTGGCAGCTTGTGGCTGAGCAGCGTGAGGTCGGCGAGAGCTTTGCTCGCCTGTTCCTCAGGCAGCTTCCAGAGGTTGCGGACGCCCAGCGGAGAGAACACGCAGAACAGGCGGTAGCCGAATGCATCGACGACGAAGGTGTCACCAAGGCGTTCGCGACATCGCACGAAGAAGGCGGTGGGATCGTCCGCGAGCGCACGGCCCGCGCCGAGCCAAGGGAGAGCACCCCGAGCGTGGGGCGGCATGGGATCCACCGATGGGCGTGGTCCGAAGAGCGCAGCAATAGCTCGTCGTGCCCGTCCCAGGGCTGCGGAAATCGGGTTCTCGACGCTGATTCCGTAGCCCTCGACCATGTTCACTACGCTCGGCAGATTGACCGCGAGCTTCAGGTCGCCGTCCACGCGAATCTTTCCGCCCATGAAGGCGCGCATCGGGTTCAGTTGGCCGGTCGTGAGCGCGACCCAGTCTTCCGAGGAGACGTGAATCGTCGCGTCTTGGTCGGGGCCGCTGTCGGACGTCACGAACCCGGACGTCGTTCCCTTGCGAAGGTCGAGCGTCCAGACGCCACCGTCGTCTCCGCTGAGCTCGAAGCGGAACACAGCATCGGGCAGTGTCGCTGCGTTCGGATCTGCCAGCGCGGCCCGCTCGAATGCATCGAAGAAATCAGTGGGCTTCACCATCCTAGACGGACGACGTTATCCGGGTGCGCCCTGATCCGCAACGACGGCTAATTGCGAGTCATGCCACTTCGACGCGCGACGAGGGCGCGGACGCTGCGCCAGAGCAAGAAGAGGATCAGGAGCGCCAAAACAGCCACAGCGGTCAAGAGCACAGGGTTGGGGTTGTTTCTGATGGTATAGAAAATGACCTCTTTGCGTTGGTCGTAGCCCTCGGGGATGGGCAGGACCTGATGCTCGCGCGCGTAGACTTCGTAGTCTTTCCGCATCTCTGCGAACAAGTCGGGCATCGCCTCTTTGAGGTCCTCGGTTTCGCCCGGATCGCGGACGACGTTGAAGAGGTGCCAAGCCCCATCGGCCACCGGGCCGCGATCGCTGACGATCTTGTAATCGCCTTTGAAGAGTGCAGCGTTTCCGCCCAGCTCGTAGCCGATCGCTTCGTCCGCTGCGTGGATCGTGTCGGTCCGACCCGAGAGAAGCGGCACCAGGCTCTTGCCGCTGACTGGTTCGACTTCACGGCCCGCATAGGTGATGCCGGGCAGGGGCACGCCAGCGAGCTCCAGAATCGTCGGCGTAATATCGGTTACGTAGGTGAAGGCATTCGAAACGCGGCCGGCCTGTGCCACCGGCCTGCCAGCGATGATCATCGGCACTCGCATGCCGCCTTCGTGCGCGAACCATTTGTAGTAGGCCAAGGGGGAGGCCGCCGCGCTTCCAAAGCTAGGGCCGATGGCTACGAAGCTGTCGCGCATGCCGAGCGTTGCATAGTCGGTGTTGTACTCGTGCGTCGCGAACCACATACGAAGATAGGCTCCTCGCCAGCCGCTCAGAACGTCGGTGCTCTCCGGCCCGTTGTCCGACGCGAAGATGAAGATCGTGTTGTCGTACTCGCCCGCGTCTTTCAGGTAGTCGAGGAAGCGGCCGATATGGTGGTCCATCGCGTCGATCATGCCGGCGTAGACCGCCATGACCTTGGAGTTGTATCGCTTGTCCTCGTCCGAGAGTGCGTCCCACTCTGCGGTCGTGGACATGGCGTTCATCGTCATTTCACTCGGCACCACGCCGAGCTCCTTGGCCCGCGCAAGGCGCTGCTCTCGCAGGGCCGTCCAACCTGCGTCGTACCTGCCCATGTACTTGTCCGTGTACTCCTCGGGAGCCTGCACCGGCATGTGCACGGCCTGAAACGGTACATAGGAGAAGAACGGCTTTCCATCGGAGCGGTTCGATTCGATGAACTCGATCGATTTGTCGACGAAGAACTTCGACGAGTAGAAGTCTTTCGGCAAATCGATTTCTTTGCCGTCGCCGAACCAATTGGCCTGCTTGTACATGGGCAGGTAGGGCTTCTTCGCCCAGTTGTCGGCGCCGGTGTCGGCCATGGCGATGGTGCGCTCGAAGCCCCGCCGACTCGGGAGCAGGTCGGGGTCTTTCCCGAGGTGCCACTTGCCGGTCATGTACGTGTGGTAGCCGGCGTCTTTCAGCAGCGTCGCAATGGTTACCACGCGATGATTGAGCGTTCCGCGATAGTTGGGATGCTTGGCCTGCGCCGGGGGAATCGATTCAGGGATGTTGGGCACGCCGTTGAGGTGGCTATCCACGCCGGTGAGCAACATACCGCGGGTGGGGGCGCAGCTCGCTGCCATGTGGTGATTGGTGAACGTCACGCCCTGGGCGGCCAGCGCACTGATGGAGGGCGTCGGCACTTCACCTCCGTACGGGGCCGTATCGCTGAAGCCGAGGTCATCCGCGAGGAAGAGCACGATGTTCGGCTGCTCTGCCTGCGCGCTACCGGCTGCGGAGAGGGCGAGGCACGCGCAGCAGGCTGCGGCGAGAGAGCGCCTGTGCCGGCCGCCGGGTCTGCTGTCTCGTTCCATCGGACCGGAAAGCTTCTAACACGTTACCCTCGTTTCGTGACAGACGGAAAGCGCCCAAGGCAGCGTCAGTCGAGCTCGCGAAGCGGCCATGAGTTCATTCAGCCGGTGCGTCAGCTCCGAGCTCCCGGGAAGAGCCGCCTTTCGCATCGCGATTCCGTTGATCTCTGCCAACGCGTCATCGAGCAAGGCTGCGAGCTCTTCAGCGTGGAGCTCGATGCGCGCGCTTGGCGTGACTCGACGCCGGCGGGAATCGAGGTACGTCGCCTGGCCTCGGTTACGAAGTTGCTGCTCTTGGCGACTCAGGAGGGTTGCCGAGTGTACGGCTCGAACGGGCGATGCTTGTGGTACGATGACGGCGAACGGTGTCGGGCTGTTGACGTCGACCACGCAGTCGAAGTGCTCGGGCCAGCAATGGTCCTCGCCATAGCTCGTGTCGGTTATCGCGAGCACCTTCACCTCGGGGTCCAGGACGTCTGGGCAAAGCTCTCGCAAGCGCTCGATCTTGGCCGTGCCGCTGTTGATTCGTTCCTTGGTGGAATAGGTCGCCCCATTGGCTCCGAGCTCTTCCACCGCGATGTCGAGCATTGCCTTCGGCGAAGCGCTGCTGAGGATGATTCGGATGCCGGGGGCTCGCGCTCGAACCCATTCGAGATCTTCGCGAGAGATCACCTGATCTGCTGCCTGTCGGAACCAGACTCTTCGCGCGAGTCGTCTGAGGAGTGCATCGTCGGCGGTCTCGAGGTGCTCGAGCGCGACGAGTTGTGGACCCCGCTGCACGGCGCTCGTTGGATGTGGACCGAATCGACGGTAGGCGAGTCGCCTCAGCCATGGAATGTGCGAGGCGAGCTTGCCCCAGACGAGGTAGTGCATGCCCGGCAAAGCCCATCTTCGCGCGCCGGCGACGAGGTAGCGGATGAGCTTCAGCGGTTGGGACCAATCGAGCAGCACACGACCGCCAAACCAGCGGCGTAGCGGGCGACTGCTCACCGACTCCCCGTAGATGTCATGGGCGCAGAGCTCCCATGCGAGCAGCTCCCCGAGGTTCCGTCCGAGATGGGTGGTCTTGTCGAGATCGAGGATCAGGTAGTCCTGCTCATCGTCCAAGACCTGAGCACAGAGCTCACGGAACGAGAGAGGAGCCCCATGATCGACGAAGCGATCGACGACTCGCATTTCGGGGTCACGACTAGTCATGGGCTAACTCTCGTGTCGGTGTCGACGGTATGAGCAGCTCGCGTCTGATTTCCAGAAGCCCGAGCTGCTCGAGTAGAAGGCTCACGCCGAATCCCAAGTCGAGCTCCCAGGGCTGGTAAGAAAATTTCGCCGATGCCGGGTAGCGATGGTGGTTGTTCTGGTACCCCTCGCCGAGGATGAGCCATGCAGCGAGGTGGTTGTTGCGCGAGTTGTCTGGCGTCTCGAAGTTTCGCCCGCCGACTGCGTGACCGAGCGAGTTGACGATCCAGCCTTCGATCGGATGGCTCATGATGCCGAAGAAGTAGCAAGCGCCGAGGGCCCACATTCCGGTCGGAAGCGCGATGGCCAACGCAATGAGCAGATGCAAGACATAGGGTAAGAACCAGAGGCCCTTGCGATTGAGTCCGCTGATGTCGAACTCGAGGTCGGCGACTTCATCGCTGTACTCGCGTTCGCCGCGGGCGAGGCCGACGAGGGTGCGCTCGTAGCTCTTGAGTTGCCCCAGCAAGACGCCGAGGAGTCCGTAGTGAACGGGGCTGTGCGGATCTTGTGGTGAGTCCGAATGCCGATGGTGCTTCCGGTGCATGCAGACCCAGCCCTTGGCGTCGAGGCCGGTGAGCCAGATCCCGTAGCGGGCGGCGAAGGCTCGGGCGCCCGGCCTGAGCTCGACAGCGCCGTGAGCGAGTCCGCGATGGTAGAAGACCGTGATGAGGGTGGTGTTGATCAGGTAGGCCGTCAGGAAGACTGCGGCGCAGGTCAGAACGTACATGGGCTTTGCTCCAGCCGAGGGGCGCCCAGCGGCGCCTTGATTGGGAATGTTACGTTGAAGTAACTTACTATTGCGTAACTTACGGCACCGTAGTAATCATGTCAAATGGCCTCTCGAAAAAAGCTCACAGCGGCAGCACGCAGGGCCCAGCTCATCCAGGTCGGGCGGAAGGTGTTCGCCGACAAGGGCTACGAGGCGACCTCCGTCGAGGAGATCGCCAGCGCTGCCAAGGTCTCAAAGCCGATTGTTTACGAGCACTTCGGGGGCAAGGAAGGGCTCTACGCTGTCGTCGTGGATCGGGAGATGGAGTACGTGATCGGCGTGATCTCCGAGGCCCTTTCCGAGGGGACACCGCGGCAGCGTGCCGAGCAGGCGGCCCTGGCTTTCCTCACCTGGGTAAAGGACAAGCCAGACGGTTTCGCCGTGCTCACCCACGATGCGCCCGCAACAGCGTCGGGCTCCGGGGGCTTCTCGAGCCTGCTCAATGAGGTCGCCGAACGGGTCAGCGACGTCTTCGCCGAGGCGTTCAAGCAAGCCGGCTACGACCCAGACGTTGCGCCCATCTACGCCCATGCGCTCATCGGAATGGTGACCCTGGTGGGGCAGTGGTGGAGCGTCGTGCGAAAGCCCAGCGTCGAAAAGGTCGCCAGCCACATCGTGGCGCTCGCCTGGATGGGCCTGCGCAACCTCCCCGAGGAGCCGGACCCCATCGGTGCGGCACCGGCCAGGTCGATCACTCCCGTCGACTGATGCCGCGAGCCGGTATCGCCCGAGGCGTCGACCCGAGCAAAGATCGCCACATTTGTGCATTCGTGCCGGCGTTCCAACTACCCTGAACCGAGATCGGGCGAGTTAGCCCGAAGAGGGGTTCTTGATGAAGAAGATTTCATGGTGGTTGGGCTCGGTGGTTCTTGGTTGCGCGCTGCTGGGCTTCGGCTGCAGCGATAGCGGCGGCACAGGAGGATCGGGCGGAAGCGCAGGCGCTGGTGGAAGCGCGGGCGCGGGCGGCGAAGCGGGTGCGGGCGGCGAAGCAGGCGCCGGTGGAAGTGGCGTCGCGGAGAACGACATCTTCGTCGCGGATGAGGACACCCTGGCGGTCTTCGAGCTCAATGGCGGTGTCAGCGACGGAAGCACCGAGGGACGAGACGGCACGCTCCTAGGCGGCGACTTCGTGTCCACCGAGTTCGGACAAGGCCTGCGCCTCGTTGGCGAGGGGCCTCAGGGCATCGATTGGGACGCCTACAAAGATTTGATCGTACATCCGTTCACGATCGAGATGGTACTCGTGCCGACCGACACCTCGGATTACAGGCGCCTCTTTCGGTACGACGATGAATTGGACGAGGGCTGGTACTATGGTGATCTACAGTTCTATAGCTACGACAACGACCCGATTCCCGATATGGGCGAGCCGTTCGTCCAAGACGAGCGTCACTACATCGCGATCGTCTCACGCGAAGAGGGAGAAGAGCTCTTGATCGACGTCTACTTGAACGGCGAGTTCGTTGCGTCGACACCGGCTGGCGATGGCGGCTCATTCACCGAGCCCCCCGCCAATGCCGTCTTCTTCGAAGACGATAGCGACGAGCATCTCATTGGCGTGGTTGACGCGCTGCGCATCTCGACCGGCGGACGGACGAGCGACGAGATCGACGCGGTGCAGAGTCGCCTCGAGAGTCGCCCGGACCCGGGCCCGACCTGTGACGATGGCCTCCAAAACGGAGACGAAGAGGACGTAGACTGCGGCGGTAGCTGCCCGGCCTGCGTCTAGACGAGCGGCAGGTTCCGAGAAACGCAAGGGGCGCCGCGTTGGCGGCGCCCGCGTTTCGCTGCCTCAGGCGCGGCCTTCGAGTCGCGCGAGCACGTCTTCGGTGAGTCGCGACATCACGTCGAGTGCACCCATGTTGTCGTGCACTTGCTCGACTCGGCTCGCGCCCGTGATGACGCTCGAGACTCTCGGGTTCTTTGCACACCAGGCGATCGCGAGTTGCGCGGGCGTGCATTGCAGCTCTTGCGCCACCTCGAGTACGCGGCGGATCTTTTCGTCGTTGGCCGGCGTGAGGATGTGTTCGCGGAGCCATTCGTAGCCCGGCAATGCGGCGCGGCTGCCTTCTGGAATGCCGTCGAGGTACTTCCCCGTGAGGGCGCCTGAAGCAAGCGGGCTCCAAACCGTGGTCCCCATTCCGCGCTTCTCGTAGAGCGGAGCGTACTCTTCCTCGACCCGCTCGCGCCAAAGGAGGTTGTACTGCGGTTGCTCCATGACGGGCTTGCGCAGGCCGTCGCGTTCGGCGACCTCGTAGGCTTCTTCGATCTCCTCGGCGCTCCACTCCGAGGTGCCCCAATAGAGAGCCTTCCCCGAAGCGATGATGTCGCTCATCGCCCACACGGTTTCTTCGATGGGGGTTTCCGGGTCCGGCCGATGACAGAACAGAAGATCGACGAAGTCCAGGCCTAGACGCTCGAGAGAACCGTCGATCCCGTGCATGAGGTACTTGCGGTTCAGCGTGTTCTTGGTGTTGGGGCCTTCGCGCAAGCCCCAGTAGAGCTTCGTCGAGATGACGAACGACTCCCGTGGCCAGCCGAGCTCTTTGACGGCCTGCCCCATGATCGTCTCGGACTTGCCTCCGGCGTAAACCTCCGCGTTGTCGAAGAAGTTCACACCGGCTTCCCAGGCAGCTTGCATGCAATCGAGTGCAGTGTCGGTGCCGAGCTGATTGTGGAACGTCACCCAAGAACCGAACGAGAGTACGCTGAGTTTGAGGCCGCTGTTTCCGAGTCTTCTGTATTCCATTTCCAAGGCGATAATCGTCTTAACCGACCGCCTGCTCGTTGTCATGGCTTTCGTTATGCATAAGACTTTGTCCGCTATGAGTGAGCTAGAGGTGAACGAGTACTTCGACGGCAACGTCAAATCGATCGGGTTCCAGACAGAGTCGCTTCGGGCGACTGTCGGCGTGATGGCGCCTGGGGCCTACGAGTTCGGAACGAGTCAGAAAGAGACGATGAGCGTCGTAAGCGGCGCCCTCAGCGTCAAGCTGCCAGGCTCCGACACTTGGCAGACCTTCGAGGCCCATTCGAGCTTCGTCGTCGAAGCCAAGCAGAAGTTCCAGCTAAAGGTAAGCGTCGACACAGCCTACCTCTGCACCTACGAATAACCCGAAACTGCGGGGTGCACGGTCTCGAAGACTACACGCGGTGATGTCTTCCTCGACTAGAGGAAGCTACAGGCCTCCGCAACGAAGCATAGGCGCTCACCGTTTCCGATGGAGGGGCCGCAGCACCGCAGTTGAGAACCAGCGACGCTCGGGCAGTCGGAGTCGACCCGGCAAATCAAGTCAATTTCGTCGAGGTCATCAATATCGATGTCGTCTCCGCTACCACCGCCTCCGGGCGTCGTGCAGAAGTTCTCACCTTGTCCGGCGCTTGCGCACTCGTCGATGATCTGACGTTCGACGTCGCTCAGAGGCACGGTCTGGCCTCCGGGGCAAACGATGTCGAAGTCATCGCCGTTCTGCTCCAAGCTGAACATCTCACCGCCTGGGAGCATGAAGTTGAGTCTGGCGGCTCCTGCGCCGAAATCTCCGCCTGTCGTGAAAGAGCCGCATGCAGCGCCGGAAGCGCTGATGTACTGACCGTCTACCGACAGCGCGACTGCATCGACCTCCTGCTCGAGGCGAGCGCCGTTGTCGAAGATGACGTCGAAGTCCCCGTTCGTCATCAACTCGATGCGACACTTTCCAGAAGGCATCCAGCAAGCGAGCAAGTCGCCGAAGCCTTCCGCGCATGTGCCGGCTAAGAAGCGCTGCGCTTCATTGGCGTCGCAGTCCACGGTACGTGCCAAGTCGCCTCCGCCTCCGCTTGAACTGTTCGACGGAACCCCAAAGGTTGAGTCACCGTTACAGCCGAATGCCGAAAAGCATAGCGTCGCTAACGCGAGCGCGGCCCACGCGCTGGAGCACTTCTGTTTCATATCCACCGTCTCCTCTACACGCCCCTCTCAGACCAGTGCTGGTCGGACGCGATAGATGCCCAAAGGATCCCCTCGGTAACATTGATTTCGCGCCTCGATCAATCAAGAATCGCGAGTCGCGCGAAAGGCGGGGACACGAAGCGTGCCTAAAAAGCGTTTGTTTGCAGACGGTTATAGAGCATGACGCGCGCTTTGCTGTTTGGACCTTGAGGTGCGGCCCGGTGGCGGCGTCGCCACTCGTATGTGAGCGTGAGAGGCGACGAGGGGGAGCACACAGGCAGGGTCGCGCCTACGCTGGATTGCGGCGATTTGCACAATTGCCTTGGTGTCTGCTTGCTCGGGTGAGCTCAGCGGTGATGTGAGACTCAGTGACGGGGCAGCCGGCACTGGCGGAAGCCCCGTAGAGAACGGCGACGGCGGAGAGCCGGGCACGGGCAGAGCTCCGTCGCTCGGCGCAGGCGGCACGGGCGGCAGTACCAGCGCAGGTGGCATGGGTGGCAGCACGAGCGCGGGCGGCGTGGGTGGCGGAGGACCTCCGGGTACCGGAGGCAGCGCCGGCGATGCGGGCGGCGCGGGGGGAGATCTGATCGATCCGCCGGCTGGAACCGTTCCGATGTTCGTCGCCCAAGGGCAAGCCGGCCGCACCATCATCTCGTGTGACGACGGACGCACCTGGGTTGCCGATCGTTCCGACGATGCCTGGGGCTACTGCTCTGACCACGATTGCGATCACGGCCCAGGCGCTGGCCATGGAATTACCTGGGGCGCCCCCGGAGCGCTCAAGCGTAGCCGCGACGGAGTCACTTGGGAGTCCCTTGGCTACGGCCGACCAAGTACGCAGTGCCCGCTGTGACGGTTCGCTAGTACCAGCCGCCGATGCCGAACGAGAACGCGGCGTACGCGCGAGTAAAGTCGAAGGCGGTCGTGATCTGCCATCGGTAGTCGTCCGGCCAAAGCCCGAATACGTCCCACTTGAAGAGGCTCACGTCGAAGCCGAACGTGCCGTGCACCCGAGCATTCGTCTGCTCGAATCGACTCGGTTCGAGGTAAGTGCCGGCGCGCAACTTCATTCGCGTCGGCCATACCTCCGTCTCGAAGCCGAGCCGCGGAGAGATGGTGATGCGTTCGCCGGACCGCTGAACCGTTTGAAACAGAAAGGACTCGATGCCGACGGCGTTCTCGAGGCGTCCGTTGAACCATAGGTCTGCGGTCAAGAGATAGTAGCGGCGCGGCCAATCCCAACGGTACTGTTGTCGGAGCTGGTCCCAAGCGAGCTTTTTCATCTCCTTGCGTGCATGCTTGAGCTTGGCGTACTTGCGTGCGTAGCGCTGCTCGATCAGCTGAAGACAGAGCGCCAGATCTGGCCCGCCGCGTTGTCTTGCTGCCTCGAGCTCTTCTTGCTCCTTTTCTTTCATGCGCTGCTTGCGATGATCAAGTCGAGCTAGTTCGTCGGAGGCGAGCTGCCCAGCGCTGACCCATGGGGGGTTGCTCGGACGCGGTCCGAACTGGTACGAAAACCCAACGCTCCCCGTCGTCGGGAGCCGCGTATCGCGCGGAAGAAAAAAGGAGCCGATGACCAGATCACCGTCCGGGGTCTCCGTTGCGTTGCCCCCGCTACGAAGACCTGTTGACAGTTGCGGAAACAACGACGCCCCGAGGCCCCAGGGCTTGTGATGCGGCCGCACCATGACTCCGACCTCGGCGCCAAGGCCCAGCGATTTACTGAGGTCGTCTCCGCGCACCAGAAAGTCACTCGATAGGTAGGCGCGTTGGCGCAAAATCCGGAGGCCCGCTCCAATGATGAGCTGCCCGTCGAGGAAGCCGTACCCCGCTTGGATGTGAAATGTCGTGAATCGGAGTCGCAGCGTGTCCTGGGTGTTGCCCACCGGGTCCTGCACCCCTCGAAGCTTGATGAATTGCGCATCTATCGTGAGGCCGATTCCGAGGTTCCACATCTGGAAGTACGCGCCGGGTACCAGGAAGAACGTCGAGTCGTCCGACGCTCTTCGCCCGCCGTTCGCGAAGCCGCCGCTATTGTAGAAATCGCCCGACTGGAACGGATAGGTCAGGCCGAGCGCGAGCCAGTAGTCATACCAATCCGGCCATTGGGGACCTCGGTAAGCGACTGCCGATGGATTCTGAAGGCCGCCTTCAACCCCTTGTGCGAGCGACGTCGCTGCGCCCGAAAGCCCCAACACGCGAGAGGTGCTGACGACCACACCGCGTGTGAGATCCACGGTATAGTTCGACGTGCCGATGGCGCTCCCGTCCGGGCCGAGCTGGGCGCCTGCGGCATCGACCCAAGCCGTCATGAACGCGATCGCCAGGAGGGTTCGTGCCGCAGTTCGCATGGGCTTGGGTCAGGTCAACCGCTCGCTTCGAGGAGGCCCTCTCGGACCAGCCAGTCGTAGTTGTCTTTCACTGCAACAGCAAGCGGCTGGATCCGGTAGCCGAGCTCGCGGATGGCCTTGTCACTCGAATACTCTGTCCCCGTTTGGCTCGTCACTTCTGCGGTCTCCGGGGTCACGTCCGGCTCCTTCCCGGTGAACGCCGCGCCGATCACCGACAGCCGACCGAACAGTTTGATCAGCAAACGGGGCGCTTTCTTTGGAACTTTCCGGACACCTGAGACCCGAGCGATTTCGCCGATGAAGTCGACCGTCGTCACATCTTCTCCTGCAAGGATATAGCGCTCACCGCTCCTACCGCGCGTCACCGCGGCAAGGTGTGCCCCGACGACGTCGTGCACATGCGACACCGTGATCGTCCCCGGAGGGGCCGCGGGCAGGGCGTTGTCGCGCAGCAGAAAGAAGAGCCGACCCCAGGTGTTGGCATCGTACGGCCCTGCGACGGCTCCCGGACTCATTACGACGACCTTCATGCCTCGGTCCATGCCTTTCAAAGCTTCGAGCTCGCCAAGGTGCTTGGAGCGTTCGTAGTTGATCCAGGAGTCCTTCCCGACGAGCGGTGTCTCTTCGGTGACCCTGCCCGTCACGCGCCCCCAGGACGAGACGCTCGACGTGTGGATGAGCGTCTTCACCCCACGCGATGCCGCTGCGCCGACTATGTTACGAGTTCCGTCGATGTTGATCGCGTCCTGTCGTGCGTTTTGCTTCGACCAGAAGCTCGTATCGCCTGCGACATGGAACACCACGTCCGTGCCCTCGGGAATCCCGCGATGCAACGAGTCGCTATCCGTCACGGAGCCTTCCGCAAGCTCGATCGGGAAGCGCTCGAGGTAGCGAAGGTTCGACGTAGACCGGTGCAGGGCCGTCACGGCCCAGCCCTCCCTCACGAGTAGTTCAACGAGATTGAGCCCGATAAAACCGGTTCCACCGGTCACAAATGCTGTCTTTGTCATGCGTGCGCTGGAGCATACGCTCTACGGCCGACAGCGTCGCTACCGTTGTGACGGCAGACCCCTCATCTTGGCCACGAGTTGCGCTTGCGTCGCAACCCCCAGCTTCCGCATCGCGACCCGCAGGCTCTTCGTCACCGTGCTTCTCGCGATGCCCAAGCGATACGCGATCAGTTTGTGGCTTTCGCCTAGCTGCGCGAAGGCGACTACCTGACTCTCCCGCTTCGTTAGCGTGCGGGGGTCTAGAAGCTTTGGTGGATTCGGGATTGCGAGGATGTAGCGTCGTTGGTCCGAGTCGAACCAATCGACCAATGTCCAACGTCCCTGCGCAAGGCCGCGCCAGATCTCGAGAGCCTCTTGCGGATCGTCCGTCCGAAGGCCGCTCCTCGCGTGGTCGATGCGAAGGGCCGCGCTACGGATTGCCGTAGCCGCCGATCGCGAACATCCGTCTCCTGCGGCTTCTGCGACGCGAAAGCTCTTGGGATCCAGCATCGCTTCGGCCCGATGCGGAAGCGGCCCTTCCGCGTCCGTTGGTACGTCGCGCGCCGCGATCCGTAAGCGATGCCCCGCCGCCAAGTGGGCACCCACCATCTGCCAGCGTAGCCGAGTGGCGCAACTCAATTCTGTCACCTCCGAGAGAGGCGCGATGATGTGTACCCCCTCGCCGCTTGGGTCGACGGCCGTCAACCCGAACGCATCTTTCGAGTAGTCGAAGCAGCGTCGCCAACGCTCCACGTCTTCCTGATACTCGTCCCCAGCGCACTCCGTAAGCGTCATCGCCATTCCGGGCCGCGTCATCGCCTGACTCACCTGGGCACTTCCGCCACTCGTGAACCGCATGTTTCGTTCGGGGAAATCTTCCGGTCCCGATGCGACGTATTGTTGGTGAATCACGACCTTGGCGCCGTCGAGCGGTCGCGAGAAAGAGAGGGCCCCTACGCCCAGACCTTGATCCAAGATCGGGAGTCCGGCATCCATGACGTGCTCGAGCCACTGATCCGAGTCGACATCCAAGTCGTACGCGGCTTCCACGAGGTCGATGAGCGCTGCCGTCGCCTTCTCCACGACTCGAAGCTTGGATCGCGATGATGGTTTCTCAAGTCACAACCCCCCGCCCACACCAATTACGTATGGATTCTGCACCCTTTGCGTATGGAGAAGGGCGCGCGTTCGCCGGACCATGGGATGACCGCGGCAACGAGCGCCGCGTACTGGAGGTCAGACATGCGCAGCCTATCGTTCTTCGTGACTACCACTGTCGTCCCGGCGATCATCGTCGTCGCCGGATGTGCGAGCACTTCACAGCAGCAGTCGGAGACCATGCCGTGGTCTCGCGCCACCATGGGTGACGGAGTCGGCGGTCTTTGGATCGCGTCGGACAGCGTTCGCCCGGAGGGAGACCTGCGCGCGAGCCACAGCCTTGCCGACTCGACAAGTGGCTTGTGGATGAAGAGCAGCGCGGGAGCGATCGTGCCAGGTGGCCATGAGAAGGAAACGC
>Ga0316191_10000979_pt1 | contig 19532 bp, 21 predicted proteins | sample Eddworburr2cm_MG_FD_204928 | JGI IMG/M metagenome (GOLD analysis project Ga0316191, IMG submission 204928) | Coastal sediment microbial communities from Maine, United States - Eddy worm burrow 2 cm | ecosystem: Environmental > Aquatic > Marine > Coastal > Sediment | place: USA: Maine... | reverse complement strand
ACCTGCAGGACAAACCGCTGCAGGTGCTGGCCGCAATGCTCGAGCGCGGAATCAACGCCCCGTCGAGCAGCTCCTGTGGGCGCCTGTTCGATGCCGTTGCCGCCGCGCTCGGCGTGTCGCGCGACTTGGTCAGTTACGAGGGGCAGGCGGCGATCGAACTCGAGGCCCTGCTCGGGTATCCCGGCTTGGGCGGCTCTGGGGCATACCCCTTTGCGGTTGATGATCGCGCGCCCGTCGTACTGCTTGACCCGGCCCCGATGTGGCAGTCGTTGCTCAAGGACCTGCAATCCGACGTGTCGAAACCGGCCATGGCCGCACGTTTCCATCGCGGCCTGGCGGGCGCGGTGGCCGGGCTGGCCACCCGGCTGGCCGCCGAGCAGAATCTGGACACCGTGGCCCTGTCCGGTGGCGTCATGCAGAATCGGACCCTGTTCGAGGCTGTCGCGGGGCAGCTCGAACGGGCCGGGCTGCGCGTGTTCGGTCACTTGCAGGTGCCGGCCAACGATGGCGGCCTGGCGCTCGGCCAGGCAGTCGTCGCGGCGGCCCAGCAGCTCGAAGCCCGGTGATGCGCCGGCGACCGCACGACCAGGCACTGGGGGCGGACGGCCACTCGGGTGGGCTGGTCCTGCTCGCGACCGGTACGGCTGGATGCCGGGTCGAGGCACGGATAGGGGGGGTTGTCGATGCATGAGATGTCGCTGTGCGAGTCAATCCTGCAGATCATCGAAGGTGAGGCACAGCGTCAGGGTTTTCGCCGTGTGGTCCGGGTGCGCCTGGAGATCGGGCGTCTTTCCGGGGTCGAGATCAGCGCCATGCACTTCGGTTTCGAGGCGGTCACGCATGGCACCCTGGCGGATGGCGCCGAGCTGGAGGTCCTGGAGCAGCCGGGCACCGCATGGTGCCTGCCGTGCGCTTGTCAGGTCGAGGTGCAGCAGCGTTTTGATGCCTGTCCGCGCTGCGGTAGCTATCAGCTCCAGATCGTCGACGGCGAACAGATGCGCATCCGGGATCTCGAGGTCGAGTAGCAACCCCTGTGGTCGGCCGAAATCGGGTTATTCCCCGGTCAGCATGTGATGCTGCCGCGCCAGGTCGCCAGTCACTGCCCATAACGCCATTGCGTCTGGTCGAAGCGGTCCCAGTACCCGTCGGGGCGCTCCCGGGCTTCGAAGTTATAGGGTGACTGGTCCCAACGCAGCACCTCGCTGGTGAAAGAGTCCAGCAGATAGGTCCCGGCGGTGGTCTCCACGGTCAGGACGCAGTGCGAGTTCAATAGCGTGCGGTGAAACACCAGGGCGAGTCGCAGTGCGCCGGGTGCGGAACCCAAGCGGACCAGTCTCGAACGTTTCTCCAGTGCCATGTCCTCGCAGTCGCCGCGTCCGGAATCCGGCAGCGCCCAGTGCTCCTCGACGTTGTATTGCTCGATGTCGAGCGCGAACCCGATCTCGTTGTTCACCGCGGCATTGATCGTGCGCAAAGAGTGCAGCAACCCGGGGCTGAACGGCAGGACGGTCGCGCCCCGCAGGTCGCACGCCCTCGGCATCCGGCGGCAGAATTCGGCATAGGGTGGGTGGCGTTCGACCACTTCGGCGACCGGCAGGCTGAGCCGCCCGGCAGGGACGTCGAGGCGGCCGTCATCACCGGAATGGCTGTCGGGAACCGCCATGCTGCAGAGCAACATGGCAGACAGCCACCGAAACCCCTGGCCGTGGTGCCGGATCAAGCGGCGATCACCCCGCACCGGCCCTATATTTGCGCAAGACGGTTGGATATTTGATCTCGGGCAACTCACCGTCCACTAAGGCCATCGAAAAGTCTCTCGGGGTCGATACTTACTAATGAGGGAAGCTATAAAAACACGTACTGGAAACTTAGCAGAGGAGGGCGCTGAGATGAAAACGACATCGGTCGCCAGAACAGTTCTGAAGGTCGTGTTCGTGGCTGCATTGGTTTTTCTGATCGCCGACAGTGCCGCGATTGCCGAAGAGGAAACGATCGGCTCTGACGAATACAGGGTGTCATGCCTGTCGTGCCACGGCGTCGGCGGCCGCGGCAATGGGCCGCTGGCCAAGTTTCTGACCGTCAAGCCGACCGACCTGACCACGCTGGCCAAGAACAACGGGGGGCAGTATCCGAACATCAAGGCCGGGCAGTACCCCTTCCTGCGGGTATACCAGATCGTCGATGGTCGGGCTGCAGTGGAGTTGCACGGCGATCGTGCGATGCCGGTCTGGGGCAACAGATACCTTGCTGATCAACCGCAGGGGCATTCGCCGTATGGCGGCGAATACGAGAAGATCGTGCGTGGCCGGATTCTGGAACTGGTGTATTACATCCAGTCAATCCAGCAGCAGTGATCGTCCAGTCAATCCAGCAGCAGTGATCGCCGCTCCAGGGGCATGCGCGATGGGGTTGGTGGTGCCGACGCGGGCGCATTCAGTGAGCGGGGCGAATGAGCCCCTGGAGCTTCGACTGCCGCCTCGCCGCAGCAGACTTCCGCGTATCTAACACCCGGGAGGGCGTTTGGTGCCTGGGTCTCATCAAAGGTAGGCGCCATTCGTTCTCAGCGGGACTGCTCCCTGTCGAAAAAGGATACCGAGATGTTGGAAGGACCGTCGATGACCCTGCGTATCGGCATTGGAAAGGCCGTCGGCTTTGCTTTTGGCCTGGCCGGTTTCTTGCTGACGCCGTATTTTCTCCCGGATGCCGGCCCTTTGATCCGTTGGGGCATACTGCTCTGGTATACGACAGTCGGAGCGATCATCGGTGTGTTCGGAGTCTACACCCGGCATCCGATTCTGAAGCTGCCGATGCCCTGGTGGGTGCGTGCGCCGGTGATCGGCGCCTGGATGAATTTCGTGCTGACATTTTTTGCCTACGAGGTGATGGGCGAGGTGCTGGTGGCCATGTTCGGCCACGGAGGTATCCTGCAGTCGCCGTTCTGGTTTGCTGCCGAGGGCGCCCTGGTCGGGCTGGTCATCGGATACTTCGCCACGCGCTTCGGCGGTGAGGGCGCGGCCACGGTCGATCACCGGGCGGCGTGATCCGGGCTAGACTTCCGCTGTCTGATATTGGCCGATGGCGCTCGCCGTGCTGCTCTCGTTCCTCAAGATCACCGTCGCGGTATATCTCATCATCGGCATCTATCTGTATGCCGCGCAGCGCTCCTTCATCTATTTCGCGGTGCCCGAGAATCCTGCCGGCGACATCGCGGTCGAGTATCTGGACAGTGACGGAGAAAGGCTGAAAGTCTGGGTGATCGACGAGGGTCGTGAGCGTGCCGTCTTGTACTTCGGCGGCAACGCGGAAGACGTCTACTTCAGTGCCGGGGAATTTCGGCGTGCGCTGCCCGGGTACACGGTCTACCTGGTCAACTATCGTGGTTACGGGGGCAGCACGGGTTCGCCCTCGCAGCGCGCGCTGTTTGCCGATGCGCTCAGTATCTACGACAGGCTGGAGGGACGCCATGCGGCCATCTCTGCTGTCGGCCGTAGTCTCGGCAGCGGCATAGCGGTCTATCTGGCCAGCCAGCGTCCGCTGGAGCGCCTGGTGCTCTCCACGCCCTATGACAGCGCGCTGTCGATCGCGCAGGCGATGTATCCGATATACCCGATGTCGTTGATGCTCAAGGACAGTTACCGGAGCGTGGACTATGCGACGCAGGTGCGGGTGCCGACCTTGCTGTTGTTGGCCGGCGATGACCGGATCGTTCCGGCGGCGCATTCGATGCGCCTCGCCGGCGCCTTCGTTGACGGCGTCGCCGAGCGGGTGGTGATCGCACAGGCCGGTCACAATGACCTCTCCATGTACCCCGGGTACTGGGACGCGATCAGTCGCTTCGTGGACCCTTGATGCGCCGCCCGCCCGGCCGTGCCGCGGGCGCGCTGCGCGGTATCCGCCATTGCCAGCATCGCCCCATTTCGTTACCGTCAGTACCTGGACAAACGAAAATGCGGCGGCCTGCCAGGTTTGCGCCTTGAGCGGCCGCAGGGTGCCAGAACAACAATGAACTACCTGTTCCTCGCCGTCTCTCTGTCCCTTTTCTGGGTGTTGCTCTCGGGGCATTACACCACGCTGATTCTGTCGCTGGGGTTCCTGTCCGTGCTGATCGTGATCTGGTTTATTCGGCGCATGGACCGGGTCGATGGGGAGTTCGGCGTCCTGCCCATGCGACCGCGCCTGCTGTACTACCTGCTATGGCTGATGTGGCAAGTGGTGTTGTCGAATATCGATCTGGTGCGGCGGATCCTGGACCCGGCCCTGCCGATACGACCCACTTGGCAGCGACTCGACATCAAGGTCACCTCAACGCTGGCCAAGACGCTATACGCCAATTCCATCACCTTGACGCCCGGTACCCTCACCACGGATGTCAGAGATGACCATTTCATGGTGCACAGTCTCTCGCCAGAAGGTATCGAGGATTTGAGAAAGGGCGAGATGGAACGAGAAATACAGCGCCTGGGGATCTGATGCCATGTTGAATGCCGCCATCGTCGCCGTCCTGGTGACTATGCTCCTGGCTCTGATCAGGACCTTTCTCGGCCCGACCGAATACGATCGCATGTTGGCCGCCAATTCCTTCGGCACCAAGACCGTACTGCTGATCGCGCTGGCCGGTTACGCGCTGCAATGGAACAGCTATCTGGATGTGGCCTTGCTATATGCCCTGCTGAATTTTGTCGGCACCATCGCCGTGATGCGTTTCTTCGAGTATCGCAACCCGTCTGAAGAAGATGATGAAACGGAGTCGGCGGTATGACAGTGATACTCGGGTGGGTCAGCGGTCTCTGCCTGCTGTTCGGCAGTGTGCTGTGTATCACGGGCGGGATAGGGCTGTTGCGGATGCCGGATTTCTTCTCGCGTGTCCACGCCTCGGGCGTCACGGAGACCCTGGCAGCGCCTCTGCTTTTGATCGGGCTGGCACTTCAGATGGAATGGTCGCTGGACCTGGCCAAGGTGGCCATGATCCTTATCCTGATATTGGCTACCAACCCTACGGCTACCCATGCGATGGCCAAGGCCACATTGCATGGCGGGCAGCGGCCGCTCGAATTCGATAAAGACAAATCCACCGGGGGAGAAGGCTCATCGAAACCCTGATCGACATCACCCTGCTGGGTTTTCTGGTAATGATCGCGATAGCGGCCATCATGCTGACCGACCTGTTCGCCGTGGTGATGCTGTTTGGTGTCTACAGCCTGCTTACGGCCACCCTGTTCATGGACCTGGACGCGGTGGATGTCGCGTTCACCGAGGCCGCGGTCGGCGCCGGTGTGACCACCGTACTGATGCTTTCCAGCCTACACCTGACCAAACGCTGGGAGGCCTTGCCCCGACGTAATCCTTTGCTTGCACTGCTCGCGGTCGGGGTCACCGGTGCGGCGTTGGTCTATGCAGTCCTGGATGCGCCCCTGTTGGGTGACCCGTCTGCACCGGTACATCAGCACGTGACCCCGCGGTTCATCGAACAGGGCCTGGCAGAGGTAGGCATGCCGAACCTGGTGACCGCGGTGCTGGCGAGCTACCGGGGCTACGATACCTTCGGCGAGACCGTGGTGATCTTCACTGCCGGGCTGGCCGTATTGCTGTTGCTTGGCATCCAGGACGACCCGCGCTTGCGTCCCGGGGTGAGTGCCATCGGCGACCAGCTTGTGCTGCGTTCGGTGGTCAAGGTGTTGTTGCCGCTGATCCTTCTGTACGGATTGTACGTCCAGTTTCATGGCGATTTTGGCGCCGGTGGCGGTTTCCAGGCCGGTGTGATCTTTGCCACCGGCTTCGTGCTATATGACCTGGTGTTCGGTGAGGGCAGCGCCCGTGCCGTGGTACCGCCCGGCTGGCTGCACCGCCTTGCCGCCCTTGGCGTGCTCATCTACGGCGGCGTCGGTGTCTACTCGTTACTGGTGGGCCGGCCCTTCTTGGACTACTCGGCGCTGGCCGATGATCCGGTCCACGGCCAGCACCTGGGGGTGCTGTTAGTGGAGCTCGGCGTCGGTATCGCGGTGTTCTCGGTGGTGCTGTTGATCTTCTATGCCTTCGCCGGTCGGGGCCGCCGCCAATGAGCATCCAGCCCGGGATCTACAACTACCTGATCGTGGTATTTCTGATGATGGCCGGATTCTACGTCGTCATCGCCCAAGGCAATCTGGTGAAGAAACTCGTCGGGCTGGGCCTGTTCCAGACGTCGGTGTTCATCCTTTACATCACCATGGGCAATCTCGCGGGAGGCCAGGCACCGATCGTCGCCGAAGACCTGACCTTGTATTCCAGCCCACTGCCCCATGTGCTGATACTGACCGCTATCGTCGTCGGCGTTGCCACCACCGCCGTGGGGCTGGCGCTGGTGGTGCGCATCCATGAGGCCTACGGTTCTGTGGAAGAGGATGAGATCCATGCCAAGGATCTCGCGGATGAAGAGGCCCTGTTGAATGCGGATGCAGTCGACAGGGCGGGGGATGGCGAATGAGCTTCTGGGATCACCTGCCGGTTCTGGTGGTCATAGTCCCCCTGTTCGCCGGCCCCCTTTGTGTGCTGGTCGAACGGCCGCGTGCGGCCTGGGGTGTGGCGCTCGCCGCGGCCTGGCTGAGCTTTGCTGCGGCCGCCGTGCTGGCGGTCCAGGTCAGCGATACGGGCACGATCAGCTACGAACTCGGCGGCTGGGCACCACCCTGGGGGATCGAGTACCGCATCGACACGCTGGGCTCCTACGTACTGCTCATCGTTACCGCCATCCCCGCGCTTGTGCTGGTGGCGGCGAAGGAGAGCGTGGTCAGCGAAATCCCCGAGGCGCTGATCGCGCGCTTTTACGGCGCCTTCATGCTGGCCTTCGCCGGCCTTGCGGGTATCGTTGCAACCGGGGATGCCTTTAACGTCTTCGTGTTCCTCGAGATCTCGTCGCTGGCATCCTACGCGTTGATTAGCATGGGGCGGGGCCGCCGGGCACTGACCGCAGCCTTTGAATACCTGGTGATGGGCACGATTGGCGCCACCTTCATCCTGATCGGCATCGGATTCCTCTACATGATGACCGGTACGCTGAACATGCAGGATCTGGCGGAACGGTTGCCGGCGGTACTGGACACCCGTACCGTGCGGGCAGGATTCGCATTCCTTACCGTGGGCATCGGGCTCAAGCTGGCGATGTTTCCAATGCATCTTTGGCTGCCCAATGCCTATACCTACGCGCCCTCGGTCGTGACCGCCTTCCTCGCCGCGACCGCGACCAAGGTCGCCGTCTATGCACTGCTGCGCTTCCTGTTCGGGGTGTTCGGCTTCGAGTTCGCCCTGATAGATATGCCGCTGGACGATATCCTGATGGTCGCTGGCCTGGCGGGAATCCTGATCGCGTCGCTGGTCGCTGTGTTCCAAGAGGATATGAAGCGCATGCTGGCCTATTCGAGCGTCGCGCAGATCGGTTACATGGTGCTGGGCATCAGCCTGGCCTCGGCCACCGGGCTCACCGCAGCGATCCTGCATGTGTTCAACCACGCGCTGATGAAGGGTGCGCTGTTCCTCGCGCTCGGCGCGGTTGCGTACCGTATTGGCGGTGTCGGCTTGCGTGATTTTGCCGGTCTGGGGCGATGCATGCCATGGACCATGGCGGCGATCGTGCTCGGTGGCCTGAGCCTGATCGGCGTGCCACCGACCGCTGGCTTCATCACGAAATGGTATCTGGTGCTGGGCACCGTGGAGCAGGAGCTGTGGCCGGTTGCCGTACTGGTGCTGGTCGGTTCTCTGTTGGCGCTGGTGTATGTCTGGAAACTGGTCGAGGTGGCCTACTTTGAACCAGTGCCGGAAGGGGCCGCGCCGGTGCGTGAGGCGCCCTGGTCGATGTTGGTGCCGATCTGGCTGCTGGTCGGCGCAAATCTCTATTTCGGCATTCACACCGAGGTCACGGTGGGGTTGGCAACGCAGGCCGCCAGCGAACTGATAGGAATTCGACCGTGAGCCCGGAGCAACTGCTGACCTGGATTCCGCTGGTGCCGCTTCTCGCGGCTTTCGGCGTCGTCACCGCGCGCGCCAATCCAAACCTGCGTGAAGGGATCAGCATCGGCGCCGGGGTGATCCTGTTCCTGCTGGTCGCCGCGTTGGCTGCGACCATCGACTGGGAGACACCGCCCACGCTGGTGATCGCGAAACCGGTGGCGGGCCTGTCATTGTCGCTGACGCCTGAGCCGCTCGGCATGTTGTTCGCGCTGGTCGCCAGCCTGCTGTGGCCGATCACGACGGTGTACGCGGTCGGGTATATGCGCGCGCACCACGAACAGAACCAGACCCGCTTCTACACCGCGTTTGCGGCCTCGATCGCTGCTGCCATGTGTATTGCGCTGGCCGGCAACATGCTGACCCTGTTCGTGTTCTATGAGGTGCTGTCAATCTCGACCTATCCGCTGGTCACCCATGCGGGTACGGACAAGGCCAAACGCGCCGGCCGGGTCTACCTCGGACTGTTGATGGGCACCTCGATCGGCTTCCTGCTGTTGGCGATGATCTGGACCTGGAGTCTGACCGGCACACTCGACTTTACGCCCGGTGGTGTGTTCGGCGACGAGGTCAGTGGCAGCGTGCTCGGTATCCTGTTGTTGTTGTATGTGTTCGGCACCGGCAAGGCCGCGTTGATGCCGTTCCACCGCTGGCTGCCGGCAGCGATGGTCGCGCCGACGCCGGTGTCCGCACTGCTGCATGCGGTGGCCGTAGTCAAGGCGGGTGTGTTCACCGTGCTCAAAGTCAGCGTTTACATCTTCGGTCTGGAGCGCATCGAACAATTGGTGATGGCCGAGTGGTTGGTCGCACTGGCCGCGCTGACCATCGTGCTCGCCTCGACAATTGCGTTGCGTCAGGACAATTTCAAGGCCCGTCTCGCGTACTCCACGGTCAGCCAGCTTTCGTACATCACGATGGGCGCACTCCTTGGCGTGGCCACTGGCGCGATCGGCGGCGGCCTGCATATCGCGATGCACGCCTTTGGCAAGATCACACTGTTCTTCTGCGCCGGCGCCGTACTGGTCACAGCGCACAAATCGAAGATCAGTGAACTCAATGGCATCGGCCGGCGCATGCCTTGGACCATGGGTGCGTTCGCGATCGGCGCCGTTTCCATGATTGGTGCACCGCCGTTCGCCGGTTTCATATCCAAATGGTATCTGTTGAGCGGTGCCCTGCAGACCGAGCAGGTTATCGCCGTCGCCGCACTCATCATCTCGACCCTGCTGAATGCGGCCTATTTCATGCCGATAGTGTATGCCGCCTTCTTCAAGCCGGAGGACGTGGGCCACGGGCATGCCGCCCACGGCGAGGCGCCTTTGCCGATCGTGTTGGCGCTGAGTGCGACCGCGCTGTTCACGCTATTGATCTTCTTCTTTCCGGGCATACCGCTGTCGCTCGTGCAGCAGATGGTGGGGGGCTGATGAACACGCCACCGAAGGATCCCAAGACCCAAAGGGGTCAGGATGAACATAAGCACTGGCTGTACCGCAGCGAGAATCTGCCCAAGTTGTGGTTCATTCAGATCCTGATACTGGTGCTGGCCCTGGTGCCGGAGTTTTTTGTCCATCACCACGCGCATGTAGAACAGACCGGCTTCACGCTGGATACGAGTTTTGGTTTCTTCGCCTGGTATGGTTTCCTAAGCTGCGCGGGCATGGTCGCGGGCGCGAAGATTCTCGGTATATTCCTGAAACGCAAGGACACTTACTATGATGAGTGAATTTGTGTTTCCACCCGGCCTGATCATGGTGTTGGGTGCCGTGTTGATCCCGCTGCTCGGCGAGCGCCAGCGTGGGCTGGTGCTGCTTGGTCTGCCAATACTGACCCTGTTGGCCGTATGGGGCCTGCCGGCCGACGCATCGTTGCAGCTCGGCTTCCTCGACTATACCCTCGAGCCGGTCCGCTCGACCGCCGAGGGCCGCCTGTTTGCAACCGTATTTGCGATCATGGCCTTTGCCGGCGGTCTGTATGCCCATCGTCAGGCCAGCGTCACCGAACTGACTGCGGCGTTCATCTATGCCGGCTCGGCGATCGGCGTGACCTTTGCCGGCGACCTGATTACTGTGTTCGTGTTCTGGGAGGTCATGGCGCTCGGCTCGACCGTCGTCGTCTGGTCGGCCGGCACGCAAAGCGCCTACGGAGCCGGCCTGCGCTACCTGCTCGTCCACCTGCTCGGCGGCGTCGTGCTGATGATCGGCATCGTCGCGCACGTGCTCGAGACCGGCTCGCTCGAGTTCACCGCGATGCAACCCGACAGCTTCGGCAACTGGCTGATCCTCATCGGCTTCCTGGTCAATGCCGGGGCGCCGCCGTTGTCGGCCTGGATTGCCGACGCCTACCCCGAGGCCAGCCCGAGCGGCACCGTATTCCTGTCGGCGTTCACGACCAAGACCGCCGTATTCGCGTTGCTGGTCGGCTTCCCAGGCGCCGACATTCTCGTCCCGATCGGCCTGTACATGGTGTTCTACGGCATCATCTACGCGCTGCTCGAGAATGACATGCGCCGTATTCTGGCCTATTCGATTGTCAACCAGGTCGGTTTTATGGTCGCGGCGATCGGCATCGGGACGTCGATGGCGCTGAACGGCGCCGCTGCGCATGCCTTCGCGCACATCATTTACAAGGCCTTGCTGCTGATGTCGGCAGGCAGCGTGCTGCTGATGACCGGCAAGCGCAAGTGCACCGATCTCGGCGGCCTGTTCCAGAGTATGCCGGTGACCGCGATCAACGGCATCGTCGGTGCGCTGGCAATCTCGGCCTTCCCGTTCACCTCTGGTTTCGTGACCAAGTCGCTCGAGACCTCGGCCGCGGCCAACGAGGGTATGCTGCTCGTCTGGCTGTTGCTGCTTGCAGCATCGGCCGGGGTGTTTCTGCACGCCGGCATCAAGTTCCCGTGGTTCGTGTTCTTCCAGAAGGACTCGGGGCTGCGTCCGCCCGACCCACCGGCCAACCTGCGCGTGGCGATGTGGCTATTCTCGTTCCTGTGCCTGGCGATTGGCATCTACCCACAGCCGCTGTATGCCATCCTGCCTTATCCGGTCGACTATCAGCCGTACACGGTTGATCATTTGGTGACCCAGTTCCAGGTGTTGCTGTTTGCCGGTTTTGCGTTTTTCGTCATGTTGAAGCAGATGCGCCGTACGTTGACTATCAGCCTCGATTTCGACTGGTTCTATCGCAAGTTCTTCAACGAGATCGGCAACGAGTTCACGGTGCGTACCAGCATCGCGCGTCGGATACACGAGCAGAGGGCCGTGGTTGGCGTCCGCCGCTTGATCAGCAATCTCTACCGCCATCATGGACCACGCGGCGTACTGGCCCGTGCCTGGCCGACCGGCATTATGGTGATCTGGGTCGCGGTGATGCTCGGGATCTCGCTGCTCTTCTACTATGTCTGAGCCGGCCCGACGCGCGTCCGCGGTGCTCAGGCGATGTGGATATTGGTATAGCCGAAACTGCTCATCATGCGTTTGATCAGCGTGCCGTTGCCGCAGATGCAGCTGACGTAGCAGCGCCCATGATGCAGCCCCAGCGCATCCCGGTAGTCGAACTCCACCAGGCGTGGTCTTCCAAGGAACTGGAGTAAGGCCCTGATGATGGCGTTCATTAGTCAGACCCTCCGTACAACTGTCAGCCTATCTGAGGCCGCTGCTGGTGGATTCCAACAAGCAGGTCCCCTGCCTTCATCGAAGCAATCAGCATGCCTTCGACGTGGCAGCACTGCGGCCATGAGGTTGCAGCGAGCCGATTCGTTGCGCTGGATCACCGAAACCGCGACGCGCCGGGAACACGGATCCGCCCCGGGAGGGTGTATCGCGGGCCCGGGGCGCCGCCTCCCAGTCGCAGTGGACCCGACTGTATAACAGGCTGACAGGGTCTTGACCCGGCGACCGATGTCACAGGGCGCGTCACACCGGGTGGCCCTGGCCCACTAGTCCACAGCACCCCGCGCCCCGGCCTTCCTGACCCGATGCATGCCGGCAATTTCACCGATCCCTCTGTGACTCACACACTATGCCGCCACACTGAAATCACGCTGAAAAACGCCGACCGCTAAGGGTGTTCCGAGAGGACCGGTAGGACCACCCGGACCTCAAGGCCGCCGAGTTGTGTCGAACGTCCGAGCTCCAGGCGGCCGTGGTAGTCGTCGACCAAGTCGCGGACGATCGAAAGGCCCAGTCCGTGCCCGCGCTCCTGTTCGTCGAGGCGGCTGCCGCGCTGCAGCAGGGCGTCGTGCGCCTCCCGCGCCAGCCCGGGACCGTCGTCGGCCACGGTCATGGTCACCGCCTCGTCCAGGGCAATCTCCAGGTGAATCCTGCGATCGGCCCATTTGCAGGCGTTGTCCAGCAGGTTTCCGAGCAGTTCGAGCATGTCCTCGTAATCCAGTGGCAGCATCGCCTCGCTCATCGGTGAGGTCGATATCTCGAGAGAGCGCTCACGGTAGAGCTGGGTGACGGCCTCAATCAGTTCGGGGACGTGCAGTGCCGGCACAAAGCGTTGCCCCGGGCCCTCGCCGGCGATCCGAGCACGCCTGAGCTCTCGGTCGACAAGTTGCCGGATGCGCTCCAGGCGCGCCGAGAGTCTTTGCCGGTCACTGCTGGCCAGCGGCAGGCCCTCGACATCCTGGGTGATAAGGCTCAGAGGCGCCTTCAGTGCATGGGCGAGATTCCCCAGCGCCTGGCGGGAGCGTTGCAGGCGCTGCTGCAGTTGTCGCAACAGTCGGTTGACCTCGGTGGTCAGCGGACGGATCTCCGACGGGCCCAGGTCTTTTATTTGCTGCATGCCGCCGGACAGTACCTGCTGCATTTCGGCGCGAATCCGATCGAGTCCCCGGAACCCGCGGCGCAGGATGAAACGCTGGACCAGCAACACCGCGAGCAAGGCGAATATCAACAGCCCGAGGGCGCCCAACTGAAAGTGCTGGATCTGCCGGCTTATCGGTGCCAAATCCTCTGCTAACAGCAAGGTGAAGCGCTGTCCGCCCTTGTCGTAGCCGGCGGTGCGTACCAGCAGCCGCTGGCCGCCCGGACCCGGGAGCTCTTCCACCGACACCGCGCCTGGTTCGGTCGACATCACCGGGAGGGTCTCGTCCCAGAGCGAGCGGGAGCGGAGCAGGGTCGATTCGCCGAACAGGAAGGTGAAATAGTGCCCGGAGAAGGGTTGCTGATAGACGGGAGTGATCCGACCTTCACGCAGCCCCATCTGGCCGCGTGGGCCCGGCCCGAAAGCCGCGACCAGCGACTCGGCATCGTGCTCCAGGCGCATCAACACATAGGCCTCGCCGATCGAACGGACCGCGGCCACCGAACCCCAGAACAGGAGGCCGAACACTGCCAGCAACATGACCGCCAGTCCGACCACAAACTGCCGCTCGAGTGATTTCACCGCCGGCCTCGGAACACATAACCCTGGCCGCGGCGTGTCTCGATTTGATCCCGTCCGATCTTCTCTCGAAGGCGTCGGATATAGACCTCCAGGACATTGCTGTCGCGGTCCTGATCCTCTTCGTAGATATGTTCAGTCAGGCGCCCCTTTGACAGCACACGGTCCGGATGCGTCATCAGATAGCGCAGCAGCCGGAACTCGGTACCAGTCAAAGGCACCTCGCCGCCTTCCGCCAGGCGGGCGCTCTGGCGCTCCTCGTCCAGGTGCAAACCACCGGCCGTCAGCTCGGCCGTCGCGCGACCCGTACTGCGGCGCAGCAGGGCGTGCAGTCGCGCGCTCAGTTCCTCCCGGTGAAACGGCTTGCCGAGATAGTCGTCGGCGCCGGCACGCAGGCCTTCGACACGCTCGCTCCAGGTGTCGCGCGCGGTGAGAATCAGCACCGGCACGGCCAGTCCGGCGTTGCGCCACGACTTCAGCACCTCGAGGCCGGACTGGCCGGGCAGTCCGATATCGAGGATCACAGCGTCGTACAGGGCCTCGAGGCCCAGGTACTCGGCTTCTATGCCATCCGCCGTCTGATCCACCGCAAACCCCTCGCGCCGCAGGTTCCCGGCGATGCCCGCGGCCAGTTCGCTGTCATCCTCGACCAGCAGCAGGCGCAAGTCAGTCCTCCGCCCGTTCCTCCAGCGGTTGCCCGCTGGCGGCATCGAAATATCGTTCGTGAATACGCCCCGCCTCGTCCAGCAACTGCAGTTCGTAAACCAGTCGGCCATCTTCGTCTTCGAGTTCCGCCTCCAGGACGCGTAATCCGTGGATTTCGGGGCGTCTCAACAGTTCCGACAGAGGAACGATGTCGCCACCGTCGCGCAGTTCCCGGACCCTGTCATGGTCATCCGATGCGCCGACTGGCCAGACCCCGGAAAACAGTATGGCCGCTGCTGCACCGATCAGCGCCACGAACAGCCAGGAAAACCCTGTTTTTCTCGCCTCAGACATCTGCGTCTCTCCGCATCTTGTTGCCGGTCAGCATGGCCTTCACCAGATTCTCGCGATGCAGCAGGCTCGCCACCAACACCCCGGCGAGGTGCATCGCGATCAGCAGCAGTGACAGGCCGGCCAGCGCCTCATGCAGATCTTCCCACGCCTCTGCGCCGCCAGCGATGAGGACGCCGCTCGCCGCGGTCCCGGCCAGGCAGGCCAGCATCGCGATTACCATCCAGCCCCCCGCTGGATTATGCCCGAGGTAGTGTTGCGGCCGCCCGCTCTTGATCGATCGCAGGTAGGACAGGGTGCTTCGTGGGGCGTGCACGAAATCGCGGAATTGTGCATGGCGGGTGCCGATCAAGCCCCATACCAGCCGCAGGCCAAGCAGGACGAGGATGAAATAGCCCAGTTGCGCGTGCAGTTGCGGCCACTCCTCCGCGCTGGCCCAGGCGCCGAGGTAGGCGAGCGCGATCGACCAGTGAAAGCTCCTGATGAAAGGGTCCCATATCGGGATGTTTTGCTGTTTTTTCGGCATGGCTCCTCCGAGGTCAGGCGGTTAGCGAATTACACGGCAGGGCGATGTCCTTCGCCTGCTGGAGGCACACTAGCCGGTTCAGCTGAAACGAACCTGAAACCGAGTGGATCGCGGACCATGGGCTTGATTCGCCGGAAGCCGGGGACCAGTCCGGGCGGGTCTCTTCGGCGGGCGGCGGGACGTGGGTATCATGTATCATCGGGGCTCGGGTCGGGTCGTCCTGGCGGTGTCGACGAAGTTCCGAAAGCGGCAGCCGGCGATGGCGCGGGAAGGTTCGCGTAGGCGTGTTCCCTCGTCGCTCCCAGTGCGGTTTTCCGGGTACGGAAATCGCGCAGCTGTGGCCGGGCGAGTCGGCAGTTCCCCAGGAGCCAATGCGGAGATAGATCGATGTGCACGGTTTGCGGATGCGGCGAGGGCGAAACCCGGATCGACGGGCAGGATGCGGCGGGTGAGCACCCGCATGAGCATGATCACCGACACCACGACGGGCACGACCACGTGCACGGGCATCACCACGCAGGCGGCCATCACCAAGAACATGCCCAGGCCCGTGCGCCCGATGATATGCACGATTACGGACGGGGCCCCGCGCACGCTCACGCGCCCGGTCTCAGCCAGTCACGCATGGTGCAGATCGAGACCGACATCCTCGCGAAGAACAATCACTATGCGGACGCCAACCGGCGCTGGTTCGCCGGGCACGGTGTGTTGGCGCTCAATCTGGTCTCCAGTCCCGGATCGGGCAAGACGACGCTGCTGACGCGCACCATCGAGGATCTGGGGAGTGAGCTGGATCTGGCGGTGATCGAGGGGGACCAACAGACATCGAACGATGCCGAGCGGATCCGTGCGACCGGGGTCAAGGCCCTGCAGGTCAATACCGGCAAGGGTTGCCACCTCGATGGTCACATGATCGGGCACGCCCTCGATCACCTGCAGCCAGCGGATGACAGCGTGCTGTTCATCGAGAACGTCGGCAACCTGGTCTGTCCGGCTGCGTTCGATCTCGGCGAGGCGCACAAGGTTGTGATCCTTTCGGTCACCGAGGGTGAGGACAAGCCGATCAAATACCCGGACATGTTCCATGCGGCCGATCTGATGCTGTTGAACAAGGTCGACCTGCTGCCCTATCTGCAGTTCGACGTCGACCGCTGCATCGAATACGCCCGCAGGGTAAACCGTCATATCAAGGTGTTACGCGTCTCGGCCACCAGCGGCGAGGGCATGGACGGTTGGTACCAATGGATCCGCGCGACCCGTACGCTGTCGTCGATCGGCACCTGAACGGGTGGCCGGCCATCTGCGCCGGGTGCAGTTTCCTCAGCCAGCGGATTGCCCGCCGGTGCCTTCTGATGCCGCTTGAAAAGCCGTATTCGATGCTTCAGTCTCCGCTGAGTCAGGGGTTTCGTCATTTGTTTCTCCCCTGCACGCAGATCTTGGGTTGCAAGTCGGGCGGGATTCAGCCGCCCCGGTGGAACTGAATGGCATTGTCTTTCCGATCGCTGTCTCGCTCGCTGATTGTCGGTCTGTTGATCTTTTGCCTGCCGCTTTGCGCCGCGGCGCAGGCCGTAGAGCCCCCGTCGGTCGTCGAGGACCAGTCACAATCCCTTTCGGTCGAGTTCATCAAGCAGCGTGCCGAGGAGATTTCCGCTTCGAGCACCTTGGATGATGCCACCAAGGCGGCACTTGCGGAATCCTATCGCAGCGCGATCGACAGCCTGGAAACCGAGGCGGTCTATCGGGATGCGATTGAGGCCTTCGAGCGCGCCATCGAGACCGGCCCGAACGAGATCGAACGCCTGCGCACCGAGGTCACTGCGATATCGGCCGGTCCCGAGTCGCCTCCACCAGCGGATGTCTCACTCGCCGATATCGAACAGCAGCTACGCAGGCAGGCGGCGGCTCAGGCGGTGAAGGAGTCCGAACTCGCCGAGTTGAAGGCGCAACTCGAAAAGGATGCGGATCGGCCTGACGTCATCCGTCAGCGCTTGGCCCAGGCCCAGGTAGAGCTCGAGCAGTTGACCCAGGGCGCGTCGGGGCAGACCAGCGAAAATCCGCCCAGCGACTCGGACCTGGCGCGAACGTGGATGGAGCAGGCCGAACTCCGGCGCCTCAGGATGGAGATCCTCAAGCTGGAGCAGGAATCGGCCAGTCTGCCGATCCGGCTGGACCTGCTGCTTGAGCGACGCGAGCTCGCCGAAGCGGAGCTGGGGCAAATCCAGCGGCGGGCGCAGTCGCTCGAGCATGCTGCGAACGCTCAACGACAGCAGCAGGCGCACCAGGCCACTGAACAGGCACGGGCGGCAGAGCGCGAGGTGGTCAGCAATGATCCTGTTGTCGCGGAACTCGCCGCCCGTAACACCAGCCTCAGCGAGTCGGTTGATAGTCTGGCCAGCGCGATCGAACAGATCAACCAGGAAGAACTGGAAGCGGCGGCACAGGCGAAGCAAATCGAGGAAACCTTCAGCAGCACCCAGAAAAAGATCGCGGTGGCAGGCGTGAGTCAGACCCTCGGCCTGGTGCTGCAGCAACAGCGCCGCTTGTTGCCGGATATCGATGAGCTCGAAAAGGAGGCCAGGGGTCTGGCTAAGCAGATTGCAGAGGCGACGCTTTCGCAGATCGTTCTGCAGGAGGAGCGTGCCAATCTGCGTGACCTGCCCGCGTATGTCGAAAAACTCGCCTCGTCGGTCCCCCCAGCGGATTATGCCGAAATCTCGCAGGAGTTGCGCCGGCTCGCAGAAAGCAGGCGCTCGCTGGTCGACAGGGCACTGACGGTTAATCGTGTCTACCTGCAGCATTTGGGTGAACTCGATTTTGCGAAGGGTCGCCTGGACGATGCCGCACGGCTGTTCGACGCATTTCTCGACAAGCGGCTGCTATGGGTGCGCAGCTCCCAGCGCGTCGGAATCGAAACGATCAAGCTGATTCCGGGGCAGCTCGAAAAGCTGTTTGATCCCGGCAGTTGGAACGGTCTGCTCAGGACGCTGGTTCACGAGCTGACTACGTCGCCCTGGATCGGCCTGACGATCCTTTTTGCGATGCTGCTGCGGATCAGGCGTCCACGGTTGCTGGCGGCGCTGCGGGAAAGCGGCACGAACGTCGGTGTCATTATGCGCGACCGGGTCAGCGACACACTGCGCGCCTTGGGGATTACTGTGCTCATGGCGCTGCCCTGGCCGTTTGTCATGTTCGTGATTGGCCGCGCATTGCAAGGCTCTTATGAGGCGGAGACGTTCGCCAAGGAAGCCGGGCGGACCCTGATCATGCTCGGTCCACTATTGCTCGAGTTGAAGGCGCTGCGCCTGTTCGTAGCGCCGTACGGCATCGCCGGTGTGCACTTCGGCTGGCGCAAGGACGGACTGCAACGCCTGTACCGTGACCTCGGCTGGTTCACGCCCGCGGTGATGGCCATCGCCGGCCTGACGAAAATGACCCTGAGTTGGGGGATTCATGCCTGGGGCAGCGGACTGGGACGTCTCTCGTTCCTGCTGCTCATGGCGCTTTTCGCTGCGTTTTTCTATCGTGTGGCGCGACCGACCGGCGGGACTATCGCCCTGCTGTCGGCGCATCATCCGGATGGCAACGTCTATCGTCTCCGCACCCTGTGGTTTCTCGCGCTGGTCGGCTCGCCGCTGCTGGCCTCTGTCGTGGCGCTCGCCGGTTTCATGTTCACCGCCGGTACGATCATCGAACACATCCTCGACACCGCCTGGTTCGCCCTCCTGGTGATCCTGGCGCACCAGCTGGTCGTCAGGTGGCTGGTTGTGAACCAACGCAGGCTGAGATTGCAGGCGATACTCGCCAAGCGCGAGGCCGAGCAGGGGGCGAACGAGGCAGGGCAGACGCCCGTGGACGCTGAGGCGGCCCTGGCGCGCGACGTCGAAGAGCCCAAGGTGGATTTTAAGGCCCTGGACGCCACCAGTCGCAAGATGGTTAACAACACGCTGTTGTTTGTCGGCATCCTGGGCACCTGGTTCATCTGGGAGGATATGCTGCCGGCATTGGCAATTCTGGATGACGTCACCCTCTGGACCTATGCCAAGGCCGGGCTCGATGAGCGGGTTCCGATCACGCTGGCAAGCATCGGCCTCGCCATCCTGATACTCGGACTCATGTTCGTCGCGACGCGCCAGCTGCCGGCATTCCTCGAGATCGCGTTGTTGCAACGGCTCAATATGGCGCAGGGAAGCCGGTACACGGTGCTGACGCTCACCAAGTATGTGATCGTGGCCTTTGGTGTGGTCTGGATCTTCGAGATACTTGGCGGCAGCTGGTCGGAGTTTCAGTGGATCTTCGCCGCACTCGGCGTCGGTATCGGTTTCGGCATGCAGGAGATCGTTGCGAACTTCATCAGCGGCCTGATCATCCTGTTCGAACGCCCGATAAGGGTAGGCGATGTGGTCACGGTCGGGAACACCGACGGTGTCGTGACAAGGATTCGGATCCGCGCGACCACCATCCGGAACTGGGACCGCAAGGAACTGCTCGTGCCCAACAAGAACTTCATCACCCAGGAGTTGCTGAACTGGTCGCTCAGCGATCAGACCACCCGCGTAGTGATCAACGTCGGTGTCGCTTACGGTAGCGATGTGGAAAAGGCAATCAGGATCATGCAAGGCATCGCGGCGAACCATCCCCGGGTGCT
>Ga0316191_10000978_pt1 | contig 19585 bp, 19 predicted proteins | sample Eddworburr2cm_MG_FD_204928 | JGI IMG/M metagenome (GOLD analysis project Ga0316191, IMG submission 204928) | Coastal sediment microbial communities from Maine, United States - Eddy worm burrow 2 cm | ecosystem: Environmental > Aquatic > Marine > Coastal > Sediment | place: USA: Maine... | reverse complement strand
ACGACGATTCTCTGACGAGAACAATTCTCGGAAAAGCTCCATTTGACTGGCGGCAATGTCGCTTTTTCTGGCAGTGGCCATCAATTCCGAGCCAGGTTTCATCCGCTCAAGCGCGTGTTCCATCATTCGCGCATGAGCGTCACCGTCTTCAGAATTGCAGGCACGAAAAAACGGGATCATGGCCTCTGTCACAGCATAGAGGCGGTCAAAGTGTGTGCGGCGTTTCGAGCCAGTCATCTGATGGATCTCGATTAGAGTGATTACATCGGGTCAGAATTACGAACGTGACCAAAGTATAGTATCTCCACACAAAACCTTTAGTACCGTCGAAATTCAGGGATAGATTCCCAGTTAGTCCAATGGAAATTGGAAGCCAAAGAACCGATAAGACGATGGATACAATTGCAGTCCATCGAAGAATCGATTCCGGTTTGCTGAGTAATAATGCAACGACCGCGGCAGACGTCACACCTGCTGCTGTTAGACCATTTCCGAAAGGCAAGCCTCCCGGAAGAAGCCACAACAAATACGCCGCACCTTTGGCTAGTGAGACAAACGTAAACAGCACGATCGAAAGCAGTATGAGTACGATGATTCTTGTCATCGCAGCACTTTACTACGACTGAAAATGCACTGCCCGAGACCTAAGTAAGAATTGCTTCACCAGGTGACCGAATCTCATTCGGCCCGCGTCCATTCAGGGCAGACTATTCGAGCGTTCTCGAGGTGAACGCTTGAAGCCATGATTTTCCCCTCGAAACAATACGCTTTTTATGAACAGTATTATTCGAACAACTCTATGTATTTACTTGGGGAAATGGGTCTACAGGGCTTCTTTCTCCGCCGCGACCTCGGCCTCGGCCTCTTCAATCATCTCGCGCACCTCGGTGAGCGTCGGTGCGTCGGGGTCGAGTTCGACGGTGTTGTGAACGACGCGAGCACGGGCCATGTACTCGGTCGCATCGTACTGAACGACGACAACCGGGATGCCCCGCGGATCAGTGGCAAGTGCCCGGACATGGTCACGCAAATGTTCATTCAGCGGCTGGCCAATCGCATCGACTTGCACAGTGGCCAGTAGCTCGAGGCGTTCCTCGGCAGGTACCGCATCGTCTTCCAGCGGTTCATGCGCCTCAAAATACAGGGCGCCGTCGCGGTACCCGAACTGGAATGGCTCATTGATGATCACGACGTTCTCACCAACATCGACGAGCGTGTAGAGAATCTCGATGTTTTCCGGGTACAGGCGCACGCAACCGTGACTGACACGCATGCCGACACCGTACGGTGTGTTGGTACCGTGGATCAGATAACCGGGCATGTCGAGCTTGAGCACTCGGTGACCCAGTGGGTTGTCTGGCCCCGGAGGCACGACGGCCGGCAATGGATCGCCCATCTCCGCGTGCTCGCGGCGGACCGACGCCGGTACCCACCAACTGGGATCTTTCGCCTTGGACACAACCGTCGTTTCGCCAAGCGGTGTCTCCCAGCCAACGCGGCCGATCCCGATAGGGTACGTCATGACCTGCTGGCGCTCACCGTCGGCCGGGGTCGGAAAGTAGAACAGGCGCTTGGTCGCAATATTGAGTACGACACCGCGCTTCTCGACATTCGGCAATATGAACTGCGTCGGTAGCAGAATTGGTGTCCCTTCTCCGGGCAGCCACTGGTCAACACCCGGGTTAGCAGCAATGATCTCGTCATAACCCAAGCCGTAGGTACGGGCGAGGTCAGACAGCGTATCTTCCTCGCGCGCAAATACGACTTGCGGTTCACCGACAACGGTCTGGTCGGCCGACTCCAGGAAGAAAGTGTTGGGATCGATCGGCTCCTGGACCGGACGGTCCTCGAGCGGCACGGATTCTATGGCGGCGTTCCTGCCAACCGACGACCAGAGATCATCGAGCGTCGCGCACCCACTGGCAACGAACAATGGCAGCAGGAGTAGTGCGCGCCTCGCAAGCAAGGGCTATTCCTTTGCTTCCTTCGGCTTTACTTCGGTCACAGCCCTTGGGTTCGAGCCACAGTCCGGCGTGCGACCGTCGACCTGTGCCTGATTATAAAACGCCAGTGTCTTTTGCCATTCATTGATCAGGTTCTCGATACGGGTATCGTTGGCCGGGTGAGTCGACATGAATTCAGCCGGTTCGCGCTCCGACGACTGCCCCATGCGCTGCCACAGTGGCACTGATTCCCGCGGATCGAACCCGGCGCGTGCCATGTACTCGAGGCCGATGACGTCGGCTTCCGATTCCTGACCACGTTTGTACGGCAGGCTGATGCCAAATGTTGCACCGTACGCCAGTGCCTGCTGCGCCGTGTACGTTGCACCTGAGTAACCACCACCCAGGATAATCGCGGCGGCGTTGATACCGACGCGGGTCAAATCGTCCCGACCTGCTCGGCTGACTGAGTGGCCAGCCGTCACATGCGCAATCTCGTGACCGATAACGGTCGCCAGCTGGTGCTGGTTCTCGGTCACTTTGAGGATACCGCTGAAGACGCCAATCTTGCCGCCGGGCATGGCGAATGCGTTGACCGACTCTTGCTCGAAAATCGCCAACTCCCACTCGATATCGTTGTATGGCGGTTCGAGTTGCTCGACGACGGCCTCGGCAACGCAGGCGACGAAATCGATCGTCGGCCGGTCAGTTACGAGCGGCATGCTCGCACGCATCTTGTTGAACGCCCGCGCAGCTTCCGCCTCCATCTGGACCCGGCTCTGCTGCGTCGGTCCGGATGCACAGGCAGCTAGCAGCATTGCTGCAAAAGCAAATGAAATCAGTAACCTGGGTCGAAGCGTGTTCATGGGAACTCCTTGGTGCCTGGGACGATTATAGCCTCTCGACAGGCCTCGGGCCTGCCCAAACTTTGACCGCCGCACCTGACGCCGGTTCCACCGCTAGCGGGGCAACCGGGATTCGAACTTGCGTCGCCAGCCGGCCGCATCCGCTCGTTCGATGGCACTCTCGACATTGGCCATCAGGCGTTTCTGCAGTGGTTGCTTGACCTTGTAGGAAACATGATAGAGGTCGTGGCTACTGACCCTTGCCCCGAGCAACTCGTCACTGGTCTTCAATTCGTCAGCCAGGCCCAGTTCGAGTGCCCGTGTTCCATACCAGTGCTCACCGGTCGCAATCTTGTCGAGGTCGAGGTCCGGACGGTACTTCGCGACAGCGTCCTTGAACAGTACGTGGACGTCTTCCAGTTCCTCTTTGAGCTTGGCGCGATCTTCGTCCGTGTTCTTGCCGAACATCGTGACGCTGCGCTTGTACTTACCGGCGGTGATTTGTTCGAAATCCACCCCATGGCTGTCGAGCATCCGGTTGAAGTTCGGGATCTGCGCAAGAACGCCGATCGATCCGAGGATCGCAAAGGGCGCTGCATAGATCTTCGACGCAACACAGGCCATCAGGTAACCACCGCTCGCAGCCACCTTGTCGACACACACGACCAGCGAAATATCGCGATCACGAATCCGGGCCAGCTGGGATGCGGCAAGGCCGTGTTCGTGCACAATACCGCCGTGATTTTCAAGCCTGACAATGACTTCATCATTGCTCGTCGCAACATCCAGTATCGCGCTCACCTCTTCGCGCAACGAGGAAACCGCGCTGGCTTTCAGATCGCCTTTAAAGTCGACAACGAAACTGCGTGGCTTTGTCGACGGTGTCTTGCTCTCCGCCTTTTCTTCTTTCTTGCGCGCCTTTGCCGCCTTCTTGTGCTCTTCCTTTGTCGACACGGCTTTCAGCAATGCATCAGAAAGTGTCTTATAGCGACTATTGAGGTTTTCCACCTCGAGGCCCTCGTGACTCGCCTTGCGCCCTGCAGAAGCGGCAACAGCAATGACAACGACAATCCCAACTACAATAGTTATGACTTTCAGGAGAAAGAGTCCGTACTCGGCGAAAAACTCGGCCATGATTACTCCGTGGTTGAGCAGCGATCGCTAGATGGCGATGCCGACGTTATTTTTTTGTAAGACCTGCTCGGCACGGTAGCTCGAGCGAACCATCGGTCCAGCGACAACTTCGACAAAGCCCTTGTCCAGGCCTTCGCGACGATAGGCCTCGAACTCATCAGGAGAGACATAGCGGTCAACCGGCAAATGATTTGGCGTCGGCCGCAAGTACTGGCCAAGCGTCAGGATGTCGACATTCGCATCGCGCAAATCGTCCATCGTCTTCAGAATCTCGTTATCGCGTTCGCCCAGGCCCAGCATCAGGCTCGTCTTTGTCAGCACGTCCGGGCGATACAACTTGGCGTGCCTTAGTACCGCAATCGTCTGCTCGTAACTGGCACGCGGGTCTCGCACCGGGTGCGTCAGCCGTTGCACTGTTTCGACATTCTGTGCAAACACCTCGAGACCCGAACCAACGACGAGTTCGACGTGCTCCATGACACCATTGAAATCCGGCGTCAGCGCTTCAACTGCCGTGGTCGGATTCAGCGCTTTGATTTCGCGTACGCACTTGGCGTAGTGCGAAGCGCCGCCATCGGGGAGGTCGTCGCGATCGACCGAGGTGATGACGACGTACTCGAGACCCATGAGCTTGACCGCCTTTGCCGAATTTTTGGGCTCCTCGGGATCAAGCCAGCCCTTCGGGTTCCCGGTGTCAACGGCACAGAAACGACAGGCGCGTGTACACACCGAGCCGAGCACCATGATCGTCGCTGTACCCGCATTCCAGCATTCGCCGATATTCGGGCACATCGACTCCTCGCACACGGTACTCAAACGGTGTTCGTGTACGATCTGGCGCGTACCTGAATATCCTTTTCCAGAGGGCATTTGCGCGCGCAGCCATTTCGGCTTGTCGCCACGCACGAGTGGCGTAACTTCGCGCCCCTCTTTCTGGCCGTCCTTGATCGCCGAGAATCCGGCTTCCGTCTTGTATTTGCTACCGCTTTTGATCATGCAACTGATGGGTACTGGTATTTAAAGGGCAGGCATTGTCGCATAAACGGCAGGCAAAAAAATCCCGGCCGAAGCCGGGAGAGTCAGGGGGAAATCTTGGCGACGCCAGAAGTGTTCAGTGCAATCTCGACCAGCTGAGCAACCTCACAGCGCTTTCACGCAGGTCGAAGTTGCGAGCGAGTATTGCCTCGATGTCGCGCCGGTTGTCAGTCTGTTCCATCGGCTGGTTCAGCTCGACAACACCGCAGAATTCATTACCGTCGCGATAGTCAGCGTCGGTCAGGATAAACTGCGTGTAATACTTGGCGGACATGGGTTCAGACTACGCCTGCGCCCCGCACCGGACTGTGAGCCAGAGCACAAAATTCCGGGAAAAGGGCCGAACCAGTCAAAAGTTGGACACATGTCACTAAATTCGAACGAATTTGGGCGCAAATAGCCTAAGATCGGGAGTTTGCAGGGACACGGTGCACAGAAACAGAGCCGTGTCATATGTAATATTCGGGTCTTATCTGCCTTCGCTTGGGCGGATTTCCGACCAGAACAACCTGAGGAAGACTTAAATGGTTGCGAAAACCAGAATTTTTAGATCCGTCGTTGTCGCTATTGCGCTGCTTGCTGCCGCCCAGGGCTATGCACAGAACGAGCTGCGCAATACCTTTTTCAAGGAAGCCGATGCCGCCAAAGCGGCAGCGGAAGCCGTGGATGCCCAGCTGCTCGCGCCACGCAGCTACGAGCGTGGTCTCAGTGAATACACCGATGCGGAGACGGCGCTCGAGCGCGGCCGCAACATCGAAACGGTGCGATCGAACGCCGCGGATGCCGCTGCGTATTTCACAACGGCTACAGAAAAAGCCCAGATCGCAAAGACAAGCCTGGCGCTCGCTCTGAAAAGCCGCCAGGACGCAGCAAATGCGCGCGCGCCGCAACTGTCCGCCGACATCTGGGAACAGGCCCAGCGCAAATTCGGGGAAGCCATTCGCCTGCTGGAGCGCGGCGACCTGAAAGGTTCGGAACGCCGCAAGATTGAAGCCACCACTCTCTATCGCGATGCGGAACTCGTTGCGATCAAGGCAGAATACCTGTCCGAAACACGCCGCTTGCTCGACGATGCGGATCGCGCGCGCGTCGGACGCTACGCGCCAATCACGTTGGGCCGGGCCAAGCAGTTGCTGGCTGACGCCGAACGCGAGTTGAACGAGAACCGCTACGATACCGACCAGCCCCGCAGCCTCGCGATCGAGGCCAACTACGAGGCCAAGCATGCCATTTACCTGTCAGAAATCGTGCGGAGAGTCAGGGACAAGGACCTGACCGCCGAGCAAATCGTCCTGCAGTGGGAAGACTCCATGCGCCAGGTTGCAGGCGTCGCGGACGTCTCTCCCGACATGCAGAACGGACCAGACAAGCTGACGGCGGCACTGGTTGCCTACTTCGAGAATCAGCGCAACGAATTGCAGGCGCTGCAGCAGGAGAGTGCCGAAAACGCTATTCGTATTGCCGACATGGAAGAGGAAATGCGGGCGCTCGATGAGCGTCTTGGCGGCGCCACGGAAGAACGCGCGGCGCTCATTCAGCGTCTTGAAGCCCAGGCACGCGTCAAGCAACAGTTCGAGCAAATCGAGAAGATGTTTACGTCGGATGAGGCACGTGTTTTCCGCCAGGGAAACAATGTCATCATGCGACTCGTCGGCCTCAATTTCGATAGCGGCGCGTCGCAGATCAAACCCCAGAACTTCGACCTTCTTGCCAAGGTGGAAAAAGCAATCGACGTTTTCCCGCGCAGCGAATTGATCATCGAAGGTCATACCGATTCATTTGGTGGCGATGACCTCAACCAGAAGCTGTCGCAGGAACGCGCCGAGTCGGTTCAGCAATACATGATCAACGCGATGCGAATTCCAACCTACCGCCTGATCGCGACGGGCTACGGCGAAACCCGACCTGTCGCCAGCAACGAGACCGAAGCCGGTCGCGCGCGCAACCGGCGTATCGATATCGTCATCAAGCCGAATTCAGACGTCGACTAGGCTCGCAACGAGGCATCATGGCCGCGCCACCATTTTGCAATGGTGCGCGCGGTCTCGTCGTTTACGAGGTAGCCATATTCGGCGTGCACATTGAGTTCACCGTTCAGCCGAAAATGAGTGAGCACTGACCGGTCTTCCAGACTCTCGAGCAATCCCAGTTCCAGCATTTCTTCGAAGTCATCCGCGAGTACCGGATCGAGTGCCGTCATATCACCGACCGCTGCCAGGTTCTTCCAACGGCGGATATTGTTCGGGTAGCGCTCGTATCCTTTTTTTCCGACACCCATGATGCGCTTTTGCATGTAACGCTGACCGAGCGGACTACCCATGGTCAGCAACATGTCGACCTGCACCCGGTCGCGGCCGCTGTGACTCAACTCCCACAAGCTGTCGTAGGCAATCACCGAACCCATGCTGTGCGCTGCCAGCAGGACCGGATGCCGCGCTTTCGTTGCAGCAAGCAAAGCCACTTTCAGCATCCGTCGCGTGTGTGCGGCAATGCCGTTGACGTCTCGCAGATAGCGATGCAGGTCCCGCAGGTGAACCTCCATGCGCTCACTGGCGATATGCGGAATCAGAAACGGCATCATGTCGCCCATCGAATAGACCCAGCGCAACAGCTGGCGTCGCCAGGACGTGGATTCAGCAATATCAACATCACTTGCCCCAACCTGCTCGATAACAGCATCGATCGCCTCGGAATCGAGCGCAATGTCGCGGTTCGCCCTGTAGAAATCATAGGTCCACGCGACGATATCGAATGCGCCGGTGGTCGACTCGATAGCGGTCGCCACGTCCTCATCAACTCGCCGCACGCCGGTAAGCAGGCAACGCAACAGGGCTGCGCGGTGAATTTCAGGCTCGGGTTTCGGCAACAACCCTGGAATGAAGATGATCAGCGGGTGCACTGCGTCACTCATCGCCCTCTCCGATCACGGCCAGGAGCTCACCCACATGCGCTACCTCGGCATCGGGTAGCTCATATTCGGCGGGCCACACGCTGCCATCGCGGTTGACCCAGGCCGTGCGCAGTCCGGCCTGCTTTGCGCCGTGCACGTCATAGAGCGGGTGATCCCCGACGTGCAGTGTTTCGGCCGCACTCGCGCCCCCGGCTTTTACCGCCACATCGAATATGGACCGATCGGGTTTCGCCGCGCCGGCCATGGCTGCATTAACGTGACCATCAAACAGGTCGCTAATGCCGATCGTCTCGAGATCAGCATTGCCATTGGTAACAGCGATAAGTGTGAAACGTTTTCGCAACGCCGTCAGCGCCGGACGGACTTCCGGAAACATCTCGACATCGTTGCGAACCGCGTCAAATACGGCAAACGCCTCGTCGACCTCGAAGTCTCCATAGCCCGCCGCACCGGCTATCTCGGTGAGCACCATGCGACGCAGGAACGTGAGATCGTGTTTCCTGTCGACATGCTCGCCCACGACCCGTGAGCGCACCTCGCGAATATCCAGCGGCTCGAACATTTCGGTAATTCGCGGATAGCGTTCCCCCAGCCATTCGTACAAGCGCTGCTCAGCACGCCGGATCACAGGGTGAAGGTCCCACAGCGTGTCGTCGAGATCGAGTGTTATCGTGCGTATGCCGTTCACAATTGCGAGCTTGCCCGAACCTGGAAGATCAACGACCATTGTGGGGTCAAGGCCCCAGCGGAGCAAGGCAATGAAATACCTTCACACAATGGTTCGGGTATCCGATCTCGACGAGTCCCTGGACTTCTACTGCAACAAGCTCGGACTCGTGGAACTCAGGCGCTACGACAGCGAGGCGGGACGCTTCACGTTGGTGTTTCTTGCCGCGCCCGGCGACGAAGATGCCCAGGTCGAGCTAACCCACAACTGGGACCCCGAAGAATATGGTGAGGGCCGCAACTTCGGTCACCTCGCGTATCGGGTCAAGGACATTTACGCGACCTGCCAGAAACTCATGGACGCTGGCGTTACGATCAATCGGCCGCCACGCGACGGTCACATGGCCTTCGTGCGCTCCCCCGACAACATCTCGATTGAGTTGCTACAGGAAGGAGAGTCCTTACCAGCCAGGGAACCCTGGGCGTCGATGGAGAATAGCGGGCACTGGTAATCAGGCAGCCGGCGGCATCAGCGGCGGCAACTGCTCGCTGGCTACCCGTTCCTCGTAAGTCGTCAGGATAGAAACCGTCTTCAGCGCTTTCGCCAGATCATCGCCGTGCCATTCCCCGCCGACAGGGCCGTAACTCGCGGACGATAACTTGCGCAGTTCATCGGCCAAAGGTGCCGCAACGCGATTCGACAAATCGCCGATATTGCGCGGCGCATCGTCGGGCCATTGCAGTGCACCCCATTCGAGCACAGCCGCGCGGACGCCGGCACCATCACCCGCCATGGCAGCCTTGCGCGCCGTCTTGAGAAGCTGCGCCTGCCGCTTGTGAACCGGTGGTTGTTCCGGTTTGCGCGGCTCGCGGCTGCGCCGCGGTTGTGATCGCGAGGACCACCACCAGGCTGCGACGGTCAGAATCCAGAGTACGGCCAGCAATTCCGTAGTCCGCTGCCAGAAACTATTCGCGACGACGACGGTGACGGGCTCGGTAGAGGGCGTTACATCGGCTGAACTCTCTGCAGGCGCCTCCACGGGCGGCGCGACAGGCACGGGCAGTATGGTTTCGCCGCTGACAGTTAGCGTTCGCGCAGGCAGGGTCGCGATCTTCCATTCACCTGCAGCGATGTCCCACCAGGGCACTTCGACAGCCGGCAGTTCCAGCTCGCCACCCTCGAGACCGATGATCGCGTACTGATCCTTGCGCACGCCGCGGATACCGCCGGCCTCGAGCGTCCGACCGAGTTCCGGCTGGTCTGCATAAATGTTCAGGCCGTCTACCTCGGGCGCCTCAATAGCTGGCAGCTGTGTCTCGATCTGGCCAAGCGCGCTCAGGCTGATATTGCGCGTCACGGGCTCGCCCACTTCCATCTCGTCCGGCGATCGTGACCAGTCCTCGGTGAGCTGTACGTCCCGTGCCGGCAGCCACGTCGCATCGGGGTGGCTGGCCGGTGGTGCGGGAATAGGCAGCACGTTGATCGTGTGCGACTCAGACGTGAATACCTTGCGCCCCGTGATGCGACCGTCGCGCAAGACGCGCGCCTCGAAGCGCGCCGGCGAAATCTGAATTTCGCCACTTTCCTGCGGATACAGGGCGATTACTCGCTCAATCACGTTGTACGCACGGTCGTTGAGAACCGCTTCATACTGCCGCTCGTCCCCAGCCAGCTCGACCAGGGCCTCGACACCAGTGATTGTCGGCTCGCGCAGCGCCGGCTGACGCGTGGCGACCGCGCGATAAATTCGGATGCGATACAGGATCTGCGCCTGGACGTAGGTCTCCTCCAGGTCGACTTCACTCGTGACAAATACGTCGGCTTCGCCTGGCGGTGCGTTGGTTGGCTCGTTAACGGTTATCCGGACTGGCGCACTTTGTTCCGCACCGATGGCGATGGGGGGGATTTCCTGCACACCGGTCTTTTTCGGCATCAGCGCAACTGTCCATGTAAGGCTGCGCCGAATCTCGCCATTGAAAATGGACGTATTGCTGAGTTTGTTGGTCTGCCCTACGAAAAAGGACTCCTCGAGCGGCGCGAGGTCCGGCTCGAGGTCCGTGCTCGTGTCGACAATAATCTCGAGCGTGAACGACTCGTTGAGGTCGACCGTCGGCCGGTCAACGCGAGCAGTCACAGCCGCGGATGCCGTCGCAGAAACCAGCAACAATAAGGTGACTGACACCCAATTAAAAATGGGGTTTCGATTGCCTACCACGGTTGTACCTCGTCATCGGGCCACACGTCCTTACCCTCCTGGTCCTTGCCATAGCGCTGGTACTGGTAACGGAATTTGCGTCGCAGCAGGCCGCCCGGGTCATCCGGGATCCGCCGCAGCCACTGCTCCATAGCCTGCTGCTGTTCCTGCTGTTGCCGCAGTGCCGCCAGTTCAGCTTCCGACAATTGCTCCGGTTGCTCGCTGTTTTCGGCTTCCTCGGCCGCCCGTTCCAACTCTTCCTGTAGCGCCTTCAGGTCTTCCTCGGTCATCTCGTCTTCACGTTGCGAGGGGTCGCCGTCATTCGCCTGCTGTTGAGATTCTGAAGATCCTTCGGAGCCTTCCTGGTTTTGCTGGCTATCGGATTCGGACTGCTCCCCTTCGCCACCGGGATTCTCGGTCGATTGCTGGTCATCGCCCTGCGTCTGCTGATCCTGTTCCTGCTGTTCCTTGACGTTTCTGACCAGGTCGAGGTTATAGCGCGCGTCTTCGTTGTCCGGTTCCATTTCGAGAACTTGTTCGTAAACGTCGATGGCAGAGTCGAACTCACCCTGCTGGGCCATCGCGTTGCCAAGGTTGTACAGATTGCGCGTATCACCAAGTTCCGCAAACTCTTCCGCGCTACCGGCGAAGTCGCCTGACTGATAGCGCGCGACACCGCGCCACTCAGTATCCTCGAACAGGGCTGCGGCGTCGGCCGGTTTACCTTCTTCGAGCGCGCGCTGCGCCTGCTGGTTCTTGTTGAGCCAGAGATCGTCCCATAGCGATGCCTGGGCCGGCTGCGGGTATGGCATGACGAAAACAACGAGCACGAGTACCCAGCCCTTGCGGAATGCCAGTGCCGCGAGCGGCAACAACAGCAATACCAGCCACGGGCCTTCTTCACGCCATTGGTCGGATGCCATCGAGTCATCGCTTGCCGCCGTTGCAGCGCGAATTTCACCGGAAAGCAGGTGCTCGAGGTCGCTGTCATCGGATGTAAGCACGGCGAAGCGCCCACCGCCGGCGACTGCGAGATCCCGCAGGCCGCGTTCCTCGAGCCTGGCAACAGCGATGCTGCCGCGATTATCCGTCACGAAGCCACCGGACTGACGCGGAATCGGCGCACCCTCGCGCGTACCTACGCCAAGGACAGACAGCGAGAACCCGGCGGCCTTCAAATCGCGCGCCGCCTTCTCGGCTGCCGGCGATGAGCCGCCATCGGCTATCAGGAGCACCTCACCGTAGCCGACACCCGCCTGTTCCAGCAGGGCCTGCCCCTTGCGGATGCCCACTTCCGGGTAGCTGCCGCGGCTCGGCATGATATCCGTACTCAGGCTGTTCACGAGCGCCCCGATCGTGTCGGCATCGTCGGTTAACGGCGTAACGGTGTACGCGTTCGCCGTATAAACCAGCAGCGCAGTCTGGCCCCCCTGGCGACGATCGAGCATGCCGAGAATTTTCAGTTTCGCGCGTGCCAGCCGACTGGGCGCGATGTCCTGGGCATCCATTGACCGCGACAGGTCCAGTGCCACAACCATCGCCTGGTCGGAGCGGAATACGGGTTGCTCGATCCGTTGCCATGCCGGACCGGCCAGCGCCGCCGAGGCAACAATGCCTGCCAGCCCAAGCAGCCACCAGCGATAGTCGGACCCTCTGCCGGGTGTTCGCGACAACACATAGGGCATCAGCGCCGGGTCGATGATGTCGCGCCAGTGGCCCGCACCCAGCTGGCGCCGCGCAAGCAGAACAGCGACCGCAACGACGACAGGAATCGCCAGTAGCCAGGCTGGTCTTATCCAGTGAAAATCAGCTGGCATGCGCATGCTCCTTCGCCCGGTATCGCAGCACCATGCGCTGCAACAGGCTTGCAAGTGCGAGGATGCCGACCAGCGCGAACGCGACCCCCAGAGGCCAGAAGTAATAGGACTTCACAGGCCGGAAGCCCGACTCCGGCTCTTCGACGGGTTCGAGTTCATCCACGAGTGCATAGATGTCCTGCAGGCTCGCTGTATCCGTCGCACGAAAATAGCGGCCGCCCGTGAGCTGCGCGATCTTCGTCAACGTCGCCTCATCCAGATCGGCGGATGGATTGACCGAGCGCCGACCGCCGAGCAGCGACGAGACGCTCATCGAGTCCGCACCAATACCGATCGTATAGATGCGCAACCCGACCTGCTGCGCCAGTTCGGCGGCTTTTAGCGGCTGAATTTCACCTGCGGTATTCGCGCCGTCGGTGAGCAGAACCAGGACCTGCTCGCCGGCATCCTCTTTCTGTTCGTGCACGCGACGCACCGCAAGCGTGATTGCATCACCGATGGCCGTCTTCTCGCCAGCCAGCCCGATCTCGGCTTCCAGCAACAGGATCTTCACCGTATCCCTGTCCAGGGTAAGTGGCACCTGGAGGTAAGCGCGTTCGCCAAACAGGATCAGGCCGATGCGATCGCCCTCGCGTCGTGTAATGAAGTCACTCGCCACGGCCTTGGTTGCCGTCAGCCGGTCGACGCGGCGCCCTGCCAGTTCGAAATCTTTCTGGTCCATGCTGCCGGACAGGTCCACCGCCAGCATGAGATTGCGGCCGGCCACCGGAACTTCGAGCTCGTCCCCGATGCGCTCGGGGCGCGCAGCAGCCAGCACCAGCAGGCACCAGGCGAGAACCGCAACCCAGAATCGCCAGTTCAGAAGCTGCTCGGCACCCGACCGGTCCTTGAGCGTCTCGAAACTGTTGAGATCAGGGACGCGCAGCCCCGCCTCCGACAGCCCGCGCGCTTCCGGAAGCCATTTACGGGCAAGGAACGGCAATGGCAGCGCAAGCAGCGCCCAGGGCCAGGCCAGCGACCACATCAGGCGGCACCTCGCACGGGCACACCGAGCCGCATCCGCACAGCCGAAAGCAGCGCATTGATGTCAACATCGGAGAAGTCGCCTGCGGGATCGCGGTACGGCAGATTCAGGAGACTCTTGCCTCCCTCGGTGTGAAAGTAAGGTACCGGCATGCCGTTATCGAGCCAGGCCAGCCACGCCTCGCCTGTCAGCCCGGCAACCTCGTCGCGCGGTGCATAGGCCAGCATGCCGCGTCGCAATAGTTCAGAAACCTGTTTGCCGAGCATCACCGGATCGCGATGCTCGAGAAAAGCCGCTTCATATCGCGCCAGTTCGCGCAGCGCAAAACGACGCGGCGCATTGAATTGCCATCGCTTGTATACACGCCACAGGATGTAACCAAGCGCTGCGGCGACAAGCACGAGAACCACCCACCAGCCAGGCGCCAGCGGCCACCACCCGATCGCATCGGGCAGGTGCAGGTCGCGCAGTGGCAGTGCGTTCTCGTCCATGCCTAGTGTGTTCTCCGTCCGAGAGCCAACTGCAGGGTACTCACCGGGTCGTCATCAGTAGACATCGGCATCAGGTGCACGGCGTAGCGCTGACAGAATTTCTCGAGCGCGTGCAACCGCTCGTCAAATGCATGCTCGTAGTCTCGACGTGCCGGCGCCGCGAAGGTGTCGATCGCCAGTTCATCATCAGGCGACACAACCCGGTATCGTCCAGGCGGCGGCAGCTTACGCTCGAGAGGGTCATTGAGGAACACGGCAAGCACTTCATTATGGCGCGCAACGCTCGACAGGTAGGACTGTGCTGCGCGGTTGAACCCGGTGAAGTCGCTGATGACCACGACAAGGCTGCCCGGTCTTGCGACACGCCGGAGCGCGGACATAGCCTGTGCCAGCGGGTCCGTCCCGTCCTGGATAGGGTCGTTCCGGGTCCAATCCGGATGTTCGACAAGTTCGTGCACGAAGCGCAGCGCGGCGCGGCGCCCGAGTCGCGGCTTCAGCTCACGATGCGTCGTATCGCCAAAAATCAATCCACCCAGCCTGTCACCCCGATGGTGAGCGGCCCATGCGATCAGCGCGGCGGTCCGGCTGGCATTGACCGATTTGAAACACCCCCGGGTCGCGAAGTGCATGTTCGCGCGCAGATCCACAGCGACGAGCACGGGACGTTCGCGCTCCTCACGGAACAACTTCGTGTATGCGGTCGTGCTGCGCGCCGTGACGCGCCAGTCAATGCTGCGCGGGTCATCGCCGGGCTGGTAGGGCCGCGACTCATCGAACTCCATGCCGCGGCCGCGGAAACGGGACACGTAGGCACCGGTCTGCAGCGAGTTTACGCGCAAGACATTTAGCGCGATCGCACGGGCCGGACCACTGAGCCGAATCAGGCCAGCCTGGCTGACGCCAACCGGCGATGCCCCTTCATAGATGTGGTCGAGACGCACTAGGGCACCCCAACTCCATCCAGGATGCCCTTGATTACGGAATCAGGGCCGATTCCATCTGCCTCTGCCTCGAAGCTGAGCACCAGGCGGTGGCGTAACACATCCGGCGCAACGTCCTGGATATCTTCGGGGCCAACATAGTCGCGACCCTCGAGCCATGCGCGAGCCCTGGCCGCACGATCTATACCCATGCTCGCACGGGGGCTGGCGCCATACAGTACCTGACCGTCCAGCTCGGGATCGATGGCACCCGGGTTGCGCGTCGCCACGACGACGTTGACGATATATTCCTCGAGTTCTTTGGCGAGGTGCAGGTTCAGGATGTCCTGGCGCGCCTCCATGATTGACGCCCGTGACAGCGGTTCGGGCGGCCGAAACGCATCGCGCTCGCCCTGCTTCGCCTCGTCCCGGTTCAGCACGAGAATGCGGCGCTCATCCTCGACACTCGGGTAGCCAACCTGCACGTGCAGCAGAAAGCGATCGAGCTGCGCTTCCGGCAGCGGGTATGTACCTTCCTGCTCGATGGGATTTTGCGTGGCCATCACCATGAACAGGTCTTCAAGCGGGTAGCTCTTGTCACCGACTGAGATCTGTCGTTCTTCCATGGCCTCGAGCAGCGCGGACTGCACCTTGGCCGGGGCACGATTGATTTCGTCCGCAAGAATCAGGTTGTGAAACAGAGGACCCTTACGAAACTCAAACGTACCTTCCTGTGGACGATAGATATCTGTACCTGTCAGATCCGCCGGCAACAGATCCGGCGTGAATTGCAGGCGATGGAAATCCCCTTCGATGCTCTCCGCAAGCACCTTGATCGCACGTGTCTTGGCAAGACCGGGCGCGCCTTCGACAAGCAGATGGCCATCACACAGCAGCGCGATCAACATGCGATTGATCAGGTGTGCCTGACCGATGATCAGCTGGCTCGCATGAGCCTCGAGCTTTTGAAATTGTTCTGCGACGCTCATTGATTACTCCGGAGGAAATTGCGGCGTGTCATTCTAGAGAGGATGCCTCGGCACGCCAACCGGTCGCGGCATTTTTTACTCATAATCGAGCCCGATTAAGTACTATTGACCCCAATTCCGACCATCAATTGCCAAATACATTGCATTTCGATTCAAATAAAATCCGCTTGCGCCGTTCTGTAACCGGCGTGCTCCTGCTTTTGGGGCCAATCGCCGCGTGCCAGGATGTACCGCCCGACGCTCAAGGCGAAGCCGCGCCGCCTGTCGCCGTAACCGCAGAGTCCACATGCGGTGAGATGGGCAACCTGCAGGGAACCCTGTCGGGGGCGATCAATGCCGGGCTCGACTGGCCTGATGCGGCACTGCGTTGCGAGAGCATGCCCCGGCCCGATGCCGAAGGCGTTCGTTTGCGCCTTTCGGGTGACGTGGCCGGGGAACGCGTGGCTATCATTATTGCCATGCCAGATCTCGAGCCCGGCGCGACCGGCAAAGAATTCAGCAGCAATGTCACGATCACGGTCGAAGGAAGCGGCCGCTTCTTCAGTACGCCCAACCTCGAGACCTGCTGGACCGACGTGGTGAAGAACGAGCCTCTCCAGGATGGGCGGGACACGCGCATTGTTGCTGGCGACTTGTACTGCGTCGGCGCGTTGGGAGAAATCAACGGCGACGCTTTCATCGATGTGCACATGTTGCGCTTCAGTACCGTGGCAAACTGGACCAAGACATGAGGATACTCGTCGCCATGACCTGCCTGGCCATTGCAGCCTGCAGCCCGCAACCCGCAGCCAAGCAGGGGACGGTGCGCGAGCTCGATGGTGTTTTTGAGTTCACGACCCTCGAAATCATCAACGATGCCGGCGAGCAACTCGTATTCGACGTCTATCTCGCACGGGACTCCGAGCAGCAACGGCGGGGGCTGATGTTTGTACGCAGCATGCCGGAGCGCACCGGTATGCTCTTCATCTATGAAACCGACGACATGCGTTCGATGTGGATGAAGAACACCTACATCCCCCTCGACATGATCTTCGCTCGCAGTGATGGTGCGGTGTCATCGGTGATCCACCGTGCCGAGCCACATACGCTCGTCTCGAGGGCCTCCATCGAACCGGTGCGCTACGTTCTCGAACTCAACGCAGGCGTCGCACGACGCCTGGGCATTATTGGCGGCCGCAGCCGCATTGTTTGGGATCGCTGAGCCGGATTACAGCGTGGCAGCGATCGCGTCGGCGAGATAGTTGACGTTTTGTGCCGTGATGCCCGCCGTATTGATGCGACTTGAGCCCACCATGTAGACGCCGTATTCCTTCTTCAGGCGATTGACCTGGCTTTCAGGAATGCCGAGGAAACAAAACATGCCGCGCGCGCGCACGAGATGCGAAAAATCTCGCTCCGGCGCTTTTTCTTTCAGTGCGTCGTTCAAAAGCACACGCATTTCGCGCAACCGACCCCGCATTTCCGCAAGTTCGACACGCCACGCAGCCTTCAGCGCGGTGTCATTAAGGATCGTGCTGACCACGACGGCTCCGTGATCGGGCGGCACCGAATAGATCGTGCGTACCACATTGTTGACCTGGCTGTTGAGAACATCACGCGACGCCTGGTCAGCTGCAAGCAGTGACAGGCTGCCAACGCGGTCACGATACAGGCCGAAGTTCTTCGAGCAGGAGCCCGAGACGATCATTTCAGGCACGCGCTCAGCCAGGTGACGAATGATGAACGCGTCATCACTGAGACTTCGCGCGAACCCCTGGTACGCCATGTCGACAAACGGTACGAGATCGCGTTCGACGATGACATCCGCAATCGCCCGCCATTCATCCTCGCTCGGGTCCACACCCGAAGGGTTGTGGCAGCAGGCATGCAGCAGGACGAGATCGCCAGGCGGTATCCGGGTCAGCGCATCCAGCATCTGGTCTATCTTGAGCGTGTGCGTGTCCGTGTCGTAGTAAGGGTACGATTCGAGATGCAAGCCGGCACCGCCAAGTAACGGGATGTGATTTGCCCAGGTCGGGTCACTGACCCAGAGTTTCGCGTCGGGGCGTGCCCGCAGGATGAGACTTGCCGCCACGCGCAGGCTGCCTGAGCCGCCGGGCGCCTGGATTGTCAGGACACGTGAGCTATCGGCCGACTGGCCAAACATCAGGTCCTGCATGGCCGCGTTGAAGTTCGGATCGCCGGCCGTACCTATGTAAGCCTTGCTTTCCTGCGTATCGACCAGGAGTTGCTCGGCTTTCTTGACGACATCGAGCACGGGCGTTTCGCCGGCTGCGGTACGAAATACACCAACGCCGAGATCGACTTTCTCGGTTCGCGGGTCATTCTTGTGCTCTGTGATAAGGCCGAGAATGGCGTCGGCGGGTGCGGCTTTCAGCGTTTCAAACACGGTTCGTCTCCAATGCGAGATCGCATTGTATAAACGAATGCCGCACAAAAGAAAACGCCGACTCGGAAGCCGGCGTCTTCAGTGATGCGTTTGTGGGTCGATCAGGCTTTGGGCGCCCAGACCGAACACCAACCGGCGGCATTGACTGCCTTGCCCGGGAATATCTGGCAGGGACGCCAGTCGCCCTCGCCTGCCTGGATCAGTGCGCAGTTGGCGCAGTTCTGGTCGGCAGCCGGGTTGTTGCGCGTCGAAGGATCAACCGACGATGCGTCATTTGTGTATTTCATAGCCTTGGCCATTGGATCGTCTTCCGACAGATGCGGCAGGTCCGAAGCCATGGCTTCACGGCCAGGTTGTACAAAGCAGCCGGCAGCGGCAACGGCTGACAGCTGGAGGAATTTGCGGCGTGCGATCGTGCTCAACGTAGTCTCCTTGGTGCATTTCTCGGATAAGCTCGAGGCGAGAATGTTACCTAAGTTTCCTGAACGCCCGCATAACGAGATCGATCAATGATGTTTCCAGATCTTGAGAATCATTCTCGTTTCGGGCTGTACGCCGCGCCGCTACGATATACTGACCTGCCAGACAAGTGGAACAAGTCCGAATGACAGGCCGAAGCCAGGTAATCAACGTCGCAAAAATGCGCGGCAATTTGCGCGAATCAATGGAGGACAGCGTCGCCATCGAGGAGCCGCTGGAGATTCGTCTCGGCTTTGAAGACGCCGGGAAGCGGCGAACGCGAAGCGTTTCGATCACGATGCGCACGCCCGGCGACGACGAGGACCTTGCTACGGGGTTTCTGTTCACGGAGTCCATAGTTCGATCGCCTGACGATATCGCCATCATCAAGCCCTGCGATGGCGACAACACCATTCGCGTGGAACTCGAGGATGGCGTTGACGTCGATCTCGACCGCTTGCAACGGCATTTCTACACCAGCTCGAGTTGCGGCGTTTGCGGCAAGTCCTCACTCGATGCGCTGCGTGCGACCGGTCTCGAACGAATACCGGCAATTCCCGCACAGTTCCCGCGCGATGTACTGGTGAATACACCGGGTCGCCTGCGCGCCATGCAGGCGACATTTGCAAAAACCGGTGGATTGCATGCCGCGGCGGCTTTCGGTTCAGATGGTGAACTGCTCGTCGTGCGGGAAGATGTAGGTCGGCACAATGCCGTTGATAAGGTTGTTGGTGCACTGTTTCGAGCCGGGCGACTCCCGGCACGGG
>Ga0316191_10000977_pt1 | contig 19590 bp, 18 predicted proteins | sample Eddworburr2cm_MG_FD_204928 | JGI IMG/M metagenome (GOLD analysis project Ga0316191, IMG submission 204928) | Coastal sediment microbial communities from Maine, United States - Eddy worm burrow 2 cm | ecosystem: Environmental > Aquatic > Marine > Coastal > Sediment | place: USA: Maine... | reverse complement strand
GATAACGCTGTAAACCAGGTGAAGAAGGAGCTGGCAACGCGCTTCGACTTCAAGGGCAGTAATTCATCTATTGAACTAGAAGAGCAGGGGATTGTAGTGCTCGGTGACTCTGTCAACCGGGTTAATACCATTACCGAAATTCTGCGTGCCAAGATGGTGAAGCGGAGTCTCGATGCCAAATGTCTCGACTACGCCGACATGGAAGATGCTAGTGGTGGCAACAAACGCCAGAAGATCGCTATCAAAAAAGGTGTCAGCACCGAGCTTGCCAAGAAAATTGTGAAGCACATCAAAGATGAGAAGATGAAGGTGCAGGCTGCCATTCAGGGTGATCAGGTGCGTGTAACCGGTAAAAAACGCGACGATCTTCAGGAGGTAATGGGGCTGATACGGGGCGTGGATGCTGATCGCCCGCTTTCGTTCACTAATTTCCGAGACTAGTCCAAGGCTCTTTGTCTATTCCTGTGAGATGGGCTACATTCTCCGCCTGAAAGTTGACGACAGTGGCTGGTTTAAGATGCGTTGGAGGGTGAGATGGCGAAGCAAAAGGAGAGTGCTCAGACAGCTGTGGGTGATATGAAGGTATCCGAAGAGCTTAGACGAGCCCTTGAAAATGATTCAACGATGGAGCTGATTACCAGTGGAGAGGGAATCCTTCCTCAACTGGCTGCCGCAAGACCTGTCAACCAACTCGATAGAACGCCGCTCGATCTGGACGCCATTATTGAAGATGTGGCACATGTGATTGCTACAACACCGGACCACTACAAATGCATCATGTTTACCGATCTGGTCGGTTCCACGCAATACAAACGGGAAATGGGTCACACCAAGGGCTTTATGCGTAACCGCATGTTCTGCGATATCTGCGAACAGGCCATTATCCGAAACCACGGAACAGTGGTAAAACGATTGGGTGATGGTGTGATGGCCGTGTTTGAGACTGCTATTGATGCTGTGCTGGCCGCCATGTTGATGGTCAATAGTATTGACGGTGAGCGCAAGAAGCTTAAAAAGATTGTCGGTAAGATGGATTGCCGAATCGGCATTACCTGTGGTTACGTTAAAGAGATTCCCGGCGCCTCCAAAGACTATATCGGCCACGCTATGGATAAGGGTGCTCGAATCGAAGGGACTGCACATACCAATCAGGTGCTGATTGATGAGATTGTTTACGGATTGATTCATACAAAGATTCGCGACTATTCTGATGATATTGTCATCGGTTCTCCTCGCAATCTAACTCTGAAGGGGATTGGTGTCAGCACGCTCTATGAGGTTTCACCGAAGTCTCGCGGTCTGGTGGGTAGCATGGGCTACAAAATGCGACATCTGTTTGATTAATGTCAAAATAGTATCGCGCCTGTAAATAACCCTAACAAAATTAAGGCTGGGGTTTGCGCGGTACGGCTTTACACCTCTGAATTCGATGTCTAGTTTCCCATTGATCGATTTATAACCGCAGGGAGGTTTTCAATGAAAGTACGTGACGCAATGAGCAGTGAAGTGGTTTCCATCTCAAAAGGTGACACACTGCATACAGCTGTTTCGCAGATGGTGATGCACAACTGTGCACAGGTTACTGTTGCTGATGATGATGGAAAGCTGATCGGCATTGTGACCGTCCGTGATGTGATGTTGCCGCTTTATCCGGAGCAGGGCGACTATGTTCATGACAGCCTGCATGCCCGCGATTTCGAGGCGATGGAAGAGAACTACAGCAAGGTTCTTGCCATGACAGCCGGTGATGTAATGACAGCTAATCCTGTACACGTTTCACCCGATGATTCTGTGTTGAAGGCGGCTTCTTTTATGGGTCTGAAAAACCTGCGTCGTATTCCTGTGGCTATTGATGGCAAGCAGGTTGGACTTCTCAGCATCGAGAATATCAATAACGCACTTTTCCTGAACCGTTAAATAGTTTTTGAACGATTGATAAAGAGGGTCGCATTGCGGCCCTCTTTGCTTTGAGTCGGCAGGTATCTACGGATAAATCAAGTTGACCTCACTCAGCAGGCTCCTACCATGCAGACACTATGATTAAAGCGGAACAGCTTTGCAGAAAATTCGGTGATACCTTTGCAGTTGAGGCGCTGAGCTTTCATGTTCGCAAAGGCGAGGTGATGGGGTTGCTGGGGCCGAATGGTGCCGGAAAATCCACCACTATGAAGATGCTGACCTGTTTTCTACCCCCCTCATCCGGCGAGGCGTCCATTGCCGGCGTTTCTCTAAAAGATAGTTTGGAAGTGCGTCGAAAGGTGGGTTACCTGCCGGAGAATGCGCCCTCCTACAGCGATCTGGATGTCCGTTCACATTTGAAGTTCGTCGGTACCATGCATGGACTGCAGGGGGCGACATTGTCTGATCGTATGGATGAGATGAGTCGGGCTTGCGGATTGGATCAGGTGATGCACCGAAGAATTGATGAACTCTCCAAAGGTTATCGACAGCGCGTCGGCCTGGCAGCCAGCATGCTGCATGATCCCGATTGCCTTATTTTCGATGAGCCGACGACGGGGCTCGACCCCAATCAGATTGTTGAAATCCGTCACCTGATTCGCCGCCTTGGCGAGAAGAAGACTGTCCTTCTCTCCTCGCACGTATTGCCGGAGGTTGAGGCGGTCTGTGATCGCATGATGATCATCGATCAGGGTCGATTACAGGTGATCGGCACATCAGCAGAACTAGCACGTCAGGCTGAAGGGGAGTCTCTGCTTCATGTCCGCTTTAAAGACGCGGGAGATGCACTCTTGAGGCTGTTGATGCAGGAGTTCCCCGATCTTGAAGTGAAGGCAGGGGACGCACCGTTCAGTTACACGCTTCTCCATCCCGAAGCGGATATTCCATTGGCTGAACACCTGTTTCATGCAGCTGTGGCATCAGGGACAGTGATTCTTGAGATGCAGTCACAACAGACATCGCTGGAAGATACCTTCCGCAAGCTGACCGGAGGTGATCATGAATAGAGTGATGGCCATTAGCTGGAAGGAGTGGCGAGTGGCTCTGGATACACCGCTCGGATATGTGGTTGCGGTTGCCTTTCTACTTGCAGCCGGTTTTTTCTTCGGTAACCACCTCTTTCTGGTCGGGCAGGCCGAAATGCGCGGCTACTTTAGTGTCATGCCGTTGCTGCTGCTGTTTTTTATTCCGGCGATGACCATGCGTATGCTTTCCGATGAGCAACGCAGCGGTACCTTCGAACTGCTGGCAACGATGCCGATCCGCACCATTGATATAGTGCTGGGAAAGTTTGTGGCCGTCATGCTGCAGATCTCCGTACTGCTGCTGCTGACCCTTTTCTATCCGGCAACACTGGCTTTGATCGGAAACATTGATGCAGGACAGTTGATTGCCGGCTATCTGGCGCTCTGGTTACTTGCCGGTTGTTACGTTGCCATTTCACTCTATGCCTCAGCACTGACAGGCCATGCTGTGGTCGCCTATGTCATTGGCCTGGGCATGCTCTTTGCTCTTTTTATTGTAACCCAGACGATGTCGACGTTTTCACCCGGCAGCCAGGATATGATTACGGCACTTTCGCCCATCTCTCACTATCAGCTGATGCTGCGTGGCGTGATCGGATTGAATGATGTTGGTACGTTTGTTTCCGTGACCTCTATTTTCCTTGCTTTGACCTGGTTTCAGCTCGAGCGCAGGCGGTGGCGTTGATGAATGAGATGCTGAATCAGCAGGATAGCCGCAAAGCAGTCCGGGCACGGACGTGGATGAGGTTAATCGGCGTGGTGACGGTGGCACTGCTACTGTTTCTGGCAGCCTCACTTTCGCATCTGCGCAGTGACTGGACAGAGGGGCAGGTCTATACGCTCTCCAGCTCGACCAACACAGTGCTGGAGCAGCTTGATGAACCGTTGATGGTACGTGCCTACATTACTTCCGGCCTCCCGCAACCCTATGGGCGTTTGAAGGTGTTCATTGAGGATATGCTTCGTGCCTATCATGAGGCAGGGCATGGCAATATCGGTTTCGAGATGATTGACCCATCCGGGGATGCCAATCTGTCAACAGCCCTTAACGCGATGAAGATTCCTAAGGTGCAGGTACAGGTGGTTGAAGATGATCAGGCACAGGTGAAGCAGGGGTATCTGGCTATTGTCATTGAGTATCTGGATAGCAAGGAGATTATCCCTGTTGTGCAGAGCGAAGAGGGATTTGAATATCTGCTAACACGCAAGATCAAGAAGTTGACCGGAAAAGGCCGTGGAAAAATCGGCATTCTTTCGAGCTTTGGTGCAACCAGTCCATACCAACTGCAAAGACTGCAGGAGCTGGTGCGCGATGATTATGAATTGGTCGAAGTGGATGGGGAAAAGGCAGCTTTCCAAACAGATCTCTCGGCACTGATTGTGGCAGGTATTGAGAAACAGCTATCCGAAGCCTTTCGCTATCACCTTGATCAGTTCCGTATGCAGGGCGGTGGTCTGCTGCTACTGGCCGGAAATGCCAAGCCGATGCTCTCAAGCGGTTTTGAAGTCAAGCCGATTGAGGCTACTGTGAATGCGTGGATGAAAGAGGATCTTGGTGTCGCAATTGATACGGGGCTGGTGATCGATCAACAGGCAACACGGGTCACTGTAAACCAGCAGCAGGGGGGCTTCATGTTCCGCTCTATGGTGGAGTATCCGTTCCTGCCAAATGTTACGACGCTCAATCCCGAACATCCGGTGACAACAGGCCTTGAAAGTATCTCGCTGCCGTTTGCTTCACCACTGATCTGGACTGGCAGTGATGGCAGTTTTGTTGAACTGATGAGATCTTCCGCGCGCTCTTCCGTGCAGTCCGGCCCGCCATTCGATGTGAATCCATTGGTAGGAAAAGCCGAGCGATTCGGTGGCATGAGCATGCGATCATCCCTGTTGGCTTTGGCAGTCGATGGGTCAGCTAAATCTGCTTTCAAACAGCCCCCTGAATCAGTCGTGACTGAGAGTGGTGCTGCTTCCCATATCAATCGTGCTGAATCGAGTCGCATGATTGTGGTCGGATCACCCTCCCTGCTCGACGACGAATTCATGGATGGTGGCAATCTGGTGGCTGTTCTAAACATGTTCGACTGGCTTTCCGGTGATAGCGGATTGATCGAACTTCGCTCACGGAGCGTGACGCAGCGGCCTCTTGAATCGCTGAGCAGTACAGGGCGCTCCTTCTTTAAGGGGCTGTGGATGTTTGCTCTACCGATTCTCATTGGTCTGTTTGGAATGGGACGATGGTGGAGACTCAAAAAGCAGCGTGCGATCAGATCGGCTTAGACCCCTATGAATAGATTTCTGATGCTGGCATTAATTCTGTCGCTCGTTGCTCTTGTGTTATGGCTGGCCTCAAGGCCTGATGCCGCATCCCAGCAGATGCCGGAGATGGCTGGTTTCGCCTCCGATAGGGCTCAATCCATTGAGATCGCCCGAGAAGAGAGTTCCACAATTCGATTAAAGCGTTCTGATGCCGGATGGCAGCTTCAGGCGGACGTAGGAGAGTGGCGCGCGGCCAATAGCGATGCGGTTTCACATCTTCTCAACGACCTGGCGGCGATGAAGCCGATCCGTGTGGTGACACGTAATCCGGCTCAGCATCAGAAACTGAAGGTAGGGCCGAAGGCAGTCCGTGTGACGTTGAAAGATCAACATGAGGTTCTGTTGCTTGAGGTGTTGATCGGTAAGCAGGGAAGCGATCTGCTCTCAACTTATGTTCGAATGGCCGGTCAGCATGAGGTGCTGGCTGTCGACAGGTCACTGGTTTGGCAGGTGAGCCGACCACTGGATGGATGGCAGGGGAGTGAACCGCTTCAGACAGAGAGTGCTGCCGATACAGGAATAGCTCATTGAAAAGTAGCGGTTCCAAGCCTCATCTTATCCTGTTCGATTGCGATGGTACGTTGACAGATTCTCATGGCGCTATTGTCAAAGCCATGCAACAGGCATTTATCAGTAGCGGGTTGGAAGCGCCTGACGATGCTGCTGTGAACCGTATTATTGGACTATCTCTTACAGACGCGATTGCAACGTTAGCCCCTGATGTCTCTTCTCATGCTGCGATTGCTGAAGCCTATCGCCAGCATTATCTAGCCAGTGAGGAGACGCTCGCACTTTATCCGGGAGTGATTGATACACTCCAGACACTCAAAGAGCGCGGTTACTGGATGGCGGTTGTGACCGGAAAGTCGAAGCGTGGCCTGTTGCGTGTGTTGGAGAAGTTTGAATTGCAGCCCTTTTTCTACGCTGTACGTACAGCTGACTGCTGCCCATCCAAGCCGCATCCGGCCATGGCTCTGGAGTGCATGGAGGAGTTGGGCGCGGATAACAGCAGAACAGCGCTGGTGGGCGATGCTCTGTTTGATATGCAGATGGCCGTTGCAGCTAACGTCAAGGCTATCGGTGTCTCCTTCGGTGTGGAGGATAGGGATGCGCTCTGTGCGGCCGGGGCGTATGATGTGGTGGATAACTTTCCCGCCCTGTTGGAACATTTTCCACCTTTGAATGGGCCCGACGTTGAAATATGTTGTAACTCAGGCACGATCAGTGCGAAGGGAGTTGAATAAGATGGTAAAACGTAGTGTGAAATTCAGTCTGGGTCTTCTGGGCCTGTTGGTGATCGCTCTGGTGGTGACTCCATTCTTTCTGGATGTAAACAACTATAAGTCGCAGATCAGTTCGGCTGTTGAAAAGGCTACGGGTCGGGCGCTTCAGATTGGTAATATTGAAGCATCTCTTTTCCCCTGGGTCGGTGTTCGTCTGACCGATCTGCATCTGGCCAACCGGGCAGGTTTCTCGGCTCGAGATTTTCTTAGTGTGGAGAGTGTCGATATTCAGGTTGCACTACTTCCTTTGCTAAGCAGAGAGATTGAGATCAATCGGTTCAAGCTCGATGCACCGGAGCTGTTTCTGGAGCGCAATGCAGAGGGTACAGGCAATTGGGAAGATCTCTCATCTCCAGATGCTGATTCCGCAGAATCTGTTGCGACGGAAGGCAAGAGTAAGCCGGCAGCAGATAAGAAATCTTCTCCGCTAGCGGCTCTCAATGCCGAATCACTTCAACTGAATCATGGTCGTTTTATCTGGGTGGATAGCAGTAATGGTGGGCGCATTGAGCTTTCCGATGTGAAAGTGGAAGTGAGTGATGTGCAGGCAGATCGTCCGATTGAGATGACTGCTTCGGCCAGAGTGGGAAGTGATGAGATTCATTTGGCCGCTCAGGTTGGGCCGCTCGGAGATATTTCGAAACTTGATCCTGAAAAGTTACCCTTACAGCTGAATCTGAACAGTGAAGCACTGAGTTTGAGCTCCTTTAAAGCGTGGATTCCCGAGCTTCCTGAATTTTTCGGCAAGCGGGATGATGCCCGCCTTCGACTCAATGTGCAGTTGGAACAGCGTCCGAACGGTGTGCGACTGTCAGAGGGCGATGCCGCTCTGCTGGCTAAAGTGACAGCCAACAGCAGTTGGAAGTTGGAAATGGCGGATGCCAGCAGGGTTAAACTCAATGAGTTTCATGCAGGCTTAAACGGACATTCGCTAATCAACGCACAAGGCGAAATCAGACTCGGAAAAGTGATGCAGTATCAGCTCAGGATCAAGGGTGATCCGGTGAAGCGTACATGGCTCTCCTCTCTGCTGCCCGATCTGGAAATTATGTATGCTGCTCACCCCTCACCATGGCAGGAGCTGAAGCTGGGAGCATTTATTGCCGGTGATGCGGACCGTCTGGAGTTGCGTGATGTTCAACTGATGCTTGATCAGGAGGTGTTGCAGGCTTCCGGTGTTGCCTCCTTTGGCAAGGCCCCCGACATTCGTCTGCGTCTGACCTCTCGGGAACTCCATCTCGAACCGTGGTTGCCTCAGCCTCAACAGCAGCGAACGGCAGCGCCATCTGTGCAGACGGAGCTGGCCAAAGCCAGCGTCTCACCAAAATCGGACGAGCCGGATCTCCGTGCCTTCAAGGATTGGCGTGTAAGCAGCCAGATGCAGGTTGAAAAGCTGCATCTTCGCGGTCTCGAACTGGGCAACCTTCGCGCCACCCTTAACGGCAGTCGCGGCCTCTTCAAACTTGATCCGCTCAGCTTTGATCTTTCTGGTGGACAGGTGACAGAGACAGCTTCTCTTGATGTAGGCCGTTACCCCGCCAGATGGACAGAGTCGGTTCACATGAGTGGCGTTAATCTCGGGCCGGTGCTTAAAGCGCTGGCCGACATGGATATGCTGGAGGGCGTATTGCAGATGGATACGGAGCTGAAGGCGACAGGCCTGTTACCCGACAATTCCATGCGCAGTCTGAACGGGAGCGGTAAGGTTTTGCTCCGTGATGGTAGCGTGAAAGGCTTTGATATTGCCGGAACCATGCGCAATCTAACGTCCCTGGGGCAGGGCGGAGGCCAGAAGAAGACTGACTTTGCTCAGTTATCCGGTTCTTTTACCATCAAGAATGGCGTGGTGAAGAATGATGATCTGTTCATGGCGTCGCCTCTCTTTCGCTTGACCGGCAACGGCGTGGTCAATCTTCCACAGGGATCTCTCGACTATCATGTGAAACCTCGCCTCGTTGGTACACTGACAGGACAGGGAGATACGGTGACCGTGCGTAAAGGATTATCTGTACCGCTACGTATTCGAGGCCCATTCGCTTCGCCGAGAATCACACCAGAGGTTGATCCGGCTACGTTGATTGAAAATATCGGCGCTATTCGTGGCGGCGCTGTCGGAGAGATACTGAAAGGCTCTGGCGGCCAACAGCAAGGATCGCAGACCGCACCTGCAGATCAACAGAAGGCGACTCCTGAGAAACAGATTAAGAAGGCCATTGAGAGCCTGATTCCCGGCTTTTAGAGCGCAGAAGGGTTGATGTTATGCATGTATATGAACGGTTACGACTTCACCCTGATCGCCCGCAGATAAGGCAGATCAGACGTGCCGCCGAGCTTCTGAGGCAGGGGATGTTTGCCATTGTGCCGACTGAGACCACCTATTCGATGATGGTAATGCCCGAGGCGCTGGATGCCCAGGATACGATCAGACAGGTCAGGCGACTGGATGATAGTCATCTCTGGGCTCTGGCCTGCTCCGATCTCTCCCAGGCGGCACAATATGTCAAAATTGACAATACGGCGCACCGTACCCTGAAACGTCATCTCCCCGGTCCTTTTACCTTCATTCTACCTGCCAGTTCGAGCCTTTCCAAACGTGTGTTTGGCAAGCGCCGGGATGTCGGCATCCGCATTCCCGATTCCCCTATTTGCCAGATGCTGCTGGAGGAGGTCGATACGCCGCTTCTGACCACCTCCATGCTCTTTCCCGACGAGGAGCTGGTACCGGCCGATCCGGATCATTTGCATGAGCGGTTGAAGCATCTTGGCTGTGTGTTGATGGATGCGGGTTGGAGTGGCGTGGTGCCGACCACGGTGATTGACTTGTGCGATGAGGAGCCGCAGCTGCTGCGTGAAGGGCTGGGAGCGTGGCCGTCCTGACTGGCGAAGCCTTTTAGATTTTTCTTTTTCACCGTTGCTTTGATACCATGCTGCCAGTTTTAGTATTGATCTGTTACACATGAACGGAATCGTTCCGGAGGGTTAGCGAATGAAAGATTTTTTTGAAAAGGTGCTTTGGGGCTCGCGCTACATGACGTTGCTGGCGGTCTGGTCATGTGTTGCCGGTATGGCGATGCTGTTTGTCCTCTCCGCCATCGATATGAGCAAGTTGCTGATCGAGTTCGTTGACGTCTACTTCTTCGGCCATGAGGTGGAGAATTTCCACACAGTGGTTGTCAGCCATGTCATCACGGCCGTCGATGACTTTCTGCTGGCGATGGTACTGCTGATCTTCGGCTTGGGTGTGTATGAGTTGTTTATCAGCAAGATCGATTTTGCCCGTGAGGAAGATACCTCAAGTTCTATTTTGCAGATCAAGAGCCTGGATGACCTGAAAGACCGGCTGGGCAAAGTGATCCTGATGATTCTGATTGTTTCATTCTTCAAAAACGTACTCAGTGTGAAGTTTGATGACCCGCTCAATATCCTCTACATGGGTGCCGGCATTGCGCTGGTTGCTCTGGCAGGTTATCTGGGCCATAAGGGCTCCGGTCACTAACATATGACCATGGAGAGCAGGCCATTGCTGAGGCGAATCCTTGATGGCCTGCTATTCATTATCACGCTGGCTGCGGTCGGCATCTCCTTCTGGGACGGGGCACCGGACTGGGCCAGCCTGCTGGTACTGTCGGTGTTTGTGTTTCTCTTTTTCCTGCGCTGCTGGTACAGCGACCACCGTATTCAGTATCTGAAAAGCAACTGGCTTGACCTGGCCCTGGTTGTGCTGCTCTCCTCGCCGCTGCTGCGCCTGTTTGTGGCCTTGAAGGTGGCCGGTCTGGCACCTGCTCTGAGGCTCGGTACATTGATTCGAGCCAACAGGGAGCGGCTGATGAAGCTGGTGCTTCTCTCCAGTGAAAGTTTTCCGGTGGCGATGTCACTGGTGTTTGGCATCGTCTTTATTTTCGGTGCAACGGCTTACATGATCGAGCATCCGCACAATCCCGGCTTTGCAGACGTCAGTGACGGTCTCTGGTGGGCCTTCGTGACGTTAACAACCGTGGGTTACGGCGATCTCTACCCGGTCACTTCCGCTGGCCGTGTAATTGCCGTCTTTACCATGATATTCGGTATCACGATCTACTCCCTGATCATCGCCAATCTTACCTACTATGTGGAGCAGATGGGGCGTCAGCGGAAGGCGGACTTACAGGCAGAGGAAAACATGGACACCCCTTCCAGTGAACATGATACCCCCTCCAAAAGTTAGGCGATTAATCCTTGATACGGTAAATACCGGTGCCGGCAATCAGATCGTGCAGGGCCTGACGTCTGGGGGTGAGCATCATGCAGAGCATACTTACAGCAGGGAGACCTGCGGCCACCATGAATAGCGGGTGACCGGTGTAGTGGCCGAAGAGGTAGAGCAGGGTCATGGCCATGGCCAGCCAGGTGATCAACAGGCCGAAATAGCGAACAATGGCAGCCATCATGGTCAGTGAATCACCGGAATTAATCATGGCTACGCGCAGCTTCCACGGGCGCATGCCTGTGGTGGCACTATCCTTGAACCAGAAACCGACAAAGTAACCGAATGATACGGTCATAAAGAGCAACTGCTTGACCCAGACAGGAGCCTCGCCGATGTTCTGCTCAACAATCGACACCGGAATAAAGGCGATGAAGCCGATGCCGACCAGCAGGGCTGCATCGTAGCAGCCAGACAAAATACGAATCAGGATTCCTGCGGTTTGTGCTTTTGGGCGCGCTGTTTCAGCCATGCTCCCCCCCAACTTAAAATAAATATGCAGCATAGAGCCAGTACGATGGTGGCACCGGACGGCCAATCTTTATGATACGAGATAATGAGGCCTGCAAGTGTACCGATTACCGAGAAGATGACACTTAAGAGCCACAACCCTGCCAGCGAACGACCCCAGAACCATGCGCAGGCAGCTGGCAGAACCAGCAGTCCCGTGGTGAGAACGATACCGGCTAGTTTGACACACATGATCACCGTCAGGCCGGTGGCACCGTAGAGCACCAGTCGCATGGTGGAAACCGGCAGTCCTGATGCTGCAGCGGTAATCGGGTCAAAGGCGATACTCCACCAGGCGCGGGCCAGGAATAGCATCGAGATGATGATGGCAGCAGCCACCAGCAGCAGCCACTCCATCTCGGTTGTTGAGATGGTCAGAATATTACCAAAGAGCAGGCCGAAGAGATCCACCTCATAGCGGCTGGCGGTAGAGATCAGTACAACACCAAGCGCCATGGATCCGGCGAAGAGCATGCCGGTACCGGCATCTTCGGTGATCCCCTGTCGCTTCGGCATGGATGCCAGCAGGAACGTAACCAGCAGTGCAAAGATGGTGGCGGTGGGCAACAGCGGCAGCGATAGGGTGACAGCCAGCCCAAGGCCTGCCAGTGAAGCGTGTGAAACACCGACGGTTAGAAATGAGAGGCGGTGAGCCATCACCATGACCGACATCGATGAGGCAACAACGGCGATGAGCAGAGCAGGAGCCAGACTCTCCTGCATGACCTGGCTGGCGAGAAACTGATTGAGCATCTCCATCACTGCTCCTCTTCCGGATGCGAGCAGCCAATACAGCCGGCATCGTGTGCCACGATATGGATATGGTCACCATACATCTCAGTCCAGATATTTTCCGGGATCTGATCGCCGTGCATGGCGTGGTAGTGAATGCGCCGGTTAAGACAGGCGACTGAATCAACATAGGCGGTGATAGCTGCAATATCATGCTCTACCATAATGATAGTCATCTTCTGCTCCGAGCTTAATCGACGTAGCAGGGCATAGAGTTGATCCTGACGTTTACTGTCCAGTGCAGCGGAAGGCTCGTCGAGTAGTAATAGCTTGGGCTTTCGTACCAGTGCACGCGCCAGACGAATGCGTTGACGCTGGCCGCCTGAGAGGTGGCGGAAGTCCCGGTCTGCCAGATCAGCCATCTCCACCTGTTCCAACGCTTCAATGATGGCGTGCTGATGGTTTTCCTTTTGCCACAGAGTTTTCCATAGTGGTGCGGCATAATCTGGAGTGCCCATCGCCACTACGTCTTGTACGCGCAGGGGTAGCCTTGGTTCATGATCATGCAATTGATTAAGAAATCCTACCTGTTTTAGAAGGCGGTGGCGGTTAAGTGGCCCTAGTGTTTTGCCAAACAGTTCGATCTGACCAGATGCTGGCTGAAGTAGTCCGGCGATCATGGAGAGCAACGTGCTCTTGCCAGCGCCATTGGGTCCGATGATGCCCATGAAATGGCCGGCATCGAGTGAGAGATTGATCTGATCAAGTACGGGTGCTTTGGCCGGACCGAAACTGAGATCAGAGATATGGACGTATGGTGTACTCACTGGCTCTTAATCCTGTCGATATTGTTCTGCATTAAGGTGGACCAGGAATCCCCACATGTGCCCAGTGCATCAAGATAGAGAATCTTTTTATGGTCAGCATGATCAGCAAGCCACTCCAGAGATCGGTTGCTGTGGCGGATATCGCCGACAAGCAGCGCGTTGGGGTGCTGCTTCAGAATGGTCAACGCCTCTTCCAGATGGTGGGGTCCCAGTTCATGACCATGATGCTGTGATTCGAGTGTCAGCAGAACAGGGATGCCAAAGGCTTCAAAGAGGCCACGCCATGATGGGTGCTGCATGATGACACCATCACGTTTCAGCTGTTTTAGTGTCGTCTCCAGTGATTGTTGGACTGAGGCGATATCTGCCTTGGCCTGCTTCAGGTTTGCCGCTATCTCATCTCTCTTTTCAGGAATGGATGTGGTCAGTTTTTCAGCTAGCATAGGTAGAATACTTTCGACCCTCTGTGGATTGAGCCATGCGTGATCCTGCTCCGGCCAGAGGTCGATGACTGCGACCTTTGGCTTAAACGTAATCCAACCGTGATCATCCTTGGAACTGCGGACTAACAGCTTGTCCCGATTCAGTTTTTCGACCTGGCGTGGAGAGAGCTGAAAGTGATGAGGATCGCTGCCGGGGGGGAGAAGGCAGGCCGGTTCGCTCCCTTTGATCAGCATCTTTACAATGCCTGCCAGAGGTGGTGTCGTGGCGATGATTTCGCTCTTCTGCTCTGTCGCATAGGCGTGTGGAAGCATCAGAAAAACGGCCAGGATTGTTGCCAGATGAGACTTTTTCTTGCAAAATCCAAGGGTTATAGCTATGAATCCGGTATCTGATTTTAAATATTTTCGAGGAGCTGCCAAAATGGTGCCTGCTGTTTTCCGTAAAGGTCGGTTCATGATTGCGAATGCTATGCGATCCGCTATGGGGCTACAATGGAGTAGATACCTTGCCGGAGGTAGCTGCTAATGCTCTCTCCTGACTTTTTCGGCTGGCGCTGGAGTTGGTATCGTCCGATTCTCAATCGTGGGGAAAACCCCTCAGGCCGCTGCAAGGTAGATGTTCGCAGGCTTCCGGTTCGTGCCTCGGGTGAAGATGCGAAGGATTATATTCCTTATGCGATCCATACTCAGCTGACTCAGGCCTTTAATGTTTCAGTTCAGCGTCTTCAGGATTACACCTTCAGTTATTTGATCAAGGGTGACAAGGTTTCCGGGCATCAGTTGCCGCAAATGGATGCGCAATCCCGTGAGATGGCGATTCATTTGAGAAAACGTTACCCGCATCTTCCTCACACTCTGATTCATCACTGGTGTGGTGATGAACATGGTGCGCCAGCTCTCTATAACGTATGGATGAACATGTGGAAGCAGTCCTGGAAACAGGATCAAGCCGATGTGGCACCATGGGTGGCGGCAGTAAATGTGCTGATCCTGAAACTGATTCGCGAAGCGATTGGTAGGATATCCAGTGAACATCCGGCGCAGACTGACCATGTCATGGTCTGTATGGTCGGTGGCCTCTACGACTGGGCGGTTCAGAGGTTCCTGAAGCAGCATCTGGATGGCGCAGTTGAGGTGACACGTATCTCGACCTATGAGGCGATGATCATCCCTGCAACGCCGATCGCATTTCTTTATCGACAGCCGGATGATTCACTGCTGACTGATGATCGTTATGTCATCTCTTCCTACGGATTGGAGGCGGATCTGATACCACGGATGCGTGTTCTACGCGAAAAGGTGGGAGCCAAGAATGAGGCGGGTATTCTCCCTCTGCTGGCACGTGACAAGATGGGCGAACACTTCCTCAAGCGGAGCTGGGCGCGACTCTCTTTGTGGGAGATGGCTGAGAAGAGCAATCAGGCTATCTGGATGCAATGGGTGCTTGATGCCAAGAAGCTGGATCAGCTACTTTCACGACCCGAATCGTTGCCCGATGCAATTGCTAAACAGCTGGAACCACTGCGAAATCAATATCCTATTGCAGCATGGGTTTTGGGGAATCGAGAGGGTGGTAGGGCTGCCAGAAACGCAGGCACACCCTGGCTACAAGATGAACGGGTGCTCATGGCTTTTCGTGTCTTTGAAGAGGATGTGAAGGTTGAGGTTGAGCGACGTAAATTCGAGAAGTTGTGGAGGGATCAGCGGCCAGTTCTAGCTGGAAAGGGGCAGGGCAGTGAAACCAACAAGCTACTTGAGGCTTCCTACAATGAAGGCAAGCTGATCTATTTCCAGCCTGATCCCGAGAAGTCGCTTCACAGTGGTGTTTCGCTTGCTGCAAGACAGGGCTGTCTGCGCGTCGAGTGGTCGGATTACCTCGCAGCTATTTCGGCCGTACACGGTGAACATAAGGTGTTTCTTGAAAAGACCTTCCTGCCTGGCCTGCTTAATATCACTTCCGGTCGAGAGAATGTGTTCCTCGATAACTGTTCAGCCTCCGGATGTCTGATGCGCGGCTCTGTCTCTGAATTGGCGCAGATTGCTGTCACGCTTCGAGTCTATCTGCAGGAGTGGTACAAGGACATAAGCCAGAGTGGTGAAGAGTTCCATATGCCAGCCGTTTCCATGTGCGTTGCATTGATGGGGGATTGGGATTTTGTGCGTCACGAGAAGAAGGGGGGTGATGCAATCACCATGGCCTTCAGTCTTGCCGTGGCTCAGGCCGATTCCGGCGTCTCCAGAGACTGCGGCGTTGGTCGACTGATCGCTTACCGGGACAGCAAGTTCGGGCTCAAGCCGCTAGGTAGTGTTCGTGTCGAGCGGGTGGATAGCGGTACCGGACAGAACGTTCAGGTGCTCTATAACAATGGTATTGCACTGACAGGTTCTGCTGTTGGCGAATTGACCGGAGCCATGCGTCATCGTGCTTCTGTGAAGGAGTTTCGGGTCGATCCAAAGTCAGTTGAGTCCGTACTTTCCGGTTATCGCTATTTTGGCGATGGTTTGGAGATGATCTGTATTGTTCCTAATGGTGATGAGGAGAATCCGATGCTGCTAGTGAAGGCAGGCCGACCTTGTCTGGCCGGAGTCGATATCGATCTCTATGAGCTTTTCGATAAGGACAGCGCACCTGCACGTCTGATTTTAACCGAAGGATTGAATCGTTGGCGTTAACCGGAGTTGGCCTTTTCTAAATTGGTCTCTTAATCACAGAAGATATGAGCTCATTTCCTCAGCTACATCAAAGCCATGCATGGCTCGATGCTGCCCGTCTATCAACGTATATGTCGGAACCATTGCCTTCCCGGCTCGCTGTCGCTTGGTCCGGTGGTGCGGATTCAACAGCTCTGCTTCTGGCCCTTAAGTCGTGCGGTTATGAGGTGCATGCATGGCATGTCGATCATGGCTGGCATCCTGACTCGGCCAAACAGAGTGAGCAGTTGGCGAGGCAGGCTGATGCATGGGGGATTCCTTTCTCATCTGTTCGACTGGGTGTGGCCCCGGATAGCAATCGCGAAGCTGAGGCCCGTTCAGGTCGCTATGAGGTGTTTCAGACGTTGGCAAATCAGAGTGGTCATTCTGATGTGTGTCTTGCCCATCACCGGAATGATCAGGCTGAGACAGTTTTTATGCGCATGTTGCAGGGGGCAGGGGTGCATGGGATTTGTGGTATGCGCGGGATTCGTTTGCGAGGTGGGTTGAGGCTGTTTCGCCCATTTCTCCATCTCTCCCGAAGCGAGCTTGTTGAGGCACTGCAGCAAGCAGGTGTCAATTGGCTGGAGGATGTGAGCAATAGCGACACCACTCTCTGGCGCAATCGCCTGCGAAGAAGAACCTTTCCAGCCATGGTGACTAATGGCGTCGACCCTGTTTCGCTCTTTTTACGCTGGCAACATCAGGCTACATTGGTTGTAGAAAAAGTTGATGATGCTCTTTCGCATGTGCATTTCGACTGCAGTGAGGACACATGCACTCTCAGTTGGCAGGTGTGGGAAGGGCTTTCTCCGATGCTGCGCACATATCTTTTACAGCGAATGATGCAGCAGCTCTTTGGTGAAGGTGTGGTTGCCGGTAGGCGCCATATCGATCTGATGTGTGTATGGATGGAGCAGGGTGGTAAAGGCGGGTTGGACTTGTCACGTAGCCGTCTTATGCGTAAGGATGGGCGCCTCTGTTTATATGCTAAACCGATGCAAGGGATTGATTAGGTTTGAGGTCAATTGGCATTGGAAATGGACCGCGCAAGACATAAGTGATTCATAATACTTTAATGAGTGTGGTTTTAAGTTTGGCATCAATCTGTTTAGAGTTGTTGAAATTGAGGTGAACTGATGGGTAAAAATGTAATTTTGTGGCTTGTGATCGGTCTGACTATGATAAGTCTTTTCAACATGTTTAATACGCCGATATCCAAGAGCCATCATATGTCCTATTCCGCATTCATGGATAAGGTTGAGCAGGGTGCTGTGGAAATCGTTTCGATTCAGGACAAGCGGTTGACTGGTCAGTATCGCGACATGAAAGGGGCCACCTCTACATTTGTGGTGCAGCTTCCTGATGATCCTAACCTTGTTCAGCGACTGTTGGACAACAAGGTTGAGGTGGATGTGAAACCTCGTGAAGAGATGCCTTTCCTTCTATCTATTCTGATCTCCTGGTTCCCGATGTTGTTGTTGATTGGCGTCTGGGTCTTCTTTATGCGCCAGATGCAGGGAGGTGGCAAAGGTGGAGCCATGTCATTCGGCAAGAGTAAGGCCAAGCTACTCAATGAAAATACCATTCGCGTTACCTTTGAAGATGTAGCTGGCTGTGATGAGGCTAAGCAGGAAGTCACCGAGGTGATCGAGTTCTTGCGTGACCCGTCAAAATTCACCCGTTTGGGAGGCAAGATTCCTAAAGGTGTGCTGCTGGTTGGCCCTCCGGGTACAGGTAAAACACTGCTGGCACGTGCGATTGCCGGTGAGGCTGAAGTACCTTTCTTCTCGATCTCCGGTTCTGACTTTGTTGAGATGTTTGTCGGTGTTGGTGCATCGCGTGTTCGCGACATGTTTGAACAGGGTAAGAAGAATGCACCATGCATTATCTTTATCGATGAAATTGACGCCATGGGCCGTCACCGTGGTGCCGGTATCGGTGGTGGCAACGATGAGCGCGAGCAGACATTGAACCAGTTGCTGGTTGAAATGGATGGTTTCGAGTCCAACGAGGGTGTGATTCTGGTGGCTGCCACCAACCGTCCTGATGTGCTTGATCCTGCACTGCTGCGTCCGGGTCGTTTTGACCGTCAGGTGGTGGTACCACGTCCCGATCTGTTGGGTCGTCAGCAGATTCTTAAAGTTCACATGAAGCGTGTGCCGCTTGGCTCTGATGTCGATGTCAAAGCATTGGCTCGCGGTACACCGGGTTTCTCCGGTGCTGATTTGGCCAATCTGGTCAATGAAGCAGCACTCAATGCCGCCCGTTTCGATCGTGACAAGGTGGGAAATGACGATTTCGAAAGCGCCAAGGATAAGGTGATGATGGGTGCGGAGCGTCGCTCAATGGTGATGAGCGAAGATGAGAAGCGTCTGACCGCTTATCATGAGGCTGGCCATGCGCTGGTTGGTATCCATATGCCAAAGCATGATCCGTTGCATAAAGTAACCATTATTCCACGTGGGCGAGCTTTGGGCGTCACAATGAATCTGCCTGAGCGTGACCGCTTGAGTCAGTCGCGTATCGAGCTTGAGTCGCGTCTGGCATCCCTGTTTGGTGGACGTATGGCTGAAGAGCTGGTGTTTGGTCTTGAGAATATTACCACCGGTGCCGGCCATGATATTCAGCAGGCGACCGGGATAGCTCGTGCCATGGTGACCGAGTACGGCTTCAGTGAGAAGCTGGGTCCGTTGCGTTACTCTGAGAATGAAGAGGAGATTTTCCTCGGCCGATCTGTAACTCAGAGTCAGCACGTATCTGATGCAACCTCACAGACCATCGATGAAGAGGTGCGAAATCTGGTTGAGGCAGGCGAAGCTAAGGCTCGCGAAATTCTTACCAAGCATCGCAAGGAGCTGGATATTATTGCTGAAGGTCTACTTGAGTTCGAGACCCTTTCCGGTAAAGAGGTGACTGAACTTCTTAAGGGCGGAAAGATCGTTCGTGATGAGAAGACAGGAGCTACCGTTGTCTCTGAAGATGATAGCGACAAGGAAGAGGCTGTTGATGCCGGAGCCGACCCGAAGGATACGGAGCTTGATGGCAAGGAAAGTGAGCTGAAGAGTTAATGTCTCTGCCATCACGTTGGCATAGAGTTTCCGGACAGACTGCTTGGATCATGGGGGTGCTTAATTGCACCCCCGATTCGTTTTCGGACGGTGGAAAATTCGTCAGAGATCAACTCAATATTGATGCGGCTCTGCAGCACGCATTGGCAATGGCTGAGGCTGGAGCATCCATTATTGATGTTGGTGGAGAGTCGACTCGTCCAGGTGCACATGCGGTTCCAATGGATGTTGAGATTGCCAGAACCGTTCCCGTCATTGAGCAACTTTCAAAACATGGGATAACCACATCCATTGATACCATGAAGGCTGAGGTGATGCGTCGTGCCATTGATGCAGGCGCTACCATGGTAAATGACGTAATGGCCCTTACAGGTGACCAGGAGAGCCTCTCTGTCGTTGCTGAAGCCGGGGTAGATGTATGTCTTATGCATATGCAGGGGACACCCGAGACCATGCAACAGAAGCCGGAATATCGGAATGTGGTTGC
>Ga0316191_10000975_pt1 | contig 19599 bp, 17 predicted proteins | sample Eddworburr2cm_MG_FD_204928 | JGI IMG/M metagenome (GOLD analysis project Ga0316191, IMG submission 204928) | Coastal sediment microbial communities from Maine, United States - Eddy worm burrow 2 cm | ecosystem: Environmental > Aquatic > Marine > Coastal > Sediment | place: USA: Maine... | reverse complement strand
GCAATGCTCTCGAGCGTCTTTTCAGTTGGGTAGTGCAGCTTCGCGTCGCCGTTACGACCTGCCGCGAGCATGTCGGTAGCAGTGATCCAGCAGGACTCTGTCAACTCACCACCGCAATGCAGCGCCTCCTGGCCATCCGGCAGGGCGGCAAGAAAAAAACGTGTCGTGTAGCGTTTGCTCAGAGTCGGCGGCGTCACCCAGTGGCTGATGTAATGCAATTGGCCGCAATGCAATGGCAGCTCATTGCGGCTCACGAACTCGGCCCAGCTCAGCGAGCCATCGTTCAGCGCGTCGCGTACGGCATTCAGATCTTCATCGACACCGGAAAGATCGGCGAGCAAGACGCCTGATTCCTCGAACAGCTCGCGAACGGCGGCCGAATAGTAGTCGAGCCCGAATTCCTTTACGCCAAGATGCGAATTTGCTTTGCGGGCCGACAGGCCATCGCAAAATTCATGCACCTCCCTGTCCTCGGGATCGACGACACCACCTGGAAAGGCATAGGCATCCCCAAAGGACGAGCCCTCATGACGCCGCACCATGAATATCTCGGGTTCTGCTGTCGCCGCCCTTGCAACGACAACCGTAGATGACGGTCGGATTAGGTCCGTATCAATCAACGTCGGCACTTTCCGCTAGGCCTGCCTCGACATGTTGCTGCAGTCGGGTCAGAGCTTCGTTAATCACGAAATCAACAGGCCCGGCCATTTCTTCAAGCCCGCCCGCGCGGTAGCCGCCGACGGCGTAGGTAAACCTGACCTTCGTGCCGCCCTCCACCGACTCAAACTCCCAGGTCATATTGCCATCGACGCCCATGAGTCCGAGCGGCCCAAGTCCGCCGGTGAGACGCAGCACAACGCGCGGATTCACCATGGTAACGGTCATATGTACGACGCCTGCACCCTCACCAAAGGACTCGCAGAAGCAGCCCTGCGGCACAGCCGAAATACTCAGACGACTCGCATCGCCCGATACCGTGTGGTCGGAACTCCACCACAGGCCGACCTCGTCAATAGCTTGCTGCCATACCACTGTGCGATCCGCGGCAACGACAAGTTCGTTGACCGTTGTGAAACCGCCTGCGGCCGAGTCCGTAACCTCAGCAGACGCAGCAGTGGCAACGACGACGGACGCAACAATTCCGATATAGAGCTGGAACTTCATTGCTACTCCTCATTCGAGCGCCTAGCTTACCGCAAATTTGAATAAGGCCGTGCTGTCCCTATATCGGAATGTCTGTATTGTTGGCGGCACCATGAACGAAGATTTGCGCGTTGTATTTGAAAGTCGAAACCGGCAAAGCTGTGCTGACCGCGCATTGGTGCTCTCGACGTTTAACATCCCATACCAGCTCGTAGATGACGGAGCCTCGTGCGCGCTGGTCGTCCCGGCGAGCTACTCGGCACGAGCGGCCAGTGAAATTCAGCTATACGACGAAGAAAATCCGCCAGTCATCCGGCAGCCCGTGAAGCGCGTTGAATATCAGGACCCGGTTCCGGGGCTGATCGGCTACGTCGTCGTCGTTTGCCTGATCGCAGGCATGGCGGGATATTCATTCTTTCAGTCCAACTGGTTCGTCGCCGGGCGCGTAGATGGCGAGCTGATTCGAAATGGTGAGGTCTGGCGCCTTTTCACCGCCCTGACCCTGCATTCCGGCGTGAAGCACCTTTTGAGCAATCTCGTGTTCGGCGTATTTTTCGGTTTGTTTGCGGGTCGCATGCTCGGGTCGGGAGTCGCGTGGCTTGCGATCGTGCTCGCCGCCGGAACAGGAAATGCAATCAACACCTTGTTGCTGGAGTCGACACACCGCTCCATCGGCGCTTCAACCGCGGTCTTCGCAGCGCTTGGCGTCGTGGCCGGCTACGTCTGGTACGGCAAGCTAATGGCGCAGGATCGCTGGTCGAATCGATTCGGCCCGATCGTTGGCGGGCTTGCATTGCTCATGTATACCGGCACCGGTGGGCCTAACACCGACGTCGGCGCGCACTTGCTCGGATTTGTCTGCGGCTTTTTCGCCGGCTTGATCCTGATCCGCATCGGGGAAATACCGAAGGGGCCGAAGATACAAATGAAGGCGGGCGCCGCTGCGCTCGGCATCATCCTGATAAGCTGGATAATTGCATTGGCTGTCTGATATCGCCCCACAATGATGTAGAATTTTGCTCATGGGGATATTCGTAAGGCCCAGCAGCTAAGATGAAAAGCGTTCTGCTGTTCCTGATCATTCTGATACTTGTTACCGCCACGACTCTTTGGGTCAGGCATGGCGGTGGTGCGCCGTATCCGGACCTGACACATACGCCGCATTTGAGCGCTAACGAGCTGGAGGAGGTCCTCGCTTACGCAGAGCCGATCGGCAACGTCGCCGTTAGCCGCAGCGGTCGAATATTCTTTACCGTGCATCCGGAATCCCGCCCACGCGGCAACAAGCTGCTGGAATACGTTAACGGCGCATCGGTACCTTTCCCGTCGCTGCAGCAGCAGAGCGAACTTTTCGACACGCCATTGGGCATTGCAATCGATCGATTCGACCGGCTGTGGGTTATAGACCATGGCAATCACGGCATGCGAGCCGCGCGCATTGTCGCCATTGACCTCGCCAGCGGCGAGGTATTGCGCGACCAGTACTTTGACGAACAGATCGCACCGGCTGGCTCGCTGCTACAGGACCTGCAGGTCAGCGCGGACGGTCGCACGATTGTCATCGCGGATGCGAGTTTCTGGCGTAAGAGCCCCGCGCTCATCGTTTACGACGTCGAATCGGGAAGTGCCCGGCGCGTCCTCGAGAACCACAATTCTGTTGCGGCAGAGAAATACATTATTCGAACCCCTGACCGGGACATGGAATATCTCGGCGGCATGGTAGCTCTTCGAGGTGGCGTCACTGGCATCGCGCTCGGCCCCGAGTGGCTTTACTACGGAGCGCTAAACGGCTCCGGGCTGTACCGCCTGCGGCTCAAGGATCTGCGCAATAAAGACATCCCGAACTCGCAGCTGGCGAAGCGCGTAGAACGCTACAGCGACAAGCCGCTCAGCGATGGGCTCAGCATCGACACACTCGGTGGCGTGTATATAACCGACATTGAGCACAACGCGATATTCAGGGTCGATCCGGACACGGGTCTGGCAACATGGATTCAGTCGCGTAGAATCCGCTGGCCGGACGCTCTGTCGTTCGGACCCGACGGATACTTGTATGTGGCAGACAGCGCGCTGCCTGAACTTATTTTGAAACCGACGGAATACATTCAGTCAAAAGGCCCGTACCGGATATTCCGGTTCAAGCCTGGGCTTGATGGCATTCCGGGACAATAACGAGAGAGACAATGAACGAAGATGTAGTAACAGAAATAACGTCATTTGACTGGACCACAGTCCCTCAGCTCTTGCAGGACAAGGGCATTGATCTTGGCATCGACTTTGGCATCAAGGCCGCTACCGCACTGGTCATCTTCTATGCGGGTAAGTTCGTTATCGGCATGGTAGTCAGCGCAATTCACAAGGTCATGCAGAAGCAGCAGGTCGACAAGACGCTCGAAACCTTCATCTGCAATCTCGTACGCACCGTGCTGATGGTCGTGGTTGTGATCGCTGCTATCGGCGCACTGGGTGTTGAGACAACATCGTTCATTGCAATCTTTGGTGCGGCCGGTCTGGCCGTTGGTCTGGCCTTGCAGGGTTCTCTGTCAAATTTCGCATCGGGCGTACTGATCGTGCTGTTTCGTCCCTACCGCGTTGGCGATTTCATCGAGGCGGCGGGAATCGCTGGCAGCGTTGAACAGGTTCAGATTCTGACAACGATTCTGAAAACCGGCGACAACAAGCAGATCATCGTGCCGAACAGCCAGATCATGGACAGCATCATCACGAATTACTCAGCCAACCCAACGCGCCGCGTCGACATGGTTATCGGTGTGAGTTACAGCGACGATCTCGACAAGGTTCGCGAGACCCTGAAGGAACTAATCGCGGCTGATGACAGGATTCTGGATGAGCCGGCCGCAACAATTGCCGTCTCCGAGCTCGCCGACAGCAGTGTCAATTTCGTGGTTCGTCCGTGGGTGAATGCGGCCGACTACTGGGCGGTGAAGTTTGATCTGACTGAAGCGATTAAGAAGCGTTTCGACAACGACGACATTTCGTTTCCGTTCCCACAACAGGATGTTCACCTGTACAACGAAACGGCCAGCTGATCAGTCGCTGGTATCGGGTTCTATAAAACACCATTTGAGGTTGGGTACGCGCGCTTTGAGTTCACGCTCGAGCGCGTTTATCCGCGCCACCGCCTGATCAATGGTCAGCCCTGACTGTATCTTTACTTTTGCGGCCAACATTGTGTCGGGGCCGAACTGCACGGTAATTGCATTGAAGCAGTAGTCGATACCCTCTTGTTCGGCGATTACCTCGTCAATCGCTTCCTGGATATCGGGGTCCGCCGAACGCCCCAGCAACAGTGATCGAATTCGCCAGGCGACAAAGACCGAGATCACGATCAGGATAACGCCGATGCAGATTGAGCCCATCGCATCGTAGACAGGATTTCCGGTAATCCAGGCCATTACCAGGAAACCCAGCGCCAGAATCAGGCCCGCTTGTGCGCCGATATCTTCCCCGAGCACCACGACCAGTTCGGAATTTCGCGTGTGCTTGAGCCATTGGCCAAAAGGCCTTGCACCACGAATTTTCTTTATTTCACGCAGCGCGCCAAACAGCGACGAGCCTTCCAGCAGAATCGCGAGTATCAGTACGACGATGGCGATCCAGACCTGTGACAGCGGCTCCGGGTGCTGCAGCTTGTGCACACCCTCATAAATAGAAAACAGTCCGCCCATGCTGAACAGCAGAATCGCGACGATAAAGCTCCAGAAGTAACTGAGCTTGCCGTAGCCAAGCGGGTGCTCCGAGTCAGCGGGCCGTTGCGACTGCTTAAGGCCGAGATACAGCAAGACCTGATTACCAGTATCGGCATAGGAATGGATGGCCTCAGCCAGCATGCTGCCCGATCCGGTGACAATGGCGGCCCAGGTCTTCGCGATCGCGATACCGAAGTTGGCAAGGAACGCGTAAAGAATAGCTCTGGCTGTAGATTCGTGTGTGGATGAGGCCATAGGTAAACGGATCTCTTGGTCGCGCGTTAAACAAACATGATGCCACGGCAGCTGCTCGGCGCGGTAACGTGGCGCGTGATGCATAATGCTCGTACAGACTCAGGACAGGCCGGGAAACGAACATGAAGAAAATTCTAGTCGCCGTGGTGCTCTCTGCAGCACTTACTCTGATGCTCGTCGCTTGTGCGGCGCACCCCGATCCCATCGTTGATATGAAGGGTGTAAACCCTGATCTGCTGGCTCAGGACTGGGCCGACTGCGAGGGCTACAGCGAGGAAGTCTCAGTGGGCGCCGGTACCGCCAAGGGCGCGGGTCTCGGCGCTGGCGTTGGTGCAGTGGCTGGCGCTATCAACGGTGATGTCGGCCGCAGCGCCTCGAACGGCGCTTTGATTGGCGCCACTCGCTCTGGGCTCGATGCAGACCGCGACAAGCAGAATGTATTCAAGCGCTGCCTGCGCGGCCGCGGCTACCGGGTACTCAACTGACGCCGACCGCTTGACCCTCCAACGCTGCCAAAGTACTGTACATCCATACAGCCTCGAGGTTTAACATGGCAGCGTCACATCACAAGGGACGCGGAGCGGTTTCATCGCCTGAAGGCCGCTTCGCAGTTCAGACCACAGAATACTCAGCCGAAGAAGAGGAGCTTCGCCAGGCGGACGTGCCGGCAACCGTGCTGCGAGCAATGCAGGCGGGCAAGATCATCAGCAGCAACGACTCGCCCGACGTCCCTTTTGACCGCTCCATCAATCCCTACCAGGGCTGTGAGCACGGTTGCATCTATTGTTACGCGCGCCCCAGCCACAGTTATCTCGATCTGTCGCCCGGGCTGGATTTCGAGACACAGATTTTCTACAAGCCGAACGCCGCTGCACGACTGCTGGCCGAGTGGCAGAAGCCAGGTTACGAATGTCGTCCGATAACCATCGGCGCCAATACCGACCCGTACCAGCCAGCCGAAAAAGTGCAACAACTGACTCGACAACTTCTACAGCTGTTCGTCGAGTATCGACACCCCGTCAACATCATCACCAAGAGCCACCTGATCTGTCGCGACATCGATCTTCTGCAGGATCTTGCAGCAGATGGCCTGTGTTCGGTTGCGATCAGCATGCCAACAATGAATTCCGCGCTGAAACGCATCATGGAACCACGGGTGCCAGCTGCAGCTGCGCGTCTCAAAGCGATTACTGAGCTCAGTCAGGCCGGTGTTCGCGTCAGCTTGCTCGTCGCACCCATCATCCCGGCTATCAACGACGACGAAATCGAAGCCATATTGGCAGCCGCTGCACAAGCAGGCGTCTATCGTGCGCACTACATTTTTCTGCGCCTGCCCAACGAGGTGCAGGAGATCTTCGAAAAATGGCTGCACACGCACTTTGCGGCTCGAGCGGAACACGTCCTGAGCCTGGTGCGACAGGCGAACGGCGGCAAGAAATACGACAGCCGCTTTGGCCGCCGGCAGCGGGGTCGTGGTCCATATGCCGAGATGCTCGGCGCGCGCTTCAAAAAGGCCTGCAGACAATTCGGGCTCGAGTCTGACAGCTATCAGGAACACCTTGATTGCACTCGATTTTTGCACCCTGCCCGGCAGCAAATGGGGTTTGACTTTTAGGCTTCGCTGCTGCAATTACGCTACCGTCGGCGCCCACCAGTGGGTATAGTGGATTGTTCTCCAGCGGGCCCGATATCGAGAACTATTGAGGCCCGTTTCGGTCTTAAAACAAAATGTCTGGATACCCTCTTCGAATTCGCATGACTAAGAATCAATCGTACGCCGCGCTCTCACTTCTTCTGCTCACGCCATTCGCCGCATCGGCTCAGGACGCAGCAGGTGATGCCGAAGTATTTGGCCCGGACTTCAGCAATGAGGAAATCGTCGACCCGGCCGAGCAAACTGTTCCGGTCGCTGACGACCCGCAAGCAAGCGACGAAGACGCAGCATTGGGCGCTGTCGAACTTGACCCGAACGCCACAACCGAGGAACGACTGCTAGCGGAATTCGACCGCTATCGCAGGCTCGTCAACGATGGCATTTTCGATGAGGCAGACATCGCTGCAAAACGCATTGTCGAAATGGCCATCAAGGTTTACGGACCACAATCTCGCGAAACAGCAAATGCGCTTAACAACCTTGGCATCGTGCAACACAACAACGGCCAATTTGATGCCGCCATTCAGAACTTCCGCTCGTCTGTCGAAATCATTGAACAGGTTGAAGATCGCTTGAACGGTGCGCTGGTCAATCCGTTGAAAGGTCTTGGCGCCGCACAGCTCAGCAACGGCCGACCCGACCAGGCCAGAAAAACATTTACGCGTGCAGCACATATCACAGAGGTCAACGAGGGCCCGCACAATCTGGATCAGGTCGAGATCCTCGAGTCGATTGCGGAAACCTACATCCGCATGGGTGACACCAAGGCTGCGAGAAATACGCTGGACCGCATTCATATCATCAATGTGAAGCACTTTGAGGAGGACCCGGTCGGTCTCCTGCCATCACTGATGAATCGTGCCGACTGGCAACACCGGGCCGGCTACTACGCGGAAGAGCGCACCACCTATCGACGAGCGATACGCATCGTGGAAACAAGCGCCGGCAAGAATGATCCATTGCTCGTGGAGCCGTTGCGTCGTCTCGGCGAGTCTTTTTACTTTGTCGACACGACCATGACAGCAACGCAGCAGCAAGGTCTGATCACAACGGGTGAGCTGTATTTCAAGCGTGCCGCACGCATTGCAGAAAAGTCCGATGAGATGGACTGGCGCGAGCGGGCCAGAGCCACTCTCTCGCTCGCCGACTACTACACGTTCGTCGAATCGCAGAATCGCTCACGGAAAGGATACAAGGACGTCTGGAACATGCTGGCAGCCGATAGCGAGAAACTTGCGCAGCGAGATGAGTGGTTTACGGATCCGCAGCCATTGCGCAAGGACGCACTACCTACGTTCGCCGGCACACCACCAAGCGGCGGAAGTCCGCCGGGCGACCTCTCCACAGGCAGAATTGTTGTTGACTACTCGGTTTCAACGCGCGGTCGGGTTAAAGACCTGCGTACCGAGGCATTCCCGATGGAATTCACCGACATGCAGAGGATGGTGCATCGGGAAATCCGTAGTCGAGTGTATCGCCCCAGATTGATTGACGGCGTTCCGGTTGATGCCAACGATCTCAGACTCGAACACACTTTCACTTACTTAAGGTCCGACCTCGAAAAGCTGCGGGCGGCCGCGAGCAGTGAAGACGCCGACGGCAGAAAGAACGATGACAAGGAAGAAACTGAACAATGAGCAATACGCCCATGCCAGTCCCGCAAAAGCATTTCGTTAACAGCAACCCCCTGCAGGGACCGTTCGCCGCGCATTTACAGCAGGCCGTCTTCGGCCTCGGTTGTTTCTGGGGAGCCGAGCGACGCTTCTGGCAGACCGACGGTGTGTTTACGACGGCCGTGGGCTATGCCGGCGGCACAACAGAACACCCCGACTACAAGACAGTTTGCGGCGGCGCGACGGGGCATGCGGAAGTCGTGCTGGTGGTATTTGACCCTGAGAAAATCAGCTACGCGGAACTCCTGAAAGTTTTCTGGGAAAATCACAATCCGACTCAGGGCATGCGGCAGGGCAACGATATCGGGACGCAATACCGATCCGTTATATTCACCAGCGATGACGAGCAGCGCGAAGCGGCCGAGCAATCGCGCACTGCGTACCAGGCTGATTTGAAAGCGGCCGGACTGGGCGAGATCACTACCGAAATATCACCGCTTGATGTTTTCTACTATGCCGAGGAGTACCACCAGCAATACCTCGAGAAGAACCCTGGTGGATATTGCGGCCTCGGCGGCACCGGCGTTTCCTGCGGCTAGACGGTAGTGCTGGCCAAAGCCCCTCGACCGTCTGTAGTATTCGCTCGTGACTATTAAAAAGAAGAAACAAGCCAAGCCACGCAAGCCCAGCCGTAAACAAGCCGAGGATGCCGTCCGAACGCTGTTGCTGTGGGCTGGCGAAGACACCCGTCGTGAAGGCCTGGTCGATACGCCAAGGCGCGTCGCGAAGGCGTACGAAGACTGGTTCAGCGGCTACAGCCAGAATCCGGTCGAGTATCTCGAGAGGACCTTCGAAGAAGTCGAGGGCTATGACGAGATGATCGTGCTGCGCGACATTGCGTTCGAATCCCATTGCGAACATCACATGGCGCCCATCATTGGCAAGGCGCATGTCGGGTACCTGCCCAGAAACAAGGTTGTCGGTATCAGCAAGCTTGCACGTGTCGTCGAAGCCTTCGCGCGACGCTTCCAGGTGCAGGAAAAAATGACCGCGCAAATTGCCAATTGCATTCAGGATGTCTTACAGCCGAAAGGTGTCGGCATCGTGATAGAAGCAAAGCACCAGTGCATGACAACACGCGGCATTCACAAGTCCGACGTATCGATGGTCACCAGTCAGATGGTCGGCACGTTCCGCAAGGACGCGCGTACTCGGGTAGAGTTCCTGCGCATGATCGACGCCAACCGCTAGCGAAATAACAGTGCGGAGTGTTCTGCTAACTTTCGGCGCTTCGCTGGCACTCCTTGTTGCTTACTTCCTGCTTTGGCCAGTGCCCATCGATCCTGTCGCCTGGCAGGCGCCGCTCGACCGGGGCTACGTCGATCCTTTTGCACCCAATCGACTCTTGCAGTCGACAACGGGTATTGGTCTCGGTGATTTTGAAGGCCCTGAAGATGCCACGCTCGGTAGCGACGGTCGGGTCTACGTCAGCGTTGACGGCGGCACAATTATTCGAGTCCAGAATCGCGCTGTAAGCGAATTTGCTGACACCGGCGGCAGGCCGCTTGGCATCGAGACTGACAGCGACGGTTCGCTAGTCGTTGCCGATGCGATCAAGGGCCTGTTGCGCATCGGACTGGATGGATCAGTTGCGACGCTCCTCGATAGGATCAACGACGAGCCGCTGGAAAACGCGAATAATCTGGGCATTGGCCCGGACGGAACGATCTACTTCAGTCAATCGAGCAGCAAGTTCACAAGCGCAGGCTTCGGCGGTTCCTATCAGGCAAGCCTGCTCGACATCATGGAGCACGGCGGCCATGGTAGGGTCTACGCCTTCAATCCGGAGTCGGGTAAAGTCATCCAGTTGCTGTCCGGCCTGAACTATGCGAACGGCGTAGCGGTCAGTGAGGATGGCAGTTTTCTGCTGGTCGCCGAGACCGGTCACTACCGTATCCTGAAATACTGGCTGCAGGGCGAGCTGCGCGGCCAGACAGAGATCCTGCTCGGCAACCTCCCCGGATTCCCCGACAATATCCGCCGCGGCCTGAACGGTCGTTTCTGGGTCGGGTTCGCAGCACCTCGCAATCAATTGCTGGACAAGCTGTCCGACAAACCCCTGCTCCGCAGCATGGTGCAACGCCTTCCGTCTGCGCTGCGGCCCAAGGCCGAAGCACTTGCACACGTCATCGCCATCAATGGCAGCGGAGAAGTGCTCATGAATCTGCACGATCCCACCGCGCGCTTCCCGACGCTAACGGGCGTTCTTGAGACCCGCGACACCCTGTACCTGACGAGCTTGTTCGGCAACAGTTTGCCGCGGATCAATAAACGCGATTTGTGGTAGTTCGTCGGCTCAGTCGTTGGACGATTTTTCCTTGCCCTGCAATCGATCAGCGTAGGTCTGGAAACTGATCGGCCGGCCGAGAAAATCCGTCACCAGCTCCTCGGCAGGTCGCGAACCGCCCGCTGCCAGTACCTTCTCTTTGTAGGCCTTCGCCACTTCGACGTTTCGCAAGCCGCCCTTCTGGAACTTCGTGAACATATCCGTACCGATGGCGAGCGACCACTGGTAGGTGTAGTAGATTGCCGAATAACCATTCAGATGCCCGAACGCAGCCCAGCCGTGCGAGCCTTCGAGCGGCTCGAAACGCGTGTACTTCGTTGCCATGTCAGCAAACAACTGATCGAAGTCAATGTGGGCAGGATCGTTGTTATAAAGGCCCAGCGAGGTACCGGCATAGGCGAGCTGGCGGCGCGTTCCCATTCCGAGACCGAAGTCACGTGCGGCTACCATGCGCTCGTGCATTTCTTTAGGTAACACTTCACCGTCGGCGTTCTTCGCGAAAGCAGAAATCGTGTCGTAGTCCCAAACCCACTCCTGCAACATTTGCGATGGCGCTTCAACGAAGTCCCACTCCGTGCTGATGCCGCTCACGTTGCTCCAGTCCTGGTGACCCGCGAACATCCAGTGAATCAGATGGCCGAACTCGTGCAGAAAAGTGACAACCTGCGAGTGCTGCATGGGACCTTTGCCCGCCGGGAAATTGCAGATCAGCGCCGCAACCGGGAGCTGCTCACCGTCAATACCATTGACGAACGGGAACATCGCGGCGTGCTGGAACTTGCCGTCGCGCGGATGCATATCGAGGTAGAAGCGACCGATACTAACGTCACCGTCAAAGAGCTCATACGCCTCGACATCTTCGTGCCACGTCGCGGTTTCCCAGGGCTCAATGCGGACATCAAACAAATCCTGCACCAGCGTCAGAATACCGTCGCGCGAGTCTTCGTAATTGAAGTATTCACGTACCAGCTTCGTATCGACGTCATACTGCTCACGTCGCACCTTGCTGCGAATGTAAGAAAGCTGCCACGATTCCAGCCGCTCCGCGGTCGGGTCTTCCTCGCGCAGCCGCGCAAGCAGCACGTCATACTCGGCATCCTGTGCCTCTTCCGTATAGCCGTTCAGGTCATCAAGGAATTCTTCGACACGCGCCGGTGAGCCCGACATCTTGTCGGCAGTAACCAGCTCTGCATAGTTATTGAATCCAGCGAGGTTCGCGAGTTCGTAACGTGCGTTGACCAGTCGTCTCAGGACATCTTCGTTCTGCGGGTAACCGCGATTCGAGGAGATCAGCGACATTTCCTTGCGCAGATCGTCACGCTCGGCATATTCGAAAAACGGAAACATGTCCGGGTATTGCGTGGAAATCATAATCTTGCCGTCTTCGTCAGGCTGATGTGCCGCGACATAGTCGTCCGGAAGTCCGGCGAGATCATCAACCGAATCCAGCTCAAGATAACGTGTGTCTTCGCGAATGTTGTTGTCGAACTCCTGACCGATCAACGCCAGCTCGTCGCTCAGTTCGCGGATGCGCTGTCGCGTCTCCTCGTCCTTGTCCACACCTGCAAGCCGAAATGACAGCAGCAGTTTGTCGATAGAAAACTGTGCTACATCATCTGCGCCGCTGACGTCGATCGCTGCGACCGCCTCGTACAGCGGGCGAGACAAGCTGATGTCGGTACCGAGCTTGGTCAGCAGCACCGCACATTCATCGCCAGCAGTGCGTAGCGCCTCGTCCGGGTGAATTCCCGCAAGGCTTGATGCATGAGACGCGACCGTGCCGATGCTCGAAAGCAGGCTATCCAGTGAACGGTAGTAACCGTCAACTGTCGGCGTCCCATCGAACGCTTCGAGTGTCGCCAGGCGCCCCCGAAAAGATGCCTCATCTGCGATACAGCGCTCGCTCAATGCCTCGGCTGTATTCACATCAGCGATATTCACAGTGGTGTACTCCACCGGTAGCGCTGATCCTGAATCAGGTGCGCCGCCGCAAGCAGCGACCAATATCGAAATAGTCAGACCTGCAGTCGCAGCCCGAAGTACATCGTAGTTCATTTGTTTCCCCTTCTTTTCTCGATTAGTGCGGCAACAACGCAGTGTCACCTTCGAATTCATCACCCAGCATAAGCTTGCGAATTAGTGGAATCGGCGGCGAGCCGAAACTCAGAAATTCGTCATGAAATTGTCCCCACGCCTCTTCCCCGCCACGGCCCGTCGTCCAGTCGTCTCTGAGCTTGTTGATCATCAACTTGCCCAATGTGTAGTTCAGATAGCCCGGATCGTAAGTGCCCCGCAGCGCCTGCTGACTGGCGTTGCCGAAGTCACGAAATGCTTTTTCCGCAAACATCGCCTGACTCTCTTCGACCGTCATGCCGCCAGTGTGCAAACCAATAGCGGAAACATAGCGAACGTTGCGCAGCAGCGCCTTTAGTAGCTGACCGATGCGATATTCCGGATCGCCATCGCGAAACCCTGCATCGAGCATCATTTGCTCTGCATAGTGCGCCCATCCCTCAACATATGAATACGTCGAAAAATGCTGCCCAACTCTATTGGCGGCTCGATTCGCATGCAGAAACTGCAGGAAATGTCCCGGCCAGACCTCGTGCACTGTAGTGCTGTGCAATTCTGTTTCGCCTGGGATATACGCGAGCTGATCTTCCTCGGACCACGCGGGATCCGGAGGCGAAATATAGTATACCGACGGCAGCCCTGATTCGAACGGTCCGGGAATTTCTATGTAGGCCGAATTAAATCGCTTGTGCGGCGGTGACGCGGCAACGAGCGCATCCTCGGTGCCAGGAATGCTGACAAGATTGTTGTCCTGCAAAAACTTCCTGAGATCCGGAAGCTGGCGAGTCGCGCCACCGACCGCCCCTTCAGGCGGCTTGCGGCTTTGTACTTTTCGCACGCAGTCCTCGGTACTTTCCCCGGGCGCGAACTCGGCACAGGCTTCATAAAGCTGGTTCAGGTTTTGCTCGAGGTTCAGCTCACCGGCGGCTTTCAGTTCAGCCAGAGTAATATCAACACCCTGAGTCGCCTTCAGCATCTGCAGGAACTTCTCTTCACCCAGTGCGAACTCATCGGTGGCCGTCACCTTGAGACTGTCGAGCCACGCGGCGGCATCAGCTGCGGCCTCCGCGGCACCCGTGTTTGCCGCCGCAAACTGTCGCTGTAACTGCTCGTCCTCCACCGCAGCAAACAGGCCTGGCACGGTATCTGTGAGGTACTCGGCCATGCCACTGAAAATAGCGCTGGACGTATCGAGGTAGGGCGCCGGCAGCGGTGGCTGCAGGTTCGCTCTCATCGTCTGCAGCATCGCCGGTAACTGCGACATATATTCGGTGTAGGCGACGAGTCGCTGCTCTATGGGCGCATAATCTCGATCAATATAGATGTCCGCACTGATGCCGCTGGCATACATCACCGGGTTGCTAGTCGCGAAACCTGATTCGCGCGTCCAGAACAATTCCCCTTCAAGCGCCAGCTTCAGGTAGTCGCGCTCAAAGGCTTCGATGCCCTCAAGCTCTGTGTAGGAAGCTGCAGCAGCGATGACGCCATCGAGCCACGCTGCATACGCTGCCTGCGCTTCCAAACTGACGTCCGACATCCGACCGTCATATTCGTGAAGACCGGCATACACAGCGCGCTCGGGATTGTGCGAATAGTAGCTTGATATCGTCGTCGCAACGAAGCTCTCCCAGGGGACCTGTTGTTCCTTTTCGCCACAGGCCGAGAGCCCGATAATGGCGAGCAGGGATACAGCTATCAGCTTCTTCATCAGGTGACCTTTTTGCTACTGAATGCCGAGCTCTGCTACGCCCTGCTGGAAGGTGATATCCACAGGAATATCGGCCTCTGTGAGGCGATCAAGGTCGGCCTGCAGCTGCTTGCCGATAACACCCTTCGTATCGGCAAGTTTGACGGCACCCTCGTAATCGCCGTCACCCTGCAGGGTTAGCAGCAGTCGAGACAGGTCTGTCATCGACTCCTGCATCTTGTCGAAGTTGACGCGGTAACGCCCCGTTTCGGCATCGCGAACAAACGCGCCACTTTCGAGGAAGAAGTTGAAACGCACCATGTTTGCTTTGCCGTGTGCGCTTGACGCGCCGAATCGAATCGAACGGAAAACGCTGGTCATGAACGTTACGTAGTTGTCGTGCAGATCGGCCTCACCCAGTTCGCCCGCCTTGTGCAGCTCTGTGATCATGTACAGGCCAAGAATATCGGCCTTGCCCTCTTCCATGCTGGACGCCATATCGAGCATCGCCTCGCGTACCGTGCCTTTGCCATCAATCGTGTTCTTGATGCCAAGACCATGTGCGACCTCATGGAACATCGTGTTGGCGAAGAAAGCATCAAACGTGACATTGTCGCGCTGCGACTCATCGATGAGTTCGTCCGCGATCGGCTCGACGATCTTGTCGAATTTTGCCTGCATTGCATTCTTCAATTGCAGGCGTCGCGTGCCGCGCGATAACTGCACGACCTCGTCATTCGGCAGGTTGATGGCTATCGTCTTGCCGCCAGCGTTGCTATGACCGGCGTAGTAAACGACATCATAGGCGTTCAGATCCGAGTCGGTGCCGGGCGTCTCCCACTTGTACTCATCGGCAACCGGCAAGCCCTTTTGCAGTGCCGGCAGGAAAGCGGCGAAACGACTCAGGCGATCGCTCCATTCGAGATCCTTGATCAGGACATAGGCTTCGTAGCCAGCTCTGTATCCAAACAGCGCGTCCTCGTAAGTCTCGATTGCCCCGATAACAACGTCGATCTGATTGTCACGAACATCCATCCAGAACATGTCGCTGACCTGGTATTCGTCACTGATCAGCGCGGCGGCGCGGAGTTTGAGGTAGCTGGCAAAGTCCGGACTTTCAGCGAGCTTGGCAGCTTCGCGCAACAGGTCGGCGGCGGCTTTGAGTTCCGCTGCGTAGGCAACATGGTAAGGAACCAGCTTCAGCGCGCCTTCTTCGTCACGGCGAATCAAAGAGTACAGCCCGTTCTTGCCGGGCAGATAGGCCTGATCGAACTCTTCCTTGCTCATGTCTTTCGGGTAGAAGTTCGCGCCCAGTGGCTTGGCGCCAACACCTTTGATGAAGGGCTTGTCGCCATCGAGGCGATCCCAGGGTCCATAGTTCAGTTCGGCGAATCTGCGCGTGTCCGCATCCGCGATCGACTCCAGCCACGCCTCGTAGTCCTCGCCGTAGGCCTGGCGCCAAAACAGGTCGTCCATGATCTGCGAGGCGTCGATCAAAAGCTTGATCATCGCTCGTTGATTGTCGCTGAGACTCTCGAGATTGGCCGTCAGGGTAAATTCGGCGTAGATGTCCGGGCGTGGCGCAACAACCTCGAGCGGCTGAAATCCGGGATCAGGGGCAGGCTCCGGTGCACAGGAAATCAGAACAATCGATGCGGCAGCAACGCCGGCCAGACGCAGTTTTCGGTTGAGAATCACGGCTTCCCCCTGAAGCGAATTTAATCAGCGATTATTGCACAGCTGATCGCCGTCGGCAGCCACGCTGATGCTAGAGATCGACGAGTTGGACATCCGCTGCGGTCAGAGGTTCGCCCAGAAACTGGCCACCCACGCGGGCGAAGCGATTCACGCCGTCGGTTGCCAGCAGCTTGAGCGTTCCTCGCTGTTGGCCAGCGGCCAGCCCACCATTGGCAGCAAGGGTTTCGCGAACGACCGCGGCAGTCGTTACCGCCGAATCGACGACCTCTACCCCGTCGCCGACAGCGGCCACAATGACATCTCGAAGCAGCGGAAAATGCGTGCAGCCGAGAATGATCGAATCAGCCCTGAAATTCTCGTCCTGTACAGCATCGAGATAGCGGCGAACAATCGCATCGGCAATGCCACCGCTCGTCCAGCCCTCCTCGGCCAGCGCGACCAGTAGCTCACAGGATTCTTCGCGGATGCTCGCAGCCGGGTCCCGGCTCGAGATAGCGCGGCGATAGGCGCCAAGACGAACCGTCGCCTCCGTTGCCAGCACCAGGTGTGAGCCACCGGGTCGTGCTGCCACCGCGGCGCTCGCGCCGGGCTCTATAACCCCGATGACGGGAATGGGCGCCATCTGCTCCCGCAGTGCGTCGAGCGCAACCGCGGATGCGGTGTTACAGGCCACAACCAGCAGTTTGATGTCATGTTCGACGAGTTTCGCGGTTGCCTGAGCCGCGTATCGTGCAATCGAGGCCGGGCTCTTGGTGCCGTAAGGAAGACGCGCGGTATCGCCGAGATAAACGAAATTTTCATGGGGCAAGGCGGCGCGCATTGCTTTCAGGACTGTCAGACCACCGACACCAGAGTCAAATACGCCGATCGGCAACGCCGTATTGTTATAGCCCGTCATATGCGCATTGTATCCTTTCTGTGGAATAATCCCGCCCCACTGACCCAAAACGGAAGTTTCAAATCGTGCAAAAAGTGATCTACGGAATCGCTGCGTTCTTCGCGCTGCTGATCATAGTCGGTTTCGCGCTGCCGCGAACCCACCAGATCGAGGCGCAGATCGAAATAGACGCTCATCCTGCGACCGTTTTTGCCCTGGTGAATGATTTCCACCGTTTTTCACTCTGGTCGCCATGGGTACACACTGACCCTAACGCGCGCTTCCTGTTTTCCGGGGCCAACCGCGGCGAAGGCGCGATCATGACCTGGGACGGAGCCATCATTGGCAACGGCACTGAGGTCATCACCGAAAGCCGACCCTTCGAATACGTTGCCATCGCCATGAACCCGGGCGAGCCCGGCGAAGCGAAGTCGTGGTTCCGCCTCAGCCCGGGCGTCGGCACGACGCTGGTGGCATGGGGTTTTGAAGCAGACTACGGGATGAATATTGTCGGCCGCTACTTCGCTTCGATGCTCGGTAGCGTCGTCGCGCGGGATTACAACGATGGCCTTCGGGAACTCAAGGAGCTGGCTGAGAGTTTGCCGGGCGCAGACTTCAGCGATATCGAGATCGAACACATCGTTGTGGAAGCCTCCGATATCGCCTATCTGCCGACGACCTCAAGGCCTGAAGCGGCCGCGATTGCCGAGGCGATGGGCAAGGCCTATTTCCAGATATTGAACTTCATCGACGAGAACGGCCTTGCCGATGCCGGCGCTCCGCTGTCGATTACACGTGACTTTAGCGGCTCCGAACTGGTGTTCGATGCCGCTATCCCGGTCCGCGGACTGACGGATGCGACGCCGCGCAACAATACGGGGGTAAGAATCGGCCGTTCCTATGCGGGGCCCGTAATCCGCGTGCGACATGTCGGCTCTTACCGCAATCTGACGACGACACACCGGAAAATCTCAGCTTATCTCGCGGCGCTGGGTATCGAGCGCAATGGCGCTGCGTGGGAGTCGTACGTGAGCGATCCGGGCAAAGTGCCCGAAAGCGAGCTACTGACCTATGTCTACTACCCGATTAAGGTCGACTAGACGGATTTCACGAGAAATGGCGGCACCCGAGTCTCCTCGAGCTCGCCCAGCGGCAGACCGACTTCGGTTTCGTCGCGCAGGCGGGCAATCTCACCGAACATCGTGACCACCAATCCTGCGCAGTCACTGGCTTCGGCAAACGACATCTTTCGAACCGACGCGCAAATCGGCCCCTCGCCGTTCAGCGGGCTCACACTGTGCATCTGCAGACGCAAATCGGCAAAAGGCTGCCTCAGCGTTATCGGTAATTCGTCCTCACTAATGTCGACGAGATTTTCCTCGTAGGCCTTGATAAGTCGTTGTTTTATATGACCATGCCCAGCCAGCACCGTGAGTGCGGCGTGAAAGCGTTCGACGTGATTCGTCATTACCACTCCAGCGTTTCATTCTTGTTATGCCGCTCATACCCTCTCGGCGGCTTGTACGCTCTTTTGTTGGAGTTGACCACCTCCTGTAGTCCGGCTCCCTGCAGAGCCGCGTCTCCTTGAGTACTCCCTATCTTTCAAGTTGTTGCGCAGCTTTTTTATAACAGAGTATTGGAAGTCGACGCAAGTAAGAAGATACCGCAAGCGACTTACGTCCTCCTCGCCTAACTCAGACTGATTTCAATGCTCCAGCGGTCGTCGCCCAGCTCCTTGCTGTCCGAGTACAGCGGTTTCGCCTGATTGACCTCCCAGGCTATCGCCAGGGTTTCGCTCATGACGTAGTCGCGGTGTGCCGCGATTGCTGTTTCGACGGCGGCGGTCCCGGAAACACCGAGGGTGATGCGGTCCGAAACCTCTAGTCCGGCCTGCTTGCGGGCGTCCTGAATCGAACGCACCAGCTCTCTGGCGAAACCTTCGTTGATCAGCTCATCGTTTAGCGTGGTATCGAGGGCCGTCAGGTAGCCGGAGTCTTCCGCGCAAGCGTAACCCTCGGCCGAACTGGTTTCGATCAATACATCCTCGCCTTCCAGGATGATGGTCTCGCCACCAGCAACGATCTCGAATTTCTCGCCGTTCGCCACGGCGCTTGCAATACTCCCACCGTCAGCCTCTTCAAGTGCTTTGCGGATGACCGGGATGAGCTTGCCGTAATGTTTGCCGATGCGTGGCAGGTTCGGCTTGATGCGGTAACTGACAAGTCCAGCGTCGCGCGCGATGAACTCGATAGCCTTCACATTGAGCTCTTCGAGAATCTGCTCCTGATGACTATCCAGTGCCCTGGCCGCTTCGTCGCTTGGCGCCCTGACTAACAGGCGCGCCAAAGGCTGTCGCGTACGGACGCCAGACTGACCGCGTGCGGCGCGCGCGAGGCCGACGACTTTCTGCACGACGTCAATATCGAATAACAGGTCATCGTTTTGCCAGCTCGGATCGGCAACCGGCCAGCTCGCCATGTGCACCGATTCGGGCGCATCGGGATCTACGCCTCTGACGAGATTTTGATAAACGTTCTCGGCC
>Ga0316191_10000974_pt1 | contig 19602 bp, 16 predicted proteins | sample Eddworburr2cm_MG_FD_204928 | JGI IMG/M metagenome (GOLD analysis project Ga0316191, IMG submission 204928) | Coastal sediment microbial communities from Maine, United States - Eddy worm burrow 2 cm | ecosystem: Environmental > Aquatic > Marine > Coastal > Sediment | place: USA: Maine... | reverse complement strand
GCATGGCACTCGACCCGCCGAACCTGCCCGTCCCCGCTGCGACAACTCAGGCTGTCGCTCCAGGCGGTGCCTTTTTCCAGAACCGCCTGGGTGAAGACGATCAGGTGCGCGAACTCTTCGCCCATAAGACGGCTCGGCAGCAGGCTCGACACCTCCTGCGCCTCACAGCCAATCAGCCTTCGAGCCGCCGCGTTGACGGCGAGCAGCCTGTCGGCATAGGGATCGACCAGGACCTGCGCCACCGGAGCCAGTTCGAACAGGCGCTCACCCTGCTCGCCCGCTACATCAGCGGGAGGAAGAGCCGCATGCAGGTCGCCGTGCACAGGCATCACGGCCTCGCATCGGAACGGCAACTACGCATTGGCGTAAGCCGGGTTACGCAATTGCGTGAATAACGCATTTGCGTAGCCCCCTGGAGGATCGTGTTGTTTGCATTTTTTTCTTTTCAATCAGCATGTTTCTTCGAACTTAAGCAGTTGGCACGTTGCCTGCAATTTCCACTGTGACCAGGTGCAGGGGCGGCATGAAGGACCTTCACTGACCGGTCAACAATGCGCACCGTCATGGTGCGCACATCGCAGTGTGTGGCGCCTCCTTGCGCCGTTATCGATCCATCTGGGCGCCCAACACACGCGAATGTGCACGCCAGAGGAGATACCAGCAGGGGTCATGCCAAATCCGCATCGACCATTGACGTCACCGACCGCGATGAATGTCTTGTAACGATCGATTCAGGGGAAAGTAATGTCCTTTAAAAGTCTGGGAAATCCCTTCGATGGGGAATCCGACCTGACCCATGGGCCGGGTTGTTCCTGCCCCATCTGCGTGTTCGCACGCGACCAGGTGCAGTCGGAATACGAGTGCTCAGAAACCGAACTCACCGCCAAACTGGAGCAGGCGGTCTTTGAAGGCCCGGATTCGTCGCAACAGCCGTCGACATCCGAGCTCGTGATGCAGCAGATCGGCGCCGGAACCGGGAAACCCGCTACCCAAGACAATAACAAGCTGGAAACACCCGAAGACATCATGGATCGGGTGATCGAAAGCGCAATCGTGCGTTCGGTATTCGGTCATAACGACGGCAACCGCCGCGAATTCATGAAAATGATCGGCGGCGGGACCCTGGCAGCCCTGTTCGGCGGCCTGTTCCCAATGGAGGCCGCAAAGGCCGCCATCAAGGACACCCTGGGCAAGCCGGAGAAGAGCAAGCTCAAGATCGGTTTCGTGCCGATCACCTGCGCGACACCCATCATCATGTCGCACCCGATGGGGTTCTATGAGAAGTATGGGCTCGATGTCGATGTCATCAAGACCGCGGGCTGGGCTGTGGCACGCGACAAGTCCCTGGCCGGCGAATACGACGCTTCACACATGCTCACACCGATGCCGCTGGCCATGTCGATGGGCGCCGGCTCGACCGCTACGCCTTTCCGCATGCCGTTGGTCGAGAACATCAACGGCCAAGCAATCGTTCTGCATGTAAAGCACAAGGACAAGCGCGACCCCAAAACGTGGAAAGGCTTCAAGTTCGGCGTGCCGTTCGATTATTCCATGCACAACTTCCTGCTGCGTTACTACGTGGCGGAGTACGGCCTGGATCCCGACAAAGACATCCAGATCCGTGTGGTGCCGCCACCAGAGATGGTAGCCAACCTGCGCGCTGGCAACCTCGATGGTTACCTCTCGCCGGATCCGTTCAACCAGCGCGCGGTCTGGGAGAAAGTCGGCTTCCTACACATGTTGACCAAGGACATCTGGGAAGGTCATCCCTGTTGTGCATTCGCCTGCTCCGAGAAGTTCACCACCGAACTGCCCAACACCTATGGCGCCTTGATGAAGGCCATCGTCGATGCCACCGCGTATTCACAAAAGGCCGAAAACCGGCTGGAGATCTCGAAGGCCATCGCGCCGAAAAATTATCTCAATCAGCCCGAGGCGGTGATCGCACAAGTGCTGACCGGGAAGTACGCCGATGGTCTCGGCAATGTGTTGAACGTGCCCGACCGCATCGACTTCGATCCTTTCCCCTGGCACTCCATGGGGGTGTGGATCCTCACGCAGATGAAGCGCTGGGGCTATATCAAGGGCGACATCGACTACAAGCGGATCGCCGAAGAGGTCTACCTGGCCTCGGATGCCACCAGGATCATGCACGATCTGGGGTACACGGCGCCGGATCATACCTATGAGAACTACACCATCATGGGCAAGGAGTTTGATCCCGCCAAGGCCGAGGAGTACGTCAACAGCTTTGCGATCAAGCGTACCTGATCGCCCAACCCAAGGGGTGGGCGCAGGCCCACCCCGCTATCGGGACCAATAGATGCTGCAATCACTGAATATCCGGGCCGCGCTCGTCTCGATCGGGCTCCTGGCCCTGATGCTAATCATATGGGAATTCGCCAATCAGCCGCCCGAGGCCACCAAGGCCCTGACCGAATACGAGATGCTGATGGGCGGCGCCGATCAGGAGGCGAGAGTGCCACCCCCTTCACAGGTCATTGGCCGGGCGATCGAAGAGCTTTCCGATCCGTTCTATGACGCCGGACCGAATGACAAGGGCATCGGCATCCAGCTCGCCTATTCCATCTATCGTGTCTTGACCGGTTTCTCTCTCGCCGCGCTGATCGCCATACCTGTCGGCTTCCTGATCGGGATGTCGCCGCTCATGTACAAGGCACTCAATCCTTTCATCCAGGTGTTGCGCCCGATCTCTCCGCTGGCCTGGATGCCATTGGCGCTGTTCATCATCAAAGACTCCGAGGCCTCGTCGATCTTCGTGATCTTCATCTGTTCGATCTGGCCGATGCTGATCAATACCGCGTTCGGTGTAGCCGGCGTGCGCAAAGACTGGGTCAACGTCGCGCGAACCCATGAACTCTCTCCGCTGCGCACCGCCACCACAGTCATCCTGCCGGCCGCCGCACCGACGATCCTGACGGGCATGCGGATTTCCATCGGTATCGCCTGGCTGGTCATCGTCGCCGCCGAGATGCTCGTCGGCGGCACCGGTATCGGTTACTACGTCTGGAACGAGTGGAACAACCTCGACCTCACCAGCGTGATCTTTTCCATCCTGATGATCGGAGTCGTCGGTATGTTGCTCGACCTGGCGCTGTCCACGGCCACCCGACTCGTCCAGTACGAGGAGTGAACGGCAACCATGAGCAAACACTTCCTCGAAATAGAAAACCTGGCGCGACGCTTTCCCGGCAAAGACGGCGAGCTGACTGTGTTCGAAAATGCGAACTTCAGCCTAGAGAAAGGTGAGTTCGTCTGCATCATCGGCCACTCCGGCTGCGGCAAGTCGACCATCATGAACGTGCTGGCCGGTCTCGATGCGCCGACCGAGGGCAACGTCTTCATGGACGGTGTGGAGGTGTCAGGCCCAAGCCTGGACCGTGGCGTGGTCTTCCAGAACTATTCCCTGTTGCCCTGGCTGACCGCCTTGCAGAACGTCGTGTTTGCGGTGCGCTCGCGCTGGCCTGGCTGGAGCAAGGAGCAGATCCGTGAGCACTGCTACAAATACCTTGAGATGGTCGGGCTTGGCGACGGCGCCGAACTGCGTAAGCCTTCACAGCTGTCGGGCGGCATGCGCCAACGCGTGTCCATCGCCCGCGCCTTCGCGATCCAGCCCAAACTGCTACTACTCGACGAGCCTTTCGGCGCGCTCGATGCACTGACCCGCGGCACCATCCAGGACGAATTGGTGAAGATTTGCGATGCCACCCGTCAGACGGTCTTCATGATCACCCATGACGTCGATGAGGCCATCCTGCTGGCCGACCGCATCCTGCTGATGACCAATGGGCCGCATGCCCGCATCGCCGAGTCGGTGAAGGTGGACCTGCAGCACCCGCGCCAACGCGGAAAGATCATTCATGACCCGGGCTACTACCCGATCCGAAATCACCTGGTCGACTTCCTCGTGCGCCGTTCAGAGGAGCTGTCTGGTGCGGTAGCACCAGAAACCGTAGAGCAGGCCGCTGGTGCCTACCCCACCGAGGTCAACCCTGCCGCTGATGCAGGTGCCGGCGGATCAAGTGCACGGATCACCGCGGCCAAGGCAGGCTGAGCCCGACCAACCAAAACCGGGAGAAAAACCATGACCGCCTGCGTCCAAGAAACGACCCAACTCAAGCAAGCAAGCCCCGACACCGGCATCGATTCCCGGGTGCCGGTTACGGTCCTGACCGGCTTCCTCGGTTCGGGAAAGACCACATTGCTGAATCGGATACTTACCGAGCAGCACGGCAAGCGCATTGCAGTAATCGAGAACGAGTACGGCGAGATCGGCATCGACCATGAACTCGTGGTTCAGTCGGACGAAGAGATCTTCGAGATGAACAACGGCTGCATATGCTGCACGGTACGCGGTGACCTGATCCGCATCCTCGGCCGCCTGATGCGGCGCAGACATAAATTCGACCACATCATTATCGAAACCACCGGGATGGCCGACCCCGGCCCGGTCGCACAGACCTTCTTCATGGACGAGGAGATGAAAGACAAGCTGCGCCTCGATGCCATCGTCACCCTGGTGGATGCGAAGCACGTCCTGCAACACATCGACAGCGACGAATGTCGCGCCCAGATGGCCTTCGCCGACGTGGTCCTGCTGAACAAAAGCGACCTGGTCGGCAGCGAGGAACTCCTGGCGCTGGACGATCGGGTCCGCAGCTTGAACCGGCTGGCGCAGATCCATCACACCGTGCGGGGGTGGTTGGATATCGATCGGGTGCTGGGTATCCGGGCATTCGATCTCGAAGCGCGTGCCGCGGAGATGCCCGATTTTCTGAAGGAGGAACTGCCGTTTGAATGGGCAGGACTCTTCGACCTGGCGGCGGGCGAATACGAACTCGATTTGGCCCCCGGCCCAGACCCGACGATCGATCTCGTCCTGGGTGGACCCGGATTGGACGACCCCAGGGTTTTCGACCTGTGGAAGCGTGAAAGCATCGTGTTGTATTCCGCTGATCCGACGTTCGTGCATCCGGACATGGGACTGCAGGCCGGAGATATCCTTTATCGTCTGCCGGTCGATGACAGCAGCGGCGCCAAGGCTGCAGTCCATGTCGAAAAACCAGGTTGTTATGTGCTGTTCACCCAGCACCTGCCGGAGGAATTCGGCCTGACGCTGAATCATGCGGGCGACCCGGTGCGGCCGATCGACGAATATCACTACGCGAGCCCGCATGAACACGACGACAGCGTTGGTTCGGTTGGCATACAGCTCACTGGCGACCTGGACCCGGACCGCTTCGAGACCTGGATGGTCGAGCTGCTGCGCCGTCGCGGCACCGACATCTTTCGTACCAAGGGCGTGCTGAGCCTGGCGGGTGATGCCAAGCGGTTCGTCTTCCAGGGCGTGCACATGCTGTTCGACGGTCAGGCGGGCCGGCCATGGGAGCCCGGCGCCGAACGTGACAGCCAGCTGATCTTCATCGGACGCGATCTCGACCGTCAGGAACTCACCGAGGGACTGCGCGCATGCCTGGCCTAGCGGTCATTGCCACACCCAGACCCTACAGCATGCGCCGTTCACAAGCCCTGGAGGACGCAGTCAGCGATCTGGACTGGTCCGGTGACGGCAGTCTGATCGTGGCCGGCAGCGCTGCAGGCATCTTGCATCGCTTCAGCTGTGACGGCGACCCGCTGGGCTCCTGGCAGGGCCATGAGGGGGGTGTCACCCGCGTCTGCTTCAAGCCCGGCGATGACGCTGCCCTGGCCAGTGCCGGCGAAGATGGACGTGTCAGGCTGTGGGACACGCACAGCGGATCGCAAACCGCAACCCTGGCGGAAGAGCAGACCTGGGTCGAACATCTCGCCTGGACCCCGGACGGTAAGGTACTGGCAGCCGCCGCACGCAAGACAATCTCGCTATGGCAGGGCAACGAGCCGCTGGGCGTCTGGTACGACGCGCGTCGTCAGGTCCTGGCCATGGCCTGGGCACCCGACGGAAACCGCCTCGCCACCGCGGCCAACAAGGGCCTTTACCTGTGGCGCATGAACAACACGGCGGCCACGTCCGAACCCATGCAACTGCTCGGCTTTCCCGGCGCCCCCATAGCCCTGGCCTGGCAGCCGAACGGCAGGGCACTCGCCGTAGGCACGCAGGACGGCTTCCTGCAAGTGTGGCGCCCAGCAGGCATCAATTCTGGCGCTGCAAAAAAGACTGCCAGCCAACTGACCATGCGCGGCTACCCCGGCAAAGTCGCCTGCCTGGCCTGGCATCCAAGCGAGGCACTGATCGCCACCGCCGGTGGGCCGGACGTGGTGTTGTGGGAACTGCCAGGCAATTCCGGTGGGGCCAAAGGCAGGCCATTGCGGCACCACCAGGCCACCATTACCGCGCTCGCCTGGTCAGTCGATGGCCTTCGACTCGCCTCGGGCGACCGAGCCGGGCGCCTGTGCATCTGGGACACAGACGGCAAGGCAATCTTCAGCCAGGTGATCGGCCAGGAGATCTCGGCAATCCGCTGGCACCCGACGCAAAGCGTTCTGACCATCGGTGATACCGCCGGCGGCCTGTATTTCTTCGACCACATACACCCCGATCGAGATTCAACCACAAAGTCGCCAGACCAGGAGGCAGACATTGAACAAAGATGACATGACCATATCCATACTCGCCGCACGCAAGAAGCTCGGCGTGAGCTGGGAAGAGCTGTCGAACCAAGTCGGCCTTGCCCCGGTATTCCTCACCTCCGCCTGCCTGGGCATGAACAGCCTGAAAGCGGAATACGCGGATAAGGTTGCCGAGGTGCTGGAGCTAGGCAGCGAGGTCAGTGATGCCCTGCAGGTGTTTCCACACAAGAGCTGGGAAAACCTGGTACCCACCGATCCGGTCGTGTACCGGCTGTATGAAATCGTCGGCGTGTACGGCGACACCATCAAGGAGCTGATTCACGAAAAATTTGGCGACGGCATCATGTCTGCCATCGATTTCAGCATGCATATCGACAAGGAAGAAAACCCTGCCGGGGACCGCGTCGTGGTCAATATGAACGGCAAGTTCCTTCCGTACAAATCCTGGTAGGTCCAACACTCGACCGCACACCCCAATACACCGAGGTAATCGAAATGACCATGACCCCCCGTACCACTGCAAAACACTCTCTCCTGGCTGGTCTGATGACTGCCGGGACGACGCTAATGGCTGCTCCCATGGCATACGCCCACCACGCGATGGACGGTGCTACGCCGACCACCTTCATGCAAGGCCTGTTGTCCGGCATCGCCCATCCGGTGATCGGCCTCGATCACTTCGCCTTCCTGATGGTTGCCGCCCTGCTGAGCATCACCCTGAAGGGCAACGCACGCTACCTGGTCCCGCTGGCGTTCGTGGGTGCCACGGTAGCAGGCACGCTTTATCATCTGGGTGCTGCCGAGCTGCCGATGACCGAGACGGTGATTGCTGTGTCCGCGCTGCTGGGCGGTTTGGCGGTTCTGCTCAAGCGCAGCGCACCGGCACTGCTTGTCGCGGCGCTGTTTGGAATGATCGGCGTGTTCCATGGTTACGCCTATGGTGAGGCCATCGTCGGCGCCGAGCAGACACCGCTGCTGTCATACCTCATCGGCTTCGCATTGATCCAGTACGCCATTATTGCCGGCGGGGTAAAGGCCCTGTCTTTGATTGCTGCCCGCTCCGAGCGTCTGCAGTCTCTGGCGGTGCGTTCAGGTGGCCTGTTCGCCGCAGTCACCGGCGCATTGTTCCTCGGCATGAGCCTGTCCTGATAACACTGCCCGCCTTCGAAAGAGCCCCGTAAACCCGGGGCTCTGTCGGGCGGCTTCGGACGACGAAACAATCCCAATAGTGGGCCATGCCGATGACGCTTGTGGATCGGCTGAGCGTGACCGAACTTACCAAGCAGCCCACTAGATTCAAGTTGGAGATACCGACATGACCGACAACATCCTCATTTCGCCGAAGCAGTTGCTGAAGATGACCGAATCACTGCCCACGGTGATCATCGACACACGTTCGCCAGACGCCTACGCCACCGGACATATCCCCGGCGCGGTCAATCTGCACGACATCTTTACCTTCCTCGCCACTTCGTCCAAGGCAGGTCTCGAGGAACTGCGTGACAAGTTCGCCGAGGCCTTTGGCGCCGCCGGCCTGTCGGGTGAGGAAGTCGCGGTAATCTATGAAGACAGCATGAACACAGGTTTCGGTCAGTCGTGCCGTGGCTATTTCCTGCTGCAGTTCCTCGGTTACACCAAGGCCGCCATTCTGCACGGTGGCTATCAAGCCTGGCTTGCCGAGGCGCTGCCCACGAGTACCGAGACACCCAGCCCGCAAGCCAAGACCTTCCCCGTCGATGAAACATCGGCCAGCATCATGCTCACCCGGGAGGATATGCTGTCGTCACTGGAGAAAGACGATATCGTCAAGCTGGACGTGCGCGACGTCGACGAGTGGGTCGGTACCAGCTCATCGCCTTATGGCGTTGATTTCTGCCCCCGCAAAGGACGCATTCCGGGCGCCGTCTGGCTGGAATGGTATCGGATGATGAAACCGGGCGAGGAAGTGCCTGTGTTCAAATCACAGGCGGAGTTGCAGGCTGAGTGTGGCACCGTCGGTATAACACCAGATTCCACTGTGTACATTTATTGCTTCAAGGGAGCGCGCGCCTCCAATACCCTTGTTGCGCTGAAAGAGGCCGGGGTGAAAGACGTCCGTCTGTACTTCGGCTCCTGGAACGAATGGTCGAGGGATCCAGGGCTACCCATCGAAACCGGCCACCCGGCAGTAGCCTGGAAGGCCGCGTGAGGGAAACGAGATGATGTCCGCAATTATCCAGGCGATTCATGGAATGGCCGCAGTCGCGTGGGTAGGCGGCATCTTCTTCGCCTACATGGCACTGAGGCCGGCTGCCAATGCCACACTGCAACCGCCACAGCGGGTGCGGTTGTGGCAGTCGGCCTACCGCCACTTTTTCCCCTGGGTCTGGGGGATGATCAGTCTGCTGCTGCTCACGGGATACGCGGACCTGTTCATGCGTTTCGGCGGTGTCACGAACGATGCCCTGTACCTGAAGTTGATGCACGGTATCGGACTGCTGATGGTGGCATTCTTCGCCTACCTGTACTTTGGGCTCTATCGCAAGCTGAGCAAGGCGGTGATCAGCGATGACGTGAAAGGAGCCGCGGCCGTCATGATGAAGATGCGGCCGGTAATGGCGACAAACCTGATTCTTGGCATGCTCCTAACCGCTATCGGGATCAGTGGTTCCGCGATGTGAGATGCAGATAAGCAAGCATGATCGACGAGCGGTCAGTGCAGGCCATCTGCCTTCGGCCTGTCTTTCATGAAAAGAATTTGATTTCCCGCAAACCTCTTCGTATCAGCCCCCCACAGCTCCTGCCTGCCGGCTAGTCTTTAACAATGAACGTCGGCAACCGGGACTAGCTTTGTCCTGCAACTGCGGAGGTCACGAATGGCAAAATATGTGAGTCTGGTCAACTTCACCGATCAGGGGATAAAGGTTATCCGCAACACCGTCGAACGCGCTGATGCGTTTCGAAAGACCGCCCAGGAGATGGGGGTTGAGGTCCTCGAGATCTATTGGACACTGGGTGTCTCAGACCTCGTCATTGTGGTCGAGGCACCGGACGACGAGATCGTCGCTACGTTGTTCTTCTCTATCGGCAGTCTGGGAAACATCCGTGCCCACACAATGCGTGCCTTCACCGTCGATGAGATGTCGAATATTATCGGCAGGATCCCTTGAACCACCACCCCCTGAAAAGGGTTGGCCAGGACTTGCTGCACGGTGTCCCCATGTCCTTCCGTCTGGTCCCCGGATTAAACCGGATCTGAAGGACGACTTGTCCGAATAGCGACTGGTTGCCGGCTCCGGGAAAGCAGTGGGATGGATTCCTCTTCACCCACAATTTGCCCTGGCGGGGCACCTTTGCGCGTCGTCAAGATCTACCAACGGCCCGACGAAGGCGCGCGCAGCTGGGCATTGACCACCTTCAATCGCGCAGACTGTCGTCCACCTTGATGTAACATGCAGGGCAAGCCCGCAGATATGCGGCTTGCGAAAGGTACAAGTCCTAGGAGGTATGCATGATGTCTGCGGTTCCCGAACGGTTCTCGAATATCTGCTGTGGCGCCCTGTGCGTTACGCTGCTAACCGGTTTGATGCTCACTTCGATTGCAACGGCGGACGACGATGACGTTGCGGCAGGTTCAGTGGCGGCGGCGATCCGCGAGGCCGGCTACCCATGTGCGCACGTGATCGATATGGAACGCTCCAAGGCAGAAGCCACAGAGGGTTTCACGATCTGGAAAGTGCGCTGTAACTCCGGCGGTTTCAAGGTCACGTTCAAGGGCGATGCGGGGTCGGAGGTCGTCCCCCTCGACTGATCTGTATCGGGCATGACCGAAACCGAGCAAGGAGCGGCAGTGTGCGGTCAGCATGGGCGTCAAGGTGCATCAAGCAGCGATATGGCGGGTGATAGGCGAACCCCGGATCGCTGAGCCGTATCATCACCAGTCCCGCGCAACCGGCCAGGAGGCCGAACGACTTGACTGGTAGTTGTCGCGTCTTGCCAGGTACGCGTTCACCAGCTGATCCATGCCGCCCTGTTCGTAGGGACGCAAGCCACTGAGTAGAAGGCGCTTGCGGCCGGTGCCGACCACCCTTTTGCCGCACAGAAACTCGAACGCCAGACGCACATCACCGCGTTTACCATTGACTGTCATACGGCTGTCGGCCAGGCGCAGTTTGACGTTCGGAATATCCACGCGCTTGAGTTGGAAGTCCATGCTTTCGTAGATGACCATCGGGCGTTCGGTATTGATCATCACGCCCTGATCCTGCAGAAGCGGCACCAGGATGTGCGGAAAATTCTGACCGGAAAAAGCAACATAACTGCGCGCCAGGTGCTCGATCAGCTGGCTGTCGTGTGTGATCTCGCCGCTTCGATCGACATGCAGATAGGTCTTTCCGGCGGCATCGCACAGTTCGTAGGCATCACCTGGATCTTCTTCCAATTGCAGAGTCACATTGGCGCCGACCATGCCGGAAAAACGGAAGTGCATGCGTTGGCTGACTCCGTAATGCTGCAACAATACGGTGAACAGCAGGTCGCCGGGCACGCAGAAGCGCCGATTGTCCGGATCGTGCAGCGGGTTGAAGTCGCCGGCGATGGTCTTGGCAAAGTTGCTGGCCTGGTCGGCGCTGATCCGAAGACCGGAGTTGTCGATGGCGTAGTAATCGCTTAATAACATGATGGCTTGGGCTCGTCGCCGCAAAGAGCGGCCTTGTCATTAGAATTGGAAGCATAAGGGCAAAAGCAATACGCTACGACCCAATCGGACATAACCCCAGCGGAAGGCGAATCATTTCAATTTTCGCACCTGCTGGCACCTCTGCTCGATCTCCATTCTTGCTTATTGATGAAGCGCGAATATAGTGTGCTTGACCCCAAGCACTCATGAGCAAGTCACGTCGGGGCAATCACTGCGGCCACCATCGAAGCGGACATGCCTTCGAGCGGGTCTCGTCGGGCCCCTTGGTCAGCCGACCCAGGCAAAGGTTCGCCAGGACCCTTGCCCAGGGTGGATTTTACTGCGTTTTCTGGCGAGTTGGCGCTGTGTGAACGAGGGCGCCCCACGATTTCACCGATAGCCTTCAGACAGACCAAGCGTCCGGCGTATTCTGGCGACAGCAAGCAATACAGATCGTATCGTTATCCACGATCGCCCGCTGCCCATCCTGGAGGCAAATCGCGCTCAACGCGCCGGACGACAGTCACCCTTTCGGCGTGTACCAGATCGGCGAGGTATAGGCCCGCTCCTGACCCGTCGTCTTGGCACCCTTGGGAACCTCGACGCCAAAACGGAAAGCATCATAAACCACCCAGCGCGGGGTCGGGATCTCGAGCACTCGCGCATAGTAGAAGGCGGGTTGGGCCGGGTCGAAGTCGGGATCGGTCCAGACCGTGCCGAGTTCGGAGGCGCCAATGGTGTTGGTCCAGTTGGCGTTCGCGATATCCACGGTGTTGCCTACAGCAGCAAGGACACCGTTCGCGTCGGGCTCGCGGCCCAGCGACCAGGCCACGTCATAGACCTTCTCATGGGTCTTGCCGGCTGCGTCCAGCCAGCCCTTGATGATCTGGATTCGGTCCAGATTCGCGCCAATCGGGTCGCGCAGCGCATAAACCATGAAGGTCGGCGAACCATCCGCACTGTTGGACGGCAAGTCACCGCCCATCGGCACACCCTTCTCATAACCGCGGAAGGCCGGTTGGCGGCTGTTCAGATCGTTGGATGCGAAATCCCAGCCGCCGAAGAAACGTACCATCATCCGGGGGCCCGTGGTGCCATAGACCTCCTTGCGTGCCATCGCATCCCAGATCGACGCGCGCGTGTTTTCCTCGGCCCAGACGGCGGCATAGCCAGAAGACACCAATTGGTAGCCCTCGAACGTACCGTTTTCAGTCTTGGCAAATGGGTGCATCATGCGCTCGGGTTTCGGCTCGGCGTTCGTGGCCTTGCCGAAGAAGTTGTCCTCTTCGGCGGTGGAAAGCGCGGTGTGGCTGTCAGTCGAGCCGACCATGCCGAATTTATAGGGATTCGTTCCCAGACGCCCTTCCAGCAGGAGGCCGTTCTTCAGCGCTTCGCGTGCGTACTCATATTGGAGCATCTCGGGCGTCTTGGCCTCACTCAGGTCAAGATTGCCGACATCCCAGGTCTCGTAGTCTGCGAACGCATCTTCCGGCGACAGCAGCGGGTGCGCCTCGCCGTCGCCCTTGATCTGAGTGGCCTCGTACATCGGCTCCCATTTCGCGCGCTGTTGGACATAGTTCGCGTCGATAGCACGGCCGGTATACTGCGCGTCCACCGGGAACATGATGCCGTTCGACAGGTTGCCGTTGTGAGCCAGCGCCAGCGCGTTTCCACCAGTCTTTGCCTCGTAGTTCTCCAACCACTTATAGAGATCAAGAGGGTCGGTCGAACCGACCGGTGCCTGGGTGGTATAGGGCACGACCTGCCCTGCCTTGTCCGCGCCGTCTCGGAAGATGACATTACGATGCAGGTTGTTGCCCTTATCGAGAGAGGTCCATTCGAAACCGATCAATGCAGTGAATCTACCCGGCTCGTTGAAGCGCTCGGCCGCATTCACGACCCGCTCCCAGATCGTTTTATAGGTTCTTCCGCCCGGGGAATACTCTGCCATCATCTCGGGATCGATCTCGCCCTGCGAGAAGGTACCGATCAGATCCAACGCGGCTGCCGCCGAGGCGTCACCGCCCGCCTGCAGGCCATCGTACCAGGGCTTTGCCTGATCGAATTTGAGGATATTTGGCTGACCCGCCGCCAGATCAGTGAAGAAACCCATACCGTCAGAATGATCGGCGATCACCAGCCAGTCCAGCGGTCGCCCCAGCTTTGCCGGTTGCCCACTGGATGCGATCACCTCTTCGCCGCGGGCGAAGCGGTAGGCCTCTTCGAGCCCGAGACGCGCACCGAACAGGCCCGCGTCCATCGACAGCCCGGTATGCAGATGGGTATCACCCCAAAGCAGCTTGTCTGGAAAGCTGCGCTGCGCATAAGGAGAATACGCCTTGCCCGGGTACAGGCCCGACAGGGATTCAGGTGCGGGTACGAACTGGGCCGCGGCTTGTGAAGAAAAAATGACCAGTGCGCAACTGGTGATCGCGAAACGCTCCATCAGACTCTCCCCGCCAGAACAAGACATTTGATCCAATCGGATGAACCTTAACAGATACTGCCGAAGTATCGAAAGAATCGCGAGCCTGGCCTGATGACCGGCATAAATGAAACTCCGCACAGCGCACAAAGGCAGTTCCTCGCCGACCGCGGCGGTAGTCCGGGTCAGTGCGAGTGACCGCTCCACAACAACCCTCTGGGGGTTCAGCCGGGTGCTGGCGAACGCGACCGGGGACTGTGTGGCGTTGCCGCAAAAACAACCCTTTGCCCTAGATCTGTGCTGCAATCAACAGCAGCGACGCGGCCAGTACGGTTGCCCAGATCAGACGCTGTGTCGCGTGCTCGCGTTCGCCGAACACGAACACAGACAGGAACGCCGCAACCACGATGCCGAGGTTACTCAGCGCCACCGCGTAGGCGGCCGGAATAACCCGCATCGTCCCGATGACGAGCGCATAGCCCGAGCCGATGAACAGTGCGCCGATCAACAGCGGCAGCGCGCCCGGATGCTGGCCTGGCCGCCACCGGCCGTGCCTTTGACGCAGCCACAGCGTGTACAAAATCCAGGACCCGAGGTAAGAGGCAGACACGTAGCCGAGTTGTGCCTGGTAACTCGGCAGCTGAGTTACTGCCATCTTGTCCGCCAGCGAATAGACTGTGGTGGCGCACGCGGCCAGCGCCGCCGGCAACAACGCCCCACGCGCCTTACCGTGGCGACCACTCGCGCCAAGTAGCAGAATTGCCACCGTACTGGCCACGATTCCGGTCCAGCCGAGGGGCGACAGCCGTTCGCCCACGACCGCGACACCGACCAGCGCAATCAGCAGCGGGGCACTGCGTGCCAGTGGATAGACCAGCGCCACCGGCGCATGCCGATAGGCGGTACGCAGCCCGGCGAAGTACAGGAACAGCGCCACGGACGACACCGCAATACAGCTGAACACCAGCGGGAGGTCATCCGCCTGCTGCGCCATCGACACGAGCGTCCATGGCGCGAACAACACCAGATGCCCGCCGATAGCCCACCACAGAAACTCGGCGTCCGGCCGCGTATGACGCGCGAGCAGGTTCCACGTCACGTGCATCGCGACAGCGATCAGGATGGCGAGGAGTGGTGACATGCGCACAGTATCGCACCGTGGCCGGGAAGCCACCTTGTTTCGGCTGCGTCGAGCACCTCCCCATGTTCCCAGCGACTCACAACGTTCGACCCGGCGTTTGCTCACGCCTGGCAGTTTTTTCTTGTGTCATCGCAAACGGCCTCTACGACCGGGCATCTGCAGCTGTTCCAGGTGCTTTGCGCAAGTAAGGGCTGGACGGATACCCTGGACCCTTGCGCATCTGTGCCGCAACGGAGGCTTCTGAGGTCGCGCCGGCGTGCAGCGCTTTTAACGCGACTCCAAATCAGCTCATCTACGAGCGAATAGGGGAGTACACGAGGTGATCTGCCGATCTTTTGAGATGGTCTGTTACCCGCGCCAGTCGACCCGCAGGCGGTCCTCTCCATCCGGCGTAACTGCGGTGCCCAATGCCCGACCCTCGCGATTGAGCACCTCGACCTGCCACGCCACCTCATGCGCTTGTGCGCGCTGAATCTGCATTCGCCTGATCCGTGTCGGTAACAGTGTCAGACGCAGCAGGCGTCCGCTGGCTGCTTCCAGGGTTGGGAAGTACATCAGACCAAGTTCGGAGCGGTATTCGACATTCGAAAGAATGCCTTCGTAGTCGTTGAGAAAATCGCCGCAGCCATACAGTATCAACCGTTCACGATAGACCTCGATGCCCTTGAAGTGATGCGAGGAATGGCCATGCACGATGTCTATGCCGGCGTGTTCGATCAAGCCATGGGCGAAGTCACGGTGAGCAGCGGGGATCTCATAGCCCCAATTGCCACCCCAGTGGATGGAGGCAACCACAGTGTCTCCCGGCTTCTTGGCCCTGGCCACGCGGGCCGCGACCTCGTCCACCGTCGCCCGCGAAAGCTCAGGCAACAGATCAATGCCGTGGCGTGAGGGTGTCGCCACCCAATCATCTGCGATGCCGCTGTATCGCTCACCAAACGCAAACACCAGTACCCGCCCGCTCCCGGGCATCGGAATCACCGCCGGCGACTGTGCCTGTTCCAGATTCCCGCCTGCGCCAGCGGTGCGGATTCCGGCGCTTGCCAGCGTTTCCAGGGTCTCGGCCAGGCCTTGTGCCCCCCAGTCCAACACATGGTTGTTGGCCATTGCGCAGCAGTCAATCCGGGCCGCCGTGAGCGCGGCAATGTTCCTGGGGTGCATGCGGTAATTGATGCCCTTAGGCCAGAAACCGTCGTGGCTCGTAACCGCTGTTTCCAGATTGACGATACGCACATCGGGCGCCATGCGTTCCAGCCCGGCCAGCGCGTCGCCCCAGATGTAAGGGTACGGCACCGGCCTGGCAATCGGACCGTTGACCTGCTCCGCCAGGGCCACATAGTCGCGTGCGTCACGGAGGTAAGGCTCGTAGATCTGCGGTTTACAGGGGTGCGGAAGGATCTGATCGATGCCCCTTCCGGTCATCACATCACCACACAGAAACAGCGTCAGCGACCGACCAGACTCATCCCCGTTCCCGCCGTGCATCTCCCGCTGCGCGGGCCCGGCTCGAGCAGGTACTCCCGCCAGCGTGGTGGCCAGCGATCCTGCATACAGCCAGGCCAGGAATCGCCGCCGATTGAGCATTCGCGAGTCCCTCTGTTCATCCGCCGGTTTTGCATCAGCGCTCATGGCCCCTTCCCTAACGCCGTAGCAGACGCCTCAACGCCTTGAGCGTACGCGTATTGAGTACATCATCGGCGCTCAGCCAGCCCCGCCGCGCCTGATCTATGCCGAAGCGCATGAAGTCCAGGCTGGACGTACTGTGCGCATCGGTCGATATCGCCACCTTCAGGCCAATCTCCCGCGCCATCAGGCATGCCTCATCGGTCAGATCCAACCGGTCCGGATGGGCATTGAGCTCCATGAAACAGCCGTGGTCTCTGGCCGCCCGCATCAGTCGTTCCAGGTCAACCTCGTAGGGGTGCCGTTGGTTGATCAGGCGCCCGGTGGGATGCGCGAGTACGTTGAAGTTTGGATTATCCATCGCGCGAAGAATACGTTCGGTCTGCCGCTGGCGCGAGAGCGCGAACTTGTAGTGCACCGCGCACACCGTCAGGTCCAGCCGCGCCAGAATGCTGTCTGGAAGATCCAGTTTGCCGCTATCCAGGATATCCACCTCACAGGCCTTGAGCAGTACCAGCCCCTCGAGTGTCTCGTTGAGTCGATCGATGGCGTCGATCTGTTCCGCCAGGCGCGCGGCGTTGAGACCGTGCGCCACCGTCACGCGGCGCGAGTGGTCGCTGACAGCGAGGTATTCGTAACCCTTCGCGTGGGCCGCACGGGCCATCTCTTCCAGGCTGTTACGCCCGTCGCTGGCCTTGGTATGGCTATGCAGGTCGCCACGGATGTCTTTTCCACATACCAACCGTGGCAGCCTGTTTTGGCGCGCAGCCTCGATCTCACCGCGGTTCTCGCGCATTTCCGGTTCAATGTAGGGCAGACCAACCGCGGCGAATACCTCCTGCTCGGTGCGTCCGGCGATACGTTTTTCGTCCCTGAAAACACCGTATTCGTTCAGCTTCAGGCCACGATCCATCGCGATACGCCGCACCGCGATGTTATGCGCCTTGGAGCCGGTGAAATAATGCAGGGCCGCACCGTAACTGAGCTGCGGAACCACCCGCAGATCCACCTGAATGCCGCTGTGCAGCCTGACTGTGGCGCGGGTCTGGCCCTGCGCGACCACGTCGACCACCTCATCGTAGGTGACAAATCGCTGCATCACCGCTGAGTTGCGGGTGGCGGTGACCAGAATATCGAGATCGCCGACGGTGTCTCTGCGCCGGCGGTAACTGCCGGCCATGGTCACCTTCTTGACGCCTCGGACTCCCTGCAGATAAGCGACCAGCGGCTTGGCGATCTCTTCCGCCACCAGGAGCCCACTGCGGGTCTCGACCTCGGAGAGCTTTCCGATCTGATCGATTATCTTGGCCTCGGTCTTGGCGCCAAACCCCACCACGCTGCGAACCCGACCCTGCAGCGCCGCACGCTCCAAATCGCGCAAGCTACGGATCTTTAGTACCTGGTGCAGCGCCCTCACCCGCTTCGGGCCCAGGCCGTCGATCTTCAGCATGATCCGGAGCGCCCCAGGGGTGCGGGCCTCTGCCTGCTTCAGCGCGGGCAACTCGCCAGTCTTCACGAGGGTGCGGATCTTTGCGGCCAGATCCTTGCCTATCCCGGGTAGCTCGCTGAGGTCCTCGCCCTCGGCGACCAGCTCGGCCATGCTGCGCGTGTGCCCACGGATAGTCAGGGCTGCGTTGCGGTAAGCGCGCACGCGGAACAGGTTGGCGTTCTCGATCTCGAGCAGATCCGCCAACTTCTCGAAGGCGTCGGCGATTTCACTATTATGAATGGACATGACGCAGGCTCCATGCGCAGGCCTCTAACGCCCGGTCGGAAATCCTTGATCTGAACACACGATGGGCGTCTGACGCCGCCGCTTCAAGTATAGGCCGCTGGCCGTTGCCCCGGTGGGCATGCGTCTGTATCCGAACGACGACATCATCTTGGCAGCGAGAAATGAGCCGGGGTTGGGGGCTGACGGACGAGCGGCCATCCTTTACCCCGTGACCCACGACCGGGTATAAGTTGGCTCAGGCCCGAACCGGACTCCGCCAGCCCATGACGATGTCTATCAAGCGAATGCTCGTGCTGGCGCTGTTCGTTGCATTGTCGGGGATGCCCCAGACGGATGTTCAGGCCAGCGACCTGCTGTTATCCCTGCGCACGCTCGCCCAGCCTCTGCGGCACACCGATCATCTGAACCCGTTGCTCGATGCCGTCGGCGACGCGCGGCTGGTGCTCCTGGGCGAGGCCTCACACGGCACCTGGGAGTTTTATACCTGGCGCGACCGCCTATCGAGGCGACTGATACAGGAACGGGGGTTTACCTTCATCGCCATCGAGGGCGACTGGGTGACCCTGCTTCCCCTCGACCGTTACGTTCGTCACCGATCCGGTGCGCCCGCCTCTGCGCGCGAGGCCCTGCTACAGGTAAAGCGCTGGCCGCGGTGGCTCTGGGCCAACAGCGAACTGGAGGCCCTGGGGGAATGGTTACGGGCGTTCAATCGGGGCCGGCCGGCCGGGCATCGGGTCGGCATACACGGGATCGATCTGTATGCCATCTGGGAATCACTAGATGCCGTGCAGGCGTTCTACCAGACCCATCTGCCGGAATCGGCTGCGCGGGTGCGCCACCTGTACCGGTTCCTGCGGGGGTTTGGTGGCGACTACCAGGCCTACGCAAACTACGTCAGTCACACGCAGCACTCCGCCCGAGCGGAGGTGGCCCGGGTTGCGCAAGAGCTGGCCGAACGTTACCGCTACGCCGCACCCGCGCAGCGCGACATCCTGTTCGAAGTGCTACAGCATGCAAAAGTGGTCGAGTCCGGCGAACGTTACCTGCGCGACATGGCCCGCCCGGGCTCCCACTCCTGGAATGCGCGGGCCAACCACTTCGAGCGGTCGGTTGCGCGACTGCTGGATCATTACGGACCCGGGAGCCGCGCTATCGTCTGGGCGCACAACACCCATATCGGCGATGCCCGCGCGACCAACATGGTGTGCGTTGGTGAGATGAATCTCGGACAGCTTGCACGCGAGCGTCACGGCGACAACGCGGTATTCGCACTGGGCTTCGGCACGGCGACAGGGTCCGTGCTCGCTGCGCGGACTTGGGAGGGTCGTCGTTACGTCATGGAGACGCCCCTGCCTAGGCCAGACAGTCTCGAAGCGGCGCTGCTCGCCAGCGGCGATGGTGACCGGATCCTGATTCTCGATGGGACCTCACCG
>Ga0316191_10000973_pt1 | contig 19631 bp, 17 predicted proteins | sample Eddworburr2cm_MG_FD_204928 | JGI IMG/M metagenome (GOLD analysis project Ga0316191, IMG submission 204928) | Coastal sediment microbial communities from Maine, United States - Eddy worm burrow 2 cm | ecosystem: Environmental > Aquatic > Marine > Coastal > Sediment | place: USA: Maine... | reverse complement strand
CTTGCATGGAGCGTAATGAGCGACTGATCTACGGGCGGATGACCGGGTGGGGGCAGGAGGGGCCGCTGTCGAAGCGAGCGGGCCACGACCTCAACTACATCGCCCTGTCTGGCGCCCTGCTGGCCATCGGTCCCGCGGGAGGCAAGCCGGTGCCTCCACTGAACCTGGTGGGCGATTTTGGCGGTGGCCTGCTGCTGGCTTTCGGCGTCGCCTCGGCGCTGGTAGAGAGGCAACGGTCCGGTCGCGGCCAGATCGTGGATGCCGCCATGCTGGATGCCGCCGCCTCGTTCATGGGCATGTTCTGCGGATTCCGCTCGCTCGGACTGTTCGAGGACGCAACCGGTGAGAACATGTTGGGCGGTGCCGCGCATTTCTACGATACCTATGAGACCAAAGATGGCGGATTCGTCGCGGTGGCCGCTATCGAGCCGGAGTTCTACCGGCGACTCGTGGACAAGCTCGGACTCGGCCCCGACGAGTTTCTGCCACATGGCTTCCGCGGCGTGGGTGTGCGCCAGGACCCTGCCGCATGGGCGGTCCTGAAAGTCCGCCTGGCCGAACTCTTCCGCACCCGGACGCGGGCTCAGTGGGTCGAGTTACTGGAGGACACTGATACCTGTGTCGCGCCGGTCCTGGGCTTGTCCGAGGCCGCCGCACATCCCCACAACCAGGCGCGAGCCACCTTCGTCGACATCGATGGGGTGACGCAGAATTCACCGGCGCCGAGATTCTCGCGGACGCCGGCAGAGATCCCGGAACCTGCCCGCAGGCCGGGCGAGGACACGCTCAGCGTGCTCGAGCAGAACGGGCTGGATAGAGAGGAGATCGACCGCCTGATGGGACTCGGCGTCGTCTCCTGGCCGGACAGGCGTGCACAGGAGGATACGGATGGCTGACCCGAGAGTGATCATCGAAGTGGAGGAACACGTCGCCCGTGTTCGAATGTGCCGGGCTGACAAGCGCAACGCGTTGGACCTGGCGATGTTCGAGGGGCTGGCGGACGCCGCCGGGAAACTGGCCGGCGAGGAAGATCTGCGCGCGGTGGTTATCCACGGGGAGGGCAAGTCATTCTGCGCGGGTCTCGACGTTGACGCTTTCCTCGCCGAGCCATCGACGGCCGAGAAGCTGCTGGTTAAGGCGCAGGGCGAGGCGACCAATCTGGCCCAGCAGGTCTGCTGGGCATGGCGGCGGCTGCCGGTACCGGTGATCGCGGCCCTGCACGGCGACGTGTTTGGCGGGGGGCTGCAGATCGCGCTCGGGGCGGACATCCGTATTGTCTCCCCGGATGCCCGGCTGTCGATCATGGAGATCCGCTGGGGGCTGGTGCCGGACATGGCCGGTACCCGCGTGTTGCGCGACATCGTTTCCTATGATGTCGCCATCGACCTGACTCTGACGGGTCGCATTGTCAGCGGTGATGAGGCATCGGCCATCGGGCTGGCGACCAGAGTGGCCGTGGAACCCTTCAAGGCCGCCGTCGACCTGGCCCGGGACATCGCCGCCCGTTCTCCTGACGCGGTGCGCGCGGCCAAGCATCTACTGCACAATGCCTGGCGACTGGATGACCGGCAGGGGCTGGACCTGGAGACCCGATTGCAGATGGGCCTGTTGGGCGGGCGCAACCAGATGGAGGCTGCCAGAGCCGGGATGGAGGGTCGCGAACCCGCCTTCCGCCCGGCCACTGTCAATCTCGTCGAGCATGATGGGCAGGAATAAGCACGCCAGCGGCAGGAAGGTCGCGCTGGTGCTGGGCAGCGGCGGGGCCCGCGGCCTGGCTCATATCGGCGTCATCGAGCACCTGCGCTCGATCGGGGTCCGGATCTCCTACATCTCCGGCTGTTCCATGGGCGCGCTGGTCGGCGGCGTCTATGCGGCCGGCGAGTTACAGGCGTACACGGAGTGGGTGAAGAAGCTGGAGCGCAAGGACATCATCAGTCTCCTTGATTTCTCATTCGGCATGCAGGGACTGCTCAAGGGCGAGAAGATCATCGGCGTGCTGCGCGAGATGATCGGCGATCACAGCATCGAGTCTCTGGACATCGGTTATACGGCGGTCGCTACGGACCTGAACGAACAAAAAGAAGTCTGGCTCAACAAGGGACCACTGTTCGACGCCATCCGGGCCTCGATGGCGATCCCGACCGTGTTCACACCCTGGAATTACCAGGGACGTGTGCTCGTCGACGGCGGCCTGCTGAATCCGGTCCCCATCGCACCGGCACTGAATCACTCCACCGATATGATCATCGCGGTCAATGTCGCCGGCCGTCGCTCCGAAAGCGATGAGGAGGTCAGCGAAGCGGAACCCGAGATACCCGGCATCTTCGATTCGATGTCGATGAGTCTGGAGACCATGCAGAACGCCATCGCGCGTCTGAAGCTGGCGGCTTATTCGCCAGACGTCGTCATCGAGATACCCAGGGACGTCTGCAACTTCTACGAGTTCTACCGGGCTGAAGAAGTGATCGAGGCAGGCAGACAACAGGCCGAGGAGACGCTGCCCGGCTGATCGGGGAATCAGCCGCCTTTGACGATACGGTAGCGCCAGCTTTCCAGCCTGAGCAGGCAGGACACCGCTGCCCGGCCGAGCCGCCCGAAACTCGAGCAGCGCTGGTACTCGTCGATGAATATCTGCCACAAGCCGGGGTCGCCGCGCAGCGCGGCGCGGAACAACCGATGCAAATCAAAAGCGACGCCGGCGTAAAGGAGCGGGCTGCCGGCCCGGAATACGCGCGCCTTGCCGAAGTCCAGGAACACCAGCTCGCCCTCCGCGGTGCGCAAGAAGTTGTCCAGGTGAGCATCCTCTGTTGTGACGCCGTGGCCATGCAGGGCGGCGAACAGTGAAGCCATCTCCCTGATCAGCCCGTCGTCGGAGTCCGCCACGGGGGCTCCTGCGACATAGCGACGCACGAGTGTCGCCGTCATCCCGGAATCCGAGCTTTGCTCGACAAATCCAACAGGTTCAGGTGCATGCAGGCCCCGCAGCCGTCGAAGGGCCGCGTTCTCCGCGACCCATGGACGTCGACGTGGCCGCGCTGCGTCGGCGTGGGCATATCGTTTGATGACGAAACGATCGCCCACTCTGGAGACTGTTCGGAGCACGCCGCGAACGCGGCGCTCCTGGAGAAGCTCGAGCTCGTTGCTACTCGCCAGGATCTCCCTGACTCGATCACCGTTATCCTCTCGTGAGGCTCTGTGCGCCATGCAGGTTGGTTCCGATCAATCGCCCTGCCAGCCCCCCGGGCCGGTCGCAAACCACTCGAGGTCGACCCGGGAGCGGTGGGTCCTTATAGTCTCACGCAAGCGGGTGTCCATGTCTCAACCACGGGAGAATCCTGGTCAGTGCAGCGGATAAGCGTCGTCATGATCACCTTGAACGAGGAGGCGAACCTCAAGCGGGCGCTGGAGTCGGTGGCGTGGTGCGACGAGATCGTCATCCTGGATTCCGGCAGTACCGACGGCACTATGGAGATTGCCAGCAGCTTTCCCAACTGTCGTGTCTTCCTGCACGAATTTGACGGCTATGGGGCACAGAAGCGGCGGGCAGTGGATGCGGCCGCCAACGACTGGGTTTTCAGCCTCGACGCAGACGAACTACTGGATGCGGAGCTCCAGGATGCGCTGCGACGCTGGTCGGATTCAGAGGCCCATGATGATGCCGGCTACGAAGTAGGTAGACAACTGCGATTCATGGGCCGCACGTTCCGGCATGGGAAGGAATCCCGACAGCGCGTAGTGCGGTTGTTCGACCGCCGGCTCGGCAATTTCGACCACTCGGTCGTCCATGAGAAGGTCCGCCTGCGGGGCCCGGTGGCATCCCTGGGCGGCAGTCTCGTTCACGAGAGCTATCGTGATCTTGATGACTATTTCTCGAAGTTCAATCGTTACACGACGCTGATGGCGGGCGAAATGCGCGCCCGGGGTCGAAAGACGACCCTGGCGGAGATCATCCTTCGAACGCCCTGGGCATTCCTGCAATATTACCTGCTGCGGGGAAACTTCATGAATGGCTTCGCCGGCTTTGTCTGGTCGCTGCTGGCGGCTCACTACAAGACGGTCAAATACCTTAAACTTTACGAATTGAGCAACCTCAAGGGAGCCGTGGCGGAGGGCGGGCTCGACGGCGATTCCGGCCGTTGAACCACGGCACCCAGGCCTTGTCGAAATAGACGAGCCGCGCCGGCATATGCCGGGCGGCCGGGATTGTGAATTGGAGATGCAGAGAGATGACAAAGACAACCATACTCGTCGTGCTGATCGCCATGCTGATTCCGACGCTGGCGCAGTCACAGCCGGCCAGGAGTCGGTCGTTGAATGTCAGGTTCTTCGTGGCGGAAGTCCCTCCAGCGGATCAGGGCGGCACCGTCCAGGTCGGCGTGAATCTTCCCAGGGGAGCACGGATCGCCAGGACACTGGTCGAGGTTGCGGATACCAATCTCGGTGCGGATCGACGGGGCTGGTCCAGTTGTGACAACGAGACCCGGGCTTGCGACATGGCCGATACCAGCATCATTCGATTCCACAGGAATAACGTGGAGAACGCGCAGGAACTGGCGGCCGACATACGCAACACGAGCAACGAGACACGCTACGCAAAAGTCACGGTGACGTTCCAGCCGGTGTCCGGCCGTGACAGGACGGATTGCGGCCGGGCTGCCGAGTGCGGGTTCTCGCGCCCGGTGAGCGCGGACTGAGGCCGTTATTGCGAGGTCCCGGGTGTTGAGCCCCGCCGGGGCTCAACACGATTATCCCTTGGTCTGGTTAGCCACTGCCTTGGCGGCGGCCGCAACGGCCTCCGGGTCACCGAGGAACTCACGGCCCAATGAGTTCAGGTCCTTATCGAGTTCATAGACGAGCGGCACGCCTGTGGGAATGTTGAAGCCGACGATATCCTCTTTGGACATCCCATCAAGCATCTTTACCAGCGCTCGCAGACTGTTGCCATGGGCAGCAATCAGTACCGTCTTGCCCTGTCTCAGCCACGGGCAGATCTCCTTTTCCCAGTAGGGCTCAACCCGCTCCAGCGTATCCTTGAGTGATTCGCTCGCCGGCAGCAAGGCGGGATCGACGTCGGCGTATCGCGAGTCGTGACGAGGATGCCTGTCGTCGTCTTCCTGCAGCGGGGGGGGCGGGGTGGCATAGCTGCGGCGCCAGATGAGGACCTGGTCCGCGCCGTGCTTCGCGACGGTCTCGGGCTTGTTGAGTCCCTGCAGGTCGCCGTAATGGCGCTCGTTCAGGCGCCAGGAGCGATAGACGGGGACCCACATCCGGTCCATGTCGTCCATGGTGAGCCAGAGGGTACGTATCGCGCGCTTGAGTACCGAAGTAAAGGCGACGTCAAAGAGCAGGCCCTGCTCGGTCAGAAGACGGGCCGCTTCGTGAGCCTCGGCCACCCCCTTTTCCGTCAGGTCGACATCGGTCCAGCCAGTGAAGAGATTCTTGAGGTTCCAGTCGCTTTGGCCATGGCGCAGCAACACTAACTTGACCGACATTTCCTGTTCTCCTGCTGTTACCTACCAGCAGGATAGTTTATCGGTTTTGCGGTCGCATTGCGGCCTCAATCGACCGATACCTCTCCCGCCACTGCGTCGAACTGCACCGAGCCGGAACCGGACTCGGTCACCGTCAGATCATCGCTCACTCCTACGACCAGGATGCTCCCGGAGCCGTCTCTGATGGTGACACTCCCGTCGACTTCGCGCACGTTGATACTGCCCGAACCGTCGTCGATTTCGAGATCGGCCCGCACCGTATCCACGTCGATGCTCCCGGAGCCGTCATCGATCCGGACCGGGCCGGCCACATCGCGCAGTGCGATGCTGCCGGAACCGTCGTCGATGACAACGCGACCGTCGATTCCGTTGAGTTCGATGCTCCCGGAATCGTCTCGAATCTTCAGGTCCCCGGATACGTCGTCTATTTCGACATACCCGGAGCGATCCCTGATGTCGAGATCCAGGCGTGCCGGCAGGGTTACGATCAGGTCCACGTGCGGGAGGCTGTAGCCGCGGCCCGGGTCGCGGGTCATCGCGACCAGTTCGGCACGGCGGCCGTCGGCCGTCAGCGTGAGCTCAACATGACGCTCCACCACCTCGCCGGCTTTCTCGATGCTGTCGGGGTGATCCTCGATCCAGATTCGAGCCCGGACTTCGATCCGGTCACTGTCACCGGACCCGCGGATGTCAAGTGAGCCGGCACCGCTGTCGATCTTCAGGGATTCCACTGCGGCGGCATCCAGGGTAAGGAGTCTTTCAGGCCCGAACTCGGTGGCGCAGGCGATGCCGACAATCAGGCAGCTTGCGAGGATTGGACAGACTGTGACCGGACGCAACATGGGGCTCTCCCGTGGCAGCGAAGTTCACAGGCTTTGACGCAGCCCGGACCGCCAGGGTTTGAATGCCGGCGGCCGATGCGCGTCCGCTGCGGGCAGGCTCAGGTGCCCTCAGCGGACGCGACCAGGTAGTTGCCGCGATTCTTGTCGTACTCCAGGTGGATGAGGCCACGCGACTCGCAGTCCTTGAGCATCTCCGAGAAGCTGCCATAGCCGTAGTAGGACTCGTTGAAGCCCGGGTACACGCGCTTTATGGTCTGCTTCACCATCGAGCCCCAGATCTGATCGTAATCTCCGGTCATCGACTCGACGATCTGCACCAGTCGGTCCATTGCTTCGGCCTTACGATCGGTCCGCTCGCCGCGACCCTTGGTCTTGCGTGCGCTGCGCGCCAGGTCATCGTAGTAGATGAATTCGTCGCAGCCGGCTCTCAGCAAATCCGATGTCGAACTCTTGATGCCGCAGCCGATCACCCGCTTGTTGTTCTCCTTCAGCTTGGAGACCAGCGGTGAGAAGTCGCTGTCACCCGACAGCAGCGCGAAAATGTCGATGTGTTGCTTGGCGTAGCACAAGTCCAATGCGTCCACGACCATATGAATATCGGCGCTGTTCTTGCCGCTCTGGCGGGTCTGTGGGATGTCGATCATTTCCACGCCCTTGGCATGAAAATCCTTGACGTAGTTCCGGTACTGGCCCCAGTCGCAATAGGCGCGCTTGTAGACGATGCGGCCCTTTTCCAGCAAGCGCTTGAGTACCAGCTGCATGTCGAACTGACCGCCGCTCTTCAGGTCGCGTGCGCCGAGGGCCAGATTTTCGAAATCCACGAAAACTGCGATCAGGGGTTCCTGTGACATTGGGAAATCCTTGTGAGTTGGGTTGCGTCCTGGTCAGGACTGGCTGAGCCTGCGTACTTCCTGAATCGAGACCGACAGGGTCGGGAAATCCATCCCGCCGATGCTGCGCATCTCGTTCAGGATCTCCTCGACATGACTCAGGCGCTTGCCGCGGGCCTCGCTCCAGGCTTTCATCGCGTTCTCGGGCGAGCGCCGCGGACCCGCTTCCTCAAGCGCCTGGCGAGCGAGCTGACCCTGCAGGTAATAGAGGTTCTCACGCATACTGTTGCGGGCCATGGCTTGCCAGCGGCCACTGACGCCGAGACGCTCGACCTGGTCGCGCAGCCAGTGCAGACCCAGCTTCTCGCCCAGAATGAAGTAGGTCTTCGCGACCCGTTCCGGCGATGTGTCCACGGCCTGGGCGACCTCGACGATGTCCAGGGTCGAGTGCATGGCGTGCAGTCCCGCCATCCGTTCGGCCACCTTGTCGGGGATACCGATCTCCCGGTAAAGGACCTGGGACTCGGTGAAGCTGCGATGCTCCCGCCCCTGCAGATGCTCGGCCATCGACTCGGTCAATTGCTTCGTCGCCGGTGCAAAGCAATCCACCGCCGCAGCAATGTCATCGATCAGGGCCGGCCGATCCAGGAACCAGTGAGTCCCGTGTTTCAGCAGACGACGAGTCCTGTTCATCATGGAATACTGGGCATTCGCGTGGACATCGTTGTCGAGCGACTCGATCGCCGACCAGAGAGAGCGTATATCGAAAACTTCCCTGGCTATCGAATAGGCTCGCGCGACCGAAGCCAGGTCAGCGCCGGTCTCGTCCCGGGTCCGGTAGGCGAACACCGGGCCCATACGGTTGACCATGCTGTTGGTGACCAGCGTCGCGATGATCTCCCGGGCCAGTCTGTGCTGAGGCATGAACTCGCTGTAGCTCTTCTGCAGCGGTCCGGGGAAGTAACTGACCAGTTCCTTGCCGAGGTAGTCGTCCTCGGGTACGTTCGATTTGATCAGGTCGCTGTATAGCGCCATCTTGCCGTAGCTCATCAGAACCGCCAGCTCCGGCCGGGTGAAGCCCCGTCCGGTTTTGCCACGCAGCTCGATCTCAGCGTCCTCGGGCAGGAATTCCAGTTCCCGGTCCAGTGTTCCCCGTCGTTCCAGCAGGTCCAGCAGATACGCGTGCTCGTTGATGCGCTCCACCGAATTGGCTTCCAGCAGACTGATGGCCTGGGTCTGGAGATAATTGTTCCGCAATACCAGTTCGGCCACCTCGTCGGTCATGGCAGCCAACAGCTTGTTGCGGCGGGGCGTCGGCAGGTTCGACCTGTCCTGAGCAATATTCAGCAGGATCTTGATGTTGACTTCACGGTCGGAACAGTCGACACCACCCGAGTTGTCGACGAAGTCAGTATTGATCCGCCCGTCGTTCCTGGCGTATTCGATGCGGCCGCGCTGGGTAAGCCCCAGGTTGCCGCCTTCGCCCACGACCCGGCAGCGAAGATCCCTGCCATCGACCCGCACCGCGTCGTTGCTGCGATCACCGGCATCGGCGTTGGTCTCGAAGCTGGCCTTGACGTAGGTGCCAATGCCGCCGTTCCAGAGTAGATCCGCGGGCATCTTGAGGATCGCCCGGATCAACTCGTGCGGCGCCAGCTTCTGCTCGCTGATCTGAAGCATCTGCTGGACCTCGGCGGATAGCTCGATGACCTTTTCTTGCCGCGACCAAACGCCGCCACCCGGAGATATGATGGAGGCGTCATAGTCAGTCCACGTTGATCGGGTCAGATCGAAGAGTCGTTGGCGTTCGGCGAAGCTCTTGCCGGGATCCGGATCCGGGTCGAGGAAGATGTGCATGTGATTGAAGGCGGCCTGCAGTCGGATGTGTGGTGACTGCAGCATGCCGTTGCCGAAGACATCTCCGGACATATCGCCGATACCGACGACCGTGAAGTCCTCGGTCTGGATGTCCGTGCCTGTTTCCCTGAAGTGCCGTTTAACTGCTTCCCAGGCGCCTCGGGCCGTGATGCCCATTTTCTTGTGGTCGTAGCCTACCGAACCGCCAGACGCAAAAGCGTCGCCGAGCCAGAACTCATAGTCCTGGGAGATGCCGTTGGCGATGTCGGAGAATGTGGCCGTGCCCTTGTCTGCGGCCACGACCAGATAGGGGTCGTCATCATCGTGACGAACCGTTTCAGGCGGTGGAATGATGTTGTCCTCGACAATATTGTCGGTAATGTCCAGCAGGCCGCGGATGAAGGTCTTGTAGCAGTACTTGACCTCGTTCATCACATCGGTCGGATTACCGATGGGCAGGCGCTTGGCGACAAAGCCGCCCTTGGCGCCCACCGGTACGATCAGGGTGTTTTTGACCGCCTGGGCTTTCATCAATCCCAGGACTTCGGTGCGGAAGTCTTCCTTGCGATCTGACCAGCGCAGGCCGCCGCGGGCGACCTCACCGCCGCGGAGGTGGACACCCTCTACCCGAGGCGAGAAGACGAAAACTTCATATTTGGGCCTGGGCTTGGGCAGATCCGGAATCTTGCTGGGATCGAGCTTGAGGGACAGGAACGGTTTGTCCAGGCCATCGTCGTCTGTCTGGAAGAAATTGGTCCGGCGGGTGGCGCGTACCATCGCCCGGAATGCGCTGATGATCCGATCGGCGTCGAGACTGGCCACGTCATCCATGGCGTGATCAAGCGCCTGGATCAGGCTCAGATCGAGGCGTTGTCTGCGGGCCTCGGTCAGCTCGGGATCGAATCGGGCCTGGAATTTCTCGACCATCATGCGGGCGATGTCCGGATAGGAGCGCAGCACCTGCTCCATGTAGGACTGACTGAAGGGCATGCCGGTCTGCAACAGGTACCGGCAGTAGGCTCGCAGAACAGTGACCTGGCGCCAGTTAAGTCCGGCGCCGAGCACCAGTGAGTTGAAGCCGTCGTTGTCCGCTCTGCCGCTCCAGATGTTCGCGAATGCGTCCTGGAATATCTCGTTGACCCTGGCCGGCACCAGTGCTTCATTTGCGTAGCTCATCTCGAAGTCCTGCACCAGGATTTCGAGCTCCGACTGAAGCCGCACCCGGTACGGCCGTTCGCTGATTACCCGCAATCCGAGGTTTTCGAGCATCGGCAGAACATCCGAGATCGGCAGCGGATGTTCCGCGTGGAATATCTTGAACCGCACGTGACGCTCGGAGAACGTCGGCGGTCGGTAGAGGCTCATGCGCAGCTGTGCGGGGTCATCCTCGATAGCGCTCAGGCGCTCAATATCAAAGGTTGCTTCTCTCGGCGTCACGTCCTCCACGTAAGCCGCAGGGAAGACACCGCCGTAGACCCGGAACATGCCCAGGCCAGCGGCTTCGCCGAAGCGCTCGACCAGTTCGTCTCGCAGCCCGTCGTGCCAGGTACGGACGGCGCTGGCGATGTGGCTCTCGATCGAACCGAGATGGACCCGCGGTGGATTGTCCGGATCGGTCCTGACGATCAGGTGAACGCGCGCCAGCTTGGACTCGGACATCTGCACGTCCGACTCGACCGAGGTGCCATTGAACGCTTCCAGCAGGATGTCCTGGATTTTCTCGCGGACCCGGGTGTTGTAGCGGTCCCTGGGTACAAAGACGAGGCACGAGAAGAACCGCCGGAAGGCGTCCCGGCGCAGGAACAGCTTGACCTGTTGCCGCTCCTGCAGGCTGCGGATGCCGCCGGCGATCCGGCCGAGTTCCTCGACACTGGCCTGGAATAGTTCATCTCTCGGAAAGGTATCGAGGATGTGCTGTAGCGCCTTACCACCATGGCTACCGGGCCGGAGACCCGACTGTTCCATCACCTGGCGGACCTTGTGCCGTAACAGCGGGATGCTGCGCGGGTTGCGGCTGTATGCGACTGACGTAAACAGCCCGAGGAAACGCTTCTCTCCGATGACCAGCCCGGCGCTGTCGAAGTGCTTGACCGCCACGTAGTCAAGATAGGTAGGACGATGGACCGTGGACCTGGAATTTGCCTTGGTAATGACCACCAACTCACGTGAGCGCGCCTGCCTGCGGATGCCCCGCGCCACCACCGTGCTGCCGGTGCCGCCGATAGACGGCTGCCTGAGGATGCCGAGGCCCGAGTCCGGCCGGACCTTCAGGGTGTCGTGATCGTCTCCCTTGACCAGTTCGTACTCGCGGTAACCGAGGAATGTGAAGTGATCATCTTCCATCCATTCGAGCAGGGCCCGGCCCTCATCGACGATCTCGGCACTCAGCGGCGGCGGATCGCTCCGCAACTGTTCACAGATCTCGAGCGCCTTCGCTCGCATGGCTGCCCAGTCCTGACAGGCCAGCCGCACATCGCCGACCGAGGAGAGTATCTTCTTGCGCAGGTGCCGGAACGTCGTCGCGTCGGCCTCCCGGTCGATCTCCAGATGCACGAACGACTCGGCCACCGCGTCTTCTGCCTTGGTGCCCTCCGGGAGGACTTCGAGCAGGTGGCCTTTCTTGTCTCGTCGGACATAGAGTACGGGGTGCACGGTCAGATGGATGTAGAGATCCCGACTGTTGATCACCATTCCGAGGGAATCGACCAGGAAAGGCATGTCGTCGTTGACCGCCTCGACGATAGTGTGGGCAGAATCCCAGCCATCTTCGTCCGGGTTCGGATTGAATACCCTGGCAGTGGATTTGCCCAAGCGCCGATCCATGGCGAACTCGAGGTGCCCCAGCGCGGCGCCCGCCAGGTCGGAAGGCTCGCGAGCCCGCAGGTCGTCGAGGGGGATGTCCCGGTAGTACTGGCCGAGGAACACCTTGAGATCGATGGGGTGCTTGCCGCGGGTCATCTCCCGTGCGCAGCCGAGGATTTCGGCCAGCACCCGTTGCCTGGCGTCAGACGCGTTTGTATCCATGGACAGGTTCGCCAGCTATCGCGCTATCTGGTACTGATGCAATTCTAGCGCTTTCCGGCCGGCGGTATCACTGTGCCGGTCGAAGCCGCTGATGCGTTCGTGCCGGCATCAGTCCGGGCGCCCCAGATCCTCGATGACGGAGGCCAGGAACCGGCAGGCTTCTCCACCCGTCGCGCAGCGATGGTCGAAGGTCAGGGACAGCGGAATGCGTCGATGAGTCTCGACCCCGCCCAGCACCGGCACGACGTCGTGCCGGATGCCTCCCGACCCCAGGATGGCGATGGTCGGCGGTACAACGACAGGTGTTGCGTAGCGTCCCGCCATCATGCCGAAGTTCGACAGGGTGAAGGTAAAATCCTTCATGTCCTCGGGGGCGACTGTGCGATCACGGGTCTTGAGCTTGAGATCATTGAGATCCTCGCGCAATTCGTCGGCGGTCTTCTGCTCGACACCACGGATCACCGGGACGATGAGTCCGTCGGGAGTATCGACTGCGATGGCGATATCGACGCGGGACTCCAGCTGGCGTGAGGTGTCTTCACCATTGAAGAATCCGTTCAGCGCCGGTTCGGCACGACAACCGGCCACGATGGCCCGCAGCAAGCGCGCCGTAATGTCCTGGCCATGCGACCAGTAATGGATGTCGGCGTCATCGAAGATTGTGCACGGGCAGACCTCGTTCCTCGACAGCGCCATGCTCTGTGCCATCGCCCGGCGCGGTCCGCGGAGACGCTCCGGTGTGCCAGGCGGAAGCACGACCTTCGGCGTCGCGGGCCGGGCCGGCTTCGCTGCAGCGACGTTACGCACGTCGTCGGCCGTGACCCTGCCGCCCTTGCCAGATGGCGAAATCCCGGCCAGATCGATGCCCAGTTTCTTGGCCATCGCCCGCACCGCAGGCGCCGCTTTCACCTTGGTGGATGACTGGCGGCTTCTGCGGCTGCCGGCAACGGCCGTCTCCACGAGTTCCTCGTCGCTGATCGGAACGCTGCCCACCACGGTACCCGTGTCGTCGCTCTCCGGGGTCTGTTTTTCTGCGGCGACGACGCCTTCACCCGTATCGATATCGATCAACGGCTTGCCCACCTCAACCAGGTCGCCAGCGCCGGCGTACAGGCGTGCGACGCGGCCGGTGTAGGGAGACGGGACTTCTACGACAGCCTTGGCGGTCTCCACCGACAGCATCGGCTGGTCGGTCGTTATCTGGTCGCCCTCGTTGATGTGCCACTCAACGATCTCCGCTTCCTGGAGGCCCTCACCGAGATCGGGCAGGTTGAAAGTCTTCATGTTCGCTTTGTCCGTTGGCGCTGCCCGGGGTGGGGAGCGGAATTAATCTTCGAGTGTAACCCTGACTGCATCGAGGATCTTCTGAACGCTGGGCAGATACTGGTACTCCATCCGGAACAGGGGCATCACCGTATCGTATCCGGTGACGCGCTGAATCGGCGCTTCAAGATCGTACAGTCCGTGCTCGGCGACGGCTGCCGCGATTTCCGCGCCCACACCGCATGAACGAGCCGCTTCGTGGACGATGACCAGGCGGCCGGTTTTCTCGACCGACTCGAGGATCGTATCCATGTCGATCGGGCTGACGGTGGCCAGATCGATGACCTCACAGCCGATCCCCTCGCCCGTCAGTTGATCGGCTGCCTTCAGTGTTTCGAAGGTCATCGCCCCCCAGGTCACGAGGGTGACGTCATCGCCCTCCCGAAGCGTGTAGCAAACGTCGAGTGGCAACGCCTTGCCGTCATCAGCGACTTCCTGCTTCTGCAGCCGGTATATGCGTTTCGGTTCCAGGAACACGACTGGATCCGGATCCCGAATCGCCGCCAGCAAGAGCCCATAGGCGCGGGCCGGAGAGGAGGGCACCACGACCCGGATACCTGGCATGTGAGCGAACAGCGCTTCGGTACTCTCCGAGTGATGTTCCGGCGCATGAATGCCACCGCCGAATGGCGCCCGCAAGACCATCGGGCATTGCAGGCGACCGCGGGTCCGGTGTCGCAGCCGGCCGGCGTGATTGATGATCTGGTCTACCGTCGGGTAGATGAAACCCATGAACTGGATCTCTGCGACCGGTTTCATGCCCTGGGCCGCCATTCCGACTGACAGGCCGGCGATCATGGACTCCGCCAGCGGCGTGTCCATCACGCGATCAGGGCCGAATTTCTGCTGCAGGCCCGCCGTGGCCCGAAACACGCCGCCATTGACGCCGACGTCTTCTCCGAGCACGACGACAGAATCATCGCGGCTCATCTCGTGGGACATGGCCATGGTAAGCGCTTCTATCAAGGTGATCTTGGCCATCAGTGACCACCTCCGTCCGGTTCGTAACGCAGCGCGTTCTCCCGTTGATCTCGTAGTGGTTCCGGCCACTCCGAGTACATGAAGTCGAACATGGCTGCGGCCGCCTGCACTGGTGTCGACAGATAGGTCTCGACCGCGGCGTCGACCTTTTTCTTGCAGTTCGCGAGCAATTGGGATTCTTTCGAGTCGTCCCAGGCACCGGTGTCCAGGAGGTACTGGCGCAATCTGATCAGCGGTTCCAGTTCACGGGCCTCCTCGACCTCCTCGCTGTCCCGGTAACGACTGGCATCATCCGCAGTCGTATGGTCGCTCAGCCTGTAGGTGACGGCCTCGATCAGAGTCGGACCTTCTCCCGACCGGCCGCGGTCCAGAGCTTCTTCCATGGCCTGGCGGACGGCGACCACGTCGTTACCGTCTACCTGAACGCCCGGGATACCAGCGGCGATCGCTTTCTGGGCGAGGGTCCGGGTCGCGGTCTGGATTGAAAGCGGTACCGAAATCGCCCACTTGTTGTTGACCACAACGAACACGGCCGGCAGCTTGCGGACCCCGGCGACGTTCATCGCTTCGTAGAAATGCCCTTCGGAGGTGCCGCCATCGCCCACAACCGAGACGGCACAGCGTTTCTCGTCACGCAGCTTGTAGGCCAGTGCCGCCCCCGCTGCGTGTAAGCACTGGGTTGCGATGGGGACACACCAGGGGAAGTCGTGGGCCGGTCCGGCGAAGTCGTTGCCGCGCTCGTCTCCGCCCCAGTAAAGCAGTACGTCAGACATCTTCACACCACGCCAGAACTGGGTTCCGTATTCGCGGTACATGGGCGCGAAACAGTCTTCCTCCCGCATCGCCGCGCCGATGCCGACGTGGGCCGCTTCATGGCCCAGGCAAGACGCATAGGTCCCCAGCTTTCCGGTGCGCTGCAGATTCACCGCCTTGGTATCGAAGGCGCGCGTCATCGTCATCAGGCGGTACATCCGCAGCATCTCCTCCGGGTCTTTTGCAAATCCGGGGAGTTCGCCTACGGGTTTTCCCGACGGGTCCAGGAACTGGCGGTACTCGATCTGGAAATCGGCAATAGTCTTCAACTGGAATCCTCCAGGAGTCGGCCGGGCCCCCCCGACAGGGTGGCGTCGGAGACGGCGACAGAAATTCGGCGGAAAAGGTTTCAGGCCGGGCTACGAAATTTCCCGGCAGGCCTCCTCAAAATGGCGGAGAATTATAACCGAAACCCCAGGCTGCATTTGACGCGTCGCAGCAACCTCGGCGACGATTCGGACCCGGTGATCGGGCGGCGACGCCAACGGGCCCCGGGCGGATCCACTTCTCACGGCGCAGCTATTGGAGCGACTATGAAAAGGCGGGAAATCGAGCCAGGCATCCACAAGGACCTCGAGAAGATGCTGTCCTACGCGGAGTATCTCGGCCTCGATACGATTCTTGATGCACAACGGCCACTGAGCGAACCTGAGCATCACGACGAACTGCTGTTCATCATCCAGCACCAGACCGCTGAGCTATGGTTCAAGCTGATTATCCATGAGCTGAGGGCCGCCATCGGGCACATCCGCAAGGATGATCTCAGGCCGTGCTTCAAGATCCTGGCCCGGGTCAAGCAGGTACAGCAGCAGCTGTTCAGCCAGTGGTCGGTCCTCGAGACCCTGACTCCCAGCGAATATGCGCAGTTCCGCCACGTGCTGGGCCAGGCTTCCGGTTTCCAGTCGGCACAGTTCCGCGAGGTGGAGTTCCTGCTGGGTAACAAGGACAGTTCTTACCTGGTCGTTTTCGATCACGACCCGGTGTTGCGCGGGCGGCTGGAGAACGCGTTGCAGGCGCCGAGTATCTATGACGAATTCCTGCGATACCTGCATCGGGCTGGCCATCCGGTACCTGCAGAGTGTGTCGAGCGGGATTGGTCCGAGTCCTACGAGCAGAATCCCGGGGTGGTCCAGGTCTTCAAGGGCATTTACCAGGACACCGGCCGCCATTGGGAGGCCTACGATATGTGCGAGAAACTCGTCGACGTCGAGGAGAATTTCCAACTCTGGCGGTTTCGTCACCTGAAGACGGTGGAACGGATCATTGGATTCAAGCGCGGGACCGGCGGCTCTTCGGGTGTCGCATTCCTGCGGCGCGCCCTGGATTTCCGGCTGTTCCCTGAGTTGATCGAGGTGCGCACCTATCTGGAGGAACCGGGCGCCTGAGAGCTCAGTCCAGACCGGGGGCCGGCAGCTCCCGAGCGCGCTCGTAGAGTCGATCCAGGATCCCGTCGAGACGCCGTCTCTCGGTGGCGTCCAGACTCTCGAGCAATCGCGTCTCATAGGCAAGCAACACGGGCGTGATACCACGGTAGATACGCCGTCCTTCCGCCGATAACTCGAGGATCGATCTGCGGCGATCCGCGTCTGCGAAGCGCCGCCTGATCCTGCCGGCATCGAGCAAGCGGGAAACGGCGCGGCTGACGGCCACCTTGTCCATCGCCCCCTTGCGAGCCACCTCCGCGGCCGAGGAGCCCGGGCACCGTCCCAGGATGGCCATCACGCGCCACTCAGAGATAGTCATCCCGTAGCGATTGCCGTAGGCCTCCGCCAGCCGGGCGCTGATCGTATTGCTCAGGACCGAGAGGCGATAGGGCAGGAAGGCCTCCAGGTCCAGCTCGTCATGTTTCATATTGATGCATCGCAGCTTGCGCCAGTCATTCCATGAGGACTATAATAGTTTCAATTGAAACTATTTCAACCCTCACGATGATCCGTCGTGAGGGCCGCCGGAGTTCCAACATGACCGACACCCTACCCAACCCTCTGGGAATCGATGGATTTGATTTCGTCGAGTACGCCGCTCCCGACGCGGAAGGCCTTCACGACCTGTTTCGGCGTATGGGCTTCACCGCCGTTGCAACCCATCGCAATCGACGCATCACGCTGTATAGGCAGGGTGATATCAACTTCCTGGTCAACGAGGAACCGGACAGTTTCGCCGCCGGGTTCGCCCGCGCTCACGGCCCGTGTGCCTGCGGCTTCGCGATCCGGGTCGCCGATGCTGAGGCCGCACGCAGTCATGCCCTCGCCAAGGGCGCGCAGGCGGTCGCGGAATCTGCCAAGGGTCTGGCAGTGCAGACGCCGATCATCCACGGGATCGGGGGCAGCATCCTCTACCTGGTCGACCAGTACGGCGAGTCATCGGTGTTCGACGATCAATACGAGTTCTTCCCGGGCGAGGAACAGCATCCGGCCGGCTTCGGTCTGCAATTTATCGATCATCTGACGCACAATGTCTATCAGGGCAACATGAATCAATGGGCGGATTTCTACGAGCGGATCTTCAACTTTCGCGAGATCCGCTACTTCGACATCAAGGGCGCGAAGACCGGTCTGGTGTCTCGCGCCATGACCGCTCCTGACGGCATGGTGCGGATACCGATCAACGAGGCGACCGACGACAAGTCGCAGATCGCCGAGTATCTGGACGAGTACAAGGGCGAGGGCATCCAGCACATCGCGCTGTTCACCGACAGTATCTACGACACTGTTGAGGCATTGCGTGGGCAGAATCTCGCGTTCCTGGATGTGCCGGACACCTATTATGAGATGGTGGACCAGCGCCTGCCCGGTCATGGTGAGAGCCTCACGCGGATGGCCGAGAATCGCCTGCTCATCGACGGTGATCCGGAGACCAGGAAACGCCTGCTGTTGCAGATCTTCACTCAGGTCTGCATTGGGCCGATCTTCTTCGAGATCATTCAGCGCAAGGGCAATGAAGGTTTCGGCGAGGGTAATTTTCAGGCTCTGTTCGAGTCCATCGAGCGTGATCAGGAGCGGCGCGGCGTTATCTGACCTCCACGCGCAGAGGAACTTGCGATGAAGAAATGGATATCACTGCCCCGAATCGAGGGCAGTGCCTCACGCCAGGCTCACGTAGACCTTCCCGCCGGGACCTATGAACGGGAACTGGGGCGCGAAGGGTTCTTCGGGCCGGCAACTCACATGTACCACAGGCGTCCCCCGACCGGCTGGACGCAGTTCGAGGGGCCGCTCCAGCCACGGGCGTTCGACACCACCAGGCTCGGTGCCGCCGCGTCATCGCCCTGGGACGCGACGCCCCTGATGGCAAACGCTGCGGTCAAACTGCGCCTGTGGAAACAGGGGCGCAGCATGGACCTGCTGGCCAGGAACTCAGACGGCGACGAGTTGATCTTCGTCCATGCCGGGAAAGGCCAGCTGTACTGCGACTACGGCCGGCTGGAGTTCGGCGAAGGCGATTACATCGTCCTGCCCAGAGGCACGATGTGGCGCGTTGAAGTTGACCAACCCTTGACGGCCCTGTTGATCGAAGCGACCAATGAGGCCTATCAGTTACCCGACAAGGGGTTGCTGGGGCCCCACGCGATCTTCGACGAGGCAGTGCTGCAGACGCCGGTGATCGATGATGCGTTTCTTGCGCAGCAGGATGAGACGCCCTGGGAGGTCTCGGTCAAGCGCGGGGCCCGCTTGTCCAGGATCAGCTATCCGTTCAATCCGCTGGATGCGGTCGGCTGGAAAGGCGACCTGGCGCCGGTCAAGCTGAACTGGCGCGACATTCGACCACTCATGAGCCACCGCTATCATCTTCCGCCTTCGGCCCACACCACCTTTCTCGCCAGCCGATTTGTGGTCTGTACATTTGTACCGCGACCTTTCGAGACCGACCCCGCAGCCCTGAAAGTACCGTTCTTCCACAACAATGATGACTACGACGAAGTGATCTTCTACCACGCCGGTGAGTTTTTCTCGCGTGACAATATCCATCCGGGCATGATCACACTGCACCCCTGCGGGTTCACGCACGGGCCCCATCCGAAGGCGCTCGACAACATGCTGACCCAGAAAGCGGCGGCCACCGAAGAGGTGGCCGTGATGATCGATACGCGGGACGCCCTCGAGGTGACGCCGGAAGCGGGCGCCATCGAGTGGAGCGGCTACGTGGATTCCTGGAAAGGCTGATTCGACCGGCCGCAACAGCATCGGAGAACCATTAAGCGATGAAACTGGCAAGCTTGAAAGAAGGCGGACGTGACGGCTGTCTGGTCGTTGTCAGCGAGGATCTGACCCGGGCCGCGCCGGCCACCGGGATCGCGGCCAATCTGCAGATCGCCCTCGAGAACTGGAGCACCACCGAGGAACCGTTGCGACGGCTGTCCGATGCCGTGCAACAGGGTGGTGCAGACGACCTCATCAATGTCGATCTGGCCGATCTCGCATCACCGCTACCCAGGGCATACCAGTTCCTCGACGGCAGCGCCTATCTGG
>Ga0316191_10000971_pt1 | contig 19651 bp, 12 predicted proteins | sample Eddworburr2cm_MG_FD_204928 | JGI IMG/M metagenome (GOLD analysis project Ga0316191, IMG submission 204928) | Coastal sediment microbial communities from Maine, United States - Eddy worm burrow 2 cm | ecosystem: Environmental > Aquatic > Marine > Coastal > Sediment | place: USA: Maine... | reverse complement strand
CCGCACGGTGTCGATCGACTCGTTCAGCATGGCGGCCAGGTCAACCCGTTCCAGGTAGAGATCCATGCGCCCGGCTTCGATTTTCGACAGATCGAGGATGTCGTTGATCAGGCCGAGCAGGTGCTTGCCGGCATTATTGATGCGCTCGACGTCCCTGAGCATCTCGCTGTCCTCGACACCCTCCATGTCGCCGAGCTCCTCCTGCACCATCTCGCTGTAGCCGATGATCGCGTTCATTGGGGTGCGCAGTTCATGGCTCATATTGGCCAGGAAAGAACTCTTGGCGCGGTTGGCGCATTCGGCCTCGTCCCGCGCGTCGGCCAGTTCGACCGCGGACTTCTCCTGTCTGGCCCGGTCGCGCTCGATCGCTGATGACATGGCGTTGAAGGCCCGGCCGAGCTGGCCGAGCTCATCGTCCGACAGACGACTGATCCGGTGGCCATACTCACCGGACTCGACCGAGCGCGCAGCCTGAGCCAGCCGCCGCACGGGGGTGAGCACGGTGCGATTCAGAACACCCGCGCTGACGGCGGCGACCGCCAGTGCAGCCAGCAGACCGAACAGCAACATGCGATTGCGGAGCTGCCGTGGTGACGCCGTGATCTCCGCCATGCCAATCTCGGTGACGATGCCCCAATTAAGGCCCTCGATGTCCAGCGGCGAATAGGACGACAGCACTTCGTATCCACGGTGTCCGGGCGCACTCGCCAGACCGCTCTCACCGGCGACAGCGCGTCTGGCCGCCTGCGTGTCGATCCGGCGGGAAATGATGGTCGACTCGCTGTCAAAGCGGCTGCTGGAGCGCATCAGCAAGTCATCGCCGACCAGGAAGCTCTCACCGGTCTCGCCGAGCCCGGCAGGATCGCCCATGATCAGATCGATCTCCGCCGCCGGTGCCTGCAGGATAGCCACGCCAACCCGCGTCCCGTTGCGATACACCGGCGCGCCAATAAACGCGGCGGGCTCGTTGTAGCTGGGCTCGTAGGCCTCGTAGTCAGCGATCTCTACACGACCCGGATCGGGCGACTCGAGGATCCTGCGGAACAGTCGGGCCGGGTTGCTGTCCTTGTAAGGCCCGGACAGCAGATTGGTGGCGAAGTCGGTCTCCTTGTAGACCGAGTAGACCAGATTGCCGTCGAGATCGAGCAGGAACAGGTCGTAGTAGCCGAAGGACTCGACGAATGCCCGCAGTCGGGGGTGGTAGCGGCCGTGCAGGCGATCATAGGACGTGTCGTTCCCGGCCGAATCCAGCCGGAACTTGGAGCGCACCGGCTGCGGGTTATCCGCGATGTAGACGCGCTGCAGGAACCGCCCCGCCCGACTGCGCGGCAGATAGTGATCGGCACCGGCCCAGGGCTCACCGGAAACCTCCAGGCGGGACCTGAGTTCGCCATCATAGAACGCCGCCAGCTTGGCGACCTCCTGCTCGTCGGCAGGTTCAGAGGCGAGTGTCGAGTACGCGTTTCGGAACCTGACGGTGGCATCGACCACCATGTCGTCGTGGGCGAAGTTGTACACCTGTCGTCGCAGGAAATCGAAGTAACGCTCGATGCTGGTACGACGGGACGAACGGATTCCCTCCAGCGCCTGCGCCTGCTCTTCCATCAGCGCGGAACGCCCGACCGAGGAGCCGATCGCCACCAGCAGACCGGCTGTCAGGACGACGCCGGCCAAGGTGGTCAAGGTCAGCTTGGCAGCGATGCTGGATTTCACGGGTCCCGGCCATTGGCCTTAACTGTCTTTGCCACCGCATGGTACCAACGGGGACAGGGTCAGTCGCCTGTTTCGGGAAGGAATGACCGGCCGAAGAACCGCCCCCGGGGGCGTATTCTCCGTGGACGGCAGGGTCGTCAATGATGGACTCCATGATGCCTGCGCGATCCTGGGGTTTGCTACCATGGTGACCCACGGTGCCTCATGCCGATATGCCACTCGCCCTTCATCCCGCAGATGCGCAAACGTCACGCGACAAAGAAACCGAGCATGCGCGTCCGATCACCATGCCGTCAGTCCGTGGCGTCATCTGAGTCGTGAACGCACAGACTGAATCCCCTGAGTCGCTTCAAAGCTGCTGGCGGACGGCGCGGGCGGATCGCGCGGCGGTGTTGATCGACGGAGCAAACTACTTCGGCGCACTCAGGGAATCGATGTTCCGGGCGCAGCGTTCGATCCTGATCGTCGGCTGGGACGTGGACAGCCGGACGCCCCTCGCCGGCGAAGATATGGAGCCCGACGACGGGGGTCCGTTGACGCTGGGGGATTTGCTGACTCATCTGCTGGAACGGCGTCCGGATCTAGAGATCCGCATCCTGCTTTGGGATTACTCGGTGCTCTACAGCCTCGAGCGCGAACCGCTGCCGCGGATCACCCTGGGATGGCAGACCCCTCCACGCCTGACCGTGACTCTCGACGACGAATTACCGATCGGCGCCAGCCATCACCAGAAGATCGTGGTGATCGACGACTCTATCGCCTACACAGGCGGGCTGGACCTGACCATCAGACGATGGGATACCCGGGAACATCAACCCGGAGACGAAAGACGAAAGGGTCCGGACGGTGAAATCTACGGGCCGTTTCATGACGTTCAGATGATCGTCGACGGCGCGGCGGCCGGGGCCATCTCGGAACTCGCGAGGGCCAGATGGGAACGAGCCTGCGGCGAGAAAATCGCCGCGCGTAAAGCAGATTCGGATCCCTGGCCAGATGGGCTCGACGCGGATATTCAGGATGTCCCCATTGCCATCGCTCGCACCCTTGCCGAATACGAAGGCCAGGAAGAAATTTGCGAGGTCCGGTCGTCTGTGATCGAGATGCTTTCGGCGGCGAGTCGATCGATCTATATCGAGAACCAGTATCTGACCACAAAGCTCGTCTCGCAGGCACTACGGCAACAACTCGGGGAGAATCCGGATCTCGAGGTGGTCGTGATCTGCCCGGAGTCGCCTGGCGGATGGCTCGAGGCCAAGACCATGGGCGCCGGGCTGCAGACATTCCTGAGTGACTTCAGCGAGGAATCACTGCAGTCCCGAATCCGTTTCCTCGCCCCATCGGTCGTCCGGGACGGGGAGACCGAGCCGCTGATGATCCACGCCAAGCTGATGATCGTCGACGACCGCTGGCTGCGGGTAGGTTCCGCCAATCTGAACAACCGCTCCATGGCCGTGGACTCCGAGTGCGACCTGATCGTCGAGGCACAAAACAACGAGCACGCCGCTGCCATCCGTGACATACGGCAGCGCCTGCTCTCGGAGCATCTGGGCATCAGCGCCGAGGAACTCGAGCGACGCCTCGATGGAGACGGATCGCTGATCGCAGCCGTGGACGCCGGACCCGGCCCGAATCGGAAGCTCAAGCACCTGGATTCATCCGAACCGGCGGCCGATACACTGACCGACGCGATCCAGCCGCTGACAGATCCCGAACAGCCGATTGATCCTGATGATTTTCTCGGCAATGCCTTCGGCGCGCTCAAGACATCCACCGTCAGACTCAGGCTGCTGCGCCTCGGCTTCGGCGGGATTGCGATCGTCGCATTGATCCTCCTGTGGCACGTGACGCCGCTCGCGGAGCTCACCGACCCCGAGACGCTGAGCCAGCGCATCGGAGCCTGGCGGGACAGCACCTGGGCGTTCCCGGCCCTGGTCCTGGCCTTCGTGGCGGGCAGCCTGGTGGCGTTTCCGATCACCGTACTGTTTATTCTCGCGGCCATGCTCCTCGGCCCATGGCAGGGTTTCCTCTGCGCCCTGATCGGCTCTCTGGCCGGCGCCGCGGCCAGCTATGGCCTGGGTGCTATCCTGGGCCGACAGGTGGTCGACGACGTGCTGGGAAAATTCAGACATGCGGTTGACCGCTCCCTTCAGAACAACGGAGTCGCTGCCGCCGCGTTGCTGCGGGTGGTTCCGGTCGCCCCCTTCACGGTGATCAACGTCCTGCTCGGCAGTTCCTCACTGCGATTCGGTGACTACATGCTGGGCACGGTCCTGGGTATGACCCCGGGCATCGCCGTGATCACGTTTCTCGGTGACCGTCTGGGAGAGGCCTGGCGGAATCCCGACATCACCAATATCAGTCTTCTGATCATTGCCATCCTCGGCTGGATCGGACTGGCTATCGGATTACAGATAGCCGCCCGGCGTGTCCGCGGCGATGATTGATCCGGCGTGCTCCTTCGTGTCCTGAGCTGGAATGTCCACGGGTGCGTCGATTACCGCGGCCGCTATCGGCCCGGCGATATCGTCGACCAGCTGGAGGCCATGGGCGCTGACATCGTCGCCTTACAGGAGATCGAGACAGGCCCCGGAGCCCGGGGGGATGGCCGCGACCTGCGCCAGCTGCTGACCCGGACTGTCGCGCCTTACCAGGTATTCGCCGGTACACTGCAACGTGCTGCGGGCAGCTACGGACACATCCTGCTCAGCCGGTTTCCGGTGGAAAGAGCCCGGATTATTGACTTGCCCAGGCTGGACGTCGAACCCAGGAAACTCATCCACGGACGGCTCCGCGTCAATGAGCAGCCAGTGGATGTGTTTGCCGCCCATCTGGGATTCAGACGCCGGGAGCAGTCAGAACAGATCCGGGCCGTCGCCAGGCAGATGAAACGAGCGTCCGGTGCGGCGATACTACTAGGGGATCTTAATGAGCGCTTCCGCCGGGGCGCGACTTTCAGGGCGATGAGCCCCGGCTTCGAATCAGCGCCGCGGCGCGCCACCTTTCCGTCCCGATGGCCGGTGCTGCCGCTGGATCAGATCTGGTTCAGCGGATTCGATATAGTCCACAGCCGGGTAGCCCGCGAGGCGGGACGATTGTCCGACCATCTCCCTATAACGGCCGGACTGCGGCTGCCGGCGAGACTACATCGCTCCGAGTGACCGGCCCGATCTGTAACTGAGACAGCCCGGGACCACGGGACTCAAATTCTTCTGAACCAGGCTGTCCGATACTATTTCAGAAATGCAGGAAGAGCCCAAGGTTAATCCGGAACGGTTGAAGGAACTGTGAAGACTGCTACGAATATATTGCTCATTGTGACGTCTTCCGTGTCGGCATATCTGCTCCTGGAGGTCGCCGTAAGAGTGCTCGATGTCCCGCCCACACCGATGGCAGCGCTTCCCCTGCCCTACTACCAGTTGTCCGAAAGTCCCGCCCGCCGTTTCGAGTACATCCCGGGTTACAGCTCCGATGACAAGAGCCAGGATTCCTCGCACTTCGGCTTCAGGATCAACAGCGCTGGATTTCGCGATCATGAATATGACCTCATCAAACCTGATGGGATCTACAGAGTTCTGGCGCTGGGTGACTCGACCACTGCGGGTAACGGCGTTCCTGACGTCGATGACACTTATCCCAAGGTCCTCGAACGGAAACTCAACGCACCGGGTCAGTCCGGGGCGAGTTTCGAAGTCCTCAACATGGGAGTCGGTGGATATCAGACCATGCAGGAAGTAGAGACTTTGCGAACCAAGGGTCTGGCGTATGACCCGGACCTCGTTCTCCTAACGGTCTGCGCAAATGATCTCGTGTTGCACGCGGACGGTCGAGTCTACCGCCGACTTAAGGAGCGTGCGCAAGATCCTGAAGCATTTGCAGGTCCGAGCTGGCTGGGCCGATTGCTTAAGAGCTCCCGTCTCGCATTCATCCTCTATTACCGCCTGACAACCAGTCTGGGTATTGAGGAAGAGGATCACTGGTATGAGGACGCCATATTGCACGGCAGACCGGCGCTGGACGCCGGACTGCAGCTTCTCGAGGAACTGCGGCGCACCCACGGGTTCGCCGTGAGGGTCCTTGTTCTGCCGACATTTCGGGAGCCCTTTGATGATTATCAACAGATGGAATATCACGAACGCGTCCGTGACGCCGCCGAGGACCTGCCGGGAGTCCGTGTTGTCGACCTGCTGGAGGGATTCGCGGACAGCGGCGATGATCACGAATCGCTGAGCTACGACGGCTTGCACATGAGCGCGAGAGGTCACCGAGTGATGGCTGAGCTACTGCTGCCCACAGTACTGCGGATCGCAAGCGAGCCAGATTCGCACCAGTGATGGCCGCGCCTGACCGATCAGGGGCTGTTCGGGAACACGTCCGGATACTTCTCTACCAGGATCTCTGCGACAACTCTGTTACCGGTGGTGCTCAGGTGTCCGTCACGCCGCCAGTAGAGAACGTCCTGCGTCACGCTCAGGTCCCGGAACTCTGAAGCCAGATCCATATACCTGATTCCGTTGTCGGCCAGAAATTGTCGCAGCTCCTGATACCACTCGGTGTCCGTAGCCTTCTCCTGCGGCGGAATCAGGACAACTATCAGCTCGGCATCGTTGGCGGCCGAGAATCTTCTCAGGTCGAGGAGAGCAGACTTGTTTGCCTGCGCCCGGGGATTGTCCAGATACCAGTATCTGCCGTTCTTCTCGTGGGGCAGGTCGTAAAAATGCGACAGCCCCTTAGGCGCCCGCTCTGCTGCATCGGCAGCGGTGGATGTCGCCCACAGTCTGTCCACGTATCGAACACCACGATCCCTCGCGTAATCGAGGAGGTTAACGGTCAGAGAGTAGCGCTTCAGAAAGCGCTTTGCGCCGCTCCGCCACCCCCTTTGCTCTGCGAGTCGGGACTCGACGCCCCGCTGCAGTTCCTCGTCGGTACGCAGCACAGGTTGGTAATCGCTATCGAGCAATACCCGATCAAGCTGCCATCCGTCGACAACTGTCGAATGGGGATGCGCGTAATCGTTGGCGATGTCGTTGTAAGAGTAAAAGACGAAGATTGCTTTCGGCGGATGTCCTATCTCCGCGGCAATCTGGCGTAACTTCTCGACCTGGTGTCGTTGACCTGTGTGTGTCACTCCACACTTGAATACGGTGGTGCCACTGTTCTGCTCGACGAGCGTCCCGAACTTCTGCTCAAAGGGCGCGTAGCCCCATGTGTAGCTGTCACCGGCAAAGTAGACGTACTCCCGAACTTCCGCGCGTTCGACATCGAAGCAGCCATATGAATTCGACCATATCGGGTAGGTCATGCCTTCGACCCAGTGGCTCCCCTTGCTGTTTTTTCCGATATCGAAGCCCCTCATCTTGTGGGCTGTAAAGTACCCATGCGGATACTTGACCCGCCCGCCCACGCTGTCGGGAATGCTGTGCCGATACTCCGGGAAATTCCGGATATAGGCGTCGGGCAGGAAATGAAATGCGGCCACGTCGAAAGCCGAAACCAGCACGAGGGTGATCAGAATATTGGCCAGGATGACGTTTCTCATACTTGTCGACCTTGTCGACGGCTATCTCTAGTGATTTTGAGCGCCCGGGAAGAGCGTATGGCGGATTTCACAACGGGTGCCGGCCTGGACCTTAGTTATGGGCGACCGTCCGATGATAATTCACATCCGGGCAGCGTCAGCTCACATCATCCATCTGTCAATTGCCCAGGGCGATTGTAGCGACACATGGATACACGGAGCAGGCCGCGGCTGACCGGCACAAAGGGCCTGCTGACAGTAGAGAGAATGGAGCGGGTGATGGGAATCGAACCCACGTCATCAGCTTGGGAAGCTGAGGTTCTACCATTGAACAACACCCGCCCGGGTGCCGAGGCAGTAGTGTACTTCGGGCGTCCAACAATCCCAATAGTCTCGATTGACCGACCCACGGTAGAGGAATGGTGTCAGTTCACGATCGTTTACTCAGATGGATAGGCGATACCGACAGTGCGAAGTTACGGGAACAAATTGGCAACACGGCTGTGACCGGATCTGCATGTGTCGCCACAACAGACCTGGGCCCTGACCACATCACACCAGAGTCGCAGCCGCGTCAGCGCGACTTTGGCGACCCTGAGGATAGTGTCCGGAGCCGCGCCGGTTTGCAGACGGCCCGGGCAACCGCGGTCGCGCTAATTTCCCAGATGCATCACGTAGACCCCTGCCCAACCCTTCTCGGCAACGCCCATGCTCGCAGAGATAGCCAGCCATCTTCCTCTCACACCCTCTCGTTCCAGTGCCAGCCCGTTCACAGGCAACGACACCAGTGGAGTGGCCTGATTCTCGTCGTGATCCCATACCGCATCGTCGTCCAGCAGCGTGCCATCCATGCCGGTCTCGATGAGTGTTGCCATGTTCATACGGGAAGACCCTTTCGGTTCGACAAGATAGATTCCATCGATCGGATCAACATAGCGGTGTGTCCGCTCGTCCATCGAGCCTGTTCGGGCCAGGAATGCGCATCGGAAGCCCGACCCTGAGCGCGTGGAGATGCTCAGGAATGCCGACGAGCGGAAACGCGGCGGCTCGGCGTGGCTCTGCCCATGGCCGACATCCGGCGGGGCCCCCGAGTAGTTCCAGAAGAGAAAATCATCGAATGGCTCGCCGGGGCCCGCGAGCGCGATCGATACGAGTTTGCCTGTGACCGAATCGAGCACGAATACACCCTGGTTAGTCGGTGCATTCTTCTCCTGATAACACAGCGGATATCGTGGGTCGGTATTGTCGTCACAGACGCTGTTGGGATCGCCGCGAATCTCTCCGGTGGTCGGGTCCCGGGAAAACCCTCCGGTGTGGTTGCAGTAGTCGCGACGGACCCGGTTACCTTCCTCGGGACAATACAGACGCACCGTGGTCGTCTCCGCGCCCCAGCTGCCCCAGAAACCGAGGAACCGGCCATCGTAGGACAGACCCTCGCCCAGCCGCTTGAAGGTAGTTTTCTTGTTGCCCGGGACGCGAGTTTCGAGCCCGACCAACGTCTTGAGCTTGCCCGTCCCGGGGTTCAGCAGCGCTCGATAGATGCCACCACACTGTGGCGAGTCCTCGTTGTCGAAGCCAACGAAGACCGCTTGTTGATTGGCCGCGCTTGGTGGTGCCGTCGAACCGAACTTCGTGCCTGCGGGACAGTCTCCCGGATTGGGCAGCGGCGTGTCCGAGTTGGCGATGAGCTGGACAGGATACAGTCCACCGGCGTAGTCGATGTCGATGCGGCGGTGGAAGACCCCGGTCCGGCCGATTGTCGCGCTCGTTGAGGACCCGTCGTCGGCCACGACCGAGTAGTTGCCCTTGAACACGATGACGCCGGAGTCGGTCACAGCAGGCGCCCCGGGAAACACCTCGAAGCGCGTGGCCGGCTCCACACCAGGCACACGGAACAAGTAGGACAGGTCTGCATACGGGGTCGACGTCACTGTGCCGAGCAGGCTGCCCCCGGTCACGAGCGGGCTCATCGCCGGCTGATCCGCGGCAAGGTTGACGTAGACTCCCGTCGTTCCAGCCCGCGTCTCGGTCTGCTCTTGGGATTCGCTCGCCGCGGTCGTGTACGTCCACACCGGCGGATGATTGCCGCGCGTTGCAATGATGTCGCTGTCGATTGCGATTCTTGGAATCGACGGAAACTCGTTAAAGCTCGCGAGCGCGTTTTCTCCCTGAGAACCACTGCCTGGATAACTTGTATTGTTGGGCTGCGGTACCGGTGTATCTCTGTCCGCGATTCTCACCACGGCTGGGTCAGGCTTGCTCATGTTCCGGACGTAGATTCCGCTGACAGGTCCCTGCGCGTGACCCGTGCTGCGCGCCCGAAATACTACGAGGCCCCGCTGATTGACCGATGGAGGATTGTAGCTGTTGAAATACCGCGAGGCGTGACCGGGGATACTGTGGCCGTTGTTCGCCACCACCCGCCAGCCAATGTCCTCCGGGTCAGGCTGCTCGGCGGCCGCTGCCACCGCGATCGCGGCGACGAGGACACCCATCAGTTTGTTCGCTCGATGGTTTCTCATTACAAACTAACCTCCCGGGACTCTGGCGGACTGCTCACACGAGTCTGGCAGTGCCGCTTGCCTGTCAGTCCCGGAGATGGTCGGCGGGACCCCAGTTGTTGAGGGCAGGATCTAATGCCCAGATGTCCCGAATCTGATTCCCGAAGTGATGAATGAACCGCTACCAGCCCTGGAGAACGCTTTTGAATACGGTACTGCGGGCGGTACGCCGGGGCCTGCCCTCGTGTCCGACCCCGGCGCGGCTGTTGTTTAGTAACGGCCCGTCGCTATGATCTGGACTTCATTTCTTCCCACGGCCGCCACCGCCACCACCGCCGATCTCGACATCGACGTAGACGGCACCACCTTCCCCGTGGGTACCGCCGAGGGCGTCCTTGGAGAGCACCGTAGCCGGCCGACGCTCGCCGACGTTAACCGACATGGTGTCGTCGTCGAACACGGTGTTGAGGTCAACCTCGCATTCACCACCGTCGTCCTCATCACCTTCGAGCAGGAAGGTCAGCCGGTACTTCCCGGCACCTTCGGAGAAGTTCTTGGTCTGCCAGTTATAACCGTAGATCAGGTTACCGCCGGCATTGATCTCGGCTGAATAGGTTTCGTCCCAGGCCTTGATGTCAACGACTGGCGGGTTCACATGCTCGCGCGGCATCCAGCTACCCATTTCAGAATCCCAATCCAGGGCGCCGTCGCCGACCACTTTCTGGATGATGAGCCTTGCACAGGCCGAGTAGACTGTGGCGTCCATGCCCAGCGCGGGCTCGATCGGAACAATGCGAGGGTCCGGCTCTTCGGCCTCGGTAACGGGCACGGGGATCGTCGGGTCGAAGTAGTTCTTCGCCGTCTTGACGGTCCGCGGATCAACCAGTAGCCCATGGCTTAACGACTCGGTTCCCTGGGTCTCCGCGATGGACTGATCCGTTCCGGGAACCGCGCCGCTCATGCTGTGGGCGGCAAAGCAGTTGTTCGGCACCGTCTCGTCCAGCACGCAACCATATTCACTGCGGTAGCTCGTAAAGTCGGTGTCGCCTTCCACGTTCTTCAGGAGCGTAAACTCCGTCCGGATTACTTTGGCCTTGATGACGATGCTCGACTCGAGCAGGTCACCGGTATCGATACCGGTGACCGCCACAGGCGTCGTGGTGTCCGGATCGATGGTGTTAAAGATTTGCCACTGATTGGGTGGCTGGCGCTGCTGCAGCATCCAGGTTTTCGGATCGCCGGTCAGGTTCGGTTCGCCGGTTTCCTCCGACAACCCTTCGTTAAGGCGACCTCGGTAGCACAACACGTCGGAGGAGATCTTCTCCGGCGGCGTGATGTCATCCTCGCCGACACAGTTGACCCGGCCCTGACCCACATCCGTATAGTAGGCTTCGCCGTCGAACTCGACCGTTGCGAATGACCAGGGGTCGTCTGACTGAACGAAACCTGGTTTCCGTTCGCCGTCCGACCAGATCACCGGGAAGGACAGATTGTTGCTCGCGGCCTCACCGACCGGTGGCTTGTTGCAAGGCGGGAATGAACCGTCGTCGCAAACTTTGCGTGCGGCAACAGCGTTCCCGCCGATCGCCCACGCCCCGATCAGCGCTGTCGCGAGAGCGATGAAATTTATGCGCGTCATCATGACAGCAACCTCCTCGTACCCCTTGTCCCTTGCCGAAGCGGATCGCCGGGGGGTAGTCCGGCATTCACCCTTCTCAGGTTGGTTCCGCTAAGGCAGCATCCGAGGTGAGGAGCTGGCCACGGTGGTGTGACACCGGCCGGGCCGGTTCTTGCACCTCTCACTGATGACTCTAGGCCCGCCGTCTTTACAACATCGCGAGCTTGCGTTCGCGAATCGTAAACTTCGTGTGAACAATTGTGATCGGCGGTCTCTGCTGGGGACGCCCAGGGAATCTGCAGCTCCACTGCAGGGGCCACGGCTGCTTTGGCGGGCTCGAATAGCCGCACCGATGTGCAAGACTCAGTCTACGCTGACAGTGCCTTGGACATTGTCCGATTGTTTTGGCTGAGAACCCCCCAGCACGCCCGCAATGGCTGCCTCCAGCTCACTCCGCCCGAACGGCTTCAGCAGCACCGGGAACTCGTCAATACAGTCGTCGTGAAGTTCGTTGTTGAAACCGGTCGTCAGCAGAACTCCGAGGTCGGGCCAGCGGGCCAACGCCCATCGGGCGAGGGCGCGACCGTCCATGTCTCCCGGCATGACGATATCGCTAAGCAGCAGATCGAACTCGCCGGAGTTCTCAGTAAAGATTGCCCGGGCTTCAGCCGCATGCCCGGCAACCGACACGCGGTAGCCGAGGCTCACCAGGCATCGTTCGACAAACTTGCGAAGCCTGGGCTCATCCTCGACCACCAAAACGCTCCTGTCGCTCGCGCTGTGTCTGGCCGGCATAACGTGGTGGTCGACTGTATCCAGGCAAGCGACAGCCTCCGGCAGATAGAGCGTCACGGTCGTGCCCGCACCGGGACAGCTCTGGATGGACACGCGGCCACCCGATTGCCTGGCGAATCCATAAACCATACTGAGACCCAGGCCGCTGCCCTTGCCCGGGGCCTTGGTCGTAAAAAAAGGCTCGGCAGCACGTCGCGTCACTTGCGCTGACATCCCGACGCCCGAATCGGCCACGACCAGTGTGGCAAAGGGTCCCATCTCAGGAAGCTCCAGCTTGCCGCTATCGCCCTTCCCGGCGGCCCGGCCTGTACTGATGGTCAGGCGGCCGCCGCCGGCCATAGCGTCCCGGCCGTTGATCGTTAGATTCAGCAAAGCGCCGTGCAGCTGTGACCGGTCGACCACGATCGGGAGAATTCCGGGTTCCAGTGCCAGCTCCACTTCGATGTTTTCACCGGTGACCCGGCGAATAAATCCGACGCATTCCCGAACGAACGCGTTCAGGTCCATTGGCTGCGGCCGGAGCATCTGTTTGCGGGAGAACGCAAGTAAACGCTGTGTCAGGGCGGCGCCGTCCCGGGCCGCCGAAAGAGCGTCTCCGACGATCTCTTGGAGGTCGTCGTCTCCCGACCGCTGGGTGTCTTCCTCCAGGAACCGGAGGTTGCCCAGGATGACCGTCAGCAAGTTATTGAAGTCATGAGCAATTCCGCCGGTAAGCTGCCCAAGGACCTCCATCTTCTGCGTATGCAGGATCTGAAGCTCCCGCGCCTTGCGCTCGGTCGCGTCGACGAAGGTCGCCACGGTGCCGACGACCCGTCCGTCGCGGCGCATCGGCCGAGCCCTAAACTCTGCGGGAAAACTGCTTCCATCGGCGCGCCACAGGATTTCCTCGTCCAGGTGTACCGAGATGTGCTTAGTCAGGGCCTGCAGGATTCGGCATTCCTCGCGCGGATGGGCTGTGCCGTCGAGCCGCGTGTGATGAATGAGTCCATGCATGTCTCGCCCCAGCAAGGCATCTGGATCCTCGTAGCCCAAAAGCATCGCGGCGGAGTGATTGGCGAACGTACACTCACCTGTGACGTCCATCCCGAATATGCCCTCGCCGGTCGAGGCAAGCAGCAGGCTCAATTTTTCCCCGCGCTCTCGCAACGCGGCCAGCATCGGGTTGGTGACGCGGATGAACACCAGCGTCCCCGCCACGATCAACACGAACGCGATTCCGACGACTGCCGCGCCGGCCCGAAAGAATGGGGCCCTGATCTCGGCAAGGTCTACCTTGGCCACGATGCCGAGACCCAAGCCGATCACGGGTTCGAAGGCGGCAAGGACGGTTTCGCCGTGATAGTCGAGGCCAACCATGCTGCCCGACTCTCCGCTCAGAGCCCGTCGCATCGGCTCCGCGAGCCCGGAAGAGAACGCCACCGGGTCTGGCCGACCTGTTTCCTCATGCCTGTGCCGCATCAGGAAGACGATCAGGTCGTCCTCGCGCCGACCCAGGGTCAGCTCGGCCGTGCCACTGACGTCGACCTGCCGGGAGTAGGCGTCACGGATCTGGGCCAGCGTAGCTGATCGTGCCGTTCCCGAGGCTGAATTATGGGTGGATTCGTCAAACCGCGCGATCGCCTCCATCATTCGCGCGTGGCTCTGAACGTTGCCGATGAGATGCAGCCTTTCACGTTCGTAGGCCGTGCGATACAGGAGTCCGATGGCGGTCGCCGTGGCTGCCACCACCACGGCTGACATAACAACAACGAGCAGCGCTATTCTCTTGTGCTGGGCCATTTGCATTGCTCAGGCCAGTATCGTTCTGACGGCATGCTTGCGCAGGTCTGAACGACGGCCCGCCACAATAAAGTATGGCTTGGGGAAACCCGTTCCGCCATGCACCCACCGCCCTGATGCCGCAGGAACTCGAACAGGCTCTTCAATGCCGCCTGGGCCCCGATTGCTCTGTATCACGATCCGCCGTTGGCGAAATGCTAGGCTCATGGTTGAGACTGACAGATCGTATGCGGTGTCGACCAAGGAACAACGGGCGCCGCGATTTCATGGGTCTCTTGTGGGTCGCGAGGCAGAGCATTTCGGAGGCTTTTGGATGAACAGGTTCGGGACGATTCTGATCGTGGATGACGACCCGAGGATGTGTCGGCTCGTGGCTCGATATCTTCATCGGGAGGGCTACTCGGTTCGTACAGCCGGCAGCGGATCCGAGATGCGTCGAGTCCTGGTTGAGGAAGACCCACAATTGGTCATCCTCGATCTCATGCTTCCAGATGAAGATGGTTTCGAACTCGCGCGATTCCTGCGCGCACAATCTGCTGCGGGAATCATCATGCTGACCGGGAAAACGGATACTGTCGACAAGGTGGTTGGGCTGGAGATAGGCGCCGACGACTACATCACGAAGCCATTCGACGAACGTGAGTTGCTGGCGAGAGTCCGTAGCGTAATGCGACGTGTCTCAGGGCATCGGAACCCGCCCGAACCCGGCAACAGTGTCGCGTACTTCGGCGACTGGGTGCTCGATATCGAGGGCCAAGAGTTACGCACAAGGACGGGCATGATCATCGACATTACGAACCACGAATTTCGCCTGCTCTCGATCCTGGTGGCCCACTGCCACCGGGTACTAACGCGGGACGCCATACTTGATTCCGTATTCGATCGCGAGTGGTCGCCTGATGATCGCAGCATAGACGTGCTGGTCGGCAAACTCCGCAAGAAGCTCGGCGACAACGCCCGCCAGCCAAGACTCATCAAGACCATCCGTGGAGCCGGCTACAAGCTTATCCCGAGCGTCCGATTCGCGGACTCGGATGGGTAGGCGATACCCATGGTCTTGCTTGCCTATCTCCTGGGTAGAGGAATGGTGTCAGTTCGACGCAATCGGTCGAGGCCGAGGGCGCTGAAGAACCGCTACAAGTCGATAAATCGGACCTGAACCCTCGACCTGAGCAAAACGGGAAGAAGACAATACATACCTTATATTCAGTGGGTTCACAAAGGAACACCACTACTTGTTCTGGGTAGAGCTCAGGCGTCACAGTCTTTTGCCCGTTCCGTCACGATGTCCGGGCAACGACTGCGCGGCCAACTAGCAACCGGCCACTCAGTGACGGACCCATAGTGCGTCGGTGACCAGGCATACACCGCCGCTGCGCGCCAGGAAGGCCCGCACGCCGTCCACGATTCGGGCGACCAGGGCTTCGTCCTCACAGGCGACGATGAACACGCAGTTGCTCGCCGCGCCAGTGGGGTCGTCACCCCGCATCAGGCCGCGGTCACCCGCGCCCCTGGCCCGGGGAATCAGCGTATAGCCCGGTGCCTGAAGTTCCTGAAGGCGTTCGGCCAGACGTCGGGCGAGGGCCTCCTCGATGATGATCTCGATACGCTTGCAGGGCTTCATGTCGAACTCCGACGGATTGGACCGTTGTCCAGCGACCGGTTTATCCCAACCACCGCATGAGCTGGTGATAGACGGGAATGCCAATCAACAGGTTGAAGGGGAATGTAATCGCCAGGGACATCGGCAGATAGAGTCCCGGGTTGGCCTCGGGCAGGGCCAGGCGCATCGCTGCTGGCACCGCGATGTAGGATGCGCTGGCCCCCAGGATAGTCAGTAGCAGTGCGTCTCCCTCGGGCAGTCCGAGCAGCAGCGCTGTCGTCATGGCGAGGGCGGCGTTGACGACAGTGATGCCCAGCGCCCAGGCCATGAGCATCCCCGGTCGCGCCTGGCCGTCTCGTGCCGGTGAGCGGTGCAGGTCGCGCAGGCGACGGGCCGCCACGATGCCCATGTCCAGAAGAAACAGGCAGAGGATGCCGACGAAGAGGTCCGCTACGAAGGGCGAGATCTGGGCCATGCCCCGGGATCCGGTCACCCAGCCGATGATCAGGCTGCCGACTATCAGAAACACCGAGCCATTGAGACAGGCCTCATGTAGCAGCTCCCGCCAGCGGATGGGGCCGCCGGCACTGTTGGCCATCCGGTAGAGCAGGATGCCGATGATAATGGCGGGCGACTCCATCAGCGCCATGGCCGCGACCAGGTGGCCGCTCCAGCCGATGCCGGCTGTGTCCAGATAGCTCACACAGGTGACGAAGGTTACGGCGCTGATAGAGCCGTAGGTCGCGGCAATCGCCGCGGCGTCGGCGACGGACACACGACGCCGCATCAGACGGAATACATACAAGGGCACGATCGAGGCGAGGATGAGCGCCGCGAGCAGGTCGCGAAATACCGACCCGTCGAGGCTGCTTTCCGCCAGGGCAACGCCACCCTTGAAGCCGATGGCGAACAGCAGATAGAGCGACAGGAATTTCGCGATCTGCGTCGGAATCTCCAGATCCGAGCGGACGTAGGCAGCCGCCGCACCCAGGAAAAAGAACAACAGGGGCGGGGAGGTGAGGTTGGTCAGAAACAGTGAGTCCAAGCTTGCGCGCCCCTCCGGAATGGTTCGTATGTCGGACTCTGTTGTGCCGCGGCGCCGGTGCCTGCCAGCTTGTCAGTCCGGCGCTCCGTTATCCGCAGCTGATGTTTGGATTTCAGAGAATACGCCACGCGCACAAAACAAGGAAATTCGGCTCTCCCGTATCCGTGAAGATTGGGCTTTCTGCCCTTGCCTGAACGTAAAATCAGGTTGGACGGTCCGTGCATGAGTCAGGATCAGCTCGAACGCATCGGTTTTAGCAGACACCAGTCAAGCGGCCGGTGTGGATCCATTGTCCGAAATATACGAAAGCCGGCTAACGCAGTGGGAGTTCTCAGGTCAGTTCCTTTATGAACGGCTGTTTTCAGCTCGATAGTGAGCGCTCTGGATTTGGGCGATTGAAAATCGAAACCGTCAGTCAGCCAACAGAACCAGGCGTTAACGACAATGGCAGATCGTGGATGCTTCCCTCGTCACAGGGTCTGTTTGCGACTTTCGAGTGATCCGGCGAGACATCACGCCCGCGCAAGCGCCATGCCATTCGGTCCCCGGGCGAACCCAAGGGGCTTCTGGGCGGTACGGACGAAGCGACGCTGATCGTGCGCAAGCAAGCCAGGGTGAGGATCGGAAAAAATGCTCGGGACGCACTGTCTGGGGTCTACATAGGCAATCCGGAGCTGAGTGCGCTGCAGGATGCTCCGCGTACTGGCGGTTGCCGCTAATGTGCACGTAGAATCTATCTCGTCCTGGCATCGCCGGGGGCACCTGTCGTTTTCAAAGTTCCGTAATGAGGATCACGCCATGCTCGTCCGTGACCGCTTACTGGCCGCGCGAGCCAGCGCTCTTGTGGCGGCGCTCCCGCTGTTGCTGCTCACCGCGTGTGCCGCTAGTCCTGAAAGGACCGAATGTCCGGACGGCAGCCATGTGTTGGGGAGCGAGTGCCACCTCGCCCCCGATGGGTCCTATTACGGGGATGGAGCGGAGATCCCGGAAGACGTCGCTGATAACGTGGCGGACAGCATCGACGAGGAGGCAAACGAGCAGTCAGGCCTCTACGAGGAAGAGGTGGTCGAGGTCGAGATCGACATCGGAAGGCAATGACCGCTCACCGGATCAGCTGACTGAATCCTGCATCCTTACTCGGCCTGACTGTCGATCCGCGCCTGGATCGGTTTGGCGAACGCCCGTGCGATGAATGTATTCACCCAGCTACGATAGTGTCCGGACGAGTGATCGTTGGTCGCCGGCAGCGCGGGCATGCTTCTCCTGACTGACTCCACACCGGGGTACCAATCGGCGAACGCGACGCCGTTATCCCGCGCCCATTCCTTCAGCCACTGGTATGAATTGGGATCCGGAGCATAGTCCGGGCCGTTTGCCCAGCCAACCACTAATAGTGCGCCGTTCTCCTCGGCTTCATTGCGCAGCCACTCGATGCTCTCACGCTGGGATACGGCGACCGGCGTCGATGATGGCTGTCGATCAGCCGCATCAGTCACGCCCATGCGACGCCTGGCGGCAACACCGCGCAGGTAATTGACCCTTTTACCGATCTCGGTGCCGTGCGTGAGCCAGGCCAGCGGCTTCTGCAGCATCCCATAGTGGGGGTTGCCGGATACCAGGGAGCGATGCCTGTATCCGCTGCGGAACATCCGGTCATCGTCCGCATCGTTGGAGCAGCCGAGATAGAGGATCACGTCCGGCTGCCCGATGAGATCTCTGAAACGCTTGTAGACGATCAGTATCTGATCGCCGCCATAGGCCGCAAGCCCGAGATTGACCACCAGATTGTCAGGTCGATACTCCCCGTCCGGCGTGTTGAGCAACAGATCAAGCTGAATCGGATATGAGCTGTCCATGGGCAACCCGGTGCCCTGCGTGTACGAATCCCCCAGAGCGAAGATAAGGTTCCTATGGCCGGAGAATTCGTCAATGAAGTTGATCGTGCCCAACTCGTTGACAAACATCTCCTGCTTGAAGTCGGTGACATTGGAGAAGTAGCCGGTCTTCATGCGAAAGCCGAGCTCTTCGTCGTACTGGAAGTTGCCCACATAGCCGCCTGCCACGTGCAACGGCGCCGCCAACCTCAGGCCCACCTCGACGAAAACCACCGTGACTCCGCCTACCAGCAGCCAGGCGCCCATCAGTTTCGAAAAGTGCCTGAGTCCCATGGTCATCCGGGCCCAATCGTGAGGGCTGGCCGTCTGGCTCCGAAACAGGACAGCCCGGCTTGACCAGAAGGCGATTCTTCAATTTCCAGATGGACTCGGGCAGACAATTCTCGGATTCCCGTCGTGGACCTTCCAGTAAAGATGGTCCCATTTCGAACCCTCCGTATCCAGTATGTTTATGGCAATCAAAGATCACCATGGACGGCGACGGGTTCAGAGAGCCCCGGAATTACCCAGAGGGCCGTCGGCCCTAATGTAGAATTCCCGCAGAGCCGCTGCTTTTGGGCGGTGCCTATTCGACTGATGATTACTGTAATGGGATGAGATCCAGCCGCGGTCTAGCCGGTTTTGCGGACGAGATGATCAACACAACAGACGAGAACTGCGGTCGATATTCCGCTCTCCGCGAGAGCCGATGGACCGTTCTGGCAACGGCAAACACGCTACGATGAATCAGGCAACAGGATCCCCACACCTGTGAAAGTGTCTGTGAAGGTTCCATGAACAGCGTCGGGACCAGGGCGGCACCAGCGTCAACGGCGATGTCGAAGGACGCGGGACATCGCGTGGCGCAGCGGGAGCGCCCCGTCGTCTCGGTGATCGTGATCTTTCTTGATCCGGGCACGTTCCTCAATGAGGCCATCGAGAGCATCCGCCGGCAGACATTCGCCCGCTGGGAGGTCGTACTGGTGGACGACGGCTCAACGGACGGGAGTTCGGACTTCGCGCGTGACCTGTGCGGGCAGGAGCCCGAGAAATTTCAATACCTGGAGCATCCGGGACACGAGAACCGCGGCACCAGTGCATCCAGAAATGCCGGGCTGGCGGCGGCACGTGGCCGTTACGTAGCGTTTCTGGACGCGGACGATGTCTATTTGCCGAGCCGCCTGGAAGCACACGTTGGAATCCTCGAC
>Ga0316191_10000970_pt1 | contig 19660 bp, 20 predicted proteins | sample Eddworburr2cm_MG_FD_204928 | JGI IMG/M metagenome (GOLD analysis project Ga0316191, IMG submission 204928) | Coastal sediment microbial communities from Maine, United States - Eddy worm burrow 2 cm | ecosystem: Environmental > Aquatic > Marine > Coastal > Sediment | place: USA: Maine... | reverse complement strand
AGGATTTCCTCCGCGGTACCGGCGCCGCCGGGAAACACCACGATACCGTGGCCGGCACGCACGAACGCCTCCAGGCGCTTCTCGATATCCGGCATGATCACCAGCGCATTCACTATCGGGTTGGGTGATTCAGCGGCAATGATGCCGGGCTCGGTAATACCCAGGTACTGCCCGTCACTGTTGCGCTGTTTTGCATGGCCAATGGCCGCCCCCTTCATCGGACCTTTCATCGCCCCCGGACCGCAACCGGTGCAGATATTCTCGCCCCGCAGGCCGAGCCGATAGCCGACTTCCTTGGTGTAATCATATTCATCACGCGATATCGAATGTCCGCCCCAGCAGACCACCATGTTCGGATGGGTCATGGGTTGCAGAATGCTGGCGTTACGCAGGATATGAAATACCGCGTTGGTGACACCCGCTGAACTGTCCAGGTCAAACTGGGGGTTGTTCCTGATCTTGTCGCTGACATAGATGACATCACGCAACACCGCAAACAGGTGCTCGGTAATCCCCTTGATCATTTTGCCATCGACAAAGGCGTGAGCCGGTGCGCCAGTCACCTCCAGCTTGATGCCGCGCTCCTTCTGGATAACACGGATATCGAATGACCGGTAGCGCTCCAGCAGTTCCTTGCCATCATCCAGTTGACTGCCGCTGTTGAGTACCGCAAGGGAGCAATTGCGAAACAGCTTGTACAAGCCACCCTGGCTGGTGTCGAGCAGTTCATTCACCTCGACCTTGGAGAGTACCTCCATGCGTCCTGCAGGGGAAATGCGCGCGTCGATTACATCATAGTTCATAAGCGTTTGTGTCTTCTCAATCGGTGTCTGGGACCTTATGCCCGGCGTGACCTGCAGCGCTGTTCACTGCCCATGAAACCATCCACGGCAGTGCGAGGCACCCGCGTCAGCGCCTGCATCACGGGAAACGCTATCTGTTCAAGGGCATAGCGCTCACGCAGTTCTTCGAGCATACCGAGCCAGAGGCCGACTGTCATTTCAGCATCGGCCAGGGCGCGGTGGAAGGTGCCGTCCGTGGGAATATCCCGGTACTCGACCAGGGTACCGAGCTTGTGGTTGGGTGCATCCGGGTAGACACGGCGTGCAGCCAGCATGGAACAGGCAAAGCCCCCGCTGTAGCCATGCCCGATACGGCCGAACTCGGCATCGAGAAAGCGGCGATCAAACGAGGCATTGTGTGCCACCAGGTCATGCTGGCCGATAAACTCCGCGAACTCGTTCATGACAGACTCACAGCACGGTGCATCACGAACCATGTCATTACTGATACCGGTGAAGTTTTCGATGAATGAATTGATGCGGATCCCGGGGTTCATGAGTGACTGAAAACGACCCGTTACCTGCCCGGCCTCGAGCCTGACGGCGCCCACCTCGATGGTGCGGTCACCCTGCTGTGGCGACATGCCGGTGGTTTCAAAATCGAGCACCACGACCGTGTCTGCCCTGCGTATATCTGGCTGCTTCACTGTAAATAATCCCTACTGGCCAAGATCCTGGTATTTCTCCGTAACAAAACGCGGCGTACAGATGCACAAGAATATCAGGTCTGCATGACCCGTATTGCAAATACTTTGGGGCACACCGGCCGGGATATTGACGACATCCAGCTCATGCACTGACTGCGGCGGCTGGTCGCCGATAATCACCTCCCCCTGTCCCTCGAGAATGACGTAACGCTCAAGGATGCCGTTGAGACAATGCAGCCGGGTGGTCGCACCCGGTGCCACACGGGCGCGCGCAATCGAGCAGTCGGCATCCGCTGCGCTATTCTGCAGTTCCACGATATAACACCCTTCCTCGATGTAAGTCTCGGTCTCGGGCTGAAAGCGCTTGATTGTCCCCATGCAGTCACCTTTCAAAGCTCATACCATTCACACCGCTAGTTCGCCGGCTTGCGTCGGGTCCGTGTGGTGGCCTGCGCCACTAACGGGTCATCCGGCCAGTGATGTTTCGGATAGCGCCCCTTCATTTCCTTTCTGACGTCATGATAACTGCCTTGCCAGAAGGCGGCGAGATCCTGTGTAATCTGTACCGGCCGTCGCGCCGGTGATAACAGGTGCAGCAACACCGGTACGCGTCCAGCGGCAATACACGGTGTCTCCGTCAGACCAAACATTTCCTGCAGTCGCACCGCCAGTACCGGCGTCGCCTGGCTGTAATCCAGCCGCACCCGCGAGCCACTAGGCACCCGCAGGTGCGTGGGCGCCTGTTCATCCAGTCGTTGCCGTGCCGGCCAATCGAGCTGTGCCTGCAGGATGGCAGGCAAATCCAGACGCTTCAAATGCGCCAGCCGCGACATGCCCGTTATATAGGGCAGCAACCATGACTCCAGTGTCGCCATCAATGCCGTATCACTGACATCCGGCCAGCACTCAGGCTCCAGGCCCTGCATAAAACACAGGCGTGCCTGTAACTCGCGCGATGCACCATCCCATGGCAGCGCCGCGCCCCCCTGCTTGCGTAATCCGGTCAGCAAAGCCTGCGCCACGGCCTCTGGATCGGCCTCTTTCCACGGTTCATCATCAAGCACCACTTCACCCAACCGTACCTGTCGTCGTGCCTGCACGCAGCCCTCGCGTTCATCCCAGTCGACGTGCGTCGCGGTTGTCAGCAGTGCGGCATGTGTGTCACGCAGCTGTTCACCCTGTACAGCTGCGGCCAGAAAGATACGCGCCTCGCGACTGCCGTCGAGATGCGCCGCCACGATCATGTCCTCGGCCGCCATGGGTTCCGCCTCGACGAACAGTGCACCGCGGCCATTACTCATGATAAAACGGTTATCACTGCCCGCTCGTCGCCGCGCAATGCGATCCGGATAGGCAAAGGCCAGCAACACGCCGGCCATCGACAGGTCGGAATGGTCTTGCGGATGCGGCTCGCAGCGAAGCTGCCGCTGCCACTGTGCCGCAGTGGCACGAATCTGTCGCAGCAGCCCGTCACTGGCCGCGGATGCCTTGCGGATTTTCCGCAGCAACTCAACCCGCAACGTGATATCTGCATCACGTCCAGCCGCTGCCGCCAGTGGATCACGCTCACCCAGCAACGCCGCCAGCTCACAGGCCAGCGCAGCAACACCCAGTGACTTGCCATTTAGCATCATGTGCGCCAGCCGGGGATGCGTACCGAAGCGCACCATGTCGCGGCCATGTGATGTGATGCGGGCCACCGTATCGAGCGCACCGAGCTGCTGCAGCAACTCAGTGGCCTGCGCCAGGTGTGCGGCAGGCGGTTCATCCAGCCAGCACAGCTGCGTCACATCACGTACCCCCCACTGTGCCAGCTCCAGCACCAGTGGCGTCAGGTCGGCCTGCAGAATTTCCGGTGTCGATTGCGCCAGCAGCGTCTGCTGTTGCGCCCACAGGCGGTAACAGACGCCCTCCTGCAGGCGACCGGCACGACCGCAACGCTGTTCGGCCGATGCCTGCGATACCGGCACGGTCACCAGCTGGCTCAGCCCCGTATTGGGATCAAAACGCAGCTGTCGCGTCAGACCGGCATCGATCACCACGCGAATACCTTCAATGGTCAGGCTGGTCTCGGCAATCGCGGTTGCCAGCACCACCTTGCGGCTGCCCGCGGCTGCCGGCTGGATGGCGGCATCCTGCGCCCGTGCAGACAGTTGGCCATACAGCGGTGCCAGCAACACGGACTCATCCAGCGGCGCTGCCTGTAACAGCACTTGCAACTGCCGTATCTCGCCGGCACCCGGCAGGAACACCAGGATGCTGCCCTCCTCGTCACGCAGTGCAGCCAGCACCTGGACTGCGACTTCATGACAGAATGTGCGGCGCTCACGAACAAAATGCGCCCGTACGGGCCGGTAATGTTGCGTCACCGGGAAACTGCGCCCGGCACTGCTCAGCAGCGGCGCATCACCCAGCAACTGTGTAACTGCGTCACCATCCAGCGTGGCAGACATCAGCAACAAGCGCAGCTCTTCGCGCAATGCCGACTGGCTATCGAGGCACAACGCCAGCCCCAGATCGCCCGCCAGGCTGCGTTCATGAAATTCATCGAATATCACCAGGCCGACCGCTTCAAGCGACGGGTCCTGTTGCAACATGCGTGCAAGGATGCCCTCGGTCACCACCTCAACACGTGTCGCCGGCCCCACCCTGTTTTCAAGGTGCACACGATATCCGACCGTCTCACCGACGCGTTCCCCAAGCGAGTTTGCCATGTAGCGTGCCGCGGCACGGGCAGCCAGCCGGCGCGGTTCCAGCATGATGATTTTCCTGTTCTGCAGCCACGGCGCATCCAGCAGGGCCAGCGGCACACGCGTGGTCTTGCCGGCACCGGGTGCCGCCTGCAGAACGGCATTGCAGTGCTGTGTGAGTGTCCGACGCAGTTCAGGCAACAGCGTATCGATCGGCAGTGTCTGCATGCTCAGTTTTGCCATACCGCCATGCCCTGCCCGCGCAGCCACTCCGCCAGAGCCGCTTCCTGCTGCTCATCGCTGAGCCCCGTGCCGTCAAAGCCGTCGATCAGCTCCTGTGCCAGTTCGATACCGTAGTTTCGCGGGTATTTGCTGCTTCTGTATCCGACCTTGTGCTGCTGGTAGCGGTCACCGGGTTCATGGATGGTCATGCCGACGTACACGCACGGCATCCCCTCGATGTAGCCGGGGTTCTCTTGACGAAATTCCCGGCGCCACAGCACTTCCGGATCCAGCGTAATGACATAGAGGTTACGCGGCTTTTTCTTTTTCCCGGCACGGCGGGCTTTCTGCTGCCATGTCAGGATCAAGACATCCCGTTGCTCGTCAGTTATTTTCATTTCCCGCCGCAGGCTGTCTGGACAAATTGAATAACGCCATTAAAATCCCTGTTGGCTACCTACAAGTGCTGCAGTGATTTAAACTACAGCAACGCATAATTGTTCCCGACAGGATCCCCTATGAATGACGCTATTGCCTGCCCCTGCCAGTCAGGTCTGAACTATGACACATGTTGCGAACCCCTGATCAAGGGTACTCGCCCTGCACACGGCCCGGAAGCCCTGATGCGCGCACGCTATTCTGCCTTTGCCATGGTAGAAATGCCGTATCTGCTGGACACACTGCATCCGGGCCAGCGCAACGATTACGACGAGGCAGGCGCCACCACCTGGGCACAGGAATCCGACTGGACCGGTCTGGAAATAATCAATGTCACCGGCAACCCGGAAACGGACAGCACCGGGACGGTTGAGTTCAAGGCGCATTACCGCCGCAAGGGTGAAAAGCTCGAGCATCACGAACTTGCCGAGTTCCGCAAGAGCAACGGCGTCTGGTATTTCTTCGATGGCAAGATGGTCAGCCCCGGACAGGTGCGGCGTGACGCACCCAAGATTGGCAGAAACGAACCCTGCCCCTGCGGCAGTGGCAAGAAATATAAAAAGTGCTGCGGCTGATCTTCCAGTGGCCGCACAAAAGGTTCTCAATTTACGATAAGAACATCAAACGCTATAGACCAGCGGCTGTCGGCATTGCCTGCAGGTGTAATGGCCCTGCCCGCGTTGCACGCGGTTGTGCCTGACGGCACTGAGTGCATGGGTAGTACACTCACATGAATAGTTAAAGCGCCGCTGGCGCCGCTGCGGCACGCCACTCAGGTCGTAGCGGCAGGTCACTGTCGGCTCGGCACCCAGCCGGCACATGATAGCTTTCCATTCCGCACCGTGAGGTCGAACCTTGCGCCATCCGTACAATTCAGACACCAGATAGTGTGCGACCTCGTGCGGCACCGTGTTGGCGAGATTGTCGTCAAAATATTTACCAAACAGATACGGGTTGTAGCGGATCTCCTGCTGCTGCCGGCGCACCCGGAACATCCCGGCGATGCGGCCGCTCAGATCAAAACGGATACGCGGCAGCGGGAACTCACGTTCGAACAACCGTTCCGCACGCCGAATACATTCACGGGTCGCGGTGACAACCTGATCCTGCTGTGTCTGGTTGATGGGGTCAACGAACATGGCATCGGCGAATTTCGAAAACGGCATTAAAGCATTATCATTTCACTTCGGCCAGCTTAAATATTGCCGCCATCTCGACTATGCTAGGTACAGATGAGCGCAGACATGGATAATGGCTATCGCCTGGTCTCGGCAGTATTCCTGCGCCTGCTGGGCGTCATCTATCTGATCGCCTTTGCCTCAATTGCTCTCCAGGTCGAAGCGCTGGCAGGCAGCCAGGGTATTCTGCCCATCGGCGAACGGCTGCTGGAGTTCAGCACCGACCTCGGTTACGACCGCTATTTCAGGCTGCCGACATTGTTCTGGCTGAATGCCAGTGATGCCGCCTTGAACGGCGCCGCCATCGCCGGCTGTATCGCCGCTTTATTCATAATGTTGCAGCGCTACTCGCGGCCGGCGCTCATTGTCGCGTATGTCCTGTACCTGTCGCTGTTCTACGCCTGCTACCCGTTTCTGAACTTTCAGTGGGACGCCCTGTTGCTGGAAACCGGGTTTCTGGCCATTTTCCTGACACCGCAGTCGCGGGTCGTCATTCTGCTGTTCCGCTGGTTGCTGTTTCGGCTGCGTTTCATGTCGGGCATTTCCAAACTCTCCAGCGGCGACCTGCAGTGGGCCAATTTGACGGCACTGGATACCTATTTCGAGGTGCAGCCATTACCCAACCCGATTGCCTGGTATGTACACCAGTTCCCGGAGTGGCTGCTGCGCTTTGGTACCGTTGCCACACTCGTCATTGAAATCCTGGTGCCCTTCATGATGTTTTTGCCGCGGCGCTGGCGCTTTGCTGCCGCCTGGATCACCATTTTCTGGCAGGTACTCATCATCCTCACCAGCAATCACAACTGGATCAATTTTCTGACCATCATCCTGTGCCTGTTCCTGTTCGATGACAGGGCCCTGCGCCGCGTGCTGCCCGGACGCTTGCCGGCACTATTGGGATGGAGAGCATCAACCACAGTTCGCGCCCACCCCATCAAGCAATATGCCGTCGCTATCCTCGCGGCTTTTGTCCTCAGCATCGGTACCCTGAAGACCTACGAAGTGGCAACCGGTGAACGCATACCCGGCTGGATAGGCGACACGATGAGATTGTCGTCTGCCTACAGCATCACCAACGCGTACCATGTGTTTCCGACCATGACGACACGGCGGATAGAGCTGCAGGTGCAAGGCTCACATGACGGCCTCGACTGGCAAACGTATCATTTCAAATACAAGCCGGATCAACTCGAGCAGCGCCCGCAGTTCATCATCCCGCACCAGCCACGCCTTGACTGGCAGATGTGGTTCGTGACACTGCACCCGCGTCATCTTCCCTGGTTTGGCTATTTCCTCGAGGCACTGCTGGAGAACTCCCCCACCGTAACGACACTGCTGCAGCACAATCCCTTTGCTGATGAAGCGCCGCGTTACCTTCGCGTTAGCGCATGGGAGTACCATTTCACCGACCGTGAACAACGCGAACAAAGCGGCAACTGGTGGCGGCGCGAACCACTGGGCCCGTTTACACCGCTGCCAGGGATAGCGCGCCGCGAGCCAAGTGTGGAATGACCGCGAACAAAATATTAATATCACGGTCATAGCGCTGTAATACAACTACGTATACACTGACGCGCATGAACGAGATACTGAAGACAGCCATACATGATCAGCGTGTCGCGCTGGCCGGTATGCTGTCGCCTCCACTCGCCGATCTGGCACAGCAGTGTGCCAACGTGTGGGGTTCGCGCGAGGACCTGGACATCGTTCTGACTGACGGATTCCGTTCCGTACCGCATTGTCTGTTTCTGTATGCCATGGACGCCAACGGCATCCAGATCAGCGACAATGTTGGTCTCGGCGGACTGCTACCCGAGCACTTCGGTCGCGACCGCTCCGGTCGTCCGTATATGCGCGAGTCGGTACCGCCGTGGGGGTTTCTGCTTTCCGATGCCTATCTCAGTCTGCGGGTTAACCGGCCATCACTGACGGCCCTGCAAGTCGTGCGCCGCGACGACGAAATGCTTGGGTTTATCGGCGCCGACTTTGACCTGCGCGACCTGCCTGCCACGGCCGAGCGCTATCAAGAACCTGCTGACTGGCGACAGATCAAGGGCGACCCGTCAATCCGTGGCACGGTATTCCAGCAACATCGCACCGAGAGTGTGATGGACCGGAATATGGAACCGGCCTGCGCCATCCTTAAAGAACTGTTTACCGATCGCGGCCTGTTCCAGGCGGTGATTCACTTCTCCAGCAGCCGTACCACCGTCTGGTTCATGGAGGACCCGTATCGCTACCGCATCCTTGACCACGAGGCACTGAGTGACCCGGATATCTGTCTTTTATATCCACGAACGCCTTACCCGGAGGAAGCGGTTATTCCACGCAAGGATGTCGTCAAGGTATTAAACGGTATGCGGCAACTACGCATGGCCGATGAAACGCTGTACCTGCGATCGTCCTCGATCAATATTTTTAATGGCCTGGTGAGTCTGACATTCTCCTGCGACGGTACCCACTACATGTCATGGCAGGAGTTTCTCGACAAGGACATGACCTTCTGGGTCGGCTGCGCAGCGTAGAGCGCCTTGCGAGGTGCTGCTACGCCACCAGACCCAGTTGCAGGAGCGGATCGCATCCGCGATTATCCAGGCGTTCTTGCGCCGATTATAAATATCACCTGAGCGTAATTCCCAACCACTCACTCCAGGCTTCGAACAGTGACTGATCAACAGCAGCCACTGAAGAACGCGGCGTCAATGCGTGCGTAAAGATGGCTTCACCGTCGAGGGTGGTCGAATACCCGCCGGCGGCATCAAAGATAAAATTACCGGCCGCGTAGTCCCAGATATTCGAGCGGCCGTGTAGATACAGATGACAACGCCCGGCTGCCAGCCAGCACCAGTCCAGTGCCACCGAGCCAAAACTACGCTGCGAGGCATACGGTATCTGTGTCACCAGGCGGGTGGCAAGCGCCTTGTCAAGACGCTTGAAATCGATAAGCGCGGTCGTCTGGCCGAGTTCAAGCCCGGTTTGTGTAACCTGCAATGGACCATCATTCAACCGCGCACCCTGCTCACGACTGGCAGTAAAACATTCATCACGCACGGGGTCATAGACTATCCCAAGCAATACCTCACCCTGCTGCAACAAGGCCAGCGACACAGAGAAATAGGGAATGCCGGCGGCAAAGTTACTGGTGCCATCCAACGGATCGAGGCACCATACCGGTTGGCCACTGGCCAGCAGTTCGGTCTGTTCGGCGACCGTCATTTCTTCGCCAAGAAACACCGTTTCCGGCCACTGCTGCAGTAGCTGTGCGGCAATACGGGACTGCACTGCAAGATCCGCCTCGGTGAGTACGCTGCCATCACGCTTGTGCTGGCGCTCTACCCGGGCAAAACGCGGCAACAACTCCTCCTGCGCGGCAGGTATAATAATGTCTTTCAGTGCAGTCAACGAATACGTCATAGAGTATTTCTCACGGATTGCAGGGTTATCGGCTGGCCAGTGTCATGTCAGACTGTGCATTCTATACCAGTCGCAACGGATTTTTTCCCATGAAAGCCATTCACATGACAGCACCCGGACCGGCGGAGGATGTTCTCGCGGTCGTCGAGGTCCCTGAACCTGAGATAACCGCAGGCAGCCAGATCAAGGTCCGCCTGAAAGCAGCGGGCGTCAATCCCGTTGACACCAAGTTGCGCAGTCGCGGTATCTTTTACCCCGAGGCACTGCCGGCAATCCTAGGCTGTGACGGGGCCGGCATCGTAACAGAGATCGGTAACACGGTGACGCGTTTCCAGCCGGGCGATGCCGTCTGGTTCTGTCACGGCGGACTCGGCGGCGCACCCGGAAATTACGCCGAGTATACCGTGCTGGACGAGTCCGAGGCAGAAGCCAAACCGGCCGCACTCGGCTTCGAGGAGGCCGCCGCCCTGCCACTGGTACTGATTACCGCGTGGGAGGCATTGTTCGATCGCGCCGGACTAAACGAAGGACAGACTGTACTGGTCCACGCCGGTGCCGGAGGCGTCGGCCATGTAGCGATTCAACTGGCCAAATCGGTCGGCGCGCAGGTAGCAACCACGGTGAGCACAGCGGAAAAGGCGGCCTTCGCCAGGCAACTCGGTGCCGACAAGATCATCCCGTACACTGATGAGGACGTAAATGCAGCCATCAGGGACTGGACGTCGGAACGTGGGGTCGATGTCGTGCTGGATACCCTTGGCGGTGACACGTTCCGCAACAGTCTTGAACTGGCATGCGTCTATGGTCAGGTGGTCACACTGCTGGACCCGGGGAATGATGTCAGCTGGGGAACCGCCCGCAATAAAAACCTCGCTATCCACTTCACCCTGATGCTGACGCCGATGCTGCAAGACCTGCCCGACGCACGCAAACACCAGGGTGATATCCTGAATCGCTGTGCAGAACTGGTTGCAGACGGAACGCTTAAGGCAGGAATATCCATGACCCTGCCGCTTGCAGACGCCGCCAGGGCGCACCGCTTAATCGAGGCAGGTCATGTACAGGGCAAGATTGTGTTGACCCTGTAAATGCGCCACACAGTGTGCGGCGCCGGGGGATTATTTTTCTGGTTTTTCGAGTCGTTCAGCCAGCGCATTCAACTCATCGGCCAGTTCCTGAAAACAGTCATAACGACGAAGTTTTACCCGATGGCTGTAGAAGCCATCTCTCAATGCCTTGACATGGCGCATGATCGGCAGGGTCGGTCCGATCATGCGATGGGTATACACCGTAACCAGCACCACCATCGACACGATGTATCCCGCCAGCAACAGCAGGGACATGGATTTGAAGTCGTGCAGCTGCTGGTTGAGGATGGCCTGCACATATTCAGCCTGGGTCGTATTCTCGACCAGCGTGATATAGGTTTGTTCGAAGTACAACTTGCCAAACAAGACGGTGAGCAACATGAAACCCAGCGACAGCATCAGGGCATAGACGGCCAGTTTCAGCTGCAGCACGGGCTTCAGCAGCAAGTTCCTTGCCTTGCGGTGTTCGTTGAGCCCGAGACGCCTGAGTATGGATTGATCATTGTTCATGGTTGCATGACTCCCCGGAAGAGTCGGCTGCCCGCCACGAGACAGCCTGTTTAAAGGTGTATACAGGGTATCGCGGGGCGTCGGGATAGCTTTAGGGAAATTTGGCCGGATACGTTCAACCGGCACGCGCCAACAGTGGCCAGCACAGGGGTAAGCTGCGTAAGCTACTGGAATGCCGACAGGATCCCTGGCAGGCACTCTGAAATCGGCGCTGCAACGTGAGGGAAAATATTTACGCTAGCCGATTAGCATCCTGGCCAGACTGGAAACCCAGCAACACGGATACAACCATGCCGGCGCTCCACAGCAGGAATACGGCAGACCACACGATCAGCGCCTCTGCCATGGTAATGCCGAACAGCAACTCCGGTGTGTAGCCACAGGAGGTCTGCACCTTGAACATGGCCGGAAACCAGCTATCGAGGGCGAACCATGCCGGCATACCGAGATCAAGGCCACAATCACTGAAAGTAAAGCCGCGCTCTGTACCCAGCAACTGGTAAGACCGCTCCAGCATGCCAATGGCAATCACAACGGTCAGCATATGTGCCAGCAGGTTCATGAGCGCGTTGCGCCGCATCCAGATGGCTGCCAGTGATACAAAAATCAAAGCCATCACCCAGATACGCACCTGTATGCATAACACGCAGGGCTGCAGCTCCTGTATGTATTGATAATAAAGTGCAACACCCTCGAAACACAGGCCAATCACAACCAGCAACACCCAGTAAGTAGCACTGTTACTGATTTTTGCAAGCCGCCCAAACACACCGTCGTTCATGATTACCACCTTGTGACATGCTATTGCAGCACCTTGCGCTGCGCTTCCGTTTATATAAATAACGCTATACCGTTGCAGGGGCATTGCACCCACAGGGTGCCACGCTTTCAGTATCTGAATCTGCAACAGGAATATCGAAACACTATACCTCAATATTAAACAGTTAACAGAGCATCCCGCCACGCCATCACTGGTTAAAACACAGGCGCTCACCTACTATTCTGATTATGGGACATAGCGCATTCTCCGTCACCGACAGGACCGATGCAGAAGCGGCCGTCGTGTTCGTGCGCGAAAAACTGTCCGGCTATGACCTGCGGTTACTCGACTGGGTGCGCCTCTATCCGATGACAACGACACAGCACCAGTCACAACTCAGTGGCGAGTGCCCGCCCGTCACACTGAGCACCTGCTGGAAGCCACGTGATACAGCCACGGCCAGCAATCCACCGTTGCCACAGCACAAATACCGCATCAAGGTGAATGTCTGGCAGGGCAATGACTACCCGGCCGAGGAAAGCAACTGGGGGCGTATCCCGCCACGCCCCATCCGGCGACGCAGCATCCCGGACCGCTACACAACACGCGGCCTGTGCAGGTGGCGTTATCCCGACAGGATGGTCGCCACGGTACACGGCCTCGCCCGGCCACTGTTTCTGTATCTCGCCAGCACGCGGCAGGTGCCACTCAACCCGAGTGATAGCAATGCCAGTGCATGGGGTCATCGATGGGCCGTTGAATGGCTGAGGAAGCGTCACCAGGAACGCGATGCGGAGGCCATGATCGCCCAGTTAATGCAATGGACACTGATCCAGAGCCAGGGACTGTAATCAGTTAGCACGCCTCTAGCCGGGTTACCCGCGTTTGGCTTGTGCTGTGCTAATCGATGGACAGACTGGCAAGTTCATCGTCCGGGACAGGCTCATGATCGTCAGCAGGTAATACCATCATGGCCGATTCCAGTACCGCGACGTGCTCCCCGGCTGATAAATCACGGCTCAGACGCTGCAGACGGGCGCTCAACCCGGGGTCCGACTCTGCACGCCGCCAGAACTGCAGCAGCCCCGCAGGCGCATACTCCGAACTCGCAAGGATCAGCAGCGCGATTTCAGCCATCTCCTCGACCTGCTGCTCATCATATACGCGATCCAGCTCATCGAGATCGGCCGCTTCAACATACAACCAGCGCGTCATACCGGGGCCACTGACGGCCACGACACCCTGCGTGAGGAGCATGATACCGAGACTGGCGGCAATATCGGTTACGCCAAATATCAGCTCCGAACCCAGGTTGAATTCAACCGGATCGGTGTGGCGCGCCAGTCCGTGGGCGATTTCACAGGCCAGCAGGCCGGCGAGTTCATCCTCATCACCGACCACGTCAAAGATACCCGACCAGAGCAGGATGGTGTTGCCCTGGATTGCACGCACATCGACAATATCAGGCGCATCAAACAGATAAACCTGCCAGTCATCGGGAGATGTGCCCGCTGCCACCGCCAGCTGCGCAAACAGGTGCAGCAATTCATAGTACTCCTGGCTGCTGTCATCAAGCACGTAATCTTCACTCAGTTCATCGATCACCTCGTCAACATGTTCCTCCACGAGCACGCTCGGTGTAGCAGGCATGGGGATGCTGCCGGACGGAATACGAGCAGGTTGAACGGTGCAGGCGATAAGTACACTCAGGCCTGAAAGAGTGACTGCCAGCTGTTGTAGTTGTTGTTTCAGCTTGTGCATACCCGCTCATTGCATCACAACCGGGGCCACGCATTCAACATCACCCGGGCGAAACAGCACCCTCGCCGCTCCAAATGACACGTTCAACCCCGCAAAACGGGAGAGCAGACACAGACTTGCGGCCACATGCTCGATAAACTTCTAATTGCATTCAGGACCCGATTCGGTCAAAGTACGCACCCATATCAAACAAAGGTGATGTGGATTATGAAAAAGCTATTGCTGCCCTGCTATCTGTCACTCACCCTGTTCGCCGCCACCAGCCTGGCCGCGGACAAAGCCACGCAGCTGGCAAAACTGGAAACCGACCCGGCCGGCGGACAAGCCGCCGCACACTCACCCTGGGAATCACTGAACCCTAAAAAACTGCAACTCAAATCGAGTGCGGTGCTGGTACTCGACCAGCAAGGTGAGGCCGTCTACGCCAAGCAGGTCAGCGAAGCACAACCTATCGCCTCGATCACCAAGCTGATGACCGCCATGGTTATCCTCGATAGTGATCTGGACCTGCAGGAGAAGATCACCATCACCAAGGAAGACCGTGACCTCATCCAGCTGACCGGTTCCCGTCTGCAATATGGAGCCACCCTGACGCGCGGACAAATGTTGCAGCTGGCATTGATGTCCTCCGAGAACAGGGCTGCCGCGGCCCTCGCCCGCACCTGGCCACAAGGCAAGGCGGCATTCGTCGAGGCCATGAACAAAAAGGCCGACTCGCTTGGCATGCATTCCAGTCACTTTATCGATGCTGCCGGCCTGGATGCCGGAAATGTGGCATCCCCCAGGGATTTGGGAAAGATGGTGCATGCCGCCATGAGCTACCCGCAGATTCGCAAGGCAACCACGACCACCTCAGCCAGTGTCTACCCCTACAAGGGGCGCGGTGAACTACGTTTCAACAACACCAACCGCCTGCTGAAAAATGAGGCCTGGCACATCCAGCTGAGCAAGACCGGCTATCTCAACGAGGCTGGACGTTGCCTGGTAATGCAAACAGAGATTGCCGATCAACCACTCACTATCGTACTACTCAACTCCTACGGCAAACTGACTCCCTTCGGCGACTCCAACCGTATCCGCAAATGGATTGAAAGCGGTATCTAGGAGCCTGTCGGATTTACTTTTTCCCTGATTCGTCCCACGCATCAGGCAAGTTTAACGCCCGTTTAATCCGCTGGATAATGGCCTCGACGCTGCTGGCACCGGGAATACCGGTGCCTGCCGTGATATGGCGACCGTCACGGGTGTGCACCTCTATCTGGTAATAGGCCCGCGACCGGGTTCCCTGGCTGGCCTGCATACCGATAGATCGTTCAATGGCAGTGATTTCCGCTGCGTCAACATGGCGCGTAAAGCGCAAACCGAAGAGACCTCGCACCGTCTTGAGCCCCTGCCTGTCCGCCGTGACGCGCAATGAATTCCCCAGCAGATAGACTCCCCAGGCAAGAATCAGTACACCGAAAAGGGCAAACAAGCCGATAAACAGATTCGACAAGCCGTCTTCATCTGCCAGCGCATGGAACAGCCATGCAAAACCCACGAAACCGCCGCCGGTAAGCAGCGTACCGAGCGCCAGGCCCGGGTGACGCAGGTAGGGGTAATACAGTTCAATACCCGCACCGGTTTCCCTGATCCGGACGACCTTTTCGGATGGCACCAGCACACCCGATTCTATCCGCTGCCCCCTGACCTGATCACGCGCGGTCTGCGGACCGGCATTTTTAAACACCGGAATTTCCCAGCCGCGTTCAAGATCGGTGCCTGGTAGACTCGCCGAGATGTGTACAGTCCATTCGTTCCAACTGTCACCACCGTCGCTGCTCTCGGGCAAATCACCCGGGGGATGGAACAGGAAATGCAGCCGCGTGCCATACATTCCGGCACGCACTTCCGCGAGTTGTTGATCCTGCCATTTGACGTCGCGTACCGTTTGCCTGCTTTTATTGGATCGTCTCGTATAGGCATGCTGGCAGGTCAGCGTGACGTGGAAGCGGTAACTCGAATGATAGGCAAGCCGCAATTCCACCGTGCCAGCGACGTCACCACCGATCGCCCCGGGAAACGGATCCATGTGTAACAGCGTGCTGCCGAAGCGCCGCCAGTTGAGCGACTGGCGAATGGCCCATATCAGCAGGCCAAGCCCCACCAGTGGGAAGATGAGCGCGACCCAGGCAAGTTGATTGCCCTTGGCCAATTCTGCGGGAAGAATGAACGGAATGGGGGAAGAGAGTGCATTCCAGAAGAGCGTAAAACCCCAGGCGAACCACAGCATGCTCCTGGCACTGGAGCGGATGTGATTGTCGCTCCATGCCGCCCTCGCCTGCCAGTCCGGGAGACCGGGCGGCACGGACTTCGGGGTGCGATTGAAGTACCACAACACCACTGCACCAAAGCCGCCAAAGACGACGACAAAGATCATCTTGAAACCCAGCAGACCCCAGCGCAGTTCGCGATCAAAGATGGATTCAGACGGGTCGCGGTGATTCACCCACAGCGTGGTGTGAGTCTGTCCCTTGAGGCTGCGCCAAGTATCGCGCTGCCAGTTGCCGACATTATCACTACCGCCGTCGGCAATGCCGACACGATCGCCGCTGTAGTGCTGACCGTTGTAGTCATACTCGAAACGGGCGGTTACTTTATAGGTGGTACTGTCACCGGAATCGTTTGTCTCCAGGTCGACGGCGACCACCGCCGCCGGCACCTGCACCCAGTCGCGCATGCGTAGGGCATCCCACAGGTTGGGGACCACACTGAGCAACAGGAATCCGGCCCCGACTGCAAAAAACAGCAGGCCAAACAGCATGGCCGCCCGGTAACCACCACGCTTGTCCTGTGTCGCTGTAACGCTGCTGTGTTTCATATGGTTTGCCAACCTTTGCCGCCCCGGGCACGCTAACCTGGATACAGATCCTGACTGGCGGGTGGCTACTTGCCCTGCAGGTACCAGCGATCGTGGAACGTCGCCACCCAGCGGGGTTTGTAGGCCACTGTCAGCGAGATCACCGCACCGTTCAGGAACCCCTCGCCGAACATTAACATCGGCAGTATCAGCAGAAAATTATTGCTGATACTGTCAACCGGGTGCACACCCGCCTGATGCTGGATGAAGGCGCTGGCGAGACCGGCCAGCAGCATCGACAGCGCCCCCGCCAGAAACGCATTGACAAAGATATAGATAAAGAAATTATGCGGCAGCCTGCGCTGACAGACATACAGGAAGACCCGGGTAAACAGCACCGGCACGACGCCCATGACCAGCGCATTGACACCGAAGGCCTGCCACCCTGCCGGTCCCTGCCAGGTGGTGATAGCCAGCACGATGCTGATCGCGAACAGCGCGAACTGCCATTCGAACATCAGGCACAGGAACGTCGCACCCAGCAAGTGATAGTCAAAACCGCGCTGGATACCGCCACGCAGGATCCACAGCACGATGAGCAGGATAATGGCCCCGAAATACACGTGCGAGGCCTCGTTGTCGATGATCCTCGACCAGGGAGCTGTCAACAGCGCCATGAGCAGAAACAGCACATAAATGGCTGCCGTACTCCACAGGAAACTGTGCGGGATCAGATTGGCGGGTATATCCATAGTGCTGCTTGCAACGGCAATCGTGACGACTGCCTAATTCGCACCGTTACCCGCCCGGGCGTCCGCAAGACCTTCGCTCATTAACGGCCGGAGCGTGGTCAGCAACGACTTGAACAGCAACCTGTTTTGCGTCTCCTCAGCCGCCAGCAGGGTCTTCATGTGTTGACGCTGTGTTGGCATGGAAAAACAGGCGGGACAGGAGTCGGCGATCACCGGCAGGGCGTTACTCTGTGCGAAATCGTGTGTCTGCCGTTCTCGCACATAGACCAGTGGCCGGATGATGCGCAGGTCGCCGTCGTCGTTGACGTAATGTGCCTTCATGGTCTGCAGCCGGCCACCGTGAAAAGCCGACATCAGGAAGCTCTCCGCCAGATCATCGAGGTGCTGCGCCAGCGCTATCACGTTGCAGCCATGGTCACGCGCCGTCTGGTACATAAAACCGCGCTTCAGGCGCGAGCAGAAGGCACAGTAGGATTTCCTGCCCATGTGCTGCTTTGCCATCTCCATGATGGGTTTGCGCACATAGTGGTATTCAACACCGAGCCCCTCCAGGTACGGAATCATCGGCGACGGATCAAAGTCACCGGCCAGGGGGTCCACCGTCATCGCGGCGAGGTCGAACTTAAGCGGCGCGCGCTGCTGCAGGTAGTGCAGGATATGCAGCAATGACAGCGAGTCCTTGCCACCCGACAGCCCGAGGAGTATCCGGTCGCCGTCACGGATCATGCTGAAATCCGCAATCGCACGCCCCGCAAGCGATGCCAGCATCCTGGATGGTTTGATAAAATCCGCCATGATGCTCGAATGATGCCAGAAATCGGCACTGCGGGGCTAAATGATGGCAGGCCAGTATGTCACTGACTTAAGAACTCTGCCACGGAAACACACGGAAGGTCACGGAACTATTTTCGGTAAGTTAATTTATTTTTCCGTGTTTTTCCGTGTGCTTCCCTGTGCTTCCGTGGCCAATTGTACTTTATATATTCATGAGACTGCTTAAGTAAGCACCATTAATCACATACACTATTTTCCTTACTGGTTAAATACTCTTAAACTATCGTGACTCTGGCCCCCATGGCACTGAACCCTTTATTCACCCGACTCTTCCACGTATTGTCTCCCCATGACCACTGACCACGAGAAGCTTTGCAAGCAATGGATGTCGCAGGGACTGGCCCGCGACACCCTCAACCCGGACCCGATCAAGCAGTTTGAACTCTGGTATAACCAGGCCATCGACGCGCAGGTCCCCGAACCCAACGCCATGAGCCTGGCCACGGTGGACACCGATGGCCAGCCGTGGCTACGAACCGTGCTGCTGAAACTCTACGATGAGGCCGGCTTCGTGTTCTTCACCAACTACGAAAGCGCCAAGGCACGGCAGATGGAGGCCAATCGCAAGGTCGGGCTGCTGTTTCCGTGGGTCGCACTGGGTCGACAGGTCAAAATCAGCGGCATCGCCAAAAAGATCCCGACCGCGGAATCAATGAAATATTTCGCCTCACGTCCCCGTGGCAGCCAGATAGGCGCCTGGGCCTCACCGCAAAGCCAGGTGATCTCCTCGCGCTCGCTGCTGGACGCCAAGGTCGACGAGGTCAAGCGCAAGTTTGCCCGGGGTGAGGTGCCACTGCCCTCCTTCTGGGGTGGCTACCGCGTAACGCCGTTTGAAATCGAGTTCTGGCAGGCCCGCGATAACCGTCTGCACGACCGCTTTGTGTACACCATCGATGAGGACGGCTGGTCGATCGAACGTCGAGCGCCATAGCCGCAATCGAATCCCGCCTGCACGGCCCTGCTGTCCAGTCGCTCAGACCTCGTTTGGCATCTGTGACGGTATTTCAACAGGTTGCCCGGGCGGGATGCCCAGTGGCGGCTCCGGCGTGGACTCGGGCGGCACATCAGGAGAAACATCGGGCGGCACATCCGGTTGCGGCGCCTCCGGCGGATTGCCCGGTGGTATTTCCGGATCACCCGCACGCACAGGACTGTGACTGTACATGGACATGATCAGTTACCTCGTCAGCATTGCTATATTAATAGTCTAGCCCCGAATAGCGTCCATGTACCCAACAAAATCATGATTGTATTGTGTCCGCGGCGCTGTCGCGCAGTAGAGTAAGCCATGTCCCGGGTGCAGCTGCGATTTTATGAAGAGCTGAATGATTTTCTGGCACCCGCACTGCGCAAGGTCGATATCGTACACACCCATGAGCGGCGCGCCTCGGTCAAGGACGTGATCGAGTCCTTTGGCGTACCGCACACGGAAGTGGACATCATCCTGGTCAACGGCCAGTCGGTGGATTTTTCCTACATCGTGCAGGACGGTGATCGCATCAGCGTCTACCCGATGTTCGAGAGCCTGGATGTGAGCCCGCTAGTACGCCTGCGACCGGCACCGCTGCGCTCACCCGCCTTTGTGCTGGACACCAACCTTGGCCGGCTGGCGCGTCACCTGCGGCTGCTGGGCTTTGATTGTCTCTATCAAAATGATTATGACGATGACACCGTCGCCACGATCT
>Ga0316191_10000968_pt1 | contig 19671 bp, 18 predicted proteins | sample Eddworburr2cm_MG_FD_204928 | JGI IMG/M metagenome (GOLD analysis project Ga0316191, IMG submission 204928) | Coastal sediment microbial communities from Maine, United States - Eddy worm burrow 2 cm | ecosystem: Environmental > Aquatic > Marine > Coastal > Sediment | place: USA: Maine... | reverse complement strand
TCATTCCGCGGGCTGTCGGCGTCATATCCGAGGTGGAGAACCCTGGGTTCGCAGCGTTAGAGGGCGTCGTTGAGGCGGGTCGCCTCGCGTTCGCGGAGGCCGACCCGCACCTTCAACAGCTCGACCTGCTGGTCGGCGTACTTCTCGCCACCCTTGATCGGATGATCCGCAAGCCAGGCCTCGATGTCCGCCGCTATCTCAGGCTCCGAACGGTTCGGCAACAGGTCGAGGATTCTCCTCCCGGTCGCCGGCGGCATCTGGTCGAGCAGAGCATCCCAGTTCTCTTTCATCAGCTCCCAGACCCGCGGGCCGTTCGTGCGTTGGCCGAGCATGATGGCGATCACCCAGAACGCGTCCTGTCGACGGATCCGTCCGTCCAGCACCATCTGGAAGAGCTCTTCTGCGCCGTCCTGGTCCGGGACCACGGCCGCCGCGCGGATGTACTTCACGACCTCCTGCGGCGTGTCGGATGCTTCCGAGATCGCCAAGAAACGCTCGAAGTCCGAGAAGTCGCCATTGCCCGCAACGACGCTGAGGGCCGCGTCGGCGACCTCAGCATCGACCGGCTCGCCCTCCCGCACTTCCTCGAAGATGGCACGTGCGCGACGCTGGGTGTCCTCATCGTCGCCGAGGTTGCCAAGTGCGCTGATCAGCGTTCCGCGGAGCTTGCGGCTGCGGTCGTCCTCGCCATCGGCGGGACTCCACCCCATCTCCTCGGCTTTGCCGGCGACGAGATCTCGCACGTAGCCCTGGAGCGCCGGACGGCTATCAGGCGCCGCCACCCGGTCGAGTTCGCCGAGACCGGCGAGCATCCGCTGCCAGACGTCGACTTCGGATTCCTCGCCAAGTTCGCCGACGAGCGCCAGGTAGTCCGTTGCGTCGGAGCCTCCCTTGAGTACATCCGCCCACGCGTCCGAGATCGTCGCGTAGCGCTCTTCGCTGCCGAGCGACGGGAGCCGATAGCGCAACGCCTTGCGCAACTCCGGCGAGTACGCGACCCGGTAGAAGCCGCCAGCACCGGCGTTGACCACGAGATCGTCTCCTGCCTCAACCGTGACCTGGTCGTCGGAGAGCAGCATGCGCTCTTCTCCCGAGGACGACCGAAGCAGGACGGGCAGCTTCCACTGTTGCTCTCCGTCGCCGAAGTAGCGGAACTGCTGCTGGGTGAGGGTGTACTCCCCCGGGCCACCGTCGACGCGCACGCGCGGGAACCCGCCCTGGAAGATCCAGGTGTCCATGATCTCCTTGACCGGCTCACCCGACGCGGCCGCCAGTGCCGACCAGAGGTCGTCGCCATCCGTGTTCGCGTATGCGTGGTCCTTCAGGTAGGAACTCACCCCGAGCCGGAATGCCTCTTCGCCGAGGTACAACTCGAGCATCCGGAGCACCGAAGCGCCCTTCTCATAGGTGAGCGAGTCGAACATGGCGTTCGCTTCTTCCGGCGACCCGACGGGGAACTCGATCGGCCGGGTCGCGGCGAGGGCGTCGGTCTCCATCGAGTGAACGCGGTCGGACGAGAACGCGAGCCAGACCTTCCAGTCGGGTCGGTACGCATCGATGCACTTCATCGACGCGAACGTGGCGAACGCTTCATTGAGCCAGATCCCGTTCCACCACTTCATCGTCACGAGGTCGCCGAACCACATGTGGGCGATCTCATGGGCGATGACCTCGGCGACTCGCATCATCTCGTTCTGGGTCGCCTTCCGAACATCGACGAGGAGTGCGGTCTCGCGGTACGTCACGGCGCCCATGTTCTCCATCGCGCCCCATGCGAAGTCCGGGATGGCGATCTTGTCCATCTTGCCGCCGGGATACGGGATGTCGTAGTAGTCGGCGTAGTACCGCAACGAGTGGGCGGCAACGTCGAGAGCAAAGTCTGTGAGACTGCCCTTGCCTGCCGGATAGGCGATCCGCAGGGGTACTCCGTCGACGTCGACGGGATCGGTAACTCCGAGTTCGCCGACGATGAACGCCACCAGGTACGTGGACATCTTCATCGTGTCTTCAAAACGGACCTCGACCTTGCCGTCGCCGGCGTCGGACCGTGCGACTTCCGCCGCGTTCGAGATCGCCGTCAGACCGTCGTCCACGATCAGCGTGACGCCGAACGTCGCCTTGAGATCGGGTTCATCCCAGCAGGGAAATGCTCGGCGGGCTTCGGTCGCCTCGAATTGCGTGGTGGCGATCGTCTTCTCGACCCCATCCGGGTCGGTGTAGACCGATCGGTAGAAGCCGCGGAGGTCGTCATTCAGTATCCCGTCGAAGGTGATGTCGAGCTTCCATGCTCCCGCGTCGGCCGTGCCGTCGAGGGTGAGCGTCGACCGCTCGGACTCCTCGTCGGTCTCGACGGTCGCGCCGAGCCGCTGCCCGGAGTCGTTAATCAGAGCTACCTCCCCCAGGGTCAACTCCGCCGTGTTGAGGACGATGTCGGTGACGGGTTCCATCACGTCAACATCCACGACTACATGACCACCAAAGGTCGCTGCGTCGAGATCGGGTGTCAGCGTCAGTTCGTAGTGGCTCGGGATGACGGTGCGGGGCAAGCGGTAGTCGGCTTCGGACGGCACAGGTCGCTCCTCTTGGATCGGCAAACAGGCCAAGGATACCGGTGCCTCACAGTGGCCCAATCCCACGGCCGCGATCGGCCGGGATGTCCACTGGTGGCCCGGCTAGCGCATCCGGTCCAGATTCGCCTTGACCGGATCGTCGAGCGCAGCCTCTTCGTCGACGGGCGCTTCGTAGCGGAGGATCCACAGACCGGTGTTCAGGTCCGACACGTAGATGAGGTCGCCGACGACGAACACGGACCACACCAGCGGCATCCCGATGTTCCCATTCGGCGAGGCGAAGTGGCGCTGAGGGTCGACCTTGGTCGGGGCAACGAACGATGCAACCTCCACGGGCTCCGATGGGTCCGCAAGGTCGACGACCCGGAGACCGCCGGACAGCCACGTTGCGTAGAGGAGGTTCCCGCTCACCACCGCATCCTGCGCGACATAGAGGCCGTCGAGGGCGAGTCGTCCCTCGGCCGTGGGCAAGGCGTCTTCGATCGCATACAGCGACGCGAGGAGTGGATCTGCAGCACCGCTGGCATCGAACAGCACACTCGTCCCCCACGACGGCTCGGCACCTTCGTCTTCGAGGGGATTGAGATCCCGGTGGTTGACGACCAGCACCTGGGTTTCGGTGTCGAAGGCAGCGGAATCCGCGTTGCCTTCGCTGTGCCCGAGTGTCGCCGTCCGACCGACCATCTCGGGTTCAAATGGATCGGTGAGATCGAGGACGACAATGCCGGCATCCCATTGCGCCACGAACGCCCGACTCCCGTCGGGATCAATCGTGATCCCGCGTACTGGGAAGTCTCTCAGGTCGGCCTCGGCGAACACGGCTTCCCTGATGGTCTCGGGCGCGTCCCGCCGGAAATCCCAGTCGGAGACGGTCCGCGGACGTTGCGGGTCGGTGATGTCGACGATACGCAGATCGCCGATCGCGGCTTCATGGTCGAGGAGGGAATTCGGGGACGACGCCACGACCAGCACGCGATCCGACTCGACCCACACGTCGAAGTCGTGGATCCCAACCGTTTCCGCACCCGTCCGGTAGGTGCTCAGCCACTCGGGGGCAGCAGGATCGGTGACATCCCAGAGCACCAGGCCACGGAATGCGCTCTCGTTCGCCGGATCACACGGACCGTGGGCCACGGCCGCAATCGTCCCGGTGAACGCCTCAGTATCGATCGGTCCCGCCCAGACTGCCTCGGTGCTGGTCCCCGGATACTCCGTCGAGATGGCTGCCAGTTCAACTGGTTCCGCCGGGTCGGTGACGTCGTAGCGGCGAACGCCGGTCGCAGGGCAGGCCTCACCGCGTCCGAGCGTGCTGAGGTAGGCGACGCTGCCGTTGACCCACACATCCGCGTTGAATCCCTCGGTAAGGGAGACGTGTCCGACAAGCTCGAGTCCGTCGAGAATCGGTTCATCGGTGATGTCCGGAAGGATGTAGAGCGTGGTCTCGCCATGTCGTCCGGTGAGCACCGGGTACGGGTTGACGGGAGTCCCGTCGGGCATCCGGAGTTCGAAGTGAAGATGGGGCGCTGAGGGGCTGGCGTTGCCCGTCCATCCGACGAGGCCGATGGCGTCCCCCGCTGCAACCGCATCGCCCACGGCGATATCGGTCTCGATGATGATCTCGACCGGTTCGGCGGCTTCGGTCTCGGAGGCGGGTTCTGGGTCTTCGGCAGGCTCGGGCGCGGCTTCGTCCGTGGCGGACTCCTCGGCCTCAACGGGATCGGACTCGGTGCCATTCGCAACGGGTTCCTCGGCGGCGGGATCCTCGGACTCGGTCTCCGCAACGGCATCCGTAGCCGGTTCCTCGGGCGCGGCAGCTTCGGCAGGCTCCTGAGTGATCGTCTCGGTGGTGAATGCGAGGCTGTCGAGGTGCAGATACCTCGTGGTCCAACCGCCGGCGTGCGTGATCTCAACGAACAGGCCGGCCTTCTGACCCACGTCGATCCGAGAGATGACGCCGTCCGCTGCTGCAAGCACCGACGTCATGTGTGGTGCGGAGATGTCGTTGCCGAGATGCAGGCGGATGCCGCCGTCGCGGATTGCCCCGAAGGTGTCGCCGAATCCGGGGCTGCCGTCCACCGGGTGGGAGAGGCTAAAGGGAGGCGTGTAGTCGGCTGGGTCACCGACCTGCGGGGTGGCATCTCCGGCATAGGCGGGTACGCCGGCCAGCACCGTTACAAGCGCGAGGACCAGCACGAGGGGACCACCAACGAAAGCCTTCCGCCCTGCCACGGGGCCAGGATACTCCTTCCGGACCACTGAGTGCAGACGATCTGACACTTCGACCCCGAGGTCTCAGCCGTATTGGAGCATGCCCCGACGGGAGCGGATTGGGCGCCAGCCAATCGTCGCCGCTCGCAACTCTCTCGTCGTCGAATGGTGCGGTCGAGCCGATGTGATGGATTATCACGACGGGTTGGGACTGCCGCGTCTCCTCGTTGCCACCCATACCAGGAACGTCCGCCGGCATGAGCGCGAGCGAGATGCCAACCGTTTCCGATCGACAGTCAAGCAAGGCAGCCGCGGCTCCGACTGGCACATGGCGCTCAAGGACACATGCGTCCACGAGAACGTTGTGTGCGAAGCCGCTCTGACGGGAAGATCCGCCTGTGCCTTGAACGCCGTGAGAATCGACTCTTCCATCACATCAACTTCCGCTCCGCTGTCCCGCAGGCACTCGACCCGCTCTGACCAGCACCCTCGATCGCGGACCTGGCGGACTTCGACCCGGATCGAGGTGGACTCGCCGGGAGCCGGTGCAGTGCGCTGCGGCGCCGACTCGACACCACCGTACGGCGACGAGTCACCGCATCGGTACGGTCAATGTACCGCGTCATCATCGATCGGCGAGGAAGAGTTGGTCGAACCTCGACCGGATGGACGGAACGAACGCGCCGGACAGTCATTCCCAACGGATGACTGCGCTGGGCCCGACGTGTTCGCGACCGTCCGAACCCGCAGCGACGGTTTCCGACTTGATGTCGGTGCTGTGACCCGAGAGTATCCTGCTCGCAACCAGGAGGCACCTTTCATGAAACGGACTCTATCGATCATCGTCGTTGTCACAGCCATCGCTGCGGGCTGTTCGGACGGAGACGCCGCCGATCCACCCTCGACGACAACAGCACCAACCACCACGACAACAGCACCAACCACCACGACAACAGCACCAACCACCACGACAACAGCAGCAACCACCACGACAACAGCAGCAACCACCACGACAACAGCAGCAACCACCACGACAACAGCGCTTGGCGCAATCACTCCGGGCGAGGATCCGGATGTCGATGCGGTCGTGCTCGCGTATCAGATCGTGTTCTCCAGTGAGACGACGTATGAAGAGAAGGCGCCCTATCTCGTGGATCCAACGGGTCTCGAGGAGACAGTCGCCAAGTACCAGGAGACCGGCGAGTCCATGGGGGGCATTACTCTCGCCCCGAACGCGGTCACCATCGATGGCGCCGTCGCAGAGGTGCTGTACGACCTGCTCTTCGGGGGTACCCCGACCTACCCCGATCTGACGGGTGATGCAGTCCTGGTCGACGATGTCTGGAAGGTGACGCGGGAGATGTTCTGCGGGATGATGGCCTCGGCCCGAGTCGGCTGTCCTGCCGCGTGACGTCTGGCGCCGCGTATCGAGCCGTTGCAGGGGCGGTGCTCTTGGGCGCCATCGTTGCCACCGGCTGCGCGGACGACAGCGCTTCCTCCACGACGGAGACCGAGACTACGGCGGCTGCCGACACGACGGTTGCCAACGACACCACGGTGGCCCCAGAGCGTGTCTTCGTTGGTTTCGACGGGGTCGCCGTCGAAGCGCCGGATACCGCGAGGATCGTGACCTTGAGCGGTGATCTCACCGAGTTCGTCTTCGAACTCGGTCTTGGCGATTCGATCGTGGCAACCGATGTCACAACGGTTGCGCCCGAATCAGCCGTTCTCCTTCCCAAGGCAGGTCTCGGTCGATTCCTGACTGCAGAAGGTGTACTCAAACACGATCCGACGCTTGTGATTGGCGATGCCCAGACAGCGCCGATCGCGACGATCGAGCAGATCCGCACAGCTGGGGTCCCGGTTGCAATTCTGGACGTACCCACCACCTTCGATGGGCTCTATGCCAAGGTCTCTGCGCTCGGCACGCTCCTGGATGCATCGGCTCCCGCCGCCGATCTCACCGAACGGATGCGGTCCGAGATCGAAGCGGCATCGCCCGACGCCGAGGAAGGCGCTGCAGCACCGACGATCGCCTATGTCTACACACGAGGCCCTGACGTCATGCTCCTTTTCGGGTCGGGCATGACGACCGTACCCGTGATCGTTGCCGCCGGTGGCGTCGACGCAGGTACCGAGGCTCGGGTGAACGGAACGATTGAGGTTACCCCCGAAGCGCTCGCGCTGGCTGCGCCCGATGTGATCATCGTCCCATCCGAGGGGTACGAAGTTCTGGGTGGACTTGACGGCCTCCTCTCGATCCCCGGTGTGGCTGCCACGCCCGCAGGTGCTACCGGTGCGGTGCTTGCGTATCCCGAGGGGGATTTCCTGACCTTCGGACCGCGTATCGCCGACTCGATCGCTCTGCTTGCCGGCGACCTGGCGCTGTTGACCTCCGCACCGTGAACAGGATGCGCTCGCGGCTTCCCAACCGGGCCTGGTTCGGATTCGGGATTGTGGCACTTGTCGGGGTGATGGCTATCTCCCTCATGCTCGGGGCCTTCTCGATCAGTCCACAAGAGGTGATCGGCTGGATCTCTCGATCAGCTTCCGGCACGACGAGCGAGATGACCGACCGAGTTCTGTGGTCGATCCGGCTTCCGCGGGTTCTCGGCGCCGCACTCATGGGAGCAACGCTGGGAAGTGTCGGTGCCGTGTTGCAGGGCACCTACCGAACATCGCTTGCCGATGCCCACCTGCTCGGTTACTCCTCGGCGGCCGGAATAGGCGCCGCCCTCGGCTTCGCCGTCACCCCCGTTGGAGCAATCCCGTTCGTCCCGGTGCTCATCGCATCGTTGACGGCGGCCGCATTCGGCATCGGGTCCGCGGCTCTCCGGGCAAGGACCGGAACCGATCGTTTCATCTTGGCCGGTGTCGCCTTCGGGTTCGCCCTTCTCGCTTGGACCGGCGTATTCGTCCTGATCGTTGACAGCCCCCGCGTGCCCACACTTCTCTTCTTCGTATTCGGATCGCTTGCCGGGGCAACGTGGAGGATCCTCGCGATGACGACCGCCGTACTCATTCCTGCGCTCGTGTTGCTCTGGCGATACAGTCCCGGGCTCGATCTGATGGCCCTCGGCGATCGCGAGGCGACCCACCTCGGTTTCAACACGACCCGGCTCGTCCCGTTGATCGTCGGGACGGTCGGCGTTGCAGTCGGCGCTTCCGTGGTCCTCGGAGGAGTCGTCGGGTTCGTCGGTCTTCTCGTGCCGTTCGTGCTTCGACCGCTGATCGGACCCAGACATCGAACCCTCATTCCCGGTTCGGCGATCGTCGGAGCAATCGCTGTTGTTGTGTTCGACACGCTCGCACGAACGCTGGCTGCGCCTGCTGAGATACCGTTGGGCCTGCTCACCGCTGCGGTCGGCGGACCGTTTCTCGCATGGATGCTGCTGCGAAGGAACACCACATGAAGGTCGTCGCAACGTCGGTATCGTTCACCATCAACGGGTCATGCTTGGTGGGATCGGTCGGGTTCGAGTTCGATCAAGGGAGCCACGTCGCGATCGTCGGTCCGAACGGGGCCGGGAAGTCGACACTTCTGCGCCTCCTGGCAGGAGACCTACGACCAACAGCGGGAGCGATCACCTACGACGGGATCGAAACCACCCGATTCTCCGTCGCAGATCTCGCCCTCAAGCGTGCAGTTCTCGGGCAGCATCAGAACGAAGACGTCGCATTCAGCGTAGAGCAGGTGGTCGCGATGGGCCGCTACGCCTCCCGCCGTGACCCATCGGTCACGCCTACCGATGACCGACGATGTGTCGAGGCTGCCTTGAACGCGGTTGAGCTCGGCAATCTGAGATCGCGTTCGGTGACGAGCCTCTCTGGGGGTGAGTGCCAGCGCACGGCGATCGCCCGCGTGCTCGCTCAAGACACGCCTCTTCTGCTACTCGATGAACCAACAACGGCGCTCGATGTTGGACACCAGCAGATGGTCATGGAGATCATCGACACCCTTTCGGAACGCGGGCGCACCGTCATCGCCGTTCTTCATGACCTCAACCTCGCGACGAGCTTCGACCGAGTACTCCTCCTCAGCGGGGGGACGCTGTCCGCTCACGGAAGCGCGAACGAAGTTCTGACCTCGACGCGGCTGTCCGAGGTCTACCGCTATCCGATCGAAGTAGTCGACCACCCGCTCCGCCCCGGGGGGCTGATTCTTCCCCGACCTGTATCGTGAGCCGGATTTCAGGTGAATCGAGTATGCGATTCGGCGCCGATCGACGAACCGGCGGCGAGGGCGCTAGGCCCCGCTGTCCGTCTCGCCGGTCTTGACAGAATCGATGTCCGCGCCGAGAAGAACGAGGTCGATCGTCTTCGCGAGCAAGTCGTAGTTCACCGGACCAATGACCTTGCCAACAACGTTGCCGGAGCGATCGAGGAAGAATGTTTCGGGGAGGCCAGAGACGCCATAGGCGAATGCGGCACGCGACCCCTTGTCGATGCCATACACCGTCTCCGGACTCGCCCCCTGGCGTTCGAGGTACGAAAGTGCTTGTCCCTTGTCATCCTGGGTATTGACAGCGAGAAACGTCACGTCGTACCCGGCGTACTCGGCAGCGGCGGCATTGAGCGCAGCATGCTCCGCCCTGCATCCGCTGCACCACGACGCCCAGAAGTTGACCACGACCACGTCCCCCGCATATTCGGACAGACTGACCTGCCCCTCGCCGTCGAACGCCTCGAGCACGATCGGAGGCGCGGGCTTGTCGATGAGTGCCGACCCGACGACCGTCGGATCGGATCCAAGGCTTCCCGCCAGCGCGATACCAACCACCATGACGACCAGTCCGCCAGCGATAACGATCCAAACGAGCCGATTGCTCATGCGCGCGCCTCCTCAAGCATCGTCGCGACTTCGGCACGGATGTCCGTGGGCAGCTCGTACGTCAAGAGTCGTTCAAGCGGAACGATGGCAGCCTCCAAGTCACCCAAGTCGTATCGGATGTTGGCAAGGAACCAATAGGCCTGTGGATACTCCGGTTCCAGCTCAAGGGCGCGTACCACGTACGGTTCGGCGAGTTCGGGCTCGCCCGACAGGAACGTGAGCCACCCCACCCATGCAACCGTTGTCGGATCGTCGGGCTGCTGCTCGAGCGCGATCTCGTAGTGGCCCAGCGCCCGTGGAATGTTCCCCTCTTCCAGATAGCGGTTGGCGAGCGCGATCCGCATCCCTGGAATATCCGGATTTTGAGCGACGACGGCCTCCATCTCCTCGGCGGTGATTGATGCCAGGTCAACATTCGTCTGGCCTTCGATCACCTCGGTGGCAACGCCGTCCGACATCTCACCGGCCGGAGTCCGCTCCTGAAGCGAGAGGATCGCGATGACGGCGACCGCTATTGCGGCCACCCCGACGATCGCGGTCCCGGCGATCGCGCGGCCTCTGGAACGGCCAGCCTGAGCCGGGACGGTGTCGTCCTCTGCGATAGGAGTGTCCGGCTGGATCATTGCGAGTTGGTCCTCGAGAGCAGACCGCTCGGACTGATAGGCCAACCGCAGCCGATTGGCCGTAGCTTCATCGATTTCCCCGACATCCACTTGCTCGTCGAGTTCCGCCAGATCTCGATCCACCTGTGCGATCTGATCGGCAATGCGTGCAGCCTTCACTCTTCAGCTCCTACCGGTTCACGGTCCTTGCGTCGCATTCCGAAGATCGCGACTGCTCCGGCGGCGAGCACGCCCAAAGGCACCGCCCAAAGGGCGATCCCCCACCCGGTGCTCGGCGGATCGAGAAGCACCTGCTCCCCGTAGCTCGCAACGAACATGGCAATGATCTCGTCATCCGTGCTCCCTGCGGCAATTTCGTCGTCGATTCGCGCACGCAGGTCCTGCGCAAGCTCCGTCTGCGAGCCCGCAATGGATTCACCTGCGCAGATCGGGCACTTGAGACGGATCGACAGGTTGTAGGCGCGTGCCTCCGGGTCCTCGGTCGTCTCGCCCCCCGGCCAGAGCCCCGCAACCAGCACGCCGACGGCGACCACCGGCACAATCAGCCACGCGAGCATTCTGACTCGATCAGACATCGGCGGTCTCCTGCTTCTCATCTTGGTCAGACGCTCCAACCCCGCGTCGTGGTTTCCGACCAAGAGCGAGGACCCCGCCTGCGACGATGATTGCACCGCCAACCCACAGCAGCCACTGAAGCGGGAAGATCAGCACCTTCAGACGGATCCCTCCCTCGTCAAGGGCCGCGAGCGATAGGTAGACATCGTCGATCCACGTCGTCCAGACCTGTGGGGTTGTGATCACCTGGCCGAACTTCGGATACTCATGGAGCCTCGGCTCAAGCACCCGCCGTGTCTCGGTGCACGTCACATCGAGGACAGCGATTCGAGCTCCCGCAACATTGCGCTGTGGCTCAACCCTCGAGAACGACTCCTCGTACTTCAGACAGTATCCCTCGACGATGGCCGTCTCCCCGACGACGAGGGGGATCTCCGTCCGGGTCGCAAGCACCGACGTCGTGGCAATAGCGACAACGCTGAGAGCGATTCCGATGTGGGCGATCTGCCCACCCCAGAAGCCGCGCTCGTTCCGGATCGTGGACCAGAGTGCCGCAAGCCACGTCTTGCCACCTCGGTGCGCTCGTGACGCTTGATGGAGATAGAACGCCACAATGTTGCCGATCACGAATCCGGCAAGACCGACAACCACGACCACCGATACTGAAGACACACCCGCGAGCACGGTGACGGCTGCGGCCACGAGACCGACGTTGAGACCAACTCTCGTTCGTTGCCACAGAACCTTGCCCGTTGCCACCCGCCACGGCGCGGTTGCACCCGTTCCGATGGCAAGCAGTACGAGGACGGCAATCGGCACGGCGATCCGGTCGAAGAACGGTCGCCCAACGGCAACCTCTCGACCAGTGAAGGCTTCGACGAGCAGCGGATACATCGTTCCGAAGAGAACCGTGAAGCCGAACAGCGTCATCAGAAGGCTGTTGACGAGGATGAATCCCTCGCGTGACACCAGTGAGTCAAGGCGAGGTGACGATGCGACGACGTCCGAGCGCATCGCAAAGAGGACGAACGAGCCGATCAGGATGATCCCGAGGAATGCGAGCAGCAGTGGACCGACGCTCGAGAGGGCGAAGGCATGGACGGATGCGACGACGCCGGACCGGGTCAGGAACGTCCCGAAGACCGTGAGGGCGAACGTCATGATCACGAGGACGTAGTTCCAGGCCTGGAGCACCGAACGCCGCCGCTGAACCACGGCAGAGTGGATGAACGCCGTCGCTGCGATCCATGGAAGGAGAGCCGCATTCTCGACCGGATCCCATGCCCAGTATCCGCCCCAGCCGAGCACCTCGTAGCTCCACCACCCACCCATCAGAATCCCTGCCGTCAGGAAGATCCACGCCACCAACGACCAGCGGTGCGTCCGCTCGAGCCACGCGCGATCGCGTTCCGATCGAATCAGTGCCGAGATCGCGAATGCGAACGGCACGGTGAATCCCACGTAGCCGACGTAGAGGAGCGGCGGATGAACGGCCATCAGGATGTGATTCGCGAGAAGCGGGTTTGGGCCGACTCCGTCAGCGGGAGCCGTCGATGCGGCGAGCGGCGACCACGCCGTCTGTGAACAGAACCCGTTTGCGACCTCCGTGCAGACCGCGAACGGATTGGCTGCGGTCGCCATCAATCCGAACCAGAACACGGCCACCGCGCCCATGATCGAGAGCGCCAATACGCCGAGACCGTCGCCGGACTTGACCGTGCGCCACACCAACCATGTGAAGACAGAGAGCATCAGACCCCACAACACAACGCTCCCCTCGAGCGCCGCCCAACCCGCGGCGAAGAGGAAGATGAATGGCGTCGCGAGCGCGGTGTTCTTTGCAATGTACGCGACGCTGAAGTCGTGCAGCAGGATGCCGATCTCGAGGAGAGAGAACGCCGCGACTCCACCAATGGCGAGGCCGTAGGCCGGGATGCGCAGTCGTTTCGGATCGGGGGTCGAATCGCGCGATACCCGTATGCCCTGGATGACGAGCGCCACCGATGACGCCAAGGCGACCAGGATCGAGAGGTAGCCGAAGAATGCGATCACGCTTGATCCGAGTCTTCTCCGTAGGGATGCTCCGGGTTGTACGTTCCCTCATCGGTGCTGTACGTCTCGTCGTGCTTGACCAGCATCGTGTTGGAGTGGAATTCGCTGCCATCCCAGGTCCCCTCCACGACGACGCCGATGCCCTCCTGGAAGAGCTGTTGCGGTGCTCCGGTGTACACGACCATCACGGCTTCGCGACCGTCCGTCACTTCGAACGTGACTCCTGTGGTGTTGTCGGAGACGCTGCCCGCCACAACCTGTCCTCCGAGCCGAAGCCGGTCGTCGCCGGCCTCGAGGTCCTGGAGCTCTGTGGGCGTGTTGAAGTAGACGAGACTGGCGTTCAGGCTCACAATGAGCACCGCCAACACGACCACGACGATCCCCGCGGGGAGGATGAACTTCCAGTACCGCTTCATTCGATCCCTCCAAGGCTCCGACGGGCATTTCTCATTCGGATGGCGATCGAGGCGCAGTACGCCGCAAGACTCCCGTAGGCGACGCCGTAGGCGAACGCGACCCAACCCCAATCGCTCATCGTTTCGCCCCCAGTTCTGGAATGGTCACGGCCTCGCCGGCAACTGGTCGGTCCGGTGATTGCTCCGCTGCCCGGCGCTGGTCATCGAGGTGGCCGAGCTCGATGCGCTTGACCATCAGCGATACGTACACGACGGTGAACGCAAGCACTCCAACGATCAACGCGACGAGCATCATCGGGTCCTGAATCGATGGGCCGTCCGGGCGCACGATCGATGGGGGCTGGTGCAGGGTCCGCCACCAGACGACGGAGAAGTGGACGATCGGAATCTGGATTGCACCGAGTACGCCCAGAACCGAAGCCCGCGAGGCCCGTGCAACCGGGTCGTCGGTTGTCCTCCGCAGTGCCAGATAGCCGAGGTAGACGAAGAACATGATCGCCGTCAGCGTGAGCCGGGCATCCCACGTCCACCAGACTCCCCACGTGGGTTTCGCCCAAATCATCCCGAGTGCGAGCGCGAGTCCCGTGAAGAACACCCCGATCTCAGCGCTGGCTGCGGCGACCCGGTCGGCCTTGAGACTGCGGGTCAGGAGGTACCAGAGGCTCCCCGCGAAGGTGACGATGAAGGCTGTGTACGCAAGCCACGCTGCCGGCACATGCACATACATGATTCGAACCAGATCACCCTGGACGGAGTCCGCCGGGCTGATCATCGAGAGGGTGAACGCAACGGCTATTGAGCAACCGATTGCTGCCCATGGCCACCATCGATTGCGCGGTTTTGTCACCATTACGACTCCTGTAGGGGTCTCGCCGCTAGAACCCCGATCATGGCCACGACCACGACGACCGCAACCATCAATAACACCCACGAGAGGATAGCGTGGCCATACCTCAAGCCGTCGTACGCCTGGGTCGCCCCGAGGAGCAGCGGAACGGAGAGCGGGGCCACCAACAACGGCACGAGAGCGGCCCCCGCGCTCGAACTGTTGACGATGGCAGCCGTCAGCGTCCCGAGCAGGGCCAACCCGATTGCAGCGATGGACAATGTCAGTATCAGCCAGCCGGGCCCGAGGACGTCGATGTTGTAGAGGCCCACGGCGACGATCCCGACGACGACCTCGAACGCCAGCAGAAGCACCGTCGACGACGCCGTCCGGCCGATGAATCCGGCCGCAGGGTCGAGTCCGAGGAGCGATGACGCGTCCTGCTGCGGGAGCGTCTCTCGTGATGCCTTCCCCACCGCGACCAGCACGCCGAACAGCATCACAACCACCCAGTACATGCCCACGCCGATTTCTCGGAGAAGCTCGGCATCGGTGCCCACGGCGAGTGGCACGAGCAGCAGGGCGAGTGCGCCGAATGGGATGGTGATCCACAGCACGTCGCCGCTGCGACGCTCCCGGAGGAGATCTCGGTCGACGACGGCACGCACCTGATGCCAGAATCCGGTCGTCATGTGAGCGTCCCCCCCGTCAGTTCAACGCTTCGGTGCGCAATCGCATTGATACGGTCTCGATCGTGGGATACGACGACGACCGCTCCACCTTCGGCCGCCTTCCTCTCGATGAGACCTTCAACGAGGTCGACCGCATCGCGATCGAGGGCCGAATGGGGTTCGTCGAGCAATAGCAGTGAGCGATCGATCATCAGCTCCCGAGCGAACTCAGTCCGACGCTGCATGCCGTGCGATGACGCTCCGGCAAGTCGGTTCGCGGCGCCAGACAATCCGACAGCAGCGAGCACCTCGTCTACCCGATCAAGCGACACGCCGGCGACGCGTCCCGCATAGCGAAGATTCTCCGCGAGTGTGAGTTCGGGGAAGAGCCCTGGAACGTGACCGACCATCCCGATCCGACGGCGGACGTCGTATCGCTCCGGCGAGGCGAGGTCGGCACCAAGCACGACCCCCGATCCTTGTGCCGGCCGTATGAGCGTCGCGATCAGCCGAAGGGCGGTCGTCTTGCCGGCTCCGTTCGCTCCGAACAGACCTACGACCTCACCCGCTGTGATTTCGAGATTCACATCACGCAGGATCAGGGTCGATCCGATCTGGACGCCGACGCTGTCAAGTACCACGAGCGGCGCTGTGTTCGCTACACCAGACGGCCGGCGAATCGCTCCATCGGAAGCCGGCGCCGGACGCGATCTGCTCACGGTCGCCGCATTTCGGACGACAGCACAGTCAGATCTCCAAAGACCGCGCCCCCTGAATGCGGCCCTACCGCCATGTCACCCACCACTGCTCCTCGCGTTCGGTCCGTCGCATACCGAGACTGCAATTCGAGCGATTCTAACGCTCGTACTTCCGACCGGGACACGTCGACACATCAGGGGCGACCGACGGCCCGCCACAATCGGTCAACCCCCGGGGCACTCACGGCTGCCGCCTGAGCCAGCGATCAACAAGCCGTGTCCGATCGTCCTCGAAGTCGGTGACACCATCGGCATGGCATTGGGCGCAGGTCGTTGTGGCGTGGCAGCTGAAGCATGTTGCATCTCCAAACTTCACCACATCGGGATGGACAACGAGCCACGGTCGATCTGCTTCGCCCTCGGGGTGATGACACGTCTCACAGTCGCTGCGGGCCTCGCCGCCTTCCTCGGAGTCATGGCATGAAACACACGTATCGCCCTCACCTTCGAAGGAGGCGATCGCATGGTCGGCTGCGTTCCAGCCCTCCGGATGAGGCAGGTCAACCCCGTGACAGGCCGTGCAGAAGTCCGGCTGCACATGACAGGTGGAACACGACTCATCACCTTCGCTGGTCACCACGTCTCCGTGAGCGGCGGACCACGGGTCGCTCTGAACCCCTCCAGGATGGTGACACGTGTCGCAGTCGCTGCGCGCTTCCCCGATCTCCGTGGATCCGTGACACGCGAGGCAGCCGTCCTCCCCGGCTTCCACAGACGCCGCGGCGTGCTGGGATTCGTACCAGCTCTCAGGGTGGGGCATCTCCAGGCCGTGACAGGTATCGCAGAACTGCTCTTCTTGATGACAAGACGTACACGTCGGGTCCGCATCGGGGAGACCGATCCCGTGGCCCCTGGCCCAGCTCGGGTCGACATGGTTCGGTGGCCGAGGAACCACCGACAGCGGGTGGCATGATGAACAGGGCAACGGATCTTCGGCATCGGCCCCGTGGCAGTCGAAACAGGTATCCATCGCGGGCACGATCGTCGTCTCGTCGATATGTGTCTCAACTGGATGGCACGAACCGCAGCCGACCGAATCGGACGCCAGCTCGTGTTCGGCGTGGTCGAAGATCAACGTCTCGGGGCGGGCGCTCGGCCGAATCTCGTCGAGGTCGAAGTGGCACTCCGAACAGCCGTTGAATTCGGTGTTGCTGACTACTGTGGTCGTCGGCGCAGGTAACTCCTCGGGCGCCGCGGTACCGCCGGGACTACATCCACCCGCCACGAGCCCAACAAGCGCAACGGCGCCTGCGAACGTTCCGCGACCGATCATTCGCCGCCACGTCATACGAGCACACCGGAATCAGCAGGACCCGACGCACCCCGCGTCCTAGCCACGATCAGCCTGTGTTGCATCGCTGGCGTCCTATCTCCGTTCGATGCGCGTTCGCCCACTCTCCGTTGCATCGACACGCTATTCGGGCCGACCATGCGGACATAGGGCCGAACGGCCAGAACCTTTCTTTCGGCGGATCGGGATCGAGCATCGGCATCTGTTCGATCCTTCTAGTAGCCCTCTTCCGGGGTGTGGCATCCAGTGCAGTTGATTTCCCTCCACTGCTCGCCGATGTCGACCGGGTGCACAAACTCAAGACCGTTGAGGTTCTGATCAAGTTCGGTGAGATCGTCCGACGGTCCTTGTGCCACGATCGTATGGCAGGAGTCGCAGTCCTTCGTGATGGTGGTACCCACCTCGTCGACCTTGTCCGATCCATGGCACCTGAAACAGCCTTCATTGACGAAATGGCTGAGATTGTTGAGATGGGCCCGGTAGTCGGTCTTCATCTCCGGGAAGAAGTTGCGCGAGTAGATGTCGACGAGCGTGTCGGCGGCGCGATCGATATCACTGCTGAACGCGCCGGCACGATCAGGGTATGTTTCCGAGTAGAAGGCGGCGAGGGCGGACCGAATCGAATCCTCCGCATCCTCCTGGGTCTCGTAGGACGCGTTGAGTAGTTCGAGGCCATTTCGTCGCACGAACGGCAGGTCATCGGAGATACTCCCGAGAGCGATTCCCTCGTTCACCGCGACCGCAGGCGGCAGGAATTTGTGGCTCGGCCGATTGTGACAATCCACACAGTCGAAGACACGAAGGTCCGTGTCCTCGTCCTCTGGATCGGGATAGGAAAGGCTGGGATCGGAGAAGACGCTGACGCTCCCGTCGGCGCGGGTCACTCGCACCCACGGGATCACCTGGCGCTTGTCATCGATCGCCAGATACTCGATCGTCTTCCCGGCGAGCATGTGGTAGTGGATGCCGTCGCTCCCGGCATCCTGGCTGCCCTCCCCGCCCCCCACGTTGACGGCGAGACTGATCGTCCAAGGCGAATTGGCCTCATCGGACCGGTAGTAGTGCTGGGTGACGAGCTTGCGGCCGTAGAACTGACTGGGCCAGTGGCATTGCTCGCAGGTTTGTTGCGCGGGCCGAAGACTCTCGACGGGGGTAGCTATCGGGCGGTCGTACGTATTGGTCACGGTCTTGACGACCTGCCGGATGCCATCGATCTTCGACCTGACCCAGAACGATGCCCCAGATCCGATATGGCATTCGGCACACGGCACCTGTGCGTGCGGCGAGTTCTGGTAGGTGGTGTTCTCCGGTTCCATTACGGTGTGGCACGTCTCTCCGCAGAATGCGACTGAGTCGGTGGTCTCGTACCCTTTGAGACCTGCCCACCCGGTAGTGATCAAGATCACAACTCCCAGGCCCAAGAACAGCCAGAGGCTCCGCATGTACTTCGGATTCGACGGCTCGATGCGCAGGTTGAACCGGACCTTCTCGCCCCGCTTCCTCGCTCCCACCACTTGAATCCGCATCGCCAGCAAGAACAACAGAACCCCGACGACGGCAACCGCCGGAACTGCAAAGTACGTCACCAGCGACCGATAGGCGTTCTCGCCTCCCGACGTCAGATCGATGACCACCAGCAGGACGAAGACAAGCGTGCCGCCGAGCACCAGGGCCCCCCCGATTGCGGCAAGCGGGTGACGATACAGGCTGCGTGCCTCGACGACCGACTCGGAGGTGCCAGGTTCCTTGGGCGGCGTCGCGGGCGGGGGCGTGTCGGTCGGCGGTTCCGCAGTCGCCACTATGGACCTCCCTGGTCATCGGATCCTAGCAATCGTCGCACCACGGTTCTTGCGGCGGGTCGCCGCTCACCGTTGGCAAGCCAATTGCGTTCGTGAGCAGATGAACGGATGCTCATGTCGCGACCAGACGCGTGCCAATACCCGCACGCGGCACCTGGCTCGGTGAGGTACGGCTACGGCACATACGGTGTGTAGATCTCGACGCCGGTGTCCGGAGGCACGACGGTTGTGATGGCGATCTCCTGATAGGTCAAGAAGACAAGAATGAACGCGGCGCCAAGAAGGACAATCGCCGCGTACGCGGGGAAGAACACCCGTCGTCGACGGCGAAGAACCTCGGGAGGAATCGTGATCGTGTCTTCACCGGACTCGATCGCGGCAAGCTGAAGCGGGTGCTCATCGCTCATCTCCTCCTCGTTCAAGTACCCGGTGAAGATCGACGGGTTGAACCGCCGAATGTGTACGAAGTACATGTGCCACACAAGGATTGCCAGAACCGCCAGGATCGCCTCTCCGCCGTGTGCAGCCTTCGCAGCCGGAATGATCTCGCCAGGAAGGAACTTCGTTGTGGCGATCGGATTCCACATCATCAGACCCGTCACGGCCATGAGCACCGTGCCCCAGATGATCGACCAGTACTCCGCCTTCTCCGAGAAGGTGAACTTCCCCTCCAGAGCACGATCGCGGCGGAAGCCAAGGTTGTACGAGAACGAGTGCGCCGCAGCGCGAACGTCCCCCGAATTGGGAAGCATCTGCTTGCCAATTCGTTCTACGAAGAATCGATATCCGGCCGTGCCAAGGTGGTACGCCATGGCGATCAGAACCACAATGCTGAAGGAGCGGTGAACGAACCGGGTGGTGTTGATACCGCCGACACCGGAGATGATCGCCCTGGGGACCGGTGATTCCGACCACATCTGAATGAGTCCGGTGATCGCCAAGCCGGTGAAGGCAATGACCTGAATCCAGTGCTCGAGGCGATCCGACCATGTGAATCTCGCAAAGCGGCGCTGGGCGGTCTCGTCGGTCATGCGACTTGCTCCCTTCTCCGACGCACACGTCCAACGAGGT
>Ga0316191_10000967_pt1 | contig 19676 bp, 17 predicted proteins | sample Eddworburr2cm_MG_FD_204928 | JGI IMG/M metagenome (GOLD analysis project Ga0316191, IMG submission 204928) | Coastal sediment microbial communities from Maine, United States - Eddy worm burrow 2 cm | ecosystem: Environmental > Aquatic > Marine > Coastal > Sediment | place: USA: Maine... | reverse complement strand
AAAACGCACCTTCGTAATCTGCGCCAAAGCCGTCGGCAGATGGCTTACCCGCCCTTCCAGCAAGGGTCATAAAAATCGGTGTGTACGGCATTGTACCGGGAAGCGCTTTTCCGTATGCTGCCATAATCTCATCGAGTGCAGGTGAATTCCCCATGAGCCACAGCGTTTTCTTGTACGAACACGGCAAAAACGACCTCACTTCATGGCCGATGGTTACCCATCCCTCAATAATCTGGTCCCCCTCGATCAGGTACGTCGCATTCAGGGGATCTGTCGCATATTGATCCAAAGGATCTGCCGGATCGTCCCCACCCATCGCCATTGAGACCGTAGCGCAGATTATACAGAAGACCGCCAGGAATTCGATAAATATTTTCATTTCATAAACCTATCTATTACTACAATTGCGATTCAATCGGCAGTAAACCCAGAAAGCCGCTGGCGAGTCGTTGCCAGAAACTGGTATGGGGCTCAACGTTAAAGACTTCCTGTTTTCCGTCGTTTAGCCCGTGCCACAGGATCTTGTCATTTCCTTCCCTGTCTTTTCTCAGTTCCAGCCGGAAAGCCTCTTTTTCGATGTTCTGGTCAAACCTCTCCGCCAGCTCATTGGCGATTTCCTTTGAAGCGACAACGACGCCGATCTCTGTATTGTGGTGAATTGCCCGCGGATCGAGGTTCAGCGACCCGATGAAAACATCCTTGCGGTCAAAGACAAAGGATTTGGCGTGCAGGCTGGCCTTGGAGGAACCCGCCCTGCCTTTTTTTTTCTTGCGCTGCTCCCTGGTGAGCTTTTTGTTCATTTCATACAGCTCGACCCCGGCGCGCAACAGATCTTTGCGGTATTTGGCATAACCGGAATGCACGACGGCGACATCGTTTGATGCCAGCGAATTGGTGAGAATACGCACGCGCACGCCCTGTTCACAAAGTTGCCGCAGAAAAGCAGTGCCGGATTTGCCGGGGACAAAATAGGGCGAGAAGATGATCAATTCTTGCGTGACGCCATCAAAATAAGGCTCGAGCATCGGCGCCAAATGGTATTGGGTTTGGTCGAAATCATGCTGAAGTTTTTCCGGCTGGTCATAGATGACGTGTGATTCTCCCCAATGATAACGGACCCGACCCTGCCGTAACGTGTTGGCCAAATCCGAATTTCTCAAAGACTGAAGATAGGCTGAATCGGCCTGCTGTGCGATAAACTTCTCTAACTGTTGATGTTTCTGTTCAATTTCCTGCGGCGTCGGCGCTTTGCCTTTCAGCGCGATGGCCGGGTAGGCCAATTCGTCGTTCCAGTATTTATCAAATGACGTCGAGACCTCCTTGACAACCGGTCCGATGGCCAGCACATCCAGATCACTGAAGGCCAGATCGGGGTCGGCTTCGAAGTATTCGTCCCCGATGTTGCGTCCGCCAAGAATGGTCACCTGATTGTCGACGGTAAACGACTTGTTGTGCATGCGACGAGTCACCGAACCGACACGCGTCACGAACTGGCTGATTCGGCTTGTTTTACGGCTAAAAGGATTGAATAGCCGCACTTCCATGTTGGGATGACTGTCGACCACAGCCGGACCCAGATATCTGTCCTCAAAATCCATATCATCCACCAGAATACGCACTCGCACCCCGCGGTCAGCTGCCTTGATTAGTTGATCGGTGAATAATCTGCCGATGAGATCATCGTGATAAAGATAATACTGTACATCGATGCTGCGTTCGGCGTTTTCGGCTAATATGGCTCGGGCTAGAAATGCGTCCAGGCCGTTGCCGAGCAACAAAAAACCGGACTTCCCGGGATGGGCGTTTATTTCATCGCGGCGGGCTTGGCCAATGCGGGTGTCGTCCGTATCGATGTAGGCATAGGATTCGGGCTTTTCAAAACCCTCCGGCAGGGTGGCACAGCCGCCAATTAGGGCCAGAGCCAGGATGGCCAAAAGAAAAATGCTCGAGTTATTGCGAATCATGCTTAGCCCTCTCTAATTGGATGTATTGGAACTTTTTAATCTATAGCAATCGGGGTGCTCTTTAAAGTGCGCCACCATTACGAAAAAATCAATACGATTCTTTGTCAGGACTCGACGCTGGGTTCAAAAGAAGTTGAGTGTCCGCTTTTCAGGCCAGGCTGCGCTGAACACATGCAACGCCCATGGAATGCAATACCCAATCGACAGGCGGTGCTACAGTTCGATGTTTGGCCTCATGAAGTTTCATAAGAGCGCGGCAGCTGGCCAAAAAAACGGCCAGTCTGATCTGAAAAGAAACTATGCCATTTTAGCGTAGTTTCATAAGAGTGGTCTGGGAGATAAGTATTTCGTGTCTGCAAAAATTCTTTTAGAATTCTAACTTTTGAAGTATTGGTACCCTTAAACTTATCGCCCATTTAACTGGACCCATCAAACATGAAGATTGCATTATCAGCCGCTTTGACAAGATGTTTAGCCGTTTAAAATTCCAGTAATTTTTCTATATCAGCAGCAGGTGTCTTTCCGATGACAGCCTTCATGTATTCGATTACCAGGGCCGATTCCATCTCCTCCCTTGACATTCCGGACCAGTGGTCTTTGTCTGCCAGCAGTTTGGGGAGCCATTTCTTGCCGTTATGGTTATCCCCAATATACCTTTTTTTCAAAATATTTGAATAAAAATAGTCCCAATCATCATTTTTTTCAGGATCAACAAGGTCGAAAAAATGATGGAGCCCGGGATAAATGCTTTGGGGGATCTTTACCTCGTCAGGCTTTTTGTCCGCCCGGGACTGCACCGGCAAAATGAGACAGATGGTCCCCATTAACATTAAGATTACCAGTTTGTGCTTGCTCAGCTTCATAATCCTTTTCATAGATAATTTTCTCACATCAATCATTCGCGCCCAAACCATGCTAAAACGAAAACCCCCCAAATCATAATTTTAAATGTTCGTCGATTGTTCATGATGTTTCTCCTTTCATAGGTTTGTATTAATTGTGAAATTTGTGCATTTTATGGCAAAACATCATCGCCACCGGCACTAAGGCACAAAAAGGATTATTAACCAACGGTGTCCCTTTGTGTCTTTGTGCCTTTGTGGCAACTTTTCCGGCTCGTCCGGGTTAAGTCACTTATTGCCACATACCACGAATTTTTATAACGATTGCCCAAACAAGTCCAACAACAGTCATTAGTACTGGAATAATCAAATCCTGTTTTCCAACTGCTTCCTCTGAAGATACCAATACAAAAATCCACACGCCGCCGGCTATTAGTAAAAGAATCGATAGGGTGTACTGAAATTGAAGCTTTTTGCTTTTCTGCTTAATGGCAGCAAGAGGCACACCGGCAGCTTTATCTTCACTGGCCGAGCCTATTGCGTACCCGCAATTGGGACAGGATACTGTATGTTCGGAAACTTGTTTTGAACATTCGGGACAAGTTATTAGGGCCATTTCTTTTCCTTGCGTTTGATGATTAAAGTACAGATTGAACGTTTAACACCGAACATCGAACATCGAACGTCAAATAGTGATTACCGGCACTGTGTAAAACAGATTTTTGTTTTTCATGTCTCGTCTCCTTTTTGAAAGTACGATTTTTATTTTAAAATTTGGAATATCTGATTCCAGATGCCGGTATCTGGTTTCCAGCATCGGGCATCCGGAGCCTGGCATCCGGAATCCGGTAACTGGTATCCGCACCTAAAACGCCAGCCGTGCCCGCAAACCAAAAACCCAGATGTTGTCCTCATCCGGGTTGAGGGCCGGATCGATGATTAGCTGAACGTCCGGGGTGATAGCTACATTCTGGGTCAATTGCAGTCGGTAAAAGAGCTCTGCAGTGTATTGGTCGTCCAGCCCGCTGTGAGGCGGTCGACCCCAGTTCAGGCCGAAACCGATCAAATCCTTGCTCTCTTTGAAATAATATCCGATACCGGCACTCACGGACCTTTCCAGCAGGGCGCCGCCGTCGTCCGAGTATCCGGCCCGCAGAAACGGCATCCAGGTGTCTTGCACAAACCAGGCAGCCGAAAAGGCCAGGCCCCAGCCGTCCTCGACCAGGGCATCTTTGCGTTCGTCCGCGTACCACCCGGTAAGATGAATGTTATCGAGGTAGATGCGATCCTGGGAGGATGTCCAGCCAACTTCGAAGTGGTAGAAATATTCGTGGTCATTGAAAAAATTGTCGAACCAATCCCCGGGCTCGGTCGGATCACCGTTAGTATCTGCCAGGCCTCCGACCACGTAGATGTTGTCGGTGGCCATGGCGCCAAAAGCCGCCCCCAGGCCTTGATTGGGTACCGGGATGGTCGGGTCTGTCAAAAACGCCAGGTTCTGGAAATGGGTCCATGGGTTGGTGAGTCCGTAAATGTCAATATAATCGGTAGCGTCGACTGCGCCGGCAATGAATGAGAAACGCCCCTGGAATAATTTCTGCTTCCAGAATAGGTTGGTCAAGCCCCAGCCGTCGTAATCACTGAAGGCCGTGCCGGTGATGCCCAGGTAACCGGTCTCAAAACCCAGATCCTGGGGAGGAATGTCGGTGCCCAGGGTGTGGCGGTTTTCGATCTTGTAAACAACGGAGCCGGTATTGCCGCTGTCGCGTCCAATCACAGTCCAGCTGCCGAAAAAGCGGAAAATACCGCCGGCTGCGCTGTCTTCGCCGGGGCTGTCGCTGACGGCTTGACCCAGCGCAGTATAATCGAGCCCGAAGCTGAACCCATAGTTTTTGTTGAGGCGCCCTTTCCAGTCGAACCAGGGCTTCAGGGCTTTGTCGATGGCCGGGAACCGCAGCAACGGCACCGTGACTGCGTTGTCTTCCTCCAGCTGGGCGCCGGTGCTGCTCGGCCCGCCAAACTGAGGCACATCTTCGTAGTCGGATTTGGTGGTTGATTCTTCCTTTGCTGCGGCCGGCAACGCCAAAGCAATCAGCACAAGCACTGAACCCACCAATCCGGCAACTTGTAATCTTCCACTCTTGTCATTTTTTATTGGGTGCATGGTGTAAATCCTAATCAGCATTGTTATTGATTCAATTCATAAGACTAGCGCGGCGCTCATGCTCCAGCATCTAATTCACAAATTCAGAACTACTGATGTGCCGTAAAATCTGATGCAACAGAAATGTCAGAAATCGCGTCAATAAGTCTGAATTTGGGCGAATCGTTCTGAATTTTATTTTTTATTTCGGTTCTATAACCAAAATAAAGGTCGTCGCTAAAAGCCGGTGGATGTTTCATTGCAAAACGCTTACGGCGCAGCCGGCATGACGGCTTGTTTACCACAAGCTCATTGGATAGCCGTTACAGGAATCCGCTCACTCCCTGCCTGGATAAATTTGACGCCGGCACGTGGAATCACAACCATTGCCATGGCGACCTTGTCTTCTATGGGCAGGGCGGATCGGGTCTCTATGGCAATGATTTCCGCAATGCCATCCCTTAGAGGGATCTTGACGATGTTGGTGCGGTTGTAAAAGGTCACGTTGCGGTAAAAGACTACGATCTGGGTGCCAAAATTCACTTCCGGTAATAGATTTCGAACTTCTTCACCATCCCTAAGTCTTGTATGTAACTTCAATATATGCGATGTTAATTTCGAAAAGTATCTCACCGCAGAGATCGCTGAGCACGCAGAGAATATCAAAATTTTTTTTTGCTCAGCGTTCTCTGCGAACTCTGCGGTGAACCGTTTATTTTCTATTTCGATCAGACTGGCCGTTTTTTTGGCCAGGCGCGCTCTTATGCGCTCTCAACCCGCTCTCCGTATTTCGCGGAGCCACGCCCAAGATGTCTGATATTATTGATGGCGTCTGGTACGGTCATATCGAGCAGTTCGACGCGGTCGGCGTTGAGGTACACCACCGAACCGGACCAGGGATTCGGGGACCCGGGCAGATATACGACCACGTTGCCCTTCTCGGTCCGCTCGATCTCAAAGCCAATCTGGGCGTTATCATCGAATTTGGCAATCACAGGGACAAAGGCCTTGGCGGCCTCTTCGCTGCTGTCCAGGCTGTCGGTCACTCCCTTAACGAAAGTGTATCCCGGAATAGCAACAAGCAACTTGGACTCGACGGATTTTAAAATGTGTTTTGCAGTGTCCCCTTTCGCTATAATTCCTGCGATGAGGCAGCACAGCAAGATCGCCAGTACGGCCAGTATGTTGGCAAGTGCTACACCGCCGATGGAGTCCAACGGAATCCACTCACTGAGTGGTTTCGCCACCTTAATCATGAGTTCGAAGGCCTTGCCCAGAATAGCCACCACGATGATTATGGGGACAAGAAAAATAAGACCACCGATGATGGTGGTCTTGATGAGTTGGAAAAATCCTTTCATCGGAGTTACTCCTCGTATTCTAATGTTATTTGATGCTCAAAAGCAGTGGAACCATCTGCTCCGATTACCTTGAGTGTAATCAGCGGCGATGGTGCCTTTTCCCAGTCGATCTCCAACAGGCCTACGTTGTGATCGATAAACGGTCCGGCGATGCGGTACTCATTAGTGGCTCTTGCATAAACCTCATTGACATGCGTCATGCCGCTGGAGGTCAATTCAAAAAAAGGATAGCCAGCGGTTTTGCTCTTGGAAAGTTCGGCGAAATGAACATTCCCGGTGAGCAGAATAACGCCTTTGGCACCCGTGCTGCCGATCAGATCAAACAGTTTTTTTCTCTCCCGGGGGAAATTACCCCATTCGTCCATTCCTTTTTTATCGGGTATAATCTGGATGCTGGAGGCGATCAGACGCACGTCGGCCGGTTTTTTCAACTGATGCTTCAGCCAGCGCCACTGCTCGTCGCCCAGCAGGGTCTTTTTCGGATCGTCGTTCGGCAAATAGCCGCCGACCTTGCCCGCCTTGAGTCGCTCTGCCTTAGGTGTCGGGTCTTTTTTGTATCGATCTTTGAAAAAGCGCGTATCGAACAGAATGATCTGCACCTGCCGGCCTTGGGGGCCGAAAATCTTCGCGTCATAGATACCAGCGGTTTTGCGGCGCTTCGAATCGGCGGGCTCACCAAAAAAACCGAGAAAGATCGTCTGGGATTTTTCTTTTAAAAGAAATTCAACACCGCCGTCATGGGTCCCATAATCGTGGTTGTCCCAGGTGGCCAACATGGGAAACTGGCTGCGAACACGCTGGAATTCAGGTTTGTCCACCATCCGGTTCCATTCCCCCCTGAGCTGCCCCTCGGATACGTTCCAGGCAGTTTTACCGTCGGTGTCGGCGTAAATGGCGTCTCCGAGAAAAAGAAAGAGATCCGGCTGCGCAGCGATAACCGTATCCCAGATCGGCTGATGGTGCCACTGCTTGGCACACGAGCCGAAGGCGATGCGGTTGATCTGGCCTGTGGGAAGAGATGGCTTCCCCTTTTCCATGACCGAGACGCCATAAACAGCCGTGGCCATTGACCCAGCGGCTGCAATTACGGCTGCCACGATGAGAGCCAGATACCAGGATTTGCTTGGTTTTTTCATCTTTCTCTTCCCATGTGAGACAGAATGGCAACTCCCTCGAGCGATTCGACCGGGATCAGTTTGCCCAGGGGCTTTGCCACCAGCATCATGATTTCAAGGGGCTCGCCGGCGATCGCCTCGACTTCGTAAGTCTTGGTCCCGGGGAAAGCCCCGGGACCTCAGCATTCATTGGATAGTAAAGCCTTCACAATCTTACCCTCTTTAGAGCACCGGGCTTGGGATGATGGCACGCGTCTCGGGAGGCGCATAATAAGGACGCTGAAAACACCGAATGCCGTCATGCTGGCCAAACGACGCTTCAGACCTCCTGGCATATCGCTGAGCCAGATCAGCAGGGCGGCTAGGCCGTCAATGGTTACTGAGCCGCCAAGGGGTGTCAATGCCCAAACGAAAAGCAGCGTCAGCGCGTATCCGATGCCATCGCGGGCATTAAAAGCGCCAAAATCGAGTTGAAAAAGGTGTGCGATCATTGTGAAGGCACTATAAGATCTTTTTGGAGATCTTGCCGTATCGCAGTTCCTGTTTCTCCAGAGGATTCGCTTCTGTAATTCGGGTCCCGGGATAGCCCCGGGACCTTTGTTGTCATAATAAGATGATTCATTTTCCCACTGTTCCTGAAATCTCAGGTTAGTAAGGTGCACCTGGAGAAGCTATGATCCCCTCGTAGCGCATTTCCTTATAACTAATCGCCTCCGGCGACAGGCGGCCGTCGATTTCATTGCGATAGATGTTGCCGTCCTTCATAACCAGGTGGATGGTGGGGATGAGTTTGTATTGGGGATCGGCATCGAACCATTTGTCGGTACCACCAATGACCGTGATGTCTTCCAGCGGGTTCCCATCGACCACCAGCAGGTCGGCATAGGCGTCTTCTTCGATGACACCCAGTTTGCCTGCTTTATAGGGGTTGCGAGGTCCTGACAGGGCCAGCATTTCTCCAGCAGTCGATGTCAGCTGCTTCAGGACCTCGAAGTTGCTGTCGAAGACCTTGGTCCGCCACCAGAGTTCATAACGGCGCGCGCGCTCTGCATCAGCAAACACGCCGACATAATCGGATGCAAATACCACCTTAACTCCGTTTTTGAGAAAGTTACGTCCCACATCCTTGTATTTTTGTCCCAACGCTTTCACCATAGGGATCTTGTCAGCGGGTATCAGCGGGTTTAGGGCTACGTCCGGCGATATACCCCACATCTGTGGTACGGCATAGGCGCCTTCCTTGGCAATGCGCTGCATGGTCTTTTCACTGACAAAGAAGCAGTGCTCCATGGTCTTCACACCTGCATCGAGCAGACGATTGACAGCCCGGTCGGTAAAAACATGCGCTGCAACGTAGGTGTTCCAGTCTTCTGCGGCGCCGACAATGGCTTTCAATTCGTCCGGCGAGAATTGCGTCGTATCAATGGGGTCGAAGCGCGAGGACCCGCCGCCTCCGGCCATGATTTTTATCTGGCTGGCACCGTTTCTGAGGTTGAGGCGGGTAGCGGCCAGCGCTTCCGGAACGCCGTTGACCACATTGCCGATCCCCATGCGTTCAAAGTTGGAAAGATCACCGGGAGACTGTATTGTGAAGCCAGCGTCTGCACGGTCGCGAAAATCACCGTGACCGGAAGTCTGCGAGATAAAAGCGCCCGAGGGATATACCCTGGGGCCATGGATAAGGCCGGCATCGATATTCCTGCGCAGACCGAACGCCGGGCCGCCCATGTCACGCACCGCCGTAAAACCATCCAGCAGGAACCGCTCGGAAACCACCTTGGCCCGGTAAGATATGTCAGTGATATCAAAATTCTTCTCGACGGTATCGAAATGGGCATTGATCATCAAATGGGCATGCCCGTCGATCATTCCCGGCATCAAGGTGCGTCCCCCACCATCAATGACGGTGGCCTTCGGGGCTTTTAACATGCCGATTTTCTTGATGAGGTTGCCTTCAATAAGAACATCCCTGCCTTTGATCAGGGTCTCGCTTTTACCGTCGAAAATGTTAACGTTGGTGATCAAGATTTGATTCGGTTCTTTCTTCTCTTGGGCTTTGGCCTGCGGCAAAGCTATTGTCACTGACAGGGCTGTGATTGTCAGCAAAGTGTAAAACATTGTCTTCTTTTTCATTTTTACTGCTCCTTTCATTTCATAGAGGTTGTATATTTGCTCCTATTACAAAGAATTTTTGTAGATCTTACCGTCTTTCATGATCAATCGGAGGTTTTTCTTCGGATCCGCCAGCAGGGCGATATCTTCAAGCGGATTTCCGTTTACAACGACAAGGTCCGCATAAGCCCCTTCCTGAATCACGCCAAGCGGTCCTTCCCGGTAAGGGTGACGCAAACCGCTGAGTTTAAATAGCTCGGCGTTTTCAGAAGTCACCTGCTTGAGGATTTCAACGGGCGTGAAGAACTTTGCGCGGGCAACAAATTCCAGTGGTTGTTGTGCCTGTTTTGCAGGCGGCCCAAACAGGTCGGTGCCCCAGGCGATCTTGACGTCATATTGTTTTGCCCATTTCAACAAATTTGCTGAGCCTTCGTTGACCTGGCGCATTTTTGACTCACTTGGGGTTCCCACAATATTTAATTCCTCCGGCGTCATCCCAAACAGGTAAGCCTGCGGCGACAGCCAAACCCCTTTATCTGCCATGAGTTTCAGGGTCTCTTCCTGCAGAAAAGGGCCGTGGTCAATACACTTGACCCCCGCCTCGATAGCCAACCGAATAGCTGCATCCGTATAAGCGTGAACCAAAACGTAGGTTCCCCAGTGTTCCGCTTCGGTTACGATCGCTTTCAGCTCTTCGAGGGTGTATTGCGTGGTATCCAGCGGGTCAAAGTAACTTGAAACACCGCCACCCGCCATGACCTTGATTTGGGAAGCGCCGGTTCGCAGTACTTCACGAGCCGCCTTTGTCACCTCCGGCACACCGTCCGCAACGTATGCCCAGCCCATCAACGCCGCCTTATCGGGGATGCCTGTGAAATAAGGAGAGAGCTTATAAGAGCTCGTTTCAAGATCGCCATGTCCCGAGGTTTGTGAAATAAACGGTCCGGAAGAAAGAATTCGAGGGCCCTCAACCAAACCCTCGTCTATGGCCCGTTTCAAACCGCCTACCGGACCGCCCACGTCACGAACCGTGGTAAAGCCCCTCATCAACATCGCTCGTGCCCCGGCAACGGCCTGTGCCCCAACATATGCCCAAGGATCTTCATAAATCGAAACAGCAGGGGCATTATTGATCATTAAATGCACATGGGCATCTGTTAACCCGGGGATCAACGTCTTGTCGCCACCGTCGATCACTTTCGCCTTGGGCGCCTTGATCTTGCCGATGCGTTTTATTTTGTTGCCGACAACCAACACATCGACATTCTGCTTAAGGTCGTCATTGACGCCGTCCCATACATTGACGTTGGTGATCAGGATCTGATTCGGTTCTTTCATTTCTTCGGCTTGGACCTGCGGCAGCACCATTGCCGAGATCAGGGCTGCTGCCACCCATATTCTAAGAAATTGAATTCTCTTCTTCATAATTTCCTCGACATTACTTCTTGTAGGGCTCCACCTGGCTCGCCGCCAGAGAATAGCCGACATCGATGCCCGATGAGCCATCGACCAGGTAAAGGTTCTTCGTGGCCGCTTTTACGGCCATCTCGCCGATGACCCACACGGGAGTGAATCGACCCCGGTTTTCGATACCCTTTTCCAGTTTTACATAAACGATCTGGTTGGGCGGCGGCGGCGGGGTGTGAATGCAGGCTCCCACCCAGGGCACCAGCAGGAATTCGGTGATTTTGTTTCCGGAAAACTCCAGAGGCAAAGCATAGCCGGGCATGCGGATTTGCTCTCCGTTCAAATCCTCAACCACTGCATGAGCACGCTGTCGCCGGAGTTCACGGATCTCCGCACGGCGAGCTAAAAGACCATCGATATCGATCTCTGCTTTTTCGAGTCTCCGAGCAGACTCCTCGGCTTCTTTGAGTGTTCCTTCACCAACTTTGCGTCCCATTGCTTGAAGCTGACGTACCCGGGCGACAAGGCCCAGGTCGCTGAGCTGATCCTGTGTAAGTGCCTCGAAGGGATCTTCGAACTCGACCTTTTTGATCAGATCCTGCCACCCCAATTGGCGAACCTGGACAGCAATAGCCGGCGCAATGAAAACTGCCGTGAGAAGAAAAATTGGAAGTGTTTTGGTTATTGTTGTTTTCATTGGTAACCCCTTTAGTTTACAAATTCGACTAATGAATGCTCGATTGTTTAAAACAAACACAAGAACTGCAGGATGAGATCAAAAGCGTTTTGGTCATTGTCATTTTTTTCTTTTATTTTCATCTGAATTATACTCACAGCATCACCTTCTGCGTTTTCTCAGACTTTGTTACAACCTATACCCTTATGGTCATCCCGTCGGCCAGAGAGTAACGGTAGATGCGATACCCCGGCACCAGGCCGATCAGCAGACCGGCCAGACAGACGGTCCCCATGAGCACCAGTTCGTAAGTCGACAAACTGCCGGCAGAGACAAACAGCCCGAACCGGTAGGCGATCAGCGGCTGGGCCACCGTAAACATCGCGTAGAGAAGGGCAACGCCCAGGGCGACGCCCATCAGGGTCACCATCGCCGCCTCGCCCACGATCAGCGAAAACACATGCATCGGCCGGGCACCCACCGCGCGCAGGATGGCCATCTCCCGCCGGCGCTCGTTGAGGCTGGTCATGATGGCCACCAGCATGCCGCAAAGCCCTACCAGCACGACGAAAGCGGACACGGCCAGCAGGGTTTTTTCCATGACGTCGACGACGGCCCACAATTCCTGCAGGGCCACAGCCGGCAGAATGGCGGTCAGGGATTCACCCTTGTACTCGTTAACCGTGCGCTGGACCGACAGGGCGGCAGATCGGGTTTTCAGGCCGATGTAAAAGGCGGTGATGGCCGTTGGTTCGTGTCCATGGTGGTGGTCCTCATCGACAGTGCTGTGATGATCGGTCTTGTGGATTTCTTCAGCGTGGTGGCGATCAGTATTCGCGATACCGGCCAAAGGGTCGTGGCCATGATCGTGAGCCGGGTTCATGTCGGCATGGATGGCGTCGATACCCTCCAGGCTGACGAACACCGTGCGGTCCACCGGCGTGCCGGTACGGGCCAGGATGCCGGACACTTGAAAGGGATGCGAATCGTGCTGGATGAAGCTGATATCGCCGGCACCGTGGGCCACGACGATGTCCGACCCTGCCCGGTAGCCCAGTTTTTCGGCAACCTCGGCTCCCAATACCGCACCGTCTTCTGAAGAAAACCATCCGCCGACGATCATTTGCAGGGACTGTTTGCGGTCATATCGAAAGTGATCGAAAAAAGTTCCGTTGGTTCCCAGTACCCGGTAGCCGGCATGGCTGTCGCCCAGGGAGAGAGGAATGGTCCAGGCGATGGCGGGGTGATCGGAAATCGCTTCGTAGCTTTCCCAACGGATATTGTTGGCGGCGTCGCTGAGGCCGAAAACCGATGAGAGCAGCAGTTGAACCGGACTGGTGCGGGCACCGACGATGAGATCGGTGCCGGAAATGGTGTTTGTGAAGCTTGTCTGTGCTTCGGTGCGAATGCGCTCGACTCCCAACAGCAAGGTCACACTCAGCGCAATCGAGGCGATGGTCAGACCTGCTGTCAATTTGCGATTGCCAAGGCTTTTTATGGCCAAAATGAAATGCGACATTACATCGCCTCCTTCACGATTTGTATTCTGGGCCGCCGGGCGTGATTGATTTGGGTTAGCGAGACGGTACGATCGAACATGGTGGCCAGCGAATTGTCGTGGCTGACGAAGACCAGGGTGGTGGTCTCTTTGGCGCATTCATCGAACAGCAGGCAAATGAAGGCTTCGCGATGATGGGCATCCAGGGAAGACGTGGGCTCGTCGGCAATCAAAATCTCGGGAGCGCCGATTAGGGCCCGGGCTGCTGCTACCCGCTGTTGCTGGCCCACGCTGAGTTCGGTTACCGGCCTTTTAAGCAAATCTGGATCGGCCATATTCAGATGCGCCATCAGCCTTACGGCTTCAGCACCCACAGAGGCGGAACGTCGCAGAGCCCTTTTTCTGCGCCGTTTGGAAAACCGGCAAGGCAACGTCACATTCTCGATTAAGGACAGGTAGGGAACTAGATTGAACATCTGGAAAATGAACCCGATGTGATCGGCGCGAAAGCGATCTCGTTGAGCGCCGCTCAAAGCGTCCACGCGTTGGCCCAGAACCGATACCGCTCCCTTCTGCGCAGTCATCACGCCGGCCAGTAGGCTGAGCAGGGTACTCTTACCGCTGCCGCTGGGCCCCTCGATAAACACCCGTTCCTCTCCGGCGATCTGGAGAGCCTTGATATCGAGTATCGGGTCGGCCGCTGTGTCCCAGCCAAACTGCAGATCAGAAACGTCGACGGCCAACGCAGCTGTTTCATGAATCGGAGCAATCCTTTCATGACCTGTCTCCGGTGTAATTAAAAAAGGGGTTGATGGGTTCATAGGATAATCCTTTGCCCTTAAACGGATGTCGGACTCCATTGGCGTCTCATCCGTCCAATTTATCTTTCATCCAGGTTCTCCACCGACAGCAGCGGCAGGTGCATTTCATAGAGGGTGTTTAAAACGCCGGACAGCGCGGCCTGATCGGCCAGATGCCCCTCCAGAATGGTCACCGCTGGTTTATCTGCAAAAGGCTCTGAAGTTATGGCCATGCCGCCCAGCCGATTGCTCCAGGTGCTGTCCAGACGTCCCTGGACCCGGATGCGATAGGTGGACGGGGTTTCCAATTTGAGCCCTTTCCAGGAAGTTGGGCGGGCCATGAGGTGTGTTCCCCTTTCTTTGAGGTACAATATGACAATTTCCATTAAAATAATTGATGACGGGCGGATGGGAAATACCCCGGATGGGGTATTTTTGGGGTAATTGAGAAATATTTTAAGGTAGAAAAGAAGGATACCGGGTGCCGGATACTGGATACCAGATTCTCGATGCCGGATGCCGGATGTCGAATGCCAGATGCTGAATGATGATTTGTATGTAGAGTTATTTGAGGACTAAGAAAGTAGGATTAGGATTGTTTACCGTGGGGAACGATGTTGCCGTTCCACTGCTGACAGAAAGCTATTTATCATTTTGCCCAACTTCCGGAGCTGTCCATGCACCTTTTCGTAAAATGTTATATCAGTCAGTGATCCTGTCTCAAAAAGCGTTTCGAGATGATCCGTAGTTTCATCGCACGAAGATTCTGCATAGCAAAGAAAACGAATGTAATCCTGCTTGTAGCGCCTTCGACCATATCCCTCTACAATATTCGAACGGATTGATTTGCTTGATCTCCTGATCTGAGATCCTTCTTCGTACATTTCGAATTTAGGAAGGCAATTTAATGTCATGCTATGTATTTCGATACTCATCTCACGTGCCAACTTCCAAATTTCCAAATCGCGATAGCTCATAACATTCTCCTACGCCCATCAACCGGCACCCGGTATCCGGCATCCAGCATCTGGGTCCTGGCATCCGGCATCCGGTATCCGGCACCCGGCTTTGGTAACCGCAAGTCCCCCCGTCCCCTGTCTACTTGGATAGAGGAAGGAGCCCCAACTCATAGGCCCGGACCACTGCCTGACGGCGGTTGGAAACGTTGAGTTTGCGGTAGATGGCTTGGGTGTGTTTTTTGACCGTCTCCGGGGAAATGAACAGTCGTGCGCCGATTTCCTTGTTCACCAGTCCGGGCGCCAGCAGATCCAGGATCTCGATTTCGCGCCGGGTCAGCGGCGCGGACAGCGGTTGGGCGGACACTGCCGGGAATCGATCCTTGGCCGATCTCGGCTGTGAATCGATATTTTCATCCCGGAATGCCGCCAGTAGGTTTCCAATGAACCTGGAGGTGGTGTTTCGTTCTGCCAACCGATGCAGCAGGGGGGCCATTTTAGGGCCTAGGTCCAGGAATGGGCGGGTTTGTCCGCCCGGCTGGGCCAGGATAATTGCATCTTCCAATGCTATCAGGGCAGCCGGCTTGTCGCCGTCGGCATCATAAAGAAGGGCTTGTAAGGCCCGCACTTCGATCTGAATTCTAGAGTTATGGATGGGTGAGAAGAAATCATGCAATCGGGATAGTAATTTGGCGGCCTGCTGTCGACTCTCGCTGGTATCCTGAGCCAGGAACCATTTTACCAAAGTGATTTGGGGCACATAGAATCGATAGGCAACATGCAGGGGATCGGGGTCGTAAGTTTTAGCCCAGTGGCCGGCTTCGGATATGTTGCCCTGCCGTATGGCCAATTCCACTTGAAATGCCTGAGCTGTTTGCAGGAGCGAAATGTTTTGCATCTCGAAAGCATAGTTGACAACCGATTCAACCATTTCACGGGCCTGGTCCGGCCGGTCCAAGGCTTGATATATCAGGGCCATGGCAAAGGAGCTGAACGCAAAGTTGTGAGAATTTGTCATGGAATAAGCTTCAGCCACAGATGATACATATTTTTCCGCTGCGACCAGGTCATTGCGTTCATAGTGACTGATGCCCAGAAAATAATATCCATGGGCGATAAGCTCGGGCAGATCGAGTTCCTGTCCGAGACTTAGAACCTGCCTGGCGGCTTGTACTACCCTATTCAAATCGGCTTCCAGGTAACCCGTAAAACAGAAGGTAAGGAGTACCCGACCATGGTAAGTGGTGTGATGGGTCTTTTTTTCTTTCAATGCTGTCAATACAACAGCGTGCGATTTTTGCAAATCCCCGATCATTTGATATGACATGCCCAGCAGCATGATGGCCAAACCTCGCACACTCATGTGTTCCTTGGGGAGCCTTGCCACGGCCTGCTTCGCGAAAGATAGCGCATTGGGGCCGTCGGCCATGTGGTAATAAAGGAGACTGCGCAAGGTGTCCCACTCCCCTTGAAGGCTTTGAAAGGCTTTCGAATCCGGCGACATTGCAGTCAAAAGAGCTTCGATTCGTTCCATAACCTCCGACATTTCGGACCACCCGATCAAAAGCCAGGCTTCCACCATGAGCAGTTCCGGGTCCTTTTCAATGACATCGCGGGGGAGCATACTCAACCACCGTCTCAAACGGTGCCACTCTTCGCGGTTCATGAGATCGTGACGGTGAAGGGCTATCAGCTGGGCTGCGGCAGGTAGATCGTCGGCTGACAGATGATGGTGTAACGCCTCGTCAATCAAACCATTATCCGCTAACCATTTTGCCGCTGTTTGGTGTAACTCGGCTGCTTTATCCGGACCGAGCCGGAGTTCTAGATGGCGTTGTAAGAGCTGTTGAAACAGGTGGTGGTAGCGGAACCACTTCTGCTGATTGTCCAAAGGGATTAAAAAGAGATTGGCTTGCTGCAGTGATTCCAGAAATTTCTGGCCATTCATTACACACACACCAGTCTCGGTGCCTGACGGACAAACCGCTTCGCACAGCGGGGCGCAAAAGCGATTCAGAATGGACGTTGTCATCAGATATTCCTGAATGTCTCTTGGCTGCTGCGATATAACCTCTCCGGCAATATAGTCCATGATGTAACGATTGTCATCCGGTAGATTTTCCATGATGCGGTCCAGATCTGGTCGTTGTCGCATGGAAAGGGCCGCCAGCCGCAAGCCGGTCACCCAGCCTTCAGTCTTTTCTTCTATGGCGGCAGCCGTTCTAACATCGACCTGCATTTCCATCACCTTTTGGAAAAATGCGGCGGTTTCGGCTGTCGAAAACCGCAACTCCTCAACCCGGATCTCGGTCATTTGTCCCCGGGCACGTAATTCAGACAGTTGCAAAGAAGGATCGCGCCGAGTGACCACGACCAGATGCATGGAGCTGAGAGGATGAGCCAATAGTTCGGCCAGCAGATCGTGAACGGCTTTTTTTCTTATCAGGTGAAAGTCATCCAGTACGCAGATGAATTCTTTATTTATCTGATCCAAATTGCTGATCAGCATACGTCCCAGTACCGCCGTTGGGGGCAGATCGGCCCCTTTTAAAAGCGGCTGTATTTCGCGGCCGACACCGGGAAAAATAGACTGAAGCGCAGCAAGAAAATAAGTTAGAAAGGCGCCCGGATCGTTGTCGTTTTCATCCAGAGACACCCAGATATTGGGGATATCACACGACTCCAGCCAGCAGCTCACCAGGGTGCTCTTTCCGTAACCAGCCGGCGCGGAAACCAAAGTCAGTGGCCTATAAAGGCGCTTGTTCAATCGATCCAGCAACCGTGTTCGATGCACATGTTCGCGGGCCACCGGCGGCCGATGCAGTTTGGTGCGGATCAGAGGGATGATGGTCGAATCGGCTACCATGAATTGAAATTACCTATAAAATAAATAGCAATCCCAAAATGATTTATGGTTTCTTTGTCACTTGTCACTGGGGCATTGCCAATAGTTCACGCAATTAATGAATGGAATTTAGAATCGACATACCTCAGATTTAAATTAAACCCTCGCAGAATGCAAGGATAGTATTTACGCGAAATGGTTTTGTTTACATGGCTAATATATGGAATCTTTATCGAGCGGCTCGGAAAAATTGTTTTTGAAACCCAAACAGTATGTTACGGCTGGAGCTTGTGAGGCATTCGGATCCGACCGACCCCAATTCCCCTCTTAGTTGCATAATTAACAGGGCAAAGAATATATAATACTTTGTTATTATGGCAAAAATCATAGCGACATCCCGTTTTCTTATATCCAACTCCTGGTGAATTCAAAGGATAAAGTCTATATTGCCCTGTTATTTACCCTTTGGGCTTCGCTCTTCGAGCTACAACCCAACACGTCGGGAACACCGGAGGACTTCAGATTCTGTGTTGTCAAGGGTTCGAAGTAAAATACTACGACTTCACCCTTGACGCCTGGACTCTGAAGCCCTCCGGCGTTTGCAACGTCGGGGTTCTATCATTTGGCAGACGCCCTCATCTTATTTGAAACGTACAGTATTAGAAGCCTCGCAATAACATATGCCACAAACCAGACCCCGATAATAATCATAATCAGCCACATAATGTGATTGGCCAGTTCTTCACCTTCGCTTTCCGCCTCATCCATCGCTTTTATAATCTGCGGCACCAACTGATCCATACCTGTTTTGCCGCTGATTCGTTCGATAGAAGTTGTCAATTTTGTGAGCTCTTGGGCAGAATTTGACAACTCAACCAATGTTTTTTGATAGTCCCCGATATCAAATGGTTTTGCCTGATTGGAGATTAATGTATTGGTCGACACGATTAGCTGATTGCCGATTTCAAGCGTTTGCCTCAAATCGCCTAGAATTCCTTTGATGCGCTGTTCCTCGGCTAAAAATTCATTGATAGCTGCTTTTCTTTCAGCGGAAAACGCACTGATCAATTGCGTGATCGCTTTAGAGCACTCCTTCGAAATTTGTTCCATCGCCTGCTTAATGGTCGCTTCCCTCTCTTTTGTAATTTGATCCGGTAAATTCTCGGCTGTGGTTGCCAGACGAGAAGATACTTCCGAGAGCTGGGAAAGGTCAGCCAAGGTTTTTTGCAGCTCAGAAATGATTTTTAACCATTCGCCACCATCCTCCCGTTTACACTTTTCAGAGGAAATAAAAAATCCCCTTCTATTCAATTGCATTATCAATTATTCATCGGTAAGGATTTTTTTGGAGCAATCCGGCACTTCGTGACACAAACTGGCCCATTGGTCATTTTCCGAGATAATAGACAAGTTCCTTCCGCCACAGGGGGCCTTCCAGTACAGACAACAAAGCTTGGTTAAACTTTTCCAGGTATGGACTATTCTCTGGTAGAGCGAATGCATAGCTCTGTTTCTCGAATTCGAAGGGAAGGACCGAGAGCGACTCATACCTTCCTTCCGCTTGGGCCTTTTTGATCAGGTATTTCAAGACTGCCCCGTCGGCGACCACCGCACCCAGACTACCAGCATCGAGAGCCGCAAGCAGTTTTTGTCTGTCGCTGAAAGTACGGCTGTTGATGCCTTGCTCCTGTAAGTACTCTAACGATGTCGATGTTTCCAGGGCACCTACCTTGACTTTAGCCAGGGCCTGCGGTCCTGTAATCTCTGAACGTATTTGATCAAGCGTGAAGGCGCTGGCGAGAAGGGCGGTAACGCTGGCAATCATAAGTGTGCTGCCGACCGCCAGAACCGCCGATAACGTCCGCCCGCCCAGCGTCCGAAATTCGTAATACCGGATAGGCCAAGATGTTACGAACAGCAGTCCTGTAATGAAGCCTTCCACCAGCTTGCCGCCTCG
>Ga0316191_10000963_pt1 | contig 19705 bp, 20 predicted proteins | sample Eddworburr2cm_MG_FD_204928 | JGI IMG/M metagenome (GOLD analysis project Ga0316191, IMG submission 204928) | Coastal sediment microbial communities from Maine, United States - Eddy worm burrow 2 cm | ecosystem: Environmental > Aquatic > Marine > Coastal > Sediment | place: USA: Maine... | reverse complement strand
TTTGCATCATTGTTGGTTCACCTGTAGGCAAGCGGTCTGGCAAGTTTCCGATCATTGATTTCACCCTGTGGGATTATTCGCTGATTGCTATTGATGACTGGCGTTCTATCCAGCCACCGATACCATCAGGCACGATTTCTGTAAGTTCAACCTCAAAGTCCGTGATGCGTGTTATCTTTCCGTGATTCTGGCCGGCATAGTTTCCGGGTTGTACTCGATGAATGGTGCCATCTGTATCATTAATCAGTGCCCACTGGTCTTCACGTTGCTCCAGTGTGCCAACCATGCGCAGGCTGTCGAGGGGGAATTCCTCGAGTGGCTCGGTCGGTCTGTCAAAATCGGGTTTTATGCCGTTGTTGCTGGGAACATTGCTAACTGCTCTGGTGTGTGAAAATGTGGGTTCGGTAAACGGGTCACGCAGATCAGCCGCCTGGTACGTATAAGACTCGTAAGGCTGAAACTCGGGTAACGGTTCAATGTTCGATTTCTGCTGACTCTTGGTGGTTCTGACGTAATCTTCCAGGTCAGCGCTTGGATTATCCGTGCAGGCCAGCAGGCTGCCGCACAGGGAGAAGATGGTCAGCCAGTGTGCCGCGTAACGGTGGTTTCCAGTCATCAGATATCCCCTCCGTCAGTCGCCTCGTCATCTTCGATATAGCGATAGGTCTTGGCAGTCAAATTCATACCGAGCAGACCGGTATTACCAACCCGGCTGATGCTGACATCATGGATAGTCACAATGCGCGGCAAGGCAGCAACGCCACTGACGAATTCTCCGAATTCGTGATAACCACCAATTACGCGGATGCTGATCGGTAGTTCCGCATAGAATTCTTTCGGGGTTTCGGCGCGCGGTTGAAACAGTTCAAATTCAAGTCCACTCGCCAGTCCTGTCTGGGAAACATCCACCAGCAGGTCGGCTACTTCTGTCTGGTTGGGAAGCTGGCGCAGCATGGCGCCGAACGATTCACGCATTTCTTCAAGTTGCTTCTCATAGGCTTCCAGGTTGGCAGCCTGTCTCGCCTTGGTTTCGAAAATGATCTTCAGCCCTTCCTCTTTGTCCACGGCGCTATCCAGTTCAACCAGTTGATCCTTGGTATGAAACCAGTAGCCCAGAAAAATGACGCCACCCATCAGGAACAGGATAACCACCGCGCGTGCTGCGGTCGGCCAGCGGGCTACATCAGCCAGGTCCAGTTCATTTATGTTCATATTCATGGCGTTGCCTGGGCAGTATCGTGGATAGGTTGACGAGCTTTCTGGCTGCCGCGCAGGGTGAAATTGGCTATTCGACGACGTTTGGCTTCAGTCGTCTTGATTACATCGAGACTTGGGCCGGTAAACCATTCAGAGGTGTCGATTTGACGCATATAATCTGAAACGCGCGCATTTGACTCGGCTATACCCGTCATTGTCAGAGCCTTGTTCTTTTGCTGGAAGGTTTTCAGGTGCACACCTTCCGGCAAGGTTCTTACCATCTCGTCCATCAGGTGGACACTTTCCGGGCGGCTGCTTTGCAGTTCCTGAATAACATTCATACGAGCCAGCAGATTGTCTTTCATTGCCTCAAGTTCGCGAATACGGCCAATGCGCTTGTTCAGGATGTCAATTTCGCTTTGCAGATAGGTGTTGCGCTGATTCTGGTCGCTAATCATGCCTTCGACATGAAAATGGGCCAGCAACACGATCAGGCCTGCGATAACAACGGAGCTGATGGCCGTGATGCCGAACTCCTGTTGTTTTTGTTTGCGCAGCTCTTCACGCCAGGGCAGCAGGTTAATACGTGCCATATCAGTCGAAGCTCCTCAGGGCCAGTCCGCAGGCTATCAGCAATGCGGGTGCATCATTGCTGAGTGTTTGTGGCTTCACTCGAGCAGACAATGACATGGATGCAAACGGGTTGGCGATCGTGGTTTCCACGCCAAGTTTTTCCTGGATCATTTCATCCATTCCGGGTATGGAGGCGCTGCCGCCGGCCAGTACGATGTGGTCGACCTTGCTATGCGGGCTGGACGAGTAGAAGAATTGCAGGGAGCGACTTGCCTGTTGCACCATGGCTTCCTTGAAGGGTTCGAGCACATCCGTCAGGTAGTTTTCCGGCAGCCCGCCCTGTCGCTTTGCCATGCCGGCTTCTTCATATGACAGGCCATAACGACGCATGATTTCTTCCGTTAGCTGCTTGCCACCAAAAACGGTGTCACGTGTGTAGATACTTTTAAGATTGTGCATGACGTTCAGGGTCGTCATGGTTGCACCGACGTCGATGACAGCGACGGTTTTTTCAGCGCCCTGATTCGGTAGCTGATCTGCCAGCAGTGCGAAGGCATTTTCACTGGCAAACGATTCAACATCCATAACCTGGGTACCTACACCCCCGGTTTCGACAGCCGCACTGCGCAGGTCCACGTTCTCGCTACGGCATGCTGCCAGCAGCACATCCACTGTATCGGGGTTTTTCTCGGATGGTCCAAGGACCTCAAAATCGATGTTTACTTCCTCGAGCGGGTAGGGAACGTACTGGTCGGCCTCCAGGTCAATCTGGGCTTCCATGTCATCTTCATTAAGCCCGCCTGGCATGGAGATGATCTTGGTGATGGTGGATGAGCCGGCAACGGCAACGGCGGCATGTCGGGTGCGGGTGCCGGATCGTTTTACCGCGCGTCGAACTGCTTCACCTACGGCGTCAACATCAGTTATATTCTTTTCGACAACTGAGTTGGGTGGTAGGGGTTCGACCGCATAGCTTTCAACACGGTAGCGAGAGCCGCTGCGACTGAGTTCCAGCAGTTTCACTGCCGTGGAACTGATATCCAAACCAATTAACGGTGGCTTGGCCCGTTTAAAAAGTTGCGCGATCGGCACAATATTTCCTTTTAGTTACCCAGTGTTGTACAACAAAGGTAGTTCGCCGCATTAGAGTGCAAAGCCAACTGTTTGTCAACAAATGCGAATGCAAAACAAATGTTATGGTACTCATATCGGACAGTCGCCATTTTTGTTGAGAGAAATTCAACATTCGCTGTGTTGTTCGTCGTGCTGTTTTACTTTATATGACTTGATCGAAAACAATTCTTTGAAACTGATCACAGGTTTTTGACGCTGATATGATATTACGCCGCATCGGACGCTTTTTAGTTTATCTATTTCTCCTCGGCAGTGTCGCCATGGCGGCACTGGCTACAGTCATTTACCTGAGAATTGAACCGCAACTCCCTTCTATCGAAGTGCTGCGCGAGGTGCAGTTACAGGAACCCTTGCGTATCTACTCACGCGACCGGCGTATTCTTGCTGAATTTGGTGACAAGCGGCGCACGCCCGTCAATATCGATGAAGTACCGCAGACGCTGGTACATGCCTTCCTGGCAGCAGAGGACGATCACTTCTTCGATCACTCAGGTATTGATGTCCCTGGTTTGATGAGTGCTGCTGTCGAGCTGGTACTTACCGGCAAGAAACGCCGTGGGGCAAGTACTATCACCATGCAGGTGGCGCGAAACTTTTTCCTCTCCACAGAAAAGACCTATTGGCGCAAGCTCACTGAGATCCTGCTGGCATTCAAGATTGAAGAATCACTTGGCAAGGACGAGATCCTGGAGCTGTATCTCAACAAGATCTACCTTGGTCACCATGCCTACGGTGTCGGGGCGGCGGCGCAAGTGTATTACGGCAAGAGTCTTAATGAGCTTTCCGTTGCGCAAATGGCAACCATCTCTGCATTGCCGAAGGCTCCGTCCCGCGTCAACCCGATCAACAGCCCGGCAGAAACGCTGGAGCGGCGTAATTACATCCTCGGGCGCATGAAGAAGCTCGGCTTTATAGATCCGGCAGCCTATGAAGAGGCCATTGCCGAGCCGGATGATGCATCCCTGTACAAGGTAAAGGCGGAAGCCAGTGCACCTTACGTGGCTGAAATGGTGCGCCAGGAAATGGTCAATCGGTATGGCAAGTCGGTTTATACCTCTGGCTATGAGGTTATAACCACGCTGGATGTGAAACACCAGCAGGCAGCCAACCAGGCACTGCGCAAGGATTTGATCGCCTACTCTCGACGTCATGGTTTTCGCGGTGCCGAGGCTCACCTTGCCCTGGAAGACATACCCGCCGAAGATTGGCCCGCTGTGCTGAAAGATTTCCCCGTTATTGGTGATCTGGCTGCAGGACTGGTGACCGGCGTGGCTGAAAAGAGTGTCGAGGTGCTATTGCAGGATCAGGAACTCGTCACCATCGGTTGGGAGGAATTATCCTGGGCACGGCCCTATATAAGCGCAAATCGCATGGGCAAGTCGCCGAAACTGGCCAGTGATATCCTGGCGGTGGGTGATGTGATTCGAGTACAGCAGGATGATGGCGTCTGGAAATTGACGCAGATTCCGAAAATAGAAGGTGCACTGGTTTCCTTGCGGCCGGATGACGGGGCAATTGTCGCGTTGGTCGGTGGCTTTGACTTCAAGCAAAGCAAGTTTAATCGTGTCACGCAGGCAAAGCGCCAGCCCGGTTCCAGTTTCAAGCCAGTGGTCTATTCAGCGGCGCTGGAGAAAGGTTTTACACCGGCCAGCATGATCAATGATGCGCCAGTCGTGTTTGATGATCCAAAGCTGGAATCGACCTGGCGACCCGAGAATTACAGCGGCCAGTTTTATGGGCCTACGCGGCTGCGTGAGGCCCTGTACAGATCCCGCAATCTGGTATCGATACGTATTTTGCGCGCTATCGGTGCCAGTTACGTTGTCGAGTATGCGCAGCGTTTCGGCTTTACCCCCGACCAGTTACCAAACGATTTGACCCTGGCCCTGGGGAGTGCCTCTGTCACGCCGCTACAGATGGCACGTGCCTACGCGGTACTTGCAAATGGCGGTTACCTGATTGACCCTTATTTTATTCACAGCATTTATGATCCATCAGGCGAAGAGATTTTTACTGCCAATCCGGCGATTGCCTGTCCGCAATGTCCGGAATCAATCGAGGTTATCAACGAGTCCGGTGAGGATGCGGCCAACCTCGCGCCCCAGGTACTGACACCGCAGAACGTCTGGCTGATGACGTCCATGATGCAGGATGTGATCCAGCGGGGTACCGGGCGCAAGGCACGTGTGCTCGGCAGGACAGACCTGGCCGGTAAGACGGGCACCACCAATGACCAGAAGGACGGCTGGTTTTCAGGGTTCAATCATGCGCTGGTGGCAACTGCGTGGGTAGGTTTTGACAAGCTTGAACCGCTGGGTCGTGGCGAAACCGGCGGCCGCTCGGCATTACCCATGTGGATTGACTATATGGCGGTTGCTCTCGAGGCCGTCAAGGCGCAAAAAAAGCAACCGCCCGCAGGGCTGGTGACGGTACGCATTGATCCGGCGACCGGGTTGCTGGCAGGTAGCGGGCAAAGTGACGCCGTGTTTGAAACCTTTCGGCAAGAGAATGTGCCACAGCAGAGCAGTGATGCCCTCGGTGGCAGTGGTGCTCACGGTGTGGCTGATGGCACAACGGAACAATTATTCTAAGCTAGCCGGGTAGCCGGGATTTCCGACCTGATCATGGCTGCAGGATTGATTACAGGTTTTTCAGGTCGGCGCAAATGCTGTCGATTGAAGCCTGGAATCCGGCCTGTTCAGCGTCATCCAGTGGCAGTTCAACAATCTTTTCGATGCCGTTTCGGCCAATGATGGCTGGAACACCGGCAGTAATATCGCTCTGCCCATACTCACCATCGAGGTTGCAGACGCAAGGTAGCACACGACGACGGTTATGGCAGATGGCGTCGACCATGGTAGCAATAGCAGCGGCCGGGGCATTGTAGGCACTGCTCAGTTGACGCAGGGCCAGTACCTCGGCACCGGCATGCCGGGTACGCGTGTTTATACGGGCAATACTTTCCTCGTCGAGGAAGGTGCCTGCCGGCACGCCATTGACGGTGCAGAATCGCGTCAGTGGCACCATGTAATCACCGTGGCCACCGATAACCATGGCATGGATATCCTTGATGGACAGTCCTGTCTCTTCGGCAATGAAGCAGGCCATGCGAGAGGCATCCAGCACACCAGCCATGCCAAAAACCCGATGTCTTTCCCAGCCGGTGCGTTTCCATGCATGCCAGGTCAATACATCGACAGGATTGCTAACCAGCAGCAACAGGGCGTCGGGAGCGTATTCAAGGACATGATCACAAACGCTGTCGATGACGGAGCGGTTGATATCCAGCACATCGCTGCGTGACATACCCGGTTTGCGCGGTGAACCGGCTGTGACGACGACCAGATCAGCATCCTGCAGCACCGCAGGATCAGTGCTGCCGGTGACGCGCGTGTCGAAGCCGAAATAAGAAGCGGATTGCATGATGTCCAGTGCGGCACCGGTTGCTGCACCCTCCCTGATATCCAGGAGTGTGATTTCACTGCAGGCTTCCTGCTGGGCCAGTGTGTGTGCTGCTGTTTCGCCGACGCGGCCGGCGCCGATGATGCTGATTTTGTTCATGCTGTTCTCTTTTTATGCGGCAGGTTGCCGCACATAATCCCATAGATTAGGCGTGCATTCAAAAAGCGGCTGTTTAGCGCACAATCTTGAGTATCTCCGATTCCATCGGTTCTCCTGTCGGATACTGGTCATTCAGCAACCGTAGCTGTTCCTCGGGATACTGGGTGATGGGCGAACGTTGCGCCAGGCTTGACCAGGTTGCGCCTTTCGGTGCCCGGATGATGTCCAGTTTTTTCTCGGTGGCGAGTTTTCTTTCTGCCTGGGTGAGGGGATGAAAACTTTTTGCGCTTGCCACGATATCAGCATCATACTTTCCGGCTTGATCCGTCGCGCGGGCAGTGCCGGCAAAGATGTAGACCTTGTTGCCACGGTAGACGACTGCATAGCGTATCTGGCGTCGTCCGTAGGGCGTGTCGCCGATGCTAACAGCGGTGTAGCCTTGCAGACCATTCGCGCTGAAAGATTCGCCTCGCCACAGCTTGCTTGATTTTAGTTGCTGTTGCAAAAACTGCTTTGGTGTGAGCCGCCTGTCGCTCGTGGCCATGGTCATTTGAACCAGTCCATCTTTAGCCTTTGGCGTGGCAATGACTCTTGATGTCTGGTTGTTTATTTCCCAGCCGGGTGGAAAGCTTAGCGAGAAGTCCAGATCCTTGTGATAAAAATGATTACCCCGAACCACGCCCTCGCGTTCGCTGTCGCCGAAGGTCAGGCCATCCAGGCGCAGCAGGTAACTGTCGGCTCCGATACGCGAGTTGCCGTCCGTCTTGTATTTTTTTGCTGCATTAACGACTTCGCGAAATCGCGCATCATTATCAGGGTGGGTTGAAAACAGGCCGTGATACACATTGGGCTGGCGCCCTTCCTTTTTAGCAATTGCGATTTCAAAGGCTTCCTGGTTTTTCAAAACGCTGACCACCTTCAGCATTGCCTCCGGATCATAGCCGCTCCTGGCGAGGTATTCTGCACCGAGGCGATCCGCCTCCAGTTCGTGTTCCCGCCCATAGCCGCGGACAATGGCGGTGCCGGCCAGGTTGGTGAGTGAATCGGCACCCTGGATGCCGGTTGAGGCTGCCAGAACCGCGCCGAGAATTCCGGTGACTGCAGAGGTGCTCTGCTGCCGGACGCTGTGGCGTGCTGTTACATGGCCAATCTCGTGACCCAGAACGGCAGCCAGTTCGGCTTCGGAATTCAGATAGGCAAGCATGCCGCGGGTGATGTAGATATAACCGCCGGGTAGTGCAAAGGCATTCACCTGGGTACTGTCGACTATGGTGAAATGGTAGTCGAGTCCCGGGCGGTGGCTGTGCTGCGCCAGGTTCTTGCCGACTCGTTGCACCAGTTCTTCCAGCACAGGGTCAGGGTAGGCCGGCATCTCTTCAGCTATTTCGGTACTGTATTTTTGTCCCAGGCTTATTTCCTGCTCCTCGGACATCAACACGAAATCACTGCTGCCGGTGACCGGATTGGTGGCACAGCCCGTAGTGAGCCAGCCCAGTACAACAAGCAATATGCTGGCAGGCAGGACGGCGGCCATGATTAATAGCGCTGCTGCGGTGCCCCGGTAATGGCAACCAGTGCGGCCGGATGTTGTATCTTCATGCGTAATTCGTCCCGGTCCTGCTTGACCCAGCCACGGACTTCCACCTGCTTCCCGACCAGAGACTCAAGAGCATCAAAGTTGACCTGGTCCTTTTTTGAAATTTGCAGTACCAATGGGCCTTCCATCTCGATCCAGACGGTATATCTCGTCGTGCGAATCCCGCTGATCTGTCCGTGTACGATGCGAAATCCGCGGGCACTCAACGGCAGTGACCGTGCCGCTTGCGGCTGGTAAACGGGTAGAGCCCACAGGCCTTTGCGGTCGAGGCGTGCTTCATCTTCGACATGCTGATAACAGTCGGCACCCCAGCTGTTGGGTGGCACGACCAGCGTCGTGGCCAGTCCCTGTTGCAGCAGGTAGACGGCGACATTATCGCCGTCTTCAAGAAACGCGTGAGCCAGTAGCCGGCCATAGTGATCATGATCCTGCCTGCCGTATTGCAGCAACAGGATGCGGTTGTTGGTCTCCAGCAGGCGTTGCAGCGCTGAACGTGCCGCATCAGCCAGCGGTTGCGTCGCCTGGTCCTTGTCACCGATTTCCGGTGTATTGATGCCGATGAGGCGCAGACGACGGCCGTCATTCAGTTTGACGGTATCGCCGTCATAGACATAGACGACCTGTACGCGTTCACCTGCTTTTATCGCCTGGCATGCAGATGCCGTTGCCGATGGAGAACTGCCGGCAAGCAGGAGTGTTGATGTGAGCAGCAGCCAGGATGCAAAAGGGGCGACCCTGTCGGACGCCCCTTTGTTGAATGCTGTAGCAGGCATTGCTTGCGTGATCAGTTCCCGTAACGCTTGCGGAATTTGTCAACGCGGCCACCGGTATCAACCATCTTCTGCTTGCCGGTATAGAAAGGGTGGCACTGCGAGCACACTTCAATCGTAAGATCCTTGCCAACAGTCGAGCGCGTTTCGAAACTCGAGCCGCAACTGCAGGTAACTTTAATAGTGTCGTATGCCGGGTGTGTATCTGGTTTCATAACTGCCTCTAGTCAATCTTTGTGCATTCAGTGGCGGCCAGGTCGCTACCGTGAAAAGGGCGAGGATAATACGTCATTCATCTGAAGGCGGCAAGCTGGCAGATACACGACTCTGAAATTGAAGGATTTTTGCCGTGGTTTGCTTGTCGGTACCGGGGTAGTTTCCTGATTGCAGGCGCTGCAGGCGCTGCAGGCAATGCAACAGGCCGTGCTCACTGGCAATGCTCTCCCACAATAGCTGGTTGATCTGCAGGCAGGCGGCCATCGGGGTGCTGGCAAGATTACGAATCTGGTCGAGTTTCCATTGCAGGCAGCGTAGCCGCTGTTGTTTACCGGCGGGGGCCCTCATGATTGCCCGCTCAATGAGTAATTTCCTTTCTAATTCATATGCCTGAGGGTCTTTTCGGGCGAGCTTCGCCCAGGCGTCGAAGTCAAATGTCGGACGTGTGTCTGATGTGTCCATACGCTGTCTGGCTTGATAACGTGCGCTGCACGGTTGCTTGTTGTTGGTTTTGGTGTATTGCAAGCCTAGCACCGCTGTGTATCGCAGCCTATTGGACCTCCGTCCACTGGCTTTTAACTGACTGACTTCACAGCAGATAGCCTGTACCGGCCTGTGGATAAGCTTGTGGATATCCTGGTGGATAGCGTGTGGGGAAGGTGTGCTTGCGGCTACAGGGTGTGATCGGCAGTCCCAGGTTTCACCGGTTTTAATATATTATTATCAATAATAACAATATGTTAACCGTATCCAGTAGACGCGGGCAGATAATTCTCCTGACGCCGGGGTTGCGCTGAGACTGCTGCAGACATTGTGTATAACTGTTGCGGTGGCTCAATTGGCGGCTACAGTGCGATCCCTGGCCCAGTTGCGCAAACGCGCCATTTGTTCCGCCATGACCCGCGACAGGGGTCGGGTTTGCTCGATTTCGCTGCGCAGGTGCGTGGTGTTCAGGGCGACACCCTGTTCACGGGCCAGATAGGTGGCTGCTACGATGGACTGTTCGATTTCGGCACCGGAAAAGCCCTCCGTGATTCCTGCCAGTGCCATGAGATCGAAGTCCAGCGGTTTGTGCTCACGCTTGCGCAGGTGAATTGCGTAAATCTCGGCGCGGGTTGCGGCATCCGGCAGGTCGACAAAAAATATTTCATCCATGCGGCCCTTGCGGATCAGCTCCGGCGGCAGCTGTTCAATGGCGTTTGCCGTTGCCACAATAAATACCGCTGCAGTGCGTTCCGCCATCCAGGTCAGCAGGGTTGCAAGCAGTCGCCGCGAAGTACCTCCATCGTTGTCACCGGACGCAACCGCCTTTTCGATTTCATCAATCCAGAGCACGCAGGGGGCCATGGCCTCCGCCGCCTGCAGTGCCTCACGCAGGTTGCGTTCGGTTTCGCCATGGAACTTGTTGTACAGCGTGCCAAAATCAAAACGCAACAAGGGCACGGACCACATGCCGGCAACGGCCTTGGCCGCAAGGCTTTTGCCGCCACCCTGCACACCGACCAGCAAAATGCCGCGGGGCGTGTCCGGCGTATCGTCCGCTTGCAGGAAGACGTTGCGTCGCCGATTGATCCAGCGTTTCAGGTTCTCCAGTCCGCCGACCTCGGCAAAGCTCCCGGTATCGAATTCACAAGACAGGGCCCCATTGGTTTCCAGCAGCTGATAGCGTGCTTGTGTAACCCGTTCCAGGTCGTCATTGTTGATGGCACCATCATCATGGATGATGCGACGAATAATGCGCCGCGCATCGGCTGCTGTCAGGCCGCGTAACTGACTGATGACAAGATCCAGGGTGTGCTGACTGGTCTTGACCTTGTTGCCCTTGTGCAGGCCCGACCAGTGCCCCGCCTCTTCCCGAATGATGGCCTCCAGCTGTTGACTGTCAGGCAGCGACAATGAAAAGCGTGCGCTGAAAGCGGCCAGTTCCTGCGGTAACTCCAGTTCATGGCTGACCAGTACCAGCGTGTGCCCCAGGCTGGCATGTTCCATGGCGATTTCTTTCAGCAGCCGGACGTTGTAGGCGTCTTCTAGGTAGGGGTGAAAATCCATCAACAGGTAGATGCCGGGGGTCTCGGTCGCCTTAATCTGACCCAGTGCCTGTTGCGGTTCACTGGCATGGCGTTGTGCTGCGGCGTCGTAGTCGATGCGCTGCAGACCGCTGGTGGCAGACCAGGCCATTACCGGCATGGACAGCGAGATGGCGATCTCTGTGAACAGCCTGGCGACCCGTTTTTCGTCCCGCGTCTCGATAATAATCAGCGGCACGCGGGAACGCAGCAACAGTTCGAGATCGTGTGAATCGTCCATAAACTTTTGTTACCTGAATGCCTGCCGGTTGCTTTCAGTCATCATCACGTCGTGTGGTCAGTGAGGCCAGTTCGCCACACAGATCAACTTGCAGGTGGAATTCAATGGGTCGGCAACAAACCGGGCAATCTTCAATATAGTGCTGGTCGCCGCAGGATGTATCCACCGCTGTTTCAAAGGCTTCGCCGCAATAGGGGCAGTCAACGTGTTTCAGCATGTCGCGGTGATTCCGGCATCCAGTGCTGCAATAACTCGTTCAGGTAGCGTTGCCCTTTTGCTGTTGCCTTGATGACGCCGTTGTCCTCTGCCAGTAAATGATGCTCAATGGCTGTGTGCACCCGTGTTTCGATCAGGGCATATGGCAGGCTGGTTGCAGCCATAAATGCGGATGAGGTGAAGCCGCTGTCCAGCCGCAGACTGTTCATGGCAAATTCCAGTATGACGTCATCCACTGATAGTTCGTTGCGGCTGCAGATGCGTACATCGCTGTTGGCTGCGTCAAGGTAGGTGCGCGGATGTTTTACTTTTGCTGTGCGGGTGATGGTTTGTGTGGCGGCATTGCTGATCTTGGCGTGTGCGCCGGCACCGATGCCGAGGTAATCACCAAACTGCCAGTAGTTGAGATTATGACGGCACTGCCGGCCCGGTTGTGCATAGGCCGATACCTCGTAGCGCCGATAGCCGGCGGTGCCCAGCAGGGATCGCCCCGCTGTTTGTATCTCCCAGAGAGTATCGTCATCTGGCCGTTGTGGCGGTTGCCGGAAGAACCGGGTGTTGGGCTCGATGGTGAGCTCATAAAAGGAGATGTGTGCCGGTTGCAGGTCCACGGCAGCGTGCAGGTCCAGCAGTGCCTGCGCGGTGCTCTGTGACGGCAGGCCGAACATAAGGTCGAGGTTGATATTCTCAAATCCTGCACGGCGCGCCGATTCGACAGCAGCACGTGCCTCGCTGCCGTCATGAAGGCGACCGATCGCCGCCAGCAAATCGTCCTGAAAGCTTTGTATACCCATTGAAAGCCGGTTGATGCCGGCTTCCCTGAAGCCGGAGAAGCGTGCCTGGTCGACTGTGCCCGGGTTCGCTTCAAGGGTAATCTCGGCGCCGGGTTTCAGTGGGATACGCGCGCGGATTTCGCTGAGCAGTGTTTCGATGCCGCGGGCTGAAAACAGGCTGGGTGTGCCGCCGCCAATGAACAGCGATTCGACAGTGCGTCCCCAGACGGCTGGCAGGTCCTGCTCCAGGTCCGCAATCAGTGCTGTGATGTAATGGTCTTCGGGGAGTTCTTCGCGGACCTCGTGCGAGTTGAAATCACAGTAGGGGCATTTGCTCACGCACCACGGGATGTGTATGTAAAGCGACAGTGGCGGGGTGACGTTGAAGTTAAACATGTACTGTAAATGCAGGACATTCCGGGTGGCTTCGCAAGGACTTATTGTTCCCGGTAGCGTTGCAGCGCGGTGACCAGTTGTCGCAGTGCCTGGCCGCGATGACTGAGGGCATTTTTGACATCGGCCGGTAGTTCGGCCGACGAACAGTCATGGGTAGCGACGTAGAATACCGGGTCATAACCAAAGCCGTTGTCGCCGCACGCCGCGAACAGGATGCGGCCTTCCCAGGTGCCCTGGCAGATCACGGGCGTCGGGTCATGGGCATGTTCCATGAACACCATCAGGCATTGAAAGCGGGCGCTGCGCTGTGCTTCGGGCAGGCCATCGAGTTCGGCTAGCAGTTTTTCCAGATTCTGCCGGTCACTGGCGTTGTTACCGGCAAAGCGTGCCGAGTAAATGCCGGGTGCGCCGTTGAGGGCATCGACTTCTATGCCTGAGTCATCTGCGATCGCCGGCAGGCCGGTGTGTTGTGCGGCATTGCGCGCCTTGAGGATGGCGTTTTCGACAAAGGTCAGGCCGGTCTCTTCGGCATCGACGACGCCGAATTCGCTCTGTGGCTGCACATGCAGCTCAAGCGTGGAGAGCAGCTGATTAATCTCGCGAACCTTCCCCGGGTTGCTGCTGGCAAGGACAATTTCTTTCACGGCCGTGTTACTCCTGCGCCAGCGCTGCCTGCTGGCTGGCAAGCAGTTCCGTGATACCTTTCTTCGCCAGTGCCAGCATGCTGTTTAACTCATCCTGGCTGAACGGGTGACCCTCGGCGGTACCCTGAACCTCGATGAAATCACCGGCATCACTCATCACCACGTTCATGTCGGTTTCCGCATTACAGTCTTCCGGGTAATCCAGGTCCAGTACCGCTGTACTTTCATAGATGCCGACGGACACCGAGGCGACGCGCCCGATAAGCGGGTTTTTGTCAATGACCTTGTTATCCAGCAGTGTCTGGATGGCATCGGCCAGTGCGACATAACCACCGGTAATGCTGGCCGTGCGCGTACCGCCGTCGGCCTGGATCACATCGCAGTCAATGGTGATGGAACGTTCGCCGAGCAGCTTCATGTCCATGACGGCCCGCAGCGAACGACCGATGAGGCGCTGGATCTCCATGGTGCGGCCACCCTGCTTGCCACGTGCCGCTTCACGTCCCATGCGGCTGGTGGTGGATCTCGGCAGCATGCCGTACTCAGCCGTCACCCAGCCTTCGCCCTTGCCGCGGAGAAATCCCGGTACCCGTTCCTCGAGGGTGGCATTGCATAAAACGCGGGTATCACCGAATTCCACGAGCACGGAACCCTCGGCATGTTTGGTGTAATTGCGGGTGATGCGGACGTGCCGCATTTCGTCCGGGGCGCGATGGCTTGGGCGCATAAGGAGGTCCTTGCTGATCAAAAGAGGCGCGGATTATAGCGTGATAGTGGTGCCCGCGCCTGTCTGGGTTATTTCAATGTGACGCCTGCTATAAGTGTCTGTTATGTGCAGCTGCGCTTGACGGGTGTTCCGGGGCGGGCTGCTGTGCCTTGTGGTAATCGAGCCATGTCTGTTAATGCCTGTCCTTAAGGCTTACCATGTCGGCCTTTACTCTGGACGAATGAATCGCGGGTGACAGCATGATACGCAGCATGACGGCCTTTGCACGACAGGAGCTGGATACCGGCTCGGGAGAGCTGGCCTGGGAAATCCGCTCGCTGAACCACCGTTACCTGGAACTGGGAGTGCGCTTGCCGGAGGAGCTCCGTGCCATGGAAGCGGCGGTACGTGAACGGGTGGGTGCGCGACTCGGGCGCGGCAAGGTGGAATGTTCCTGCCGCTACCGGCCGGCAGCAAGCGGGGCCGTGCCGGTTGATATCGACGAGGATAATTTGTCGCGTTTGCTGGCTGCCTGCGACACCGTGGCGGCCAGACTGCCGGCGTCAGTGCCCCTCAACCCGGTTGAACTGTTGCGCTGGCCCGGTGTGTTGCGTGAAGAGTCTGTTGACACGGCACCGCTGGTGAAACATGCACTGGCACTGCTGGACCGCACCCTGGATGAATTGATGCAGTTCAGGGAGCGCGAGGGTGAGCAGATCAGGCAGCTGTTGGTGCAGCGCTGTGATGCCATGAGTGAACTGGTGCAGCAGACGCGCAGCAATCTGCCGCAGATACAGGCGGCCTTGCGGGAAAAGCTGGAAGCACGACTGGCCGACCTGGAGACGGCGGCCGACCCCGGGCGTCTGGAGCAGGAGTTGGTCATACAAATCCAGAAAAGTGATGTGGATGAGGAAATGGAGCGGCTACAGGGTCATGTTGACGAGGTGCGCCGGGTGCTGGCGGGCGATAAACCGGTTGGGCGGCGCCTGGATTTCCTTATGCAGGAGCTGAACCGCGAGGCCAACACGCTGGGATCGAAGTCGGTTGCGGCAGTCACGACCAATATCTCGGTCGAGCTCAAGGTCCTGGTCGAGCAGATGCGCGAGCAGGTACAAAACACCGAATAACCGGCAGGCATCGGGAAGCAGCTATGAGCAAGGCAGATACGGACACGGGTACGCTGTATATTATTTCCGCACCATCGGGTGCCGGTAAATCGAGCCTGCTGCGAGCACTGCTGGAAATCCTGGGCGGCAGCCTTGCCTTGTCCGTATCACACACCACGCGCAGTCCGCGCCCCGGTGAGGTAAATGGCAAGGATTACCATTTTATAGACGTCGCCACCTTCAGAAAGATGGTGGACAGCAATGCGTTTTTTGAGCATGCCCAGGTGTTTGATAATTACTACGGCACATCGAAGCAGGGCGTGACTGCGCAGCTGCAGGCCGGAGTGGATGTCATCCTCGAGATCGACTGGCAGGGTGCTCGGTTGATACGCGAACTGATGCCGGCTGCCGTCAGTATATTTATTCTGCCGCCCTCCCGCGAGGCACTGCAGCAGCGTTTGCAGGACCGCGGTCAGGATGACGCGGCAGTCGTCGCACGTCGCATGCGCGATGCAGTAAGCGAGATGTCGCATTATCACGAGTTTGATTACCTTGTAATTAACGATGTTTTTAAGGCGGCACTGGACGAGCTGGCAGCGATCCTGTTGAGCCATCGCCTGCGCCTGCCGGCACAGCAGCAGCGGCATGCCGGGTTGCTGGCCGCACTGCTGGCGTCCGGGTAGTGATTCGGGTACACTGCCACGCCCCGTTAGTCAGTATTTGCAGGTTTTCCGGAGAGTTACATGGCACGCGTTACTGTAGAAGATTGTCTCGACAAGGTTGATAACCGCTTCCAGCTGGTGCTGGTCGCGACCAAGCGCGCCCGCCAGCTCGCTAACGGCGTGCAGCCCCTGGTGCCATGGGAAAATGATAAACCGACCATCGTCGCACTGCGCGAGATTGCCGATGGTCTGGTAGGCCCCAGCATCCTGGAGGAGACGGTTCATTCCGTGTTTGAGGATGATGAGGAAGAGGTTGTGAGCGCCGCAGCCGAGGAAACCGCATCCCCTGAAGTCACAGTACCAGACGCTGCCGAAGCTCCTGAAGCCGCAGCGGCAGACGCTGCCGAAGCTCCTGAAGCCGCAGCGGCAGGCGATGCCGAAGCTCCTGAAGCCGCAGCACCAGACGCGGAAGCTGATACCCCGCCCGCAGCAGAAAGCTGATCCCGGGATAACACCTGCCTGCCATATATGGCAGCGGCCATTCGGTCGCAAATATCCTGAAAACGCCTGTGCCACGATCGCGTGAAGATCGTGCTGCGCGCCCGTGTGGCGCGCCCGAATATTTTCGGGACTCCCGGGCCGTCATTGATTTATTATCAAAGTCGGATAAACCGCAGTCAGTACAGGCAGACACCGCATAATATAAGGTTTTATGGTCAGTAAACCGGATCTACAGGCAGAAGATGAATCGCGATTTCTGATCAGCGATCTGTGCGGGATGCTGGAGTCCTACCTGGACCAGGAGCAGGTGCAGGAGGTCTATCGCGCCTACCTGTTTGGTGCTGAGGCGCATGAAGGACAGCACCGCTTGTCCGGTGAACCCTACATTTACCATCCTATTGCCGCGGCGCGCATTCTTGCGGAGCTGCACCTCGATCACAAGTCGATTATTGCCGCCATTCTGCATGATGTGATCGAGGATACGCCGATCGCCAAGGAGCAAATTGAAAGCGCCTTCGGTGCCGATGTGGCTGAACTGGTGGACGGGGTCAGCAAGCTGACGCAGATAGAATTCGAGAGCCAGGCAGAAGCCCAGGCGGAGAATTTCCGCAAGATGATTCTTGCCATGGTGCGTGACATCCGCGTCATACTGGTGAAGCTCGCGGACCGCCTGCACAACATGCGTACGCTGGGTGTGATGCGGCCCGACAAACGCCGGCGCATTGCCCGTGAAACCCTGGATATCTACGCACCGATTGCCAATCGTCTCGGTATCAATGCGTTGCGCGTGGAACTGGAAGACCTGGGCTTTGCCGCGCTCTACCCGCTGCGCTACAAGGTGCTGGAAAAGGCGGTGCTTGCGGCGCGCGGCCACCGCAAGGAAGTGCTCAACAAGATCGATGCGGCGATCAAGCGTCGCGTCGTGCAGGAGAACCTGCCTGCGCGAATACTCAGCCGCGAGAAGCATCTCTACAGTCTGTACCGCAAGATCCGCGACAAGACCCTGTCTTTTGAAGAGATCTACGACGTCTATGCGTTTCGAATCATCGTCGAGGACGTCGATGCCTGTTACCGGGCGCTCGGTATCATGCACAACCTGTACAAGCCGGTACCGGGCAAGTTCAAGGACTATATTGCCATTCCCAAGGCCAACGGTTACCAGTCACTGCACAGTATTCTGTTTGGTCCCTATGGTGTACCGATCGAGGTGCAGATTCGCACCGAGGACATGAACAAGGTTGCCGAATCGGGAGTGGCGGCGCACTGGGTATACAAGTCCAGCGAAGAAAATATTGACCAGATGCATGCCGGTGCACGCGAGTGGATGCGTGAGTTGCTGGAGATGCAGACCCGTGCCGGCAACTCGCTGGAGTTTCTCGAGAACGTCAAGATCGACCTGTTCCCGGATGCGGTTTACGTGTTCACCCCGGCGGGCGAGATCATGAAGTTGCCCTACGGGTCGACAGTGATCGATTTTGCCTACGCCGTGCACACCGATGTGGGTAATACCTGTATCGATGCGAAGGTTAACCGCCAGGTGGTGCCGCTGCGTACCGTGCTGCATAACGGCCAGACGGTCGAGATCGTGACCGCAGCGGGCGCCTGCCCGAGTCCCGCGTGGCTGAGCTTTGCGGTGTCTGCCAAGGCGCGCTCCAATATCCGTCATTACCAGAAAAACCTGAAACGGGAAGAGGCCATAGAACTGGGGCGCCGCATGCTGGATCGCGCGCTGGGCGTTTTTGAAGTTACCGCGAAGGACATATCAGAGAAGCGACTGCGGGTGTTATTGAAAGACTATCACCTGAAAACAACCGACGACTTGCTGGTAGAGATGGGTATGGGAAGACGTTCCTCGGTGCTGGTGGCACGTGCACTCGTGCCGGCGGAAGATGCCGGTTCAAAAGACGACGATATGGCCATGCGACCACTGGTGATCAAGGGCACCGAAGGCATGGTGACGCGCTTTTCGAAGTGCTGTCGTCCAATACCGGGTGACCCGGTCATCGGTGTTATCACCGGCGGGCGTGGTCTGATGATCCATGCCCAGAATTGCAGAAACATTGCCGACAGCAAGTACCCGCCGGAGAACTACCTTGATGTGCAGTGGGAACCGGCTATTGACGAAGAGTTTCCCGTTGAAGTCAGCGTGGTTGTCGAGGATCGCAGGGGCGTACTGGCAACGGTTGCCACTGTCATCGGTGACTCGGATTCCAATATCGAAAACGTCGGCATCGAGGAGCGTGACGGTCTGACCAACAATTTGCGTTTCACGATAACGGTACACAATCGTCGCCACCTGGCACGCGTCATGCGGCGGGTGCACAATATTCCCTCTGTCATCAAGATTACACGGACCAGGGGCTGAATGCGCCAGGTACCGGATTATTCCAAACATCCTAAAGGAATCACTATGACCCGTAAAACCATTCAGACTGACAGCGCACCACAGGCCATCGGAACCTACTCACAGGCCGTTCGTACCGGCAACACCGTCTACCTTTCAGGGCAGATCCCGTTGCTACCTGATACCATGGAAATGGTCAGCGGCGATATGGAGGCTCAGGTCCGGCGCGTGTTTGATAATCTTGCCGCAGTTGCGGAAGCGGCCGGCGGGTCACTGGCCGATGTCGTCAAGTTGAACGTGTTTCTTCTCGATCTCGGGCACTTTGCACAGGTGAATGAAATCATGGCCGAGTATTTTCGCGAACCCTACCCGGCACGCGCGGCTGTCGGTGTTGCCGCGTTGCCCAGGGGTGCGCAGGTGGAAATGGATGCGGTCATGGAGCTGGGCAGCGGTTAGCAGCCAGCCGGATTACGCCACACCATCGCTGGCAGACGCGTGCTGATTCCGTCCGCGGGTGAAAACAAGCCTGAATCCTTGAGTCAAACCTCCGACAATCTTGAGACGCTCCCGGTCACCGTGCTCAGGGGCGTGGGCCCGCGCGTTGCGCAGCGTTTGCAGCGACTGAATATACGCACACTTCAGGATGTGCTGTTTCACCTGCCGGCACGCTATGAGGATCGTACCCGGATTACGCCCATGGGGGCGGTGCAGTCCGGTCAGCAGGTAGTGGTACAGGGTGAAGTCGACCTCGCGGAAGTCCGCTTCGGGCGTCGACGCAGCCTGCTGGTGCGCATCAGTGACGGCAGTGGCGCCCTGACGCTGCGTTTTTTCCATTTCAATGCCAGCCAGCAGGCCGGTTTTCAGCGCGGCACGCCTATCCGCTGTTACGGGGAGGCGCGTGGCAGTGCCGGTTCACTGGAATTGATCCATCCCGAGTACACCTTGCTGTCGGCCAATACGCCGGCCGTCATGGAGGCGCATCTCACCCCCGTGTACCCGGCG
>Ga0316191_10000962_pt1 | contig 19722 bp, 10 predicted proteins | sample Eddworburr2cm_MG_FD_204928 | JGI IMG/M metagenome (GOLD analysis project Ga0316191, IMG submission 204928) | Coastal sediment microbial communities from Maine, United States - Eddy worm burrow 2 cm | ecosystem: Environmental > Aquatic > Marine > Coastal > Sediment | place: USA: Maine... | reverse complement strand
TGGCGATTGCCGCTTTTTCGCCGCGGCTCGACGAGTACGGCAACAGCGTGCGCGCGCAGAACGCCATTCGCCATATCGCCGGCCAGTTGGGTGTGGGAATCTTCGGACCCAATCCCGACTAGTTTTGCATGGATCCGGGGCCGGTTTGACAAGGGAATGACAATTTCCCAGGCGCGTGTCCCGCGTCGGCCGCCACTACATTACGCAGGGGATATTAGCAATGACAAGAGAATCGCTGATGGCAAGAAGCCGCGTGGCATCGCCGCCTCGTGGGGGCAGCGGCTCAACCGCAATTGGAGCCGCCATCCTGACCGGGCTGGGCGTATTCGGCCTGACGACCGCGGTTGCCGACGATGCCGATGACGGCATCAAGATTGGCGACCTGAGCATGAATGTATACGGTTTCGTGCAGGCCGATTTCATCTATGACTTCAAGCGCGTCGATCCGGACTGGAACGACACGTTGCGGGTCTCGACGATTCCGACGAGCGGCGAACCCTATGGCGGCGATGGCGAATTCGTAACAAGCGTGCGCCAGTCGCGTATGGGTTTCAGCGCGAGCTATCCGACCGATAACGGTTTGGTCACCGCCCTGCTCGAGTACGAGTGGTTCGGCACTGGCGGCGATGCCGGTCAGACCACGCCGCGGCTGCGCCACGCCTGGGGCACCTGGAAGAATCTCGGCGCCGGCCAATACTGGTCGAATTTCATGGATGCCGATGTGTTTCCCAATACGATCGATTACTGGGGTCCGACGGGCATGATCTTCTATCGCAACCAGCAGCTGCGATATACGTTCCCGATGGGCGAGGACGAGTTCGCCATTTCGATCGAGGATCCGAGCACCGCTCTGACGGTCGGCCGTTTTCGCGATGAGGACAGTTGCGACCTGCCCGGATCACCGGAAAACAACTGCGGTTCGACGGCCAACGAGATTTTCCAGAACAAAAACGATCTCCCGGACCTGACGGCGCGCTACCGTGACAACACCGACTGGGGTCACTGGCAGCTCGCCGGCATCGTGCGCAAGCTCGGCTATGAGCGTCTCGACAACGGCAAGAGCGACTATGAGGTCGGCTACGGCTTCAATGCCAGCACCGTCATCAACATGTTCGAGCGCGACAAGCTTAAACTGCAGCTGGCTTATGGCGAGGGCATCGGCAACTACTTCAATGACGGTGGTCTCGATATTGCACCGGACAGTTCCGACATCAACAATGCCGACGCGAGCGCGGTGACAATCCTCGGCATTGTTGCCTACTACGATCATTACTGGAGCGACCGCTGGTCCAGCACGATCGGCTGGAGCATGACCGATCTCGATACCGAGTCCGGGCAGGCCGATGACGAATTCAAGAAGGGCCAGATCGCCTCTACGAATTTGCTGTATTACCCGACCAAGAACGTCTACACCGGACTCGAGTTCAGCTGGGGCCAACGCGAGGACGTCGACGGTAACGACGGTGATGACTATCGCATCCAGTATTCACTGCATGTGAATTTTTCGCTCAAGGACTTGTGACAACGAGAACTTGCTATGGCGCACTGTCCGGTCTGATCCGGCCGGGCAGTGTGCTGTACTACCGCTCCCCTCGGTAAGCTCGCCCTGGAAATTCCGCTCGCCAAAGCCTGGTTGAAAATCCGCTGCTAACCGGCGATCGCTCAGTTACCAACCGGTAAAGTCAGCAATGGCGCCGCTGCCGAAACGTCACTGGATTGCAGCGCAAATATCTGACCGAGCATCGAGAATGTCGACTTCGAGTCGAGATCCGAATCGTCGATGTAGAACCAGTGGCCGCGATAGGCTACTGCGACGGCGGCATTATCCGGGCGCTCGCTGCTCGTGCGCACCCGCATCAGACCGTCGGTGACCTGGCCCCAGTCAAATGGCTGCCCGTCATCGCCGACCGTGACGGTAACTCGTCCGGCCGCGATATCGGCCTCTGGAACCTCGACCGAGTGAGACAGGAAATACATCACGCCCTGGAACGAGCGTGTGCGGATGTTGAGAGTCCGGCCGTCGCGCCGGTCCAGCGTATTCTCGAGAGAAAAAATCCGCCTGTTCGGGTCCAGCTGCAGCAGTCTCACCAATTCTTTGTACTGGTCGAGTTCGGTGGCCTCCGGACGGAAGCGGATGACCGAGCGCTCCTCATCGATTGTGCGCGCGCCTGCGAACATATCCATCACCCGAAGTTCCTGCAGCAGGAACGCCGCCCGCTCGAAGTCTTCGAAAACCGGTTCGCGGATGGGTGTCGGGCCATCGGCCGATGTCGCGTTTCTGAGATCGTTCATTCTCTCGACACAGACCCTGAAAACCCGCTCCGAACTCCAGCCGGACCCGTCGAGCAGTACCAGCGTCTCCAGCGGGATCCGGGTCAGCACTCTCTCGACGAATTCCTTGCCCTGCAGCGGCTGGTAGGTCACCGTCGGTTTCTCTTCGATAAGGACACGGCCGTCGATGACACTGTTCTCGCGGGCCGGCGACTGATAGCCGTACGCAGCTCCTGCAGACGCGCCGAAACTGAATTGCGTGGTGACCGACGCCGCCTCGAGGAACATCAGCCGGTCGCGGTAACGTAACCGCACCAGGTTCAGCAGCAGCTGTTCGTCGTCGGTTTCGAGAATCGCTGTATTGTAGTCGGTGCGGCTTGCTTCGATCGCGCGCGGACCAAGAGCTTGGCAACCGCCCAGCACCAGGAGCATTAATGCCATGACGGGCATGGCGGCGAACGTGCGCTGCGGCGTTGCGACCTGGATCATCCCGAACATGATGACGGACCCTCCGTTGCAGTCTCTGCAGAGTCGGCGCTACGAAACCACTGCTATCGTCGACCAGCGATCGCTTGAAAATTACGCAGCAACACCATTGCAGTCAACTTGTGGATTGCCGCAGATATGTTTCTTTCCGCCTTGTGCCCCGCCGTCAATGCCGCTGGCATGTTGCAGAGAATTCGGCCCGGTTTCCGGGCGCTGGTAAGCGAATTTGTTGCGATAACCGATCGTTGAGATCAACGCGAATGTGGACAGGTCGCGGACGGACCGGCGGCAGACAAGGGCGCGTTATTATCCGCTCCGGCCGGTCTGGGTTAGTCTGGACCGGCTGCCTTGTTTTTGGTTTCGGAGGAATCCGGCGGGAGCCCGACAAGCTGGCCGTAACTGCGACGGACCTCGGCAAGCTCAGCCATGTGCGGTTGCGACCACAACTCGTGGTAACGCGGGTCGGCCAGCATCCACTCGGGGAAAGTATGAGATTCGCGATAAAACGGCAGCATTGCAAAAGGGCCTGTAAAGAGCCGGTTCTGCCGGGACATTTCGAACGAATACTCCATCATCAGGTCTTCAGGGAGCGCCTCTGCCAGCAACGGTCCTACCAAGCCGAATGGTGTCGCCTCGATCAGCTCGTCCAGGTCCATCGCCTGGAAGGGCGTCTCAGCGGCATCACCCAGACTTGTCGCTACCCACCAGGTCATGACACGCAACTCCGGCGCGATGCGCTCGGGCGGCTGATCGACGTACTCCTCGATAAAGGGGTCCAAATATTCCCTCCACGCCCGGGCACGCTCAGGGTCTCCTGCAATGATCGCTGCGGACAATCCGAAAAATGACACTAAACCGGGCATACATTCGGTCTCAAAGCACTTATCGAGAAACACGAAAGCCTCGTCTTCACGCCCGATCGCGATCAGAAAAAGCGCCCGGCCCCGCTGAACGGTGAAATTCAGCGGGTCCAGGGTCACGGCACGGTGGAAGGCGAGCTTTGCCGCGGCGACGTCGCCGATAAGGCTCCAGTAGTAACCCGCTGAATATTGGCTTTCCGCCCGATTGGGTGCCAGTTCCAGCGATCGTTCCAGGTGATGGCGCGCGCTCTCCAGGCGGAGGAGGACACGGCCCATCCACGACACCATCCCCGCATGCGCGGCCGCATTGTCCGGGTCAAGATCAAGCGCCTTTTCCAGCGCGGCCTCCCCCTGGCGCAAGAACTCGTCCTGGGAAAGACCGAAGGTGTCGTGATCGCTGAACGCAAAAACGTTGCCGATGGCCGACCATGCGTCGACGAAGTCCGGCGCGATCTCCGCCGCCAGCCGGAATGCGGCCAGCGCGGCCTGTCGATTGCCGGGCGGGTTGTCGCGCTCACCCCACAGCGCCAGGCCGCGCAGGTATTGTTCGTAGGCCTGGGGGTCGACGTCCCCACGCTCGGCGCGTCCGGCGCCGCCACCGACCCCGAGCCGGACCTGTAGTGTCCGGCTCAGCTGGCGCACGATGTCGTCCTGGATCGCGAACACATCGGTGAGCGTCCGCTCATAGGATTCCGACCACAACTGGACGCCGTCATCGACCCGGATCAACTGCGCAGTTACGCGCAACTGCTCGCCCGAGCGGCGCACCGATCCTTCCAGCACATGAGCGACGTCCAGCTGTCTGCCGATCTCACGCAGGTCGACATGCCGACCCTCGAACGCGAAAGCAGAGGTTCTGGCAGCGACCTTGAGGTCTGGGAACTGGGCCAGCGCGTTCAACAACTCCTCCGCGATTCCCTTGCCGAAGAAAGCATCGCTTGTATCGTCCGAAAGCGCCGCGAAGGGAAGCACCGCGATCGACGCCGTACTCTTTTTGTCGGGCGGTACCTGGAGCGGGTCGGAATCGCCGCCGCGATCCGAATTTGACGTTTCCTGGTTTGGCGTGGAGGGCGGCAAAAACGTCGAAACGGCGAACAGCGCGATGGCGATAACCAGCAGCACGCTGATGGCAATATTGAGTCGATGGCCGGTTTGTTGCAGGAAGGCCGGCTCCGCGCTGTTGCCGGGATCGCGGCGTAACCCGTCCGGGGTCAGCTCGTAAATCCATGAAAGAACCAGCGCAACGGGGAAACCCAGCGCGAGTATTGCAAAGACCAGCCGCAGACCCCAGTCGGGCACGCCCAGCAACTGCAGCAGTACATCGCCCGCCTGCAACAGCAGCCACGACAAGACGACGTAGCCAATCGCGACGCGAATGACGTTGCGGCGCTTCAGTTCGGCAAATAGCGACATCCAGGCTCCGCCAGTGATTGGTCGAGCGCCAGCCTAACCGATCGCGTGAGCGGAAGGAACGTGGTTCGGGCTGATCGAATCACTCGTCATGAATGCCCAGTCGGGCATTTGTCGCTATCCGACCAGACCCGGTTCGGACCGTAACAGCGATTGCCGCAGTCTTTACATCTTGCCCTCAATCGGCAGATGGGCGAGAAACCAGTCCTCGATTCTTTGCATCCATGACGCGGCGGGTTGCGAGCGCAGCACGGTGTCCCCGGACACCCACTCGACCCTGCCATCGGCGTCGAATTGCAGCCGCCAGGCATTGCGCTCGGCGAAGTCCGGGTCGAACGCCGCCCGAACCGCTGCATTCAATTCCTCGCTGACCACCAGCAGGCCCATCTCGGTGTTGATGCGGAGCGAGCGCGGGTCGAGGTTGGCGCTACCGATAAACACCTTGTCACGGTCGAATACGATGGCCTTGGCGTGTAATGCAATCGATTTGCCCTCGACCGGCGGGAACATGTGTACGTAACGATCACGGGCGTCGATGCGAACCTCGTGCAGTTGCGCGCCATCGCCAAGCATCTCGTTGATGTGATTTCGATACGCGCTGTGCGCCGCCAGGTGATTGTTGGAGCGGATCGAATTGGTCAGGATGCGCACGTCGACACCGCGCGAGACGGCACGGGCGACCGCGCCCTCCAGGTGCGGCGACGGGATAAGGTAGGCCGACAGGATGAGAACCTCTTCCTTCGCATTATCGAACATGTCGACCAGCGCGTTCGCAAGCTCGACCGGCGGCGAGTCGTCCGGCTGGCCGGCCGGCGGCGCATCGACATACAGTGCTGGCTCGCCCGGCAATGCATTGCGCACCAGCGCCTGCCAGCGCCGTTGCAGCAGTTCCGGCGTCGGCTCGTTGTGGATCCGGATGTCCGGGTCGTCGACGCGCTGTGCCCTGTCGAGTTCCGCATATGAGGGGCTCAGGTGCGAGAGCATCTCGATCGGGAACGACCACTCGTCATTCCAGTAGTCATCGAACGAATCCGCAATTTGCTGCACGATCGGGCCGCCGACTAGCAGCTCCATGTCGCGGAAATTGGTCTTCTCGTGGAGGCCGAAATATTCGTCGGCGAGATTGCGGCCGCCGACGATAGCGACGCGATCGTCGACGACCAGCGCTTTATTGTGCATGCGATGGTCGAGACGATGGAATTCCGCAAGGTTGAGAAGCTGCCTGGTCACTATGCCGTCAGCGCGGCGTTTGAACGGGTTGAACACCCGGTACTCGATGTTCGGGTGCTCCTCGAGCGCCAGCAACATCCGGTCTTCCGCGGCGAGAAACGTATCGTCGACCAGGAGCCGCACCGTGACGCCGCGGTGCGCGGCCGCCATCAGGTGCGACAGGATCATCGACCCGGCGGTATCGAAATTCCACAGGAAAGTCTGCAGGTCGAGGCTCTCGGAGGCGCTGTCGATCATCAGCAAGCGCCAGTCGAGCGCGGCGGGGCCATTGTCGAGCAACACGTTCCAGTTGTCCGAGCGGATCTCCGCCAGCGCCTCCCACAGCGGTGCATCGCTAGGCGGGGCGGTGTACTCGTCAGGCAGGTCGACCGGCTTGAGCGAGGCGCAAGCGCCTGCCAGCATGGAGAGCGCGAGGACCGCAAATCGCCCTGTTGCAGCGGTGATGCGATGGGAAACGGTCATCGTTTCGGGAAGCCCGGCTGGCTCCGCCGGTCCGCAACCGGGACAGCCGCGCTCCGTGCTCCCGACTGGCGCCACTCGAGAACGGTGACGGTCAAAGCGGGCAGCATCGTCAACGACACGACAGCGGCACCGAGAATGCCGAACAATACGATCGCGCCGACGCCGCGATAAAGCTCGGTACCGGCACCGGGTATGAAAACCAGTGGCGAGAGGCCGCAAATCGTCGTCAACGTCGACATCGCGATTGGGCGGAAACGGACGGACACCGCTTCGCTTACTGCATCCCGCGCACTATGCGCGCCTTCCTTCATCAGGCGCATGGCCTGGTCGACGATCAGGATCGGGTTATTGACCACGGTGCCCATCAGGATCAGGAAGCCCAGCATCGAGATCATATCAAACGGCTGGTGAAAACCCTCGAGCCCGATCGCGGGCAGCGCGGCGCCGATTGCGTTCATCACGGCCAGCCCGACGATACCGCCGGCGATGCCGAGCGGGATCGTTGTCATGATCAGCAGCGGGTAGCCCCAGTGTTTGAATATCGCGACGAGCAACAGATACACGATGATCAGCGCGACCGGGTAGTTCGCCGCCAGTGCCGCCTTGGTGGCATCCAGCTGATCGCTGGCACCCGATATATCGACGCTGACGCCGGCCGGTATTTCGCCGTTGGCGCGTAGCGCCGCGATAATCTGTTCGCGGACGATCTCGACTCCGGTTTCGAGCGGAATAGTCGGTGGCGGGATCACATTCAGTGTCACGGTCCTCTGGCCATTGATGCGGCGCACGGTGCTGGTATCCACTGTCTCGCGGATGCTTGCTATCGCGGACAGCGGCAATACGGTGCCCTGAGGTGTAAACAAAGGCAGCTGTCCCAGCGTGTCGAGACTGGCCTTGCCCTGGTCGGCGCCAAAAAGGTAGATGTCGATCTTGTCGTCGCCGAGGAAGAATTCGTCCACATAGGCGCCGTCGGTCAGCGCCGCCACCGTATAGCCGACACTGCCGGCATCCATGCCGAGTTCGGCTGCCCGGTCCCAGTCCGGTCGCACCTCGACCAGCGGTTGCGCCAGTGACAACGAGGAAGGACTCGACTGGATGCGCGGGTTGTCGAACACTTCCTGAGCCCGGCGATAAGTCGCAAGCGCCGCGTCATAAATCACAGCAAGGCTTGGCCCCGAAATATCGAGATTGATGCTGCGTGTGCCGCCGTCGTTACTGGAGATAATCGAGCCGCGCGCGGCAAATGCGCGCATGCCGGGATAGGATCGATATACGCTGGTAATGGCATCCATCAGGTCGTTGATCCGGCCGGGATCGACCGTCTCGGAAATAATGCGCATGCCGCCGGGGCTGATCCGTACATTCAGGTATTTGATTGCCGGCACATCGGTTTCGCCACGCTCGAAAAGGGACGGGTCATCGCCGACGAACTGGAGAAAGTAGTCCTGTATCTCCAGACCGATCGCGGCCATTGTTTCGAGGTTGTATCCGGGTGGTGCGCTCAACGAGGCAAAGGTCTTCGGTTCTTCGCCTTCCGGCAGATATTCGGCCGCCGGTGTCAGCAATACGATGACGGCGAGGCTGACTGCTACCGTGGTGAAGATCGTCACGAGCCGCCGTCGCGGAGAACTGATCAGCACGTCGACCATGCGTGTCACGCGAGCGGCGATGCCACGGCTGCCGCCCTGCGCATCCGCGTCGCGGTTTTCGGTGCCGAAATTCAGACGCGCGCTGGCGGTAGGTATCAGCGTGATTGCAACCAGCATCGACGCCATGATCGATGCCGAGATTGCGATGGCGATGTCGGAGTACAGTTGACCGGCTTCCTCGCGTATGAACAACACAGGAGCAAACACCAGTATCGTCGTCAAGGTCGATGCGAGCACGGCCGGCCACACATTGCGCACGCCCTCGACCGCTGATCTGAGCCGGTCGAGTCCGCGACGGCGGGCGAGTTCGATGCTTTCGATGACGACGATGCTGTTGTCCAGCGTCATGCCAATGGCGAATGCCACGCCCGCCAGCGAGATCACATTGATCGTGCGACCGGTGGCAAGCAGGCCGATAAACGCGGCGATCGTACAGATCGGGATGCCGATCACACCTATCGCGGTAGCCCGGGCGCTGCGAAGAAAAAGGAACATCACCAGCGTGGCGAGCGCCGCACCGAGCCCGAGGCTGAACCAGACGTTGCGCACCGAAGCCTCGACGTAACCGGCGTCTTCGGCGGTCAGTTTCATTTCCATGCCCGCGGGGCCGAGGACTTCGCGGTTGATACGCTCGACCGCATCGAGCATCGCATATTTGATATCGATGACGTTCGAGCCGGTCTCGCGGCTGACGGAAGCGGTGATGACCGGATCGCCGTCGACGAAACTCAGTCCGCGAATCTCGAAATGATCGAAAACGACTTCGGCCACATCGTCGAGCCTGATCAGCGTGTTGCCGCGGCGCTCGACGATCAGCGTGCGTAATTGCTGAACGTCGTCGAACCGGCCCACGGTTCGCAGCAGATAGCGGCGTTTGCCGCTGTCGATCTCGCCGCCGGACACATCCTGATTGCGGCGGCGAATCGCATCGCGTACGTCTGTAATGGTAATGCCGCGGTCGGCAAGGCGATTGGGGTCGAGAACTATCCGGATCTGGCGTTCGGCTCCGCCGCCGATCCCGACGTCGGAAACGCCGGGAACGTTGGACATCCGGGTGCGCACGTTGTCTTCGATGAAATCGCGCATCATGTCCATGTCGAGATCGCGCGGGTTTCCCGGCAGGGGTGAAATATTGAAGTACATGAACGAGTTGGCAGAGAACGAACTTGCGTAGACGCGCGGCTCGTCAACATTGACCGGGTAGGAAGGCACCTGGTTGAGTGCATTGTTGACCCGGATCAGCGTCTCGGTCATGTCGACCCCAAACGGGAAGTCGAGTTCGATGCTGGCTGAGCCGCTCGATGCGGTGGCTTCCAGTCTTTGCAGGTTGGGAACCGTGCGCAGGTATTCCTCCTGCTCGATCAATATCTCTTTCTCGACGTCCTGCGGCGTTGCTCCCGGCCAGGCCGTTTGCACCGATACAGTGCGCACCTCGAGATCGGGAATCATCTGCACCGGGATCTGCGTGGCCGCGAGGACACCGAGCACGGTCAGGATCAATGCGGCCACGGTGGTCAGCAGGCCGTTGCGGACGATTGCCTCGAACATTGCGTTAGCCCTCCCGGCCCGGGTTATTGCAGGCTGACGGCCTGACCGTTACGCAGGGCTTCGTTGCCACGCGTAACGACGGCCGCGCCCGCCTCGAGACTGTCGCCGATCTCGATGAAGCCATCAAACTCCAGCCCGGTCTCCACCCGCTGTTCACGCACCGTCTGGCCGTCAGCGTTCGATTCAACTACCCACACGGTTGTGCGACCGTCCGGGTAGCGTAGTAACGCGTCACGTGGCACCACCACCGCCTCGCGGCCGGCGTCGATCCGGATCGACGCGCGCGCCGACATACCGGGAGTCACGGCCAGTGACGAATCCGGTTCGGCCATTACCCGGAGCAGGAAGGTCCTGGCGCCCGGGTCTTTGACCGGTACGATCGCCTGTATCCGGCCGGGAATCTCGCGGCCAGGTATGGCATCGAGGCTGAGATCGACCCGGGTCGCCGAGCGGACGCTGGTGAAGTAGGACTGCGGGACGCGGAAATCGAATCGCAGCCCCTCTGTGGCGACCACTTCCACCAGTGCGTCGCCGGGGTTTACCCACTCGCCAACCTCGGCGAGCCGCTCGCTGACAACGCCGGCGAACGGCGCGCGCACATCGTGGCGCCGGACGATAGCTTCCTGCTGCCGCGCTGCTGCCGTAGCTGCCTGCGCTGCCGCCTCGTCGCGAGCGACTTCGGCCAGCAGTGACTTGATCTGTGTTTCTGCAATGCCTTTCTCCGGGCCCACGTCGCGGGCTTCGTTGAGACGCCGCCGGGAGTCGTCGAGTTCGGAATTTGCCTGTGCCTGCTCGGCCCTGGCGCGCTCGAGCGAGAGATTGCCGAGTTCGCGATCGAGCGCCACCACCAGCGCGCCGGCTTCGACCCGGTCGCCCGCATCGACATCGATGCGTTCTATCAATCCGCCGACCGATGGCGAGAGTACGGCCGATTGTGGCGACGTGACGGTGCCACTGACCACAACGACTTGTACGACCGGCCGGCGTTCGGTCTCGGCAACGCTAACCGGGGCTGCCGCTGATGCGCTCATGATCATGGCAAACATGCCAGGCAAAGCCGTGATGACGGTTGAGCGAAGGTTTCTCATAGTGCGGCAAGTGTCGCCCGGCGTTCAGCCAAGCGCAACAGCGCTATTGGCGTCGCTTTCTGACCGGTGTGTATGAGGCGGTGTGGAGGCAACGAATGAATCCGGTGTAGTGGTGTACCCGAACGGAGGGGCACGGTCAGGCGTGCTCTATTCCAATCTGTTTCGCCGGCATGCCGCATACAGATTCATCCGGGGCGCTTTGGCGTGCAGCGAAAATCCCTGTTTTTATCCGTTGGCGTTATGTTGAATTTTGCTCACTTTCCGCTGCCCGGTTCAATCCGCCGCAGCGGTTCGATGACACCTGCCTGTTCCAGCGCGCCCTGGACCGCGACGATCAGTTCGCTGCGCGTCGTCGCCTCGTCGCGAAACTCCGCGATCCACACCTGCAACTGAAAATCCAGGCTGCTTTCGCTGTACTTGGTGAGTACGGCGTTTGGCGGCGGTGTGTTGAGTATCGACTTGTGTTGCTTTGCGACGTCCTGCAGCACTTCGATGATGTCCTGCGCCGCAACGCCGCCTTTGACATTCACGCCAATCTCGATGCGCCTGCGTCGCCCGCGAAAGGTCCAGTTGGTGACCGCTTCGGCGATCAGTTGAGAATTGGGCAGGATCACCTCGGCGCCGTCACTCGTACGGATAGAGCTTGCACGAATGCCAATGCTGCGGATTTCCCCTGTCAGCGTTTTTACCGTGATTGCATCACCGACTTTCAACGGCCGTTCGAACAGCAGGATCAGCCCCGAGACGAAATTGCTGACGATTGTCTGGAGACCAAAACCGATACCGACGCCGAGGCCACCGGCGATAATCGTCAGCTTGCCGAGCTCGATACCGGCTGCGGCCAGCGCAACCATGAAACCGATGACGATCAGCGTGTAGCGGGTCAGCGTCGAGATCGCATAGGGCACGCCACGCGGCAGGTCGATCCGCGGAAACACGTCCTTGTTCAGCACCGTATCGAGGAAACGCGCCAACGCAAATGACAACCAGACCGTGGCCACCAGCACGAGAATATCGCCAAGCGAAATCGCGACGGCGCCAACCGTCAGTTCGGCACTCACGATATTCGTGACAACGTTGCGCGCCGGTGTCGCGAGGCCGAAGAAATCCAGGGTCAAATAGCCCCAGATCAGCGCCGCCAGGACGGCAAGCAGTCTGTCGATACGACGCCGGATGCTGCGTCGCTCGTCGGTAATCAGGTTGAGGTAGCGCAACGGTGGGAGGATCAGCAGATAGGCGATCACGCTCTGCAGCACCTTCAGCAGCGCATAAATGAACAGCGCGGAATACGCACTTCTGAGCGTGCCACTGCCGATAAGGTCGGCCAGATCGCCAAGACCGATCAGTTCTGCAACGATCGCGAGCGAGAACAGTCCGATCGCCACACCGGTAAGGCGCCGCACGGTCCGGAACAGCGGTTCACCCATGACCTCGGCAGGCACATGCGCGAGCCGGCTGGGGCGTCGCAGCCACAACAGGAAAATCACCCCCGCGACAAGTTCCAGCAGGAAGATCGTGCGCTCCAGTGTCGGCACGGTATCGAGGAAATCGCGGACCCGGTCGATCAGGAACGCAGTGACCATCGCCCATATAACGGGACGGTTCGCTTGCGATAGCAGGCGGCTGACGATAATCGCGGCCGGAACGACGAGGACGGTATAAATGGTCCAGCGGAACAGGTAGGGGGCGTGTGGGTGTAGTTGTATCGTCAGACCCAGCGCTATGACCAGCGCCATTGAAGTCGGAAACGCGAATACCAGGCTCGCATCGCGCAGGTCGTAATCGTCCTCGGCAAGCTCGCGCGCCCGTGATCCCAGCGCGCGAAGCACGACCGCCAGCACCAGGAACAGCACTACCTGGAATGCAATTGTGGTGAGGTGCTGGCGGACATATCCGCTGAGACGCGAGACGCGCTCCTCCATCGAGGCGAAACCGCCTTCGCGCATCTCGTGGCCTATCGTCTCGCGCAGATCGGCCTTCCAGATCGCGGCCTGGTCGCGGTTGAATATGTCGGCGAGGCGTCCGTCAATCTTTGTGTCCAGCTGCTTCAGGGTCCGTTCTATGCTGGCGCGCGGGTCGATCAACCGGTCGCGGACGCCGAGAAGGTCACCGCGCACGTCGGTCAGTTGCTTGCGGGTTGTGTTGATCGAGCCGATCGTTGCATCGATCCTCTCGATCACTGCATCGGATGCTTCGGCGGCAATCGCCGCCTCACGGGTTGCGCCCCATTGTTGTTCCTCTGCCTCGACTTGTTCGAGCGCCTCCCTGACCTTGCTCAGATGCCGTCCCAGTTCGGCGTCAAGCGCCTCCAGCGGCACCAGTGCGCCACGCAACTCGCCTTCCCAGTCGCCCATGTTGCGGACCTTCGGGGTGCTTCCGAGCGCTTGTTGAATATCGCCGAGACGGAGTTCGATGTTGGCGAGCAGACGATCTGTCTCGTCGGACAACTGCTCTATCTGCGCGCTGACATCGGGTCCGGGTGCGAGGGTCTCGAGCAGCGCGACAGTCTGGACCGCCTGCTCGGGGACATCCTCGATGGCCATTGCGGCGTTCGCGGTGTCGGTTGGCTCCGCTGCATTCTCGCTCTGGCCTGAAACGGTGCCGGGAGCGAAAAAGAACAAAAACGTAATGAGGAGAATTGTTGTTCTGATTGGTACAAAGTACACGCTGGATCCTTGATAGCGAAAAAACGGGAAACGGCGTCTGCTCGCCAGCCATATCGCGAAATTCCGGGGATTCCATATCCGCGACATTCCCGTGCAGTATAGACGCAGGCGGCGCCGCTGGTTCCGCGATAGCGCTAACGCCGCTATTTCTCCGGGGGTGCGCCATCGGGTGGATGGCGCCACGCTGAAGACGATATCGGCATGGGGCGGCATTGAGGGCTGAGCGCCGCGTCATGGCAGTTGCCAGGGTCCGCATGCCTGCAGCCACGGCCGGGCCCGGGGACAGCATTTCACCAGAACGGCAGACCCTCAAGATCGGGACGCCGGGTAGGCTTGTGTCGCTCCGACGCTATTTCCCGGCCTTAGCGAGCTTCGCCGCCGACTGCGACAGTTCTTCCAGGTCTTCGGGGTCCAGTTCGCTCTTTATGCCCAGCCGCATCAGGTCGCGGAAATTGGACACCGCGATAAAGAACTCGCGCATCATCAGGACCCAGTAGTACATGCCTTTGCGAGTGAGTACCCAGTTCTCGCCGTCATCGCGAATCGCACCGACGAGTTTGAACGCCGCAAATTCCTGCCACAGGGTTTTCTCGAAGCGGCCGCCCCAGCGTTGTTCCATGTGCGCCTTGTTGACCTTCAGGCCGAAAAACGTCATCAGGAAGTTGTATCGCATCTGGTCCTTCTCGCTGAACCGGGATTTCCGGGTAATGCCGGAAAAACCCGCCTCGACCAGGCGAATGTAGCGGTTGATCGAAAATGACGCCGCGTACAACGTGCCGTTCAGATAACTCATCGCGCCGCTGCCGAGACCGACGTAGTCTTCATGCTCAATGATGTATTCGTCGATGAGGCTCTGGTGCTTTGAGAAACACCAGGCGGAGCTGGGTGTGTAGCTCTGCGGCAGGCGCTCGAGGATCGCCTCGTAAAAATCCCTTTCGCGGCTGTAAGAGACTCTGCCCATCTCCCGCTTCATTCTGAGCGTCGTCGTCGTCGCGCCCATCAGCGGATAGCAGGAAATCTGGTCAACCTCGATCTCGCGGGTCAGGATATCCACGTCGCGCATCACCGATTCCAGGCTCTGATGCGGCAGGTTGAAAATCAGATCGACATTGAGCGTGTCGAATATGCCCTGGGTCATGGCGAGGCGTTCGCGGATCTCGGCGCTGTTGCCGTACTTCTCCTTGCGTTCCATCTCGCCGAGCAGCTTGTCCTCGAGGCTCTGTACGCCGACCGACAACCGGTTGACTCCGGCGTCGCGCAAAATCCTCAGCTCGTCCGCGACGAGGTCGTCCGGGTTGGTCTCTATCGATATCTGCCGGATCGGGTTGAGCCGTCGTGCCAGCTCCAGCGTTTCGGCCAGTTCGGCGACATTGCAGGTAGGCGTGCCACCGCCGACATAGATTTCGCCGAAGCGGAAACCGGCGTCATGGGCGAGCCGGATCTCTTTTCGCAGCGTCCGGAAATAGTGCCTGGCCCGATCCTCCTTGTAGCGCACGCGGTGAAACGAGCAGAATGGGCACAGCACGACGCAAAACGGGACATGCAGATAGAGCATCAGGTGTTTGTCGGGATCGCCCTCCGGCACCGCGATGACGTGGCCGATCTGCTCCAGGCGCGTGTACTTGCGGTCCAGCCGGCGCAACACGGCCGTCATTGCGCGCTCTATCAGCATCCATCCACTCCGAGGGTCTCCGAATTCTCAGGCGCCCACTGAATCTGCGCTTCCAGCACGGATTCATTGCCGAATACGGCGCGCATTGTTGTAAACGGTTGCGTAGGTGTCCCGCGATCTGGGCGTGGGATTGGCCGCAAGTTTATCCGATCGTCGGTCGCGGCGCCCCCGGCAAGGCCCACGATTAGCCCGCTGACGCCCGGTGCCGGGCGTCCTCGTCCGGCGGCATGCCGCGACCTGCGGCGCGGTGGTTCGTCGCCTGCAATCCGCTGAACTCGTGTTGCGGTGAAGGCGTGCGGCCGGCCAACTGTCTCGCGAACCGGATTAATTAATCGGCGAGTTCGCCGGGTGTCTGGGATGAGAAAACGGTCACCGACGCACGAGATCCGGCGCTGGCAAATTGGATTTTTGTCGCCCGCATCAGGATCCGCTGCTAACGGCACGGGCTGTGATTTGATGCCACGATTGGCCGGTCAGACAGGTGGCGGCCCGATATCGGGGCACCCGGGCGGTGCCCACCGCGGCATCGTGTGCGGTGAGCGAACGGTTGCCATGAGAACAGTGGGCAGGCGATGAACCTTCGGCTGCTGGCAGTGCTAACGACCGCTTTGATCGGGATTGGGGGGAGAATTTCGCTGCGCCCTCGCCGGGTCGGTTCAAATTATGTTTAGTCGCGTAATGTGACTTTATCGAGTGTTGTTTTGCCCGGCGGGCGCAGCGTTGAATAGATATTATCGAACGCCGTGTAGCCGCACGATCCGTACTAATGACCAGGCCGCTGTAGTAAATACTTATTATTCAAAGTTGCTTGATTAGGCAGATCGAATATAGCGGGCCTGTTGCCGGACCCTGCTGCGACGGACGGGTATCAACCCCGTCCGGACGGGGAGGTATGGCCGATGGCGGACGTTCGCGCCGGTGCGCTCGCCGGCCAGCGCGACGCTCAGTCGAAGATCAGCACGACGTAGGTAAAAAACAGCACCAGGTGGACGATGCCGTGCATCACATTGGTGCGTTGGCTGTTGAGGTTGTGTATTGCACACAGCAGCGTGATCAGCAGCAGATAGAGCTCGGGTTCTTCCAGGCCGAGTTCGACGGTCATGCCGGTGACGAGGCCGATTGCGAGTACTGCCGGAATCGTCAGGCCGATCGTCGCCAGCGCCGAGCCAAGCGCGATGTTGATCGTCCTCTGTAGCTGATTGGCCAGGGCCGCCTTCACCGCGGCGACGGCTTCCGGTGTCAGCACCAGGATCGCAACGAAAAAACCACCGAGCGCGAGCGGCGCACCGAGGCTGACGATACCGTGATCCACCAGTACCGCCATCTTTTTGGACAGCAAGACTATCGGGAGCATCGTCAGTGGCAGCAACAGGGCGTGATAGCCGATCGAGCGGATGAAGAGGCCATGGTGATCGTCGTCGGTGTCGCCTTTCGTCGTCGCCTCCGGTTGCCGGAAATACCCTTTGTGCCGGGTCATCTGGATGCCGAGAAACGCACCATAGAGCGCCAGCGACGTGATCAGAAGGTACACCGCCTGCAGCGTGGAGACCTGGCCGCCCGGCGCCGAGGTCATGAAGCGCGGCAGGATCAGGCCGAGTCCCGCCATCGGCAACAGTACGCCGACATATGCGCTTGCGCCCTGCAGGTTATAGCTTTGTTCCTTGTACCTGAGCGCACCGATAAGGAGGGTAAGACCGAGCAGGCCGTTCAGTACGATCATCACGACCGAGAACAACGTGTCACGTCCGAGCGTCGGGCTCTTGTCGCCGGTAAGCATCACCGCGGCGATCATTACCACCTCGATACTGATAACCGATACCGTCAGGATCAGGGTCCCGTAGGGCTCACCGAGTTTTATCGCAAGACAGTCGGCATGCCGGACTACCGCGAAAGACAGCCACAACATCACTCCGAACATCCAGGCGAACAGACCACAATAGACAACCGGATCGGAGAGATCCGAAAACCAGTTCGCACCGATGCTCATCAGCACCAGCGTCGTCGCGATACCCAGCCACAACGGCATCTCGGAACGAACGATGCCCGGAACAGCAGGTGCGACGGGCTCGGCGGCCTGGGCCATCATGCTCCTTAGCGCAGAAAACTGAGGTAGCTATTCTAGCCTGACCGCTGCCAGCCGCCGCCAACGGAGGCCGATGTTGTACGCTGTGATCGGCGCGGCGAATTCACCCGGCGCGACGGCGGTCCTGGATCGCTATCGCCGGCGATCTCCGTACAATCCGGATCATGAGACGCTGGACAGGCAAGATACTGCGGTGGTTCGCGGTTTTGCTCGGTGTTGCGGCGGTCGGTTTTGCGATTGCCGTAGTGTGGCCGCTGCCGTTGCCGCAACCCGGGGAAAAATTTGCGCGTCTGCTGATTCGCAACGTCAACGTCGTCAATGTCGTAGGCGGCGCGCTGCAGCCCGGGCACGATATCCTGATCAAGGACGGCGTGATCGTGGCGATCGGTCCGGGTCTCGCGACGGATGGCGCCCGGGTGGTCGATGCAGCCGGCCGGTTTGCCATCCCCGGTTTGTTCGACATGCATGTCCACAGCCTGCGCATGGCCCCGGCGCTGACCCATCCGCTGTTTGTTGCCGCGGGCGTTACCGCTGTTCGTGACATGGGAGGCTGTCTCGGTGACGATGACGGCTGGGTGGCGTGCGCCGCCGATAAGCGGGCATGGAACGCGGCGGCCGGGTCCGGGACGATGGTGGGGCCACGCTACGATGCGATAACCAGCCTCGCGATAAACGGGGGCAGTGAAATCCCGGCCGGCTTCGATCCCAGGCTTGGCGCTGCCACGGCGGAGGATGCGCGGACCCGGGTCGATTTCGACGCCGCGCGCGGAATAGATTTTCTGAAACCCTACACCGGGCTGCCCCGTGCCGGTTTTTTCGCGCTGGCCGAAGCGGCGCGTGGCACCGGAATGTATCTTGCCGGCCATGTTCCGCTGGCGGTCAGCGGTCTCGAGGCGGTCGCCGCGGGCCAGCGCAGCATCGAGCATGCTTTCCTGTTTATCTGGGACTGCTATCCGGGAATGGCGAGGCTGCGCGAGTCGACCGATCCGCTTGCGGTGTATACCGATGCGCTGCGACGGTCGATGCTTGCCGGGCACGATGCCGCGCTTTGTTCGCGGCTACATTCTGCAATGATCGCGGCGGGCGTGGCTTACGTGCCGACGCACACGACCCGAAAGCTCGACGCGTTCGCTACCGATCCTGCTTATCTTTCCGATTCGAGGCTGAGGTTCGTACCGGCGCCGTTGCGCTTGTTGTGGGCCGAGGATGCGGCGGCAATGGCGGCCAGGGCGGGACCTGGCGGGATGGATAGCTACCGGGCGTTTTACGAATTCGGGATCGAGCAAACCGGTGTTGCCCATCGTGCCGGCGTAACGGTTCTCGCCGGTAGCGATAGTCCTGACAGTTTCGCTTTCCCGGGCAGCGCGCTGCACGATGAACTCGGCCATTTCGTCGCCGCCGGGATGTCGCCGCTCGAGGCGCTTCGCGCCGCCTCGATTGCCCCGGCACGCTTCCTCGGCCTCGACGGCAAGGCAGGCTCGATCGCCCCGGGTGCGCGCGCCGACATCGTGCTGCTCGATGCAAATCCGCTCGAAGATATCGCAGCAGTGCGCCAGGTAGCTACCGTTGTGCTCGCCGGCGTCGTTTACGATCGCGCCGCATTGGACAGGATGCTCGAGCGGGTGGAGACGACGGCCGGCAGCTGGACGATGTGGCCGAAATTCGCATGGCAGATCGCGACGAGTCCGATTATGCGCAAGCAGTTCGGCGACTGAAAGGCAATGGTCCCCGCCCGGTGCGGTTGCGAACGGCCGGCACGCGGCGTCACCGGTGCAGGCTGCGACGGATATCCGGCTTTCGGTGAGGGGAGAGCCGGGCATCGCCCTGCATCATAGGTTAGCCGGCTTTCTTGCGATTCTTGCGGGACCGGCCCCGGGTTAGCGACACCGACTCTCGGCGCAACCGCGGCGAAGGCTTGCCGATGTGAAAGCCCTGCGCGTAGTTGACGCCGAGCTCGCCGAGCAAATCCAGCGTCGCCGCGTCCTGGACGTATTCGGCGATCGTCTGTTTCCCGGAAGCTTTGGCTATCTCGCAGATAGAGCGGACGATTGTCTGATCGATCACGTCGTCACAGATGTCGCGGATAAACGCACCGTCGATCTTTATGTAGTCGACCGGCAGGCTCTTCAGGTAGTCGAAAGAACTGTAACCTGCGCCGAAGTCGTCGATCGCGAACTTGCATCCGAGCTCGATCAGCTTTTCCATCTGCTCGGTGGCATTGATCATATTGCGCACCGCTATTTGCTCGGTAATCTCGAGGATCAGTGCATCCGGCGGCAGATCGTTCCTGTGCAGAT
>Ga0316191_10000958_pt1 | contig 19745 bp, 18 predicted proteins | sample Eddworburr2cm_MG_FD_204928 | JGI IMG/M metagenome (GOLD analysis project Ga0316191, IMG submission 204928) | Coastal sediment microbial communities from Maine, United States - Eddy worm burrow 2 cm | ecosystem: Environmental > Aquatic > Marine > Coastal > Sediment | place: USA: Maine... | reverse complement strand
TACTAAGATTACTTGCCCAATTTCGCCTGTGTTCAACTGTACGAATGTACCCACTGGATAAAGAGAAATTGATTCAATGAGGGCTTTTAGTAAGATTGGATCAAAGGCTTTTTTATGATGATTGACCAGTTCTCGAATGGCATCACGTGGTAATAGGCGTGCACGATATGGGCGTAAATGAATCAGTGCTTCAAACATTGAAAGCAGACCTATCAAGCGGCCAACCCAAGAAATTGCATTCCCAGACAAACCCGATGGCCCACTTCCATCAAAGCGTTCATTAGCTTGGGCTGTGGCAATTAATAAGCTTTCATTATCCACGCCGCATGTTTCCAAATAAGCTACGGCATTCGTTGGTGATTGCTTGATGATTTGTATTTCTTCTTTTGTCAGTTTACTTGCTTTGCGGCGCACACTATCTGGCACCATAGCCATGCCAATATGATGCAGCATGGCTGCAACAGTATGTTGACGAATATCTTTTTGCTCGAGTTTAAGCTGTTTGGTTACTTTGATGGTATAGAGCATCATCATAATCGATTTTAGTACCAAATCATTTAGACTAAGATTTGTATCGCAAATGTTTTTAAGGTTACGACTCACTTCTAACTCTAAGGCATCCAATGTTTCGGTTTCTTTTACCATTTGATTCAAAAGCTGCTGAATATAATTATCAACTACAGATATATTGGCCCTTTCTTCAACTTGAGCTGAAGAAAAAATGGATAGTAGCTCCTGAGAAAGGTTGATAAGCCAGTTAGAAACATTGAACCCATTTGCAGTTGTGGTTGGGTGCATTTCAGGCTCAGTTGCTGTTTTATGTTCTACAGTAACCTCAGGCACTTCATCTGCTGCAAGCAAGTCATGATTTTTGTGCTCAACGGGCTCTTCTTTCTCTATTGTGTTGCCTTCTTCCAAAAGCGTAACTTCGGCATTCCCTTCATCATTGGGAGATGAATGTTTTTGGCTGTATGGATTTTCAGCCTCAGGCGGGGTTTCTGAAGCGGGTGGTAACTCATCAATCACAATGTCTTTTGATATTTTTTTGTTATCACCAGCTTCTTTTTGCTGGTGCTCTCGGAGAAGGTCGATGTATTTTGTCATTACCCTGGGTACCTCTGCATTGTCGCTTGTACGAGTTTACTATCAATAAGTGAATTTGATGAGCGCATTCCAACCAATAAACATCTATCTAAAAGGTGATTGATGCGACGCGGTACGCCTGCAGAATGTTCATGAATTATCATGATTGCTTGGCGTGTTAGAATTGGGCGCGTGCAACCTGCTTTCTTTAGCCTGTGCAGGACATAATCCAAGGTGTTTTGCAAACTTAAACGACCAATGTGAAGATTTAGCGCCACACGTTGCTGAAGTTGAGGTATTTGAGCAATTTTTTGACGAAGCTCTGGTTGACCCACCAGCAAAAGCGTAACCAAAAAGCGATTGCCAAGTTGAAAGTTTAACAAAAGACGTAGTTCCTCGAGTGTTGAAATATCTGGAATACTTTGTGCTTCATCAATGCAAATGAGCGTATCTCTATTGGCTGCAGCATTTTTTGTTAGGTGCTCACGAATGACATGAAGCAGATGGTTTTTATCCTTTTCATCTGCTTTTAAACCAAGCTGTTGACTGATTTCATATAACATCTCTAAAGGGGAGAGACTGGAATAGGTTATGAGGGCAACATCAAAACGATCCTCGGGTAAATCAAGAAGCACACGTTGAGTGGAGGTTGTTTTTCCGCATCCTATTTCACCTGTAAGGACAACCGCTCCTCTACGTCGAACAATAGCATCATAAAGATCTTCGCACAGTGTGCGATGTTCATCTGTTTCATAGTAAAAGTACGATGAAGGAACATTGTCAAAGGGGTAATCTTTCAATTCCCAATGTTCAAGATACATATGATGCTCCATTAAGTAGTGCATTTTTTTGCTTTTCTTACACCACAATCAAGCAAATATACTGGCACAATTCAAGTTTTTGAAACAAATCATGCGTTCTTGTTGTTTTGAACTACAGCGATTACGTTTTGCAATCAAGAAGATGACGGTAAAAGGTTAATATGATTACGATTGATTTATTGCGGCATGGTGCTGTCGAAGGTGGCGTGAAATATCGTGGTGTTTTAGATGATCCTCTGACGGCAGAGGGTCGAAAAAGCATGGACGATGTTTGGCAGCATTTGCAGGGTTCGGTGACTACAATCATGAGCTCTCCACTATCTAGATGTGCTCAGCCTGCTTTAGACTGGGGGAAACAACAGCGGATTAACTGTTTATTAGATGCTCGAATTCAAGAGTTGAATTATGGAGAGTGGGAAGGGTTGAACGCTGAGGAAATTGAGGTACTTAATCCTGATGTTTTGAGTCAGTGGCGAGCTGATCCTACATATATGACACCACCGAAAGGTGAGTCCATGTTATCATTTGCTGAGAGAACCAAGTTGTTTCTCGATGAAGTAACCATCCAGCATCAGGGTGAGCATATATTGCTGGTAGCACATTCAGGTACATTACGTTTATTGATAGCGCACGTTTTGTCTGCTCCGATTGTGAGTACTAGGCACTTGGCAATGCCATATTCATGTTGGAGTAGAATTCAGTTATCTGAAGATGGCAACTTGTTGGTTTTTCATGCTAGGCCAATATAGAGATGCGTTTGCTACAAACACCTAATTAAGGTTCAGAGGCTTGCTAGATGTCACAATCCCATCTTCATCTGCGTATACGTACTCCTGAGGAGTAAAGGTGACTTCCGCAAACCGAACAGGAATATGGAGAATACCTTTATTGCGTTTCACTGTTTTTCGTGGAGTTGTTGCTAATGCTTTTACGCCGATGTTAACTTTTGCTACATCAGCAGAGTCACGAATACAGCCATTGATAATCACGCCTTCCCAGCCATTGCTGGCGCCAAGGGCTGCCATAACATCCCCCATCATGGCTGTGCGCAGAGATGCTGCAGCATCAACAACCAAGACTTTACCTTTTCCATCTGTTTCAAATGATGATTTTAGGTGTGTGTTATCTTCAAAAGCTTTTAAAGTGACGATTTCTCCATGAAATTGAACTTTTCCTCCATAATCTTTAAAGATGGGGGAGGCAACTTGTAGCTTTTCCAAATAAGCATCATACAAATCGGTTGTTTTAAAATTACTCATGTTAATTTATCCATTAATGCCATTTCTTCGGCAGGCACATAAACAATAGCGGGATATACTGGGCCAATATCAACGATATTCCATGTGTCATCGCGTAAACCGAGCTCAATATCGATTACATCCCCAATTCGCAACTGTTGCAGAATTGTTTCTGGTAAAATGACAGGCCCAATTTGAGTGTCTGGGTCATTATCAAATGAGAGCCAAAGTTCAGACGGGTTGATTTGTGAAACGCGGGCATGCCCTTCTTTAAATACTTCAAAGCGCTTGCCTCGCAGGCGCGGAGAAATGCCTCCGCCGAGACGAATATGGTATAATAACAAGTGAGCGGCGATGGCTGCTCGTTTGGCGTCAGGTAGTGTGTCTTGCAGAATATCAATGGAAGATTGGAATACATGGTCATCAATCCAGTGGTGCTTATAACTGTATGTTAACCAGTCGATCAAAGTTTCAGTGCAGTCCTGTACCATCAGTGAATTGATGGAGGGCTCACGTAATAAGTGCCAGGCAATGAAGTCACGCAAATATTCACCATTGATACGTTCAAGAGGCAATTCTTCCAGCGAGGGTGGATGATCTTGGTGATGATCCCCCTGTAACAGCTGTGTAACAAAACTATCAAGAGATTTTTCCCACTCTTGGGCGCTCATGTCTTCTTCCATTTCCTCGGACTGAAATAAATCAGAATAATAAATGAGGTACTCGCTGAGAGAGAGGAAGGTTTGCTCGTGCCTCTGAATATCCTCTTGTGTAGCGCCTTCCTGGTTTTGAGCATCGAGCAGGAATCGATCAAACGTTTCTTGAAGTGTTATACTCATTCAATCTGCTCCGAGGTGTTGTTGTCCAGCTTTGGAATGGCTAGGATTCGTTTTTTTGAGGCTATCTTAACATGATAATAGGTATTGAGAAGGTCGACAGAAAGTTTATAGGAGTGACACCATGTTGATTAATGTGACAGCAGTCCGTACGGGGAACATTTTGGACTGGGATGGCGGTTTGTGGAAAGTGCTGAAAACCCACCATGTAACACCTGGAAAGGGCGTAGCATGTATGCAGTTAGAGATGCGCCACATAGAAAAAGGCACGAAAACGAATAAACGTTTTAACTCCTCTGAGAAGGTTGAGCGTGCAGTACTGAATCAACGTAAAATGCAATATTTGTATGCAGATGGTGGCCAATATAATTTCATGGACACTGAAACTTACGATCAAATTGCACTCGACGAGGATATGATTGAAAATGCTTTGCCTTATTTGCTTCCAGAAATGGAAGTGGAGATTGAGTTTTTTGAAGAAAGACCATTAAATGTGAAATTGCCTTTGGCTGTGGTTTTGGAAGTAGTGGAATGTGATGCGGCTATCAAAGGGCAAACGGCTACGAGTTCTTATAAGCCTGGAAAATTGGAGACAGGTACCGCGATAATGGTCCCTCCTTATTTGGAGTCGGGCACCAAGGTGAAGGTGAATACTGAAACAGGCGAGTATATGGAGCGAGCCTGATTTTACGTTTTTGTTGCGAAGGTGATTGACGAAAGTGCGATGCTAGATTTGACCTGTCATTTCCGATGAAAAACCCGAGAGATAAATATGCGGTCTAATTTTTCATATTTAGTTCATAATAGGGGAGATAATTCAGGCAGTATACACTCAAAAAGATGATGCATGTAATTCATGATTGATAGAAAAAACGAGGGATTAGAACAATGAAAGAATTAGTATGGGACTTGTTTGTTCGTATATTTCACTGGAGTTTGGTGTTGAGCTTTGCTTTGGCTTACCTCTCAGCTGAGTATGGATTTGATGAAGTCCATGAGTGGTTGGGTTACTTTATTACAGTGTTAGTCGTTTCTCGCGTTGTATGGGGTTTTATTGGAAGTAAATATGCCCGTTTTTCAAGCTTTGTGTTCCCAGTATCAGAGTATATTCAGAATATAAAAGCAATTGTGACAAATAATCATGAAAAGCATTATATGGGTCACAACCCACTTGGTGGTGGCATGGTATTCCTGTTGCTGTTTGGTGTGTTAACTTTGGTTGCTTCAGGGTTAATCTTGCTTGGTTGGAGTGAATATACAGGGCCGATTTGGGCGCTAGATATTGCAATTTCTGAAGGGCTTGGCGACTTGTCCCAACAGATTCACTACCTGCTTCCAGTATTGATGCTATTTTTAATTGGTGGACACATATTTGGGGTGATTCTTGCCACGAAGCAACATGGAGAAAACTTGGTCCATTCCATGTTCCACGGTTACAAAGATAAACACTAATTATATTGTTTAAAGCTTTCTTGAGGGAAGATAGTACATATTATCAATAATTTGAGTCAATACAGATAATGTGGTGTCAAAATCCTTAATGTCAACATTGTTAAGGATGTGGCAACTGAGCTCTTTCAGCTTGGGTGCAATGGTTATAAATGCTTTCTTACCCTCTTCAGTAATGTTTGCGCGAATAATGCGCCTATCATCAAGATCTTGTACTCTTTCAACCAGATTATTTTTCACCAAAGTGTTAAGAATTCGAGTGACGGCAGCTTTGTCTTTGCCTAAAATGTCTGCCAACTGAGATTGTGACAGGCCATCCAGGTGATGAATCGTCATCAGTGTATCTACGGTTTCTGGGCTTAAATCATACCCCAAGTCCTTATAGGTTAAACTCGCTTGCTGCCGGGCATGACACATAATTCGGCTAATCAGTGGCATAAGGGCACTGATTTCAATATCTTGGCAAGGATTTTGAGGCGTAATCATGACCGTAACCTACGTTTAATGGTTGACATTATCAATAGTTGACCACATCAACTACTGATAGTACCGTGCGCTTTCAGCTTAATGTGCAAGAAGAATGATTAAAAGTGTGCACTACATTTGATAAGAGGAAAGTGGCATGAAATGGTATAGAAGACTGGCTTTGTCCATAGTGATTGGTTCATTTTTGCCCGCAAGTTTAGCGCAAGCGCAGGAGCTTTATTTCGATGATGTTTTAAAAACTGCTTTTTCCAATCACCCCGACTTGCAGTCATCAGCAGTACAAGTGAAAATGCGCAAAGCAGAGGGTATGCAAATTGAAGGCGCCTTGGATACGCGTTATGGTGCTAGTATTGGCGTTAGTGATGAACAAAGTCAGGCAACCAATGCCTTTTCTCCAGAGGCTAACAATGTGGCCTTTGTTTCTGGACAACTTTCAAAAACTTTCTCAGGTGGCAGCTCTTTAACAGGCACACTGAATTATAATCGCTCAGAATTAGCTTACCCAAGCACCACACCTGCGAATATTCAGTCTTCTCCCAACCCCATTTATATGCATCAGATTGATTTGATTTATCGTTATCCACTTGCTAGTGGTGCTGATAATCCTACATATCGCTACCAAAAGGATGCCGCCAGACAAGAAGTGAAAGCAGCTGAATTTCGCGTGCAAATGTTAAGAGAGCAGCTGGCAAATCAAGGGATTGCTCTGTACTTCCAATTTATATTAAGTGATTTGTCATTAGAATTGGCAAAGGATGGTGTAGTACGTGCAAAACGACTGCTGTCGTATCAAAAAAAACGTGAGCGCTTTGGTTTAATTGAAAAGTCAGAACGTTTACAAGCTGAAGCCCTCTTGGCAACTCGGCAATTACAACAAGTTCAAGCTGTTTCAGCACGCGATATGGCGCAAACGGCTTTAAATCGATTTATGTTTAAGGCTGGAGGCCAGCCAATAGAGCCCAAACTGAAATCAGTGCATGCGCCACGTATGACTGAATCCGAAATGTTTTTATTGGCGGAATTAAGGCGCCCTATTTTTAAAGTCCTTAAAGCACAATATGCCGCTGCAGAGGCTAGGCTGGCCCAAGCCAATGAGAGTGATGAGCATCAACTTGATTTGGTGGGGCAAGTAGGGAGTAGGGCCCTGGATGAAGGCTCAGGAGCAGCCTTTGGTCAAGGGTTTACCTTGAATGACCGTTTTGTGGCCCTGCGTGTCGAATTTAGTGATGTATTTGATAATAAAACGAGTCGGGCCGTTATACAGAGAAACGTTTTGGCACTGGAAAATATAAAAATCGAACAGAGAAAAACAATTGAGAATATAAAAACTGAGCTCGCCAATATAGCTGCCATGATACGCGGTGGAGAAGCCACGCTCAAAGCGTCAAAACAGCAAGTGAATGCCGAAAAGAAAAAATTTAATGCTGAAATGTTGCGTTATCAGGAAGGGCGTTCCTCTACAACAGCAATTACGCAATTTGAAGGTGACTTAAGGTCAGCAGAGCTACGAGCGCTGATTCAGAAAGTTTCATTGAATCAAGCGGAATATCAATTGGCGCTTACCCTAGGCAAATTGCCTGCGGTGTTTGGGGAAGAGTTATGAAAAATCTTATTGCGTTTTTCGTTAAACGTGGGTTGTTGGTCAATATGTTGTCAGGCATGTTGTTGCTTGGTGGTATTTATGCAGGGCTCAATATTCAGAGGGAAGCGTTTCCAAGTGTAAACTTTGATTTGGTTGTTGTTGGAGCCACTTACCCCGGTGCATCTCCAAAAGAACTAGAGCAATTGGTGACCATGCCTATAGAGCGAGAACTTAAAGGTGTGGATGGGATTAAGCGACTGACCTCTACTTCTTATGCAGGAACATCTGAAATTACCATTGAGGTTGATCCGAATTATGATGACCGTTCAAGGTTTGTGTCTGATGTTGAGCAGGCTGTAAATCGATCAATTTTACCCGATGATTTACCCTCAGACCCTTTCGTCAGAGAAATTAAATCAGAGAAAACCCCCGTGATTTCTTTTTCAATTTTTGGCCCTTTGCCGGAGCTGGAGTTAAAACACATCACCAATAAAATTGAAGATGATTTATTGGCACTCAAAGGTGTGTCTTCTGTGACAGTTCAGGGTGATCGCAAAGAGGAAATCCGTATTATTTTAGATCCAAAACGTATGCAGAAGCACCATGTTTCAACTGAAGAAATCATTGGGTTGGTTCAGAAGTGGAATGTGAATGCTCCAGGTGGTCAACTAAAGACAACTGAGGGCATTAGAACCATTCGAGTAAATGGTGAATTTACTTCAGCAGCTGATGCTGAAACCTTGGTTTTGCGTTCCAATGAGCTTGGCCAAGCGCTTTACTTATCGGATGTGGCAGATGTTGAACAAGTGCTTGAGAGACCTCGTTCTCATGTTAGTGCGATGGGTGAGCGAGCAATGAACTTTACGGTTGTTAAGAATGTGGATGCTGACATTATCAAAGTGGTTGATGTCGTTAGAGCTTATTTGCCTAAGATCCCGGAGCGATATAATGAGGCACTTGAGGTTAGGGCATATCAAGACTTTTCAATCAATACGCGCATTCGTCTCAATGTCTTAACTAGTAATGGTGCTATTGGGCTTCTTTTGGTCTTGGTAACACTGTTTTTGTTCTTGCGTCCATCGGTTGCTTTAACTACATCATGGGGTCTTCCCATTATTTTCTTTTCGGGTTTGCTGGTGCTATATTTGATGGGCACAACGTTGAACCTCCTTACGATGTTTGGCTTTATTATTGTGTTGGGCTTAATGGTAGATGATGCAATCATTATTGGTGAAAATGCGACTTACCATATGGAGAAAGGTTTAACGCCTGTAGAAGCAGCGATTAAGGGTACATATGAGTTGCTTGGCCCTGTGACGGCAACCGTTTTGACCACCATTGTGGCATTCCTACCTATGATGTTTATGGATGGGATTATTGGTAAGTTTATCTATTCTATACCAGTTGTCGTGGTCATTCTTTTGGCGTTCTCTTGGGTTGAGGCAATATTTATTTTACCAAATCATATTACAGACTTTGCAAACCCGAATAGTCATCCAAAAGAAAGACGAGTTCTTGTGTGGGTCACGAATTTATATGAGAAGATATTACGCAAGGCCTTAAAATTACGCTATATAACCCTTGCTATAACTTTTGCAGGGTTGATTGGCGCTATGATGTTGGCGGGTGTAGTTAAATTTCAACTGTTTCCGGCAGGGGCTGAGGATCAGTTTTATATCCAAGTGGCGACCCCGGTTGGATCATCTCTTGAATACACAAATGAAACGTTATTAAGTATGGATAAAGATATTCGCGAGGTTATCCCGCCCGAGCTTCTTGAGACAACAATTACTGTTGCAGGAAACAATAGTGGGAATCAGCAGGAAGCAATCAAACAGATAGGCGATAGGTTTGGGGTTCTTCGAGTCATTCTCACCTCTTTTTCAACAAGGGATATTTCTGCCTATGAAGTGATGGATGATGTAAAAGAAGCCTTTAAAAATAAATACCCTGACGTAAAAATTAATTTTGTGGTGATGAAGGGTGGGCCTCCAACAGGCAAAGCGCTGCAGGTTGAGATAACGGGAGAAAATGAGCACCGAGAGCAAAGTGGGCGTAACCTGATGGCTCTTTTAAGTTCTATTGATGGTGTTCATTCCATTGAGAGTGGTTTGCAGGAAGGTGTGCCAGAAATCCATGTTGAAGTGGACAGAAAATTAGCAGCATATGCTCAAATTGATTTGGCATCTATTGCGACACATGTCCGTGCTGCATTTGATGGGATTCCAGTGTCAACCTTAAAACAAGGTAAGGAAGAAGTTGATGTGACCATCCGCTACCCAGAATTGGCTCAGCGTGATATCAATACGTTGAAGGAATTACTTATCCCGAACCGATTGGGGGGATTGGTACCATTGGGGAAAGTTGCTACTTTTGAGGAGGCTCCAGGTGTAACAAGTATTCGCCATAAAGACGGTTTACGCGTGTTGAACGTGTTTGCGGAAGTGAACGATGATGTAATCACCTCGAAAGAACTGAATGATGTGGTAACTGCTAAATCAAGTGAATGGTTAAGCTCTCAGGAACTTTCCGAAGTTCAGTATGTTTTGGGCGGGGAAGAAGAGAGAACTAATGAATCTGTTCAGGGATTAGTGTTTAGTTTTATTTTTGCGCTAAGTGGCATTTTCATCATTTTGGCGATTCAGTTTAATCGAATTTCTTACCCATTTTTGGTTATGTTTGCTATCCCATTTGGTTTAATTGGTATCATTGTTGGGCTTTACTTGCATGGGCAGCCCATATCGTTTATGTCCATGATGGGCTTCGTTGCCTTGACAGGCGTTGTGGTTAACTCATCTCTTGTGCTGGCTGTGTTGATTCAACGTGAGCTTGAAGAAGGTAAAGAGTGGTTTGAAGCTATTGTACATGGTGGTCGCAGAAGGTTGCGAGCGGTGCTTTTGACAGCTATCACCACAGTGGTTGGTTTGTTGCCTACAGCCTATGGGTGGGGGGGGCATGACCCATTTGTAGCGCCTATGGCACTTGCTTTGTCTTGGGGTCTTATCTTCTCGACAGTGATTACGCTCTTTGCGATTCCAGCAACACTTGCAATAGCCCTAGATTTTAAGCGGTTAATTTCAAGGTTTACACCTTCAACATGATGAAATCTTAATTTTTTCTTCATCTTAAAATCACAAGGGTATCTTACTGTTCGCAGTGTCTGGCGCTACCTCCCTCCCTCCCCTCCTCAGCGTCAGACAGTTATTGATTAAGGGCCTCGAATTTTCGGGGCCCTTTTTTATGCTCTATAAGTCTATGTTTTTACAGTTATATATTCATATTTATTGCATCCTGTTTCAGTGCCTAAGGCAATGATTTTCCATGCAAATTAATTGACACAAACCCCCTAGTTCTGTTAGAAATCCGACCGCGAGAAGAGGCATCTAAGATTTCAATGTTCGTAACATGGATAGACGGGAGATAGCATGGGGCTCGATTATTTGGCCAGCAATTACGTGCCAATTTTTATATTTATTTTAATAGCATTAGGTATGGGGGTTGCCCCATTGGTACTAACGGTACTGGTAGCAGAGCAGCGCCCTGATGCTGAAAAGCTTTCTGCATATGAGTGTGGTTTTGAGGCATTTGAAGATGCCCGAATGCACTTTGATGTCCGTTTTTATCTCGTGGCCATTCTTTTCGTTATTTTCGATTTGGAGACAGCCTTCCTTTTTCCTTGGGCGGTGGTGCTTGATCAAATTGGTATTTTTGGATTTATTGAGATGATGTTGTTTTTGCTGATTCTCTTGGTTGGATATATTTACGCCTGGAATAAAGGGGCTTTGCAATGGGAATAGAAGGTCTTCTTGATAAAGGCTTTATCACAACTACAGCTGATAAGCTGATTAATGGAGCGCGTGCTGGTTCATTATGGCCGATGACTTTTGGTTTGGCATGTTGTGCTGTGGAAATGATGCATGCAGGTGCATCACGTTACGATTTAGATAGGTTTGGTATCGTGTTTCGCCCGAGCCCACGCCAATCGGATGTCATGGTGGTTGCAGGTACGCTGTGTAATAAAATGGCACCAGCCCTACGTAAAGTATACGACCAGATGTCTGAGCCACGATGGGTGATTTCCATGGGCTCATGTGCAAATGGCGGTGGTTATTATCACTATTCATACGCTGTTACACGTGGTTGTGATCGTATTGTGCCTGTAGATATATATATTCCAGGATGCCCACCTACAGCTGAAGCATTGTTGTATGGATTTATTCAGCTTCAAGAAAAAATAAAACGTACGAATACGATTGCGCGGTAATAATTATGAATGAAGTGTTAACGCAAGAGCAAAGTGTTTTGTCTGAACTTTCAGCACTCGAAGAAAAGTTTAAAGGTGCTATTTCTCAGGTTTATGAGGGCATTGATTGCCCATCATTTGTTGTATCAAGAGAGAGTATTGTAGATGTATGTCACGTTCTGAAGTCAGAGTATGCATACGAGCAGTTGATTGATTTGTGCGGTGTGGATATGTCTGATCACCCAAGTTATGTGGAAGGTCAGCCACAATTCGAAGTTGTTTATCATTTGATGTCAGTTTCAAAAAACAAACGTTTAAGAGTGAAAGCGTTGGTGAATGCCCGTGAAATGGTTGATTCAGTAACAGAAGTATGGTCAACAGCCAACTGGTTTGAGCGTGAGGCGTTTGATATGTACGGCATCATTTTCAATCATCACCCTGACTTGCGCCGTTTGCTCACTGATTACGGATTCGAAGGTTATCCGTTGCGTAAAGATTTCCCTTTGACGGGTCATGCTGAAATGTTCTTTGATGATGCACAGTGGCGCTGTGTTTATAAGCCAAACAAATTAGAAAACCGTGTACTAATTCCGAAAACATGGCCAGGAGTTGACCGTGGCTGAGATTAAGAACTATACGTTAAACTTTGGTCCCCAGCATCCATCAGCACATGGCGTTTTGCGTCTTGTTTTAGAATTGGATGGTGAGGTTGTAGAGCGAGCAGATCCACATATTGGGTTATTGCACCGTGGTACTGAAAAATTGTTTGAATATAAAACATACAATCAAAATATTCCTTATTTTGATCGTTTCGACTATGTGTCCATGATGGCAAACGAACATGCATACGCATTGGGCGTTGAGCGTTTGTTAGGTATTGAGGCTCCTGAGCGTGCTCAATATATCCGCGTGATGTATGCGGAGTTGACGCGTATCCTAAATCACTGTTTGTGGTTGGGTGCTGCAGCTCTTGATATTGGGGCAATGACTGTATTCTTGTATTGCTTCCGCGAACGTGAAGATATTTTTGATTATTATGAAGAAGTATCGGGTGCACGTATGCATGCAGCATACTTTCGCCCTGGTGGAGTCTCAAAAGACTTGCCTGAAGGCCTTCTCGAAAAAATCAAAGGTTTTACAGAGCGTTTTATTGGATACGTTGATGAATACGAAACCCTGTTAACCGAGAATCGTATTTGGAAACAACGTAATGTTGATATTGGAGTTGTGGATAAACAAGCCGCTCTGGATTGGGGCTTTTCTGGTCCGATGATTCGTGGTTCGGGTATTGCATGGGATTTGCGTAAAACACAGCCTTATGATGTCTATGATAAAATGGACTTTGATATCCCAGTAGGTGCGACAGGTGACTGTTACGACCGTTATCTGGTTCGTGTTGAAGAAATGCGTCAGTCTAACCGTATCATTGAGCAATGCGTAGGCTGGTTATCGAAGAATAGTGGTCCAGTTAAGGTGGAAGACTACAAATTGACGAGCCCACCTCGAGCGACCATTAAAGATGATATGGAGTCTTTGATCCATCATTTTAAATTCTTCTCTGAAGGTTACCATGTGCCTGTAGGCGAAGTTTATGCTGCTGTTGAACACCCTAAAGGTGAGTTTGGCGTTTATATTGTTTCTGATGGTTCAAACAAGCCATACCGTATCAAAGTAAGAGCCTCAGGATTCGCGCATTTGCAGTCGATGGATTACATGTGTCGCGGTCATATGTTGGCGGATGTTGTTACTATTCTTGGAACGCAAGATATTGTGTTTGGTGAGGTGGATCGATGAGCACTCCAGAGCAACCACGTTTCAGTCCGGAGCGTTTGGCAGAAATTGACGCGTTGGTGAAACGTTACCCTCATGCAAAATCTGCTTTGATGCCAACACTATATATGGCTCAGCAAGACTTTGGTTTTTTGAGTATGGAAACACAGCAGATGATTGCTGATGTACTTGGTTTGAAATTGATGGAAGTTCGCGAAGTGGTAACTTTCTATACCATGTTCAAAGAGCAGCCTCATGGAAAATATTTGCTTGAAGTGTGTACGAATGCCAGTTGTATGCTGAATGGCTCAGATGAATTAATGAAACATATGTGCGAAACGCTCGGGATTAAGGCTGGCGAAACAACTGATGATGGTATGTTTACGATTGCAGAAGTTGAGTGTGCAGGTGCATGTGGTGGGGCTCCTGTTGTCCAAGTGAACAATATCTATCATGAGAAGGCAACAGCCGAAGGTATGGATGCCTTGATAACTAAAGTGCGAGCAGGAGAGGTGATTTAAGATGATTTCTTCTGATCCAAAACAAGTGCAGCGCATTTGCTTCGATAATATCGAAGTAGAAAATATGCATAAGCTTGAAGTTGCAAAAGCTCATGGTGCATATGCATTTCTTCCAAACGTTCTAAAAGATTTTGATACCGACAGAATTATAGATGAAGTAAAGGTTTCAGGTCTTCGCGGTCGCGGTGGCGCAGGCTTCCCGACTGGGCTAAAATGGTCATTTGTCCCACGTAACACTGGCAAACCTACATATCTTCTATGCAATGCTGATGAAGGGGAACCTGGTACATTCAAAGACAGAGATATTATGCGCTTTAAGCCACACCTCTTGATTGAAGGTATGATTATGGCTGGTTTTGCACTTGGTGTGAAAGATGCATACATCTATATTCGTGGCGAGTTCTTGCACGAAGCCAATGTAATGAATGAAGCTATCCAAGAAGCATATGCCGCCAATTTATTGGGCGAGAATATTCTTGGAACAACATACTCTATGAATTTAACTGTTCACCGTGGTGCTGGCGCTTATGTATGTGGTGAAGAAACTGCATTGATTGAGTCTTTAGAGGGTAAAGCTGGTCGCCCACGTTTTAAACCGCCTTTCCCCGCAGTTGAAGGTTTCTATGCTTGTCCTACTGTGGTGAATAATGTTGAAACATTGTCAACAATTCCTGCTATTTTAGAGCACGGTGGCGCTTGGCACGCAGCCATTGGGAAACCCAACAACACTGGTTGTAAAATATTTTCGGTTTCAGGGCATGTGAATAAACCAGGTAACTACGAAGTTCCTATGGGTACTTCGCTGAAAACATTGATTGAAGATTATTGTGGTGGATTACAGCATGGTACAGTGCCGAAGGTCATTATACCTGGCGGATCATCAACACCTTGGATTTTGGCAAAAGATTATGATACACCTTTAACGTATGACGATATCATGAAAGCTGGATCTTTCTTGGGTTCAGGTGCGATTATCGTCATGGATGAAACAGCTGATCTTGTCGCTGTGACACGCCGCTTATCACATTTTTATGCACATGAATCTTGTGGTCAATGTACGCCATGCCGAGAAGGTACTGGCTGGGTTGAACGAATTTTGAATCGTGTGGATGCTGGAGAAGGTACGCAAGAAGATGTACAGGTTCTTTTTGATGCTTCGACGCATATGGCAGGGCGTACGATTTGTGCGTTGGCAGAGGGTGCTGCGGCTCCTACCTTATCCTTACTTAAGCATTTTCCAGAAGATGTTCAAGCTAAGCTTGTGGAGAAAACATCATGACAGTGTTATTTATTAATGACGAAGAAGTGACTGTACCTGCAGGTACTAGCATTTTAGAAGCTTGTCGTGAGCAAGGTGTAGATGTTCCTTATTTTTGTTATCACCCAGAGTTATCAGTAGCTGCAAACTGTCGCATGTGTTTGGTGGAAGTTGAGGGTTGGGGTAAACCAACTGCATCATGCTGTACACCTGTTGCTGAAGGTATGAAAGTGATTACAGAGTCAGAAAGTCTTGAGAAAGATCGTTCTATGATGATGGAATACTTGCTGATTAATCACCCATTGGATTGCCCAGTTTGTGACCAAGGTGGGGCATGTAAGTTACAAGATTATGCAGTTGAACATGGTGAAGGCAAAGGTCGATTCTCAGAAGTTAAACGCGTGCCTACTGATAAAGATTTAGGACCATTTATTAATACATGTATGACACGTTGCATTCACTGTACACGTTGTGTCCGTTTTGCTGATGAAGTGGCGGGTACTGGTGATATGGGCGTATTGAATCGTGGTGACCATATGTTGATCGATGGTATCGTAGAAGATGCCTTGTCATCAGAATTGTCTGGTAACCTTGGTGATATTTGTCCAGTTGGTGCTTTGTTAGATAAACCTTCTCATGATGTATCTCGCCCTTGGGAAATGACACGTCATCACAGCACTTGCACACAATGCCCGCAAGGTTGTGATATTAGCATTGAGTCGCGCAATGATGAAGTCATGCGTATTCGCCCACTAAGCGGTGGTGTGGAACCATGGATTTGTGACCGCGGACGCTATGTTTACGATGCTTTCCGTTCAGATAAACGTATTTTGGCGCCAATGGTTCGTCAGGGTAATGATTTAGTGCAGGTTTCGTGGGATGATGCAATTGATAAAACTGTATCCATGCTTCAAGGAAAACGCGTTGGTATCGTGTTTTCACCTGACTGGAGTATTGAAGGCTTGGCGGCCATTCGCCTGCTCAAAGATGTTGCGTTTGAAAATCCAAAAGTCGCTTTTGATTTACACCGCCGTGATGCTCGTGCATTCACCATTGAAGAAGGTTTATCAATGACGACAGAGGCCATGGAAGAAGTAGATCAAGTGGTCATTTTAGGCTCTGATGTTCGTCAACGTTACCCAGTTTTGATGCAGCGCCTTCGGAAGAGAGTAAATAATGGTAAGCCAGTAACTCGAATTGGTGCCATGCACTACAGAACAAATACAACTCTAACCCATGATGCACTTGTGCGCCCAAGGGATTGGTATGCTGTGATAGCTCGCGCTATGGATCAACTTGCTGAGCTGGGTAAAATCGCCGCAGGCATGGAAGAGTGGGCAGCTAAGGTTGAAGAGCGACATGAAGCAGGTAAATTGTTGGCTGATGCCTTATTGGCCGATACATGTGCCTTACTTATTGGTGAGGAAGTTCGCTCCCACGAAGACGCTGCAGCGCTGATTTATGGTTTAGATTTATTGATGCGTGCGGCAGGACATGCTGAAGAAAGTAAAGATGGTCGCAATCTTTTGCCTTCAGGCATGAACGCGCAAGTGCTATCCACTATTTTTGGTGACACCCGTTGTTCAGCAGGTGAGATATTTGATGCTGCAAACCAAGGTGAGCTTGATGCGGTATTACTGGTTGGTAGCGATCCTATTGGAGATGGCCTATTTTCAGGTGTGGCTAAGGAAGCGCTTGCAAAAGTGAGTCTTGTTCAGGTTGGAGCCATTTCAGGTGAGATGTTAGAAATCACTGATATCAAGCTTCCTGCTGCTGCCTATTCAGAAATTGAAGGTACCTTTGTAAATATGGAAGGACGCGTTCGTGTTGCTGAAAACCCACTGAATTCTTTGGGCGAAGAGCGTCCTCTGTGGAAAGTCATGATGCGTTTGATTGAAGCGTTGGGTCACGAGGTGCCGGCAGTAAATATCGCTGAGATGCGTGAGAAAGTCTTAGAACTGATGCCAACATGCACTACATTGAAATCTGTATGGTTTGAAGGTAAAGAACAAGGCGGTTTGATTGCAGCTCAGAGACATCGTAAGAATGTGAGTTTACCTAACGTAGCCACAATGAAGGCGGTAAAAGCGCTGGATGTTGTGGGGCGCTATTCATTATACCGTGAAGGCGCATGGGCTAGAGCTTCTTCCTTATTGGCTGAGGCGGGTAGGATAAATGCAATGGATGACGTGATTGTTCATCCTGACACCTTGAAAAATTTGAATCTTGAGTCAGGTGAATTGACTGTTGTCACTAGTAGAGGTGATGAGATTTTCACCGTAGGAACTCGAACTGATGTGTCACCTGGAGTCATCTTTATCGCCAAACGTGGCGTAGCTGGAGATGTTTCTGGAGAGACAAGTGTAGATTTGAGGGGAGGTTTGTAATGGACTGGTTAGATATGGCATTACAAGCAGTCATTTGGGCGCTTGAAATTCTGGCTATTGCTGTGCCAGTTGCGCTTACCGTTGCGTACACAACTTATGTTGAACGCAGGGTTATTGGATGGGTTCAGGTGCGTCAAGGTTGTAATCGAGTTGGTCCTTATGGACTTCTGCAACCTTTGGCAGATGGTTTAAAACTTTTCCTTAAAGAAACAATTATTCCAACGACTGCAAACAAGTTTTTATTCGTGGCAGCGCCGGTTATGGCATTGATGCCAGCACTTCTTGCTTTTGCGGTGGTTCCTTTTGGTGAAACAACGTTGTTTGGAATCTGGGAAACGCCTCATGTGATGGCCATTGCTAACCTTAACGTTGGTGTATTGTACGTGATGGCAATTTCAAGCTTGGCAATCTATGGAATTTTGATGGCTGGTTGGGCATCAAACTCGAAATATGCATTGATTGGTGCTATTCGTTCAACGTCACAAATGATTTCTTATGAAATCTCAATGGGCTTCTCAATCGTTTGTGTATTGATTATGGCTGGAAGTTTAGGGTTAGCCGATATTGTTCGTGCTCAGGAAGGTGGATTGCTGCACTGGTACTTTATCCCATTATTCCCCATGTTTATTGTATTCTTTATTTCAGGCGCTGCTGAAACAAACCGTTCACCTTTCGATTTGCCTGAGGGCGAAGCGGAGCTGGTTGCAGGTTTCTTTGTTGAATACTCAGGTATGTGGTTTGCTGTATTCTCATTAGCTGAATACTCAGCCATGATTCTGATTTCTTTGATGACCTCAATCTTGTTCTTAGGTGGTTGGTACCCACCATTTGAGTTCTTAAGCTTTATACCAGGTACCATTTGGTTGCTTGCTAAAGCTGCGTTCTTAATTTTTGTATTTATTTGGTTCCGTGCAACATTCCCACGCTATCGTTATGACCAATTGATGCGCCTAGGTTGGAAAGTGTTCTTGCCTTGGACATTGGCATGGATTGCTGTTGTCGGTATCAGCACCTATACACCAGTGTTGTCTGATATTATCGGATTCTGGCAGCCTTGGAGATAAGACATGAATTTAATTAAACGTCATTTAAAAACATGGTTGCTCTGGGAGCTGGTGATTGGTTTGTCATTGACTGGCCGTTACTTGTTTAAGAAAAAAATTACGGTGCAGTACCCTGAAGAGCGCACACCTTTATCGCCTCGCTTCCGTGGACTGCATGCATTGCGTCGTTATGAAAGTGGTGAAGAGCGTTGCATTGCTTGTAAGCTTTGCGAAGTGACCTGTCCGGCCTTAGCTATCACCATTGCTTCGGAAGAACGCGCAGATGGGTCTCGCCGTACTACACAATATGATATTGATATGACCAAATGTATTTTCTGTGGCTTTTGTACTGAAGCATGTCCAGTGGATGCCATTGTAGAAACACAGGAATTTGAATATGCATCTGAATCGCGAGCAGCTTTATATTATACCAAAGATATGTTGCTGAATGTTGGCGATCGATATGAACCACAAATCGCTGCAAATTTGGCCGCTGATGCGCGTTATCAATAAGGGAGTGGAGAAAAAATGTTAGAAACTGCATTCTTTTATTTGTTTGGTGGCTTAGCCATATTTGCAGCTTTAGGTGTGATTTTAGCGAGCAACACAATGCACTCAGTCATGTGGCTGATTCTTTGTTTCTTTAACGCCAGTGGTTTGTTCTTTCTTTTAGATGCTGAGTTTTTAGGCATTATTTTGATTCTTATTTATGTGGGTGCTGTGATGGTGCTCTTCATGTTCGTGGTCATGATGCTAGAAGTGAATCAGTCGGCGAAACGTGAAGGTTGGCTGCAGTACCTACCAGTGGGCGGTATGATTGCAATTATCCTGTTTATTGAGTTGGTTGCGGCATCAACCAGCGGTGTCTTTAGTGGCGGTAAAATGGCGATGGCAGCGCACATGGGTGCTGAAGTAAATAATACCGTTGAAATTGGTAAAGTTTTGTATACCAAATATTTATTAGGTTTTGAAATTGCAGCAATTATTTTGTTGGTCGCACTCATTGGTGCAATAGTGTTAACGCTACG
>Ga0316191_10000956_pt1 | contig 19756 bp, 10 predicted proteins | sample Eddworburr2cm_MG_FD_204928 | JGI IMG/M metagenome (GOLD analysis project Ga0316191, IMG submission 204928) | Coastal sediment microbial communities from Maine, United States - Eddy worm burrow 2 cm | ecosystem: Environmental > Aquatic > Marine > Coastal > Sediment | place: USA: Maine... | reverse complement strand
AAAAAGGCCGCGGCCGCCGAACAGGAGAAAGCGGCGCCGTCTCCGCAGGAAAAGGCCGCTTCAGCACCTGAAGAGAAGGCCGCAAAACCGGCGACGGAGAAAAAGCCGATAGCGGCCGGCATGAACCTTTCGCCCGCCGTGCGGCGGATCGTAAAAGAGACGGGTGTCGATGTCGGCGAGGTGATCGGTACCGGTCCTGCCGGACGCATAACCAAGGGGGATGTTCTCCTGTACCTCGAGGCGCGCGAGGCACAAGAGGCATCGGCAAAGATCGCCCCGCCGGTTGCAAGCGAAACCACTGCAGCGGCCGCGGCTGAGGAAACTTCACGCAAGCCGATGACGCCCATCCGGCAGCGCATCGCCGCGCGATTGCTCGAAGCCCGGCAGAACACGGCCATGCTGACCACTTTCAACGATGTCGACATGAGCCGCGTGATGGAGATCCGTTCCCACTACAAGGACGCCTTTCAAAAGAAGTACGGCGTGTCCCTGGGGTTCATGTCCTTTTTTATCAAGGCCGCCGTCGAGGCGCTCAAGGAGTTTCCGGAAATCAATGCCTTCATCGACGGCAAGGAAATCGTCTACCATCATTACTATCACATCGGGGTGGCGATCGGAACCGGCCGAGGGCTTGTGGTGCCGGTGATCCGCCATTGTGAAAAACTTTCCCTGGCCATGATGGAACAAGCCATCGTGGACTACGTGACAAAGATCAAGGAGAACCGGCTCGATTTGGCCGACCTGGAAGGCGGTACTTTTACCATAACCAACGGCGGGGTCTTCGGTTCCCTTCTGAGCACACCGATACTGAACACACCCCAGAGCGCCATCCTCGGCATGCACCGCATCGAAAAACGGCCGGTGGTGGTCGAGGATAAAATCGTCGTGCGCCCCATGATGTACCTGGCCCTCAGCTATGACCACCGCATCGTGGACGGCAGAGAAGCGGTGACCTATTTGCGGCGCATAAAGGAATTCCTCGAAAACCCGGAACGGATGATAGTGGAGATTTAGCCATGGCCAAGACAGAAAAGTTCGATCTCGTGATCATTGGCGGCGGTCCCGGCGGATACGTGGCGGCGGTGCGGGCGGCCCAGCTCGACATGCGGGTTGCCTGCGTGGAAAAAGAGCCGCGTCTCGGCGGCGTGTGCCTGCGGGTGGGCTGCATTCCAAGCAAGGCGCTGCTCGACTCCAGCGAGTACTATCACCTTGCCAAAGAGCGATTTGCCGAGCACGGCATCGAAACCGGCAAGCTGACCCTCGACCTGCCGGCCATGATGGCCCGCAAGGACAAGGTGGTGGAGGACCTGACCGATAATGTCCGCAAGCTCTTGGAGCGCAACAAGATCGAAATTGTTCACGGCACGGCCCGCCTGGCGGGTTCGGGCCGTGTCGAGGTGAAAAACGCCGAAGAAAAAGACCGGCAGCAGACCCTGGAGGCAAAGTCGATCATTCTTGCGACCGGCAGTGAGCCGGTGGCGGTTCCGGGACTCGAATTCGACGGTAAGAACATCATCAGCTCCAGCGAAGCCCTGCAGTTGAAAACCGTGCCCAAGCAGCTCGGTATTGTCGGCGGCGGCTATATCGGATTGGAGTTGGGATCGGTCTGGCGGCGCTTGGGAGCCGAGGTGACGGTCATCGAAATGCTGCCGCAAATTGTCGCCGCCCTGGACGGCCAGGTGGGACGCACCCTGCACCGTATTCTCAAGAAACAGGGCTTCGACTTCCGTTTGAAGACCAAGGTCACCGGTGCCAAGGCCAGCGCCAAGAAAGTGACCGTTACCCTCGGAGCCGGCGGCAAAGAAGAAACCCTCAAATTCGACAAGCTCCTGGTGGCCGTGGGTCGGCGGCCTCTAACCCGCGGATTGGGATTGGAGGAGATCGGCATCGAAACGGACGCCAAGACCGGAATGGTGATCGTAAACGAAAAGTACCAGACGAACCAACCGGGTATCTATGCCATCGGCGATCTGATCGCCGGCCCCATGCTGGCGCACAAGGCATCTGCTGAAGGCACTGCCGCGGTGGAAGGCATCGCCGGCCTGCCCGGAGAGGTCAACTACGACGCCATTCCCGCCATCATCTACACTGCCCCCGAGGTGGCCAGCGTCGGCCTGACCGAAGAACAGGTGAAGCAGCGTGAGATCCCCTACCGTGTCGGCACTTATCCCTTTACCGGCGCCGGGCGGGCACGCTGCCTGGGCGAAACCGACGGCTTCGCCAAGGTGATCGCGCACAAAAAAACGGATCGCGTTCTAGGCGTTCACGTTATCGGTGCGCGGGCATCGGAAATGATTGCAGAGTGCGTGCTGGCAGTGGAATTCGGTGCCGCCGCGGAAGACATGGCCCGCACGGTTCACGGCCACCCGACTTTCTCCGAGGCACTGATGGAAGCGGCAATGGCCGCCTCCGGCCACTAAAAGCGCCAAGATGCACCGACATTTTCAACGAGCTATGCATCGACCACCGCGGCCTTGTTGATAACGACCGGCTCCTGGGGCACGTCATCGTGAATCCCCTTGCGGCCGGTTGCGACCGCCTTGATCTTGTTGACCACGCCTTGTCCTTTGGCGACTTTGCCGAAGACCGCATAGCCCCAGCCTTGAGGATTTTTGGCCGTGTGGTTCAGAAAGTCGTTGTTTTTGACGTTGATAAAAAATTGGGCCGTGGCGCTGTGTGGATCCGAAGTACGGGCCATGGCCACCGCGTAGGCCTCGTTCTCGAGTCCGTTGTCGGCCTCGTTTTGGATGGGTGACCGGGTCGGTTTTTCCTTCATATCGGCGGTCATTCCTCCGCCCTGGATCATGAAACCGTCGATGACCCTGTGGAAGATGGTGCCGTCGTAGTGGCCTCCCTCGACGTACGCCAGAAAGTTAGCGACGGTCTCGGGGGCATTTTTTTCGTCGAGTTCCAAGAAAATCTCGCCCATACTGGTTTCAAGCTTTACCATGTTATTTCTCCCTTACTTTTTTGGTTTCCGTTTTCATCGAAAAGGAAACTTTTTAGTTTTGGTGAAAATTCCAAATCGCAAATAACAAAAAACAAATAAAATCTATCGGATTGAAGGATAGCCTGTTCTGAGGCCGTTTTTTGAAAAAACGATCTGCCAGAGCTGGTTCCGTCTGGCCCGAAAAGAGCCGGCGTATGCAAGCAGGTAATACGTCCACATGCGGTAGAAACGCTCATCGTAGGATTCCCGGATGCGGTGCCAGTTTTCGGTGAAGTTGCGGTGCCATGCCATCAGCGTGCGATCGTAGTGGGGACCGAAACTGTGCCAGTCTTCTAAAACGAATAGTCCTTCGGCGGCGGTCGTGATCTGGCGGGCCGAGGGCAGCATCGAATTTGGAAAAATATATTTTGCAACCCAGAGGTCCACGGAGCGAACCGACGAGTTGCCGGCGATGGTGTGCAGTAAAAAAAGACCGTCTTTCTCCAGGCAGCGGTGGACCACCTGCATGTAGGTCCGGTAGTTGGCCACCCCCACATGCTCGAACATGCCGATTGAAACGATGCGGTCGTAAGTCCCCTGAAGATCGCGGTAGTCCTGCAGCTCGATCTTCACGGGCAGATCCTCACTGAGCCGCCGGGCCAGCTTGAGCTGCTCGCGCGACACCGTTATGCCCGTCACCTCTGCGCCGTATTTCTCTGCGGCGTAGATTGCAAAACCACCCCAACCGCAGCCGATGTCCAGCACCCGCGTGCCCGGCGTCAGTTCCAGCTTCCGGCACGTCAGCTCCAGCTTGGCTTCCTGCGCTTCGTCGAGCGTATTGGCCGCCTGCCAATACGCACAGGAGTAATTCAAGCGCTTGTCCAACATGACGCTAAAGAGGTCGTTGCCGATATCGTAGTGCCGCTCACCGATTTCAAAAGCCCTGGCGCGGCTCTGCGGATTGGTCAAACGGGCTTTAAATGCCGCCCGCAAAACGGCTTTCGACCGGCGCACCTTTTTGTCGAGCCGGGCGCCCATGATCCGATCGAAGAACTGATCCAGTGCTTCACAATCCCACCACCCGTCCATGTAGCCTTCGCCCAGAGCCAGTGAACCGCCGGCAATGACGCGCGGGTAAAATTCGGGGTTGTGGACCTGGATGTCGTACGGTTTATCTCCGTCTATCCGCACCCCGGCATGATCCAGAAGGTCCTGCACCAGTTGCTTTTCTGCAGCGTTTTTCAAGTCGCCGTATCCGTTTTCAATTGAAAGCGAAGTTCCGAAAAGTCATTTCAATGGGCGAAATGGACTTTCCTGTCACTTTATATCCTGGGCGGAACTTGTCAACCTATCGTTTCTGCCCTTGCTACCGCGGCGGGTCGCCGTCTTCCCATGTTTGGATGGCATCGAGGATCCGTTCTCCGAATCGGGCGGCTTTTATTTCACCAACCCCTGTAATCTGCAACAGGTCCTTGCGCGTTCGCGGACGGCGGGCGGCCATTTCCTTGAGCGTTTTGTCGTGAAATATCACATAGGCCGGTAATTCCATTTCTTTGGCGATCTCGAACCGCACCCGGCGCAAATGTTCCCAGAGGCCCAAAGAGCGATCATCCAAGGCGGCCGGGACAGTATGGCGCGTGTCGCGGCCGATCCTTGGGGATTTAACGGTCTCTGGGTCCTTGCGGAATCGAATCGTCTGCTCACCCTTTAGGAGTGACCAGCTTTTATCGGTCAATTGAAAGCCGCCCTGTCCCGCCGGATCCGCCGTCAAATAACCCGCAGCGATCAGCTGGCGAAATACGGAGCGCCACTCCCTGCTCGATAAGTCCTGGCCGACCCCGAAAGTCTTGATCCTGTCGTGTCTGAACCGTTGCATGCGATCGCTGGTCTTTCCGAGCAGGACCTCGGTGAGATATTGGGCCCCGAACCGTTGACCGGTTCGATAAACCCCGGAAAGCGCCTTCTGGGCCGCTATCGTGCCGTCCCAGGATGCCACGCCTTCCTTGCACGTCCCACAGTTTCCGCAAGGGACAGCCAGCGATTCACCAAAATACCTCAACAGCACCTGGCGGCGGCACTCGATGGTTTCGCAGTATCCCAGCAGGGCATCGAGCTTTTGCTGCTGAACACGCTTGAACCTCTCGTCGCCTTCCGACCGACTGAGCAGCTGGCGCGCCGCGACCACATCTGACAATGAGTAGAGCATGCAGGCCTCTGCCGGCTCACCGTCTCGTCCCGCACGTCCTGTTTCCTGGTAGTAGGCTTCCATGCTCATGGGGACATCGAAGTGGAACACGAATCTCACATCCGGCCGATCGATACCGAGACCGAAGGCGATGGTGGCCACGACTACCAGCGCCTCTTCCCGGGCAAAGCGCTGCTGCCGGTGGCTTCGCTCTTCGGAAGACAGTCCGGCATGGTAGGCCGCGGCATTAACGCCCCTCTGCGAAAGCCACGCCGCGATGTCGTCCACCCGCTTGCGGCTGCGGCAGTAAACGATGCCGGTCTCGCCCGGATGCCCCTTTGCAATGAAATCGTGCAACTGGCGTTTGCCGTTCTCCTTCAGCCGCACCCGGTAGCAGATGTTTGGCCGGTCAAAGCTCGACACGAACTGTGTTGCCCGACTTAAATCCAGCTTCTCGAGAATTTCCCTGCGGGTTGCCGCATCGGCCGTGGCCGTCAGTGCCATGCGGGGAACGTCCGGGAATCGACGGGTCACGGAGGCAATTTTAAGGTACTCCGGTCGAAAATCGTGCCCCCACTGAGAGACGCAGTGGGCCTCGTCGATGGCAAACAAGGAAACCGGAAACTGTGAAAGAAAGCGCTGGAACGTGTCGGACAGCAAACGTTCCGGTGCAATGTAAAGCAAGTCGGTCTCACCCGACAAAACGCGTCTTTCCACCTGCCGGGCGGCATCGGGAGCCAGGCTCGAATTCAGAAAATCGGCACGCATGCCGTTCTGGCGCAGACCGGCAACCTGGTCCTGCATGAGGGCGATCAACGGCGAAATGACAAGCCCCACTCCCTGGCGAATAAGTGAGGGGATTTGAAAACAGATCGATTTGCCGCTGCCGGTCGGCATCAGAACAAAAACATCCCTGCCGGCCAGGGCTTCTTCGATAACATCGAGCTGATGGTGGCGAAACGTGTCGTAGCCAAAAAATCTCTGCAGAATGCGATGCGGTGTCATGCGCTCCCCAATGTTCGTGTTCATCCTGCGACCAGCCGGGACCGTTCGGACAGATCGTATACATATTTTTTCGTGAACCCTAAGTCTTGGGATGAAGACATCGGCAAGTTTACGGAGGTTTTTGAGAGCTGAAAAAAGCGCGGTCCGGTCGCAGGGGAATACCCTATGACGGCGAGTGCTTCGGACGTGGCTCCGGCCCGACTCGAACGCCTCGAAAAATCGGGCCAGGCGGCGGGTTTCACTCTTGAACGGCAGGCCGCTTTCGGTCGGAGGAAAAAGACGAATCGTTACTTTTCTTTCTTCTTTTCCTGCTTTTCCTTTTTCTTTTCCTTAGCGGTTTTGCTGGGCTTCTTTTTCGTGTCTTTCTTGGTGTCCCTGGATTTGGCCATTCTCTCCTCCCTGAACGAATCGTGTCATCGTCAGCAGCCGCACTATGCCAATAAAAATATCATAGTGGTCCCGCAAGGGTCAATTGTAAAATGGGTAGAGTCTGATGTGCGGGGTTTAGGGCATGTTCGACCGAGGGATCGCGTTTTTGGCGATACCTTTCGATACGAGATCCTCGTCGCCTGAACCGGCCAGGTCAAAATCGATTAATGGTTGCTTACCGAATTGACTTTTCAAGAATTCCAGCATCAACACGCCGACCCGCTCCTCCCGGTTTAGAATCCGGGCATAGCCCCCGTTGCGAATAAGCCGGCTGAAACGGTCTTCGGAAAGTTCATTATGTTTCATGGCGTATTGTTCGAAGTTTCGGGCATAGTTTTTTATAAGGGTGTCCAGGTTTTTATCGGGCAGGGTTCGCATCTGGTTGTATTTTTGGGCCAGTGTTCCGTCATCGGGCATGTCTTGAGATTCCATGACGTATTTAAAATTTTCGATAAAGCGCTCGCTGCCGGCGCGAATGTGACCGGGTTTGACCATGTTCATGCCCAACCAACCTGCGTTGAGCCATTTGAACAACGTCACATTTGTAGCGTTACGGTTTTTGCTGGCCGGGTGAAAAATCATGACGGAGGACGTATCATAAATAAATGTGTCCATCCATTTGAGAATGGCGGGTGAAAGCCCTTTCTCACCGGAATAAAAATAGGTCCAGTTGGGGTCGTCGACGATGACCGCGCGTTTGCCCACATCGGAGGGACGGGTCATCTTGGAGACGGAAATCAGCAGGGGGCTGCCGCGGTAATGAAGGAGGACGGTCAGGCGATCCAGGTCGTAGCGGTAGTAGCCGCCCGTTGACATGTCCGGAGTGGTGACCTCATACTCCCGCCCCCTGAGCACCAGGGGCTTATCGAGTGTTGGAAGAGACTTCCAGATTTCGATATCTCGTGCGACAAGGTCGCTTTCCGGATATCGACCGCTCAGCCGCAGCAGTTTGGGTAATATCACGTAGCTCGGTATTTTTGGATTGAAGCCATAGCGCAAAATGCGCTCCAGGGGAGCCTGGATGTCGCTGCGCACGCACACGCCGAAACCAGTCGCACGCTTGGCCGGGTCGACTGACCTGGCGCTCGCGTCATCGGCGACGGCAAATTCGAGCAGGGATTGAACACGGTTCGGGTCGAATACGGCTTCCGGCTGTTGGGCCAGATCGATTAGATAGCTCAGTCCGTTCTCGACCTCTGCGTCCAGTGCCGGCTGGTGCGACGAATTTGTTGTCTGCCGTTCCGATGCCTGAACACCGGGAAGCCCGAATATTGTGATCGATGATGCCAAAATGACGATAAACAGCCAGGTTTTATTTTTGGATCGTGTCATGGTCTCTGGTTTCAATGTCGTGTAATAAGCTCGATGTTATTTAGAATTTTCATTTTAACTGGTGTCAGAATTCGCTGTTCGACAACCACTTGCCCGCCGCCGATTTTGAATTCATAAAACCTACCTTAAGAGTACCGGGGAAAATGTCAAATACAAGCCCCAGAATTGTAATACTTTTGTAAAATCAAAAGATAACCTTTCGATGTCGGCCGGAATTTTCTAAACTGCTTCGTATGCGCGCAACGCCTTTTAACTCTATTCCGGGGGTAAATATGGACAGCCATCTCGTTCCACTTCATCCCAAAGCATCACGCGCCAGGGTTCTGTTGTGCGGCGTGTTCGGTCCGTTCGCCCAGGATGATGAATACGGCAGCCGCACCATCAACCCGATGGAGCTTTACCACAATCAGGTCACGCGTGTACAGGGGGCTTTTTCCCTGCGTATGTTTCATCGGTCTTTCGCCCTGTTGCTGCTCCAGGCGAACATCGACGCACCGTGCACGGTTCTCGATTTTGCCACCTTGGATCGCTTCATTCAGGAACTCGAAGAGACATCGTATGACATCATCGGAATAAGCGCCATCCTTCCCAATGTCGGCAAGGTCAAAAAGATGTGTGAATTGATTCGCCATCACCAGCCGAACGCCGCCATTGTCGTTGGGGGGCATGTATCCAGCAAGGAGCGGTTAGACGAGACGATAGACGCCGATCACATTGTCAAAGGCGACGGCATCAAATGGTTCAGACAGTTTCTCGGCCAGCGCACCGATGCACCGGTTCGGCACCCGGCGGTCTACTCGGCCTTCGGTTCCCGTGCAATGGGAATCACCATGCGGGACAAACCCGGCGATACGGCTGCCATACTGATCCCCTCGGTCGGATGTCCGGTTGGGTGTAACTTCTGCTCGACCTCGGCGCTGTTCGGCGGCAAAGGCAAGTTCGTCAATTTCTACGAAACGGGCGATGAACTGTTTGCCGTTATGCGGCAACTGGCGCATGAGCTCCAGATTCAATCGTTTTTCGTGCTCGACGAAAACTTCCTGCTCCACCGCAAGCGGGCACTCAGGCTGCTGGAGTTGATGCAGACTCATAATGAAAGCTGGTCGTTGTGCGTCTTCAGTTCGGCGCGGGTTATCTGCTCTTACTCCATGGAACAGCTCGTGGGACTCGGAGTCGGCTGGGTTTGGATGGGTATCGAAGGGGAGGGCAGCGGCTACAGAAAACTCGAAGACGTCGACACCCGTGAACTGGTGAAACGGCTTCAGGCCCACGGCATTCGCGTCCTCGGCTCCTCCATCATCGGCCTCGAACATCATCGTCCCGATACGATCGACAGGATCATTGAACACGCCGTCGGCCACGAGACGGATTTTCACCAGTTCATGCTCTATACGCCGAATCCCGGTACAGCCCTGTATGAACAGCACAAGCAAGCCGGCTCGCTGTTGAGCGAAGCGGAGTTCTCCCCGGCGGACGCCCACGGACAATACCGGTTCAATTACCGCCACCCCTATATTCAAGAAGGCCAGGAGGAGAGGTTTCTGCTGGATGCCTTTCAGCGGGATTTTGAGGTCAACGGCCCCAGTCTGGCGCGGCTGATAAGAACCCTGCTGACCGGTTGGGCGCGCTACAAGAATCATCCGGATGGGCGGATCAGGGCTTGCTTCGCTCGCGAGGCGCAGCCCCTGAGGTGTTCCTATGCCGCCGCCATCTGGGCGATGCGTCACTACTACCGCAAAGACGCGTCGATGTTCGTGAAGATGGATCGCCTGTTGAAAGACCTGTGCCGGGAGTTTGGGTGGAAAACACGCCTGTCGGCCCCGTTGCTCGGTCGTCTGGCTTATGTCAAACTGGTAAAAGAAGAAAAGCGTCTGGCCGCCGGCTGGAGATACGAGCCGATAACCTTTTACGAGAAAAACGTGGCGGCATCGGCTCTTGATGGCCACGACAGGGCGGTTTCGCGCATCAAGCCCGGCGGTATCCGCGCCGTTCAGGTATTTCCGGCCGCTTCGACGAGAACCTGAAACGGGTCAATTTCGGCCGAATCCGTTCGGAAACTACCTTAAGTACGTAGGAACCTCATTCCTCCAAATAATTTTTCTTCGCTTGAAATCTATCTGGTATTCGAAGTCCATCAAGAAATTCATGCCGAGCAAACCTTGACGCTCTACCAATGGGTCTTTGTGCTCGATGATGCTGACGAAAACATTTTCTTTCTTCAGCGGTCCAATCTTGATGTAGCTCAATTGAGCCAGACTTGATTTGATGCGCTCTCCTTCGGCCGAGAACAGCACGGATGGTGTCATTTGCCGAATGGCTAAATTGTCGGCGATGTCGCGGTGCAATACCGTGATCGAAGCGCCGGTGTCCAGGAGTAGCAGAACCGTTGTTTCCCTCGACTGATAGCCCAGGGTGACAGGGAGCAAAATCTGATTGTTTCGAATAAGTATGGTGGTCTCGATCTGACCGGTGCGTTTGCTGATGAGTCTGTCGTTTTCCCTTAGTTGCCTTGCGATGCTTTCTCTGGCTTCTAAATCGGTGTAGAATTTTTTACGGTTGTCGATCATTATGAAGTTGCCGGTATGATCGACGCCGATTTTGAACACTCCTTTTTCACCTATTTTAAATTTTCCCGCATCGGCTTTGTCAATATACCAGCTGCCGTAGCTATCGGTCTGCAAATAGACGCCCCCTTCATCCCTGCCGATAAAATACTTGTTTTCGGCGTGAAGGAAAGGAACCCACCAGCAGCTAAAGAGGATAAAAACAACTAGCCTATAAGTGTTCAATTTAGCCGCCATAGGATTTCTTAATGCCCTCTTACAAATTCATTTCACGATAACAACGCCAACGATGGTAGCTCACTAAGTATTACTTTTTTCTTACATTTTGCACAAAACTGATCGTGCCTATTTAGGGTGGTATGTAGAAAAGTAATGATGTAGCAAACACCCACACTGCTGCCGAGGTATGCAAAAATCGTGGTAAATATTCATTTGTTATAATTACAATGAGTTAACAGAAAACAAAAAATTATAAACAATGAGTTTGTAAATTTTCCTACATAAAAAATGGGAAGATTGCTCCACAGATGAGCAAATTGAGATGGGAAAAAACATCCGAAATGAGAGGAAACGTTTATTGAGAATTGAGAAAAATACTTACGAGGATAAAACTTTCACTTCATATATTTATATAACCAAAACGTCACACCCGTATTTCAGCCCCCCTGTATAAAAGACTTTGCACAATTGCATGGTTCTTGCAGTTTGCCGATCACGCCTGTTGAGTTCTCAAGGTTCAGACTGATAATATGACTCTGAAAACCGAAAGCTAATAGTTGTAAGTGATCTCTGTAATTACTACTCATGCTTGTGCGAAAGGCCACGGTCCGATCGGTTCTTTCCCACCTGCTCGAGAGAGACCATGCGCTTTAATGCATGTTTTCTCTTCTCAAGATGGCTTCGCAGTTTATTGTTCTAAAGCCGTCGATCTGTCGGGAGATTCAATCTCCCTAAGGGTCACGGTAAGAAATAATTCCACACGATTGCGCCGGATTATGGTTTGCCTACAAGGCACATCCACCTGCGCATATCGGGATACGTGTGGGTGGATGTAACGCAGTAGACGGGCCATAAGACAAGCAAGAGGTGGAATTATTTTTTTCCGGGACCCTAAAGTGCGAAAAAGTTCCCTTCGCCTAAAACGTTGCCCTAACGACGTTTACGGCCTTGCTGCGGTCATTGTCATCGTGGTTAAGCCTATATTTATTTTACGCAGAAGATCAGATTTTTCTTCCAAAGGCGGTGGCGTCTTTAACCAACTGTTTTATAAATTGTTGCGCAACGACACCACTTATTCTGATTTCTATAGAGGGGACTTTTGCGCATGTTAAAGAGACCGGTTTTATTAATCCTTGTCACACTTTTAACCGGCTTTGCAATCATAATTATCTTCCACACACAAAATCTCGATCTCTTTTCCTCGGATAGTTCCACGCATTTAAAAAGAATATCTTACAGTATTGTTATTCAAAACACCTCGAACCACGTCGTTAACCTGGCTGAGCTCTGGGTGAACGCTCCGGTAGCGGAAACATCAACACAACGCGTCACAAAAATATCGTCCTCTCACCTTTACGATGTTGAAGGAGATGACTTCGGCAATCGTATTTTTCATTACACTTTCGATAATCTGCCGCCTTATGCATCCAAAGTCATCACCATAAGGGCCGATCTACTGATGTGTGAGCGACCACTTCGAAGCGTCCGAGTAACCAACGAGGTCCATCTTGTTGAAGAACCGTTTATCGAAATCGATGACCCTCAGATTCGTCAGCTTGCTTTGTCCCTCAAGGCCGGAAATTCTCTGGCTACTGCAGAAAATATTTATCGCTGGATAACAGGCAACATCCGCTACGTTGGATACGTCAAAAAAAACCACGGTGCCAGGCAGGCCTTGCAAGCGAAACAGGGCGACTGCACGGAATTGATGTACCTCTTTGTTGCCCTGTGCCGTGCAGCGGGTGTTCCGGCGCGTGGTATCGCCGGCTACCATTGCCCGGAGAGCGCCGCACTAGATCCGGCACAGTATCACAACTGGGCCGAATTTTACGCCAAGGGCCGCTGGCGGCTCTGCGATCCTCAAAAAAGGGTCTTCATGCAGCAGGCCGCCGATTACGTCGCCCTTCGGGTTATCCGCCGCTTACCCGAGGCATCCGGCTTTGATTTCGATCGCTTTGAGGTGGCGGGCGAGGGCGTGACGGCCCGAATATGCTCCTGAAGCGTGAACTTTGCTGACTTTAAGGTCACGGAGGAAAGAGATGGGGAAGAGTTTCATTGGGAAGAAGTCTCGCAGGTTCTTTATGTCATGCAGCGCGGCCTTTATGGCCGGCCTCGGCTTATTTCCATCGGCCCAGCCGGCCGCAGCGGCGGTGGATACCGTGTGCGCACAGGTCAAGATCGAGGTCAAACAGGAGTTGACCCTGGAACGGCAGGCCTTCGACGCTCACATGCGCATCAACAACGGCCTTTCCCATATTTCGCTCGAAAATATCGATATCGAGGTGTCGTTTACCGATGAGGAGGGCACCCCGGTGCCGGCCAGTTCCGATACGGGCAATACCGAGGCACTTTTTTTCATTCGGCGTGATTCCATGGAGAACATAGATGCCGTAGACGGCTCCGGCAGCATCGGTCCTAGCACCTCGGCTGACATCCACTGGCTGATCATACCGGCCCCCGGCTCTTCCGACGGCCTGCAGCAGGGCAAACTTTACTACGTGGGGGCCAAGCTCACCTACACCATCGGCGGCGAAGAAAACGTTACCGAGGTGACCCCGGATTACATCTTTGTCAAGCCGCTACCCGACCTGGCACTCGACTACTTCCTGCCTCGGGAGGTCTACGGCGATGACGCTTTTACCCCGGTAGTCGAGTTGCCGGTGCCTTTTTCGCTGGGCGTGCGGGTCAAGAACATCGGCAGCGGTACCGCTAGAAACCTCAAGATTGACTCGGCGCAGCCGAAGATCGTCGAAAATACTCAAGGGCTTTTGATCGGATTTGCCATCGATGGCAGTGAAGTCAACGGCAGTCCCGCAACCACCAGCCTGCTGGTGGACTTCGGCAATATCGATCCCGCAACTGCGGCAACAGCCCGCTGGATGATGACCTGCACCCTCTCGGGTCAGTTCATCTCCTTCGATGCCCGGGTGTCGCATTCAGACGAATTGGGCGGAGAGTTGACCTCACTGATCAAGCAGGAAAACACACGCACCCACACCCTGGTGCGCGACGTGCTGGTGGATCTGCCCGGCCGGGATACCGTGCGGGATTTTCTGGCCTTAGACGAGGACGTTTACCGGGTTTACGAAACCGACAGCGCCGACACGGAGGTCTCGGATCAATCGGGCGCGAGCACTCTCGCGTTCGCCAACCAGGTTGGCTCGCGGCTGCGCTATGCCCTGACCACACCGGTGACCGCAGGGCTCATGTTCGTCAAGCTGCCGGACCGCAACGGCGGGCAGAAGGTGATCGTAGAGGCCGTTCGAAGTGACGGCAAGACAATCAAGAAGGAAAACATCTGGCTTTCCAAGACCCGCAACGGTCAGGGCTGGGATCATTTCATCAATCTGTTCGATGTTAACACTACCGGTGTTTACAGCCTCATGCTGGACGACTCGACGGTTCTGCCCCAGCCGCCGGTGATCGATTTCATTCCCGACCGCACCGGCGTCGAGAGCCAGGGTCTTGCTTTCACTGTTACGGCCAATGACCCTAACGGCACCGTTCCGGTACTTGCGGTCGAACAGATGCCGGCCGGGGCGGTTCTATCCGAACAGGGGAACGGTACGGCCGTTTTCAGCTGGATGCCCTTCGTGGGTCAGGCCGGACGCTACGAGGTGGTCTTCACGGCCACAGACGGCGCGCTGACCGCCTCACGGCATGCGGCGCTCATCATAAACTCCGTGCTTGACAGCGACGGCGACGGCCTGCTCGACACCTGGGAGTTGGAGAAGTTCGGCAGCCTATCGCGCGATGGCAGCGGCGACTTTGACGGCGACGGTATTTCCGATCTTGAAGAGTTTCTGCTCGGCTCCGATCCCGCCATCGTCGATCATGCACCCACTACGCCGGTTATAGAGTCACCGGTGGACGGGTCCGAGGTGGTGGTCCTTCAGCCGCAACTGGTGGTGGTCAACGGCAGCGACGAGGACGGGGACAGCCTCACTTACCAGTTCGAGCTATACACCGATCCGGGCTACAGCGAGCCGGTCGCGAGCGAAGAGGGTGTTTCGCAGGGGGCCGGAACCACGAGTTGGACGGTGCCGGTGGAACTGGCCGAAAACCTCCGCTATTACTGGCGTGTGCGCGCCACTGACGGGTACAGCTTCAGCCTGTGGGTTTACGGCACATTCGTGGTCAACAGCGCCAACGAGCCGCCCGGGGCGTTTTTGATCAGCCACCCACGCGACGGCGCGTTGGTCGACACCGTTCGTCCCTTGCTGGAAGTGACCAACAGCCGAGACCCGGACCCGGGCTTTCTGACTTACGGCTTCGAGGTCTATGCGGTCAGCGACCTGACCATTCCTGTGGCCTCGGTGGCCGGCATCCCAGCCGGTACGTCGGGCATCACCTCCTGGCGCCTGGAAACAGATCTTACCGACGGTGTGACTTACTTCTGGCGGGCGATAGCTTCCGATGAGTTCGATGTCCGGTCCGAAACCGAGGTGGGCGCTTTTACGGTCGACATATTTCATCCGTCGCCCTCGGCCCCTGAGATTGTCGCACCCCAGGCGGGTGCTGAAATTGCTGCGACGGATCTCGAGCTCACGGTTGCCAACGTGAGCCACAGCACGGCCATCGCGTACTTCTTCGAGCTGGACGTCGCAGAAACCTTCGACAGTCCTTTGAAGATGGCTTCCGAGGCGATTTCTGCCGGAGCGGGGGACATCACTGTCTGGACGGTCGCGGGTCTCACCGACAACACACACTATTTATGGCGAGTCAGAGTCGGCGACGGCGAGGCCGACAGCGCCTGGACCACGGGCGTCTTTTTTGTCAGTGCGGTCAACGAAACGCCGCCGGCCCCCACGGTGCACAACCCCGGCGACCGTGCCTGGGTGGGCGAACTGACGCCCAAACTCATTGTCAATCCGATTACCGATCCGGACGGCGACAGCCTCACCTATCGGTTTGAGGTATACATCGACGAGGCCCTGGCGAATCTGTTCTGCCAGGGAGTTTCCACTGCAGGCAGCTGGAGCGTGCCGGTCGAGCTGGCCGATAACACGCACTACTTCTGGCGTGCGCGGGCCGAAGACGAACACGGCGCACTCGGCGATTGGACGATCGCTTCCCCGTTCTTCGTGCACACCACCGGCCCTAACGAGGCGCCCAATATCAGCATCCTTTCGCCGGCCGAGTCGGTTGCGACCAACGCTGATAGTCTGCTGATTCAATGGGATGACAGCGATCCGGACAGCAGTGCGCGAATCGCCCTTTACTACGACAACGACGCTGCGGGTGCCGACGGTATTCTCATTGCCGAGAATCTGCCGGAAGACCCGGACGGCGCGGCCGATAGCTACAGCTGGGACATCACTGCTATTGAAGGCACCTTCTACCTCTATGCGACGATCACCGATGAGCAAAACAGCAAGACGGTGTATGATTCTGTGCCGATGACCATCGATCGCACCCCACCTGAGATCACACTTTCTCCCCCGGGCGGCAGCTATCCCACTGCACGGAGCGTGACGCTCTCGACCGACGAGGCCGCCGTGATCTACTGCACCCTGGACGGCAGCGAGCCGACAACGGCCGCAACGCTCTACAGCACCCCGATCGAGGTAGCGGCGAGCACAACCTTGAAATGTCTGGCTGTGGATGCCGCCGGCAATATCGGTCCGGCTTTATCCGAGACCTATGCCATCGAACCCCGTCGTCTTGCGGTCAACGTGGGTACCGACAAGGGCAGGGTGCTCTCCGGCGTAAAGGTCTACGTTTTTTCCACTGCCGGATCGTATACCGGTAAATCCGGCACCACCGATGCCGACGGAACGGCGGTCTTCAATCCCGACGATTTCACGGCCGGTGATTACAAGTTCCGGGTAGACTATCTGGGCAACCGGTTTTGGTCTGGTCCATTTTCGCTGCCGGAAGACTTACAGACGGACGTTGTCATAGATGAGGAGTCCGCCGAGGTGACGGTGCGCTTTGCCGGTGCTGAGGCCGAAGGTGTCAAGGTTTACCTCTTTACAGCCAGCGGCGGATACCTGGGAACTTATCAAATTACCGATCAACATGGAAAAGCCTCTTTTATCCTGCCCATCGGAATTGCCTATTCTTTCCGGACCGATATTCTCGGCAGCCAGTACTGGAGCCTTTCGAACACCATCGTCGCCGGCGGCGTCAACCAGTTGGCCTTAGATGCCGGCGGCGGCGGCTACCAGATTACCCTGATGGAAAAAGCGGAAACCCCCATGCCGGGGGTCAGGCTCTACCTTTTCAATCAGTCCGGCAGTTACCTTGGGCAATATCGGACCACTATATCCGACGGCACAGTCGAATTCGAGGTTCCGGTCGGGACTTACAAGGTGCGGGCCGATTACCTCGGTTACCAGTTCTGGAGCGATGATACAGCGGTCACAACCGACACTGCCGTCGATTTCGAGATTCCCCACCGGGATGTGGCCGTCACCGTCAACGGCATCCATCAGGACGCGGTCGACCCGCTTGAGGGAATCAGGGCCTACCTCTTCACCGAAGCCGGCGCCTATCAAGGCTTCTATAGAACTACGGACAGCAGCGGAAGAGTTAACTATCACTTGCCGCAGAAGCCTTACAAAGTGCGCGTCGACTATCTCAGTCGGCAGTACTGGAGCGATGCGTTTGTCTGGGACGATCCGACCCTGTTTGCGGAGCCGGTGATCCCAATTGCCATGGCCGATGCCGACATTACCGTAAGCGGCGGCGGCTTCCCTTTGGCCGGCAAGCCGGTCTTCGTGTACACAACCACAGGCGCCTACCTGGGGCTCAATCAAATCACCACCGCCGACGGCCAAGTCCACTTCCGTTTACCAGAGGGCGACTACAATTTCCGGGCCGATCACCAGGGTAACCGCTATTGGAGCGGGGATAAGCTATTGACCGCCCACCAAGTCAACCCCGTCGACATCGCAACCGGCGGGGGCAGCTTCACGGTTACGGTTTCTCGCGGCGGCGGCGTGCCGCTAAGCGGGGTGAAGTGTTACGTTTTCGGTGTCCAGGGCATCTACCTCGGCCTCTACGGGTCAACCGATGCCGAGGGCCGGGTCGCCTTCGATCTGGCCGACGGCAGCTACCGGTTCCGGATAGACTATCTGGGTGACCAGTTCTGGACTGCGGCAGCGACGGTACCCGACACGTTTTCAATCGATCTCGACATTCCGCATGAGGCGGTCGAGGCAGTGGTGCAAACAGGTTATGGGCCGCCTGCAGGCGTGCGCGTCTACCTGTTTGCCGAGAGCGGGGCCTACCTCGGGCTTTACAGTCAGACCGATGCGGACGGTAAGGCGGTCTTCGACCTGCCGGTGGGCCGCAAGTATACGTTCCGGGCCGATATCCTCGACAGTCAGTATTGGAGCGGCCTTGCGGAAATTACCGGCGGGTCGGTCAACTTAGTACCCATCCTTGCCGGGGGCGGTCGGCTGCGGGCCTTGGTGCAGGAGGGGGATGCTATGCCCTTGCCTGGAGTGCCGGTCTACCTATACAGCACCGATGGTCGCTATCTTGGTTTGACTTTGTTAACCGACGCGGCCGGCGTCGCCTTCTTCGACGTGCCGGGCGGCAATTATCGGCTGCGGGCCGACTACCTGGGCTATCAGTTCTGGCAGCAAGACATTGCAGTGGCCTCCGATACCGACACCATCCTGACCATCGCTCATAATCAGGTGGAGGTCACGGCCGCGGGCCTGTTCCAGGATACGGCCCAAGGTCTTGCAGGCTTAAAGGTCTACCTGTACAGCCCCACCGACAGTTATCTGGGAATCAGCCGGACCACCGATGCCGACGGAAAGGCAGTCTTTGATCTGCCGCAGAAGGACTACAAGGTGCGGGTGGACTATCTGGGCAACCGACACTTCTCGTGTCTTTTCAACTGGCAGAACGTGAGCGTTGCGATTCCCATGGCCGATGCGGCCATCACCGTCACCGGCGGCGGCTTCCCGCAGGAAGGCCAGATCCTCTACGTCTATTCTGAAGCTGGAACCTACCTGGGCCTAAGCCAGGCCACCGACAGTGATGGGAAGGTTACCTTCCGCTTGCCGGCCGGTTCCTACAATTTTCGAGTGGACCACCAGGGCAGTCAATTCTGGAGCGGACTGCAGGTTATCGAGACCGGCTACGCCAATACCATTGTCATTTCCGTCGTCGGCGGCTCGTTCGCCTTTGCCGTGGAGAAGAGTGCCGACGTACCGCTCGCCGGTGCCAAATGCACCGTCTTTAACAGCAGCGGAACCTATCTCGGTCTTCAAGGGGCCACAAATGATTTGGGTCAGGTTTTCTTCGATCTGGTAGAAGGAGTAGTCAAGTTTCGGGTGGACCATATGGGCTACCAGTTCTGGAGCGAAGAATACAACACCGGCACAACCTCTGCGGGAACCCTCTATCTCGGCCAGCAGGATGTCACGGTCACGGTTGAAGGCCTCTATTTGAACCCCGCACCATTGGAGGGATTGAAAGTCTACCTCTTCACCCCGGCCGGCGCCTATCTGGGGCAACACTCGGTCACTGACGGCAACGGACAGGTTCACTTCAGCCTGCCGAATCAGGACTACCAGGTACGGGTGGACACCCTCGGAAACCAGTTCTGGTCGAATGTCTTTCAGCAGGCCGGCACCACTGTGTCCATCCCCCAGGGCCAAGCGATCGTTCAGGCCCTGCGGGCCGGGGCGCCAATAGAGAGCGCTAAAGTCTATCTCTTCAGCGAAAGCGGCGTTTACCTCGGCTGGATGGAAAGCACGGAAGCCGACGGCAGGACCGAATTCATCTTGCCCAGCCGCACCTTCAAGTTCCGCGTGAATGAAGGCGCAGACCAGGTCTGGAGCGATGTCGTGAATGTCCCGGCTGGAGCGGACGTCGAGGTACCGGTCAACCTCGAATAAAGTATTTTTCCATTCGATGGAAAGAGCAAGCAAGCCTTCCTCCCCTTGCCCCTCCCGTCGAGGGAGGGGAAGCAGTGTCAAGCTGTGAGCGTTGTTGTTATGGTTTACACCTTTCGCCTCACGGGGAAAGAAAAAAATGAAGCATAACCCTGAACCGGCGCAACTGAAACGGGAACCGGTAGTTATGTTAAAACATAGGATGACCCAATACTTCATCATTGCTATGGCTACT